>JACXTT010010280.1_pt1 | contig 12642 bp, 13 predicted proteins | sample 9270951 | NCBI WGS metagenome assembly JACXTT01 (sample SAMN15532306, study PRJNA645909) | rock metagenome | isolation source: weathered quartz diorite | place: Puerto Rico | collected 2017-06-21 | reverse complement strand
CTGGTACAGCCAGGTCGGGGCGGGGCCGATCGAAGTGAAGGCTTATATCGAAGGCGTGGTCGGACGCAGCAGCATCGCCCGGGCGGAGAAGGCCGCGGGCGGCGTGCCGCAGCTCCTGGACTACCTGGAACGGCTGGTGAACGACGTGCACAAGGCGTTCCCGCCCGGGAAGCTGCCGCCGATCGGGATGACGACCGAGCGCGATCCCAAGGAGCTGGAAGCCGTCCTGAAGGGCCCGAAGCGCGGAGGCAAAAGCATCTACAGCCTCGGCTATCCGCCGTGAGCGTGTGAAGCTCGCGTACGCCGTCTCCGCGTCCCCGACGCGCTTCGCCGCCGTCGCGCAAGGCCTCCCGTTACCCGACGCGATCCGGTATCTGGGCAACCTCGGGTACGGGGGGGTGGAGCTGGCGATTCGAGACCCGGCCGCGGTGAACGTGGAGGAGATCGCGGCCTGCGCTCGCGAGGCCGGCGTCTCCATCCCGGCGATCGGCACCGGTCAGGCCTTTGTCGAGGAAGGCCTCGCCCTGTCCTCCTCCGACGAAGGCGTGCGGGCTCGCGCGGTCGCGCGGCTCGTGGCTCAGCTCGTCCCGGCCAGCCGTCTCGGCGCACTCCTCATCGTCGGCCTCATCCATGGGCCGATCCCGCCGGACGCGGACCGCCGGCAGGCGATGGACTGGCTCCTGGCGGGCCTGGCGCAGGTGAGCCGCCGGGCGAGGGAGCTAGGCATCAGAATCGTGATCGAGCCCGTGAACCGATACGAAAGCAACTGGCTGAACACCGTCGGCGAGGTGATGGACCTGATCGACCGGCTCGGCGCCGACAACGTGGGCGTGCTGCCGGACACCTTCCACATGAACATCGAGGAACACGACATCGGCGACGCGATCGCGGGGGCGCGCCCGCGGCTCTGGCACGTGCACGTGGCCGATTCGAATCGCCGGGCTCCCGGCGCGGGGCACATCCGGTTCGGCGAGATCATCGCCCGCCTCCGAGCGATCGGGTACGCTGAGACGGTCTCAGCCGAAATCTTGCCCCTGCCCACCTTCAAAGAGGCCGCCGCGCAGGCGGTCGCGGCGATGCGCCCTCTCGTCGGGCCTCGCCCGGACTCCCCAGCGCTCGACGGATAGTGGTGTGCATCGCACACCACCGCCGCGTTCATCGCAGGGAAGGCCACACGGACTCAAGAAGTTAAGGGAAGGCCCCGCTCGGGGCGCGGCCGTTCTGTCCTGGGCACGGTCGTCGCGCGTCGTGCCTGAGCGACCCGCAACGGAGGTGTTACATGAAGGAATCCTGGCACCGCTATCTTCGTCTGGGGGTCGTGCACTTCATGGCGTTCCCAGCGACGCTGCGCGGTGACGGGCCCATCGTGGACACCGTGAGGCACATCGCCGCGGATGAGTTCTTCACGGCGATCGAGATGGGTTGGGTGAACGACGCGTCGCAGCGCGCGGCCACGGCCGCGGTGCTGCGGGAGAGCCACCTCAGCGTCGGGTTCGGCGCGCAGTCGGCGCTCCTGGTGACCAAGTCCAACCTCAACGCGGTCGAGGCCGAAGACCGCCGCAAGGCCGTGGCCCTCGTGGAGGGGTGCATCGACCAGGCGGCGGAGTTGGGCGCGGGCCGGGTCGCCGTGCTGAGCGGGCCCTTTCCCGGGGACGCGGAGGAGGCTCGCGGCACGCGGCTCCTGGTCGAGTCCCTGCTCGATCTCTCGGCGTACGGACGCAGCCGCGGGGTCGGGATCACGCTCGAGACGTTTGATCGAACGATCGAGAAGAAGGCCCTGGCCGGGCCGACCCGGTTGTGCGTGGAGGTCTCGTCGGCGGTGCGGCGAGACTTTCCCGAGTTCGGGCTGATGCTAGATCTGAGCCACATCCCGCTGCTGGGCGAGGGGATCCGAGAGAGCCTGACGATGGCGCGGGACCACCTGGTGCACGCGCACATCGGCAACTGCGTGATGCGCGACCGCGCGCATCCTGCCTACGGCGACCAGCACCCGAGGTTTGGGATCGCGGGCGGGGAGAACGACACCGCCGAGGTGGTGGAGTTCCTGCGATGCCTCTTCGAGATCGGCTTCCTCGGCGGAGCGGACCGGCCGTTTCTGAGCTTCGAGGTCAAGCCGCTTCCGAACGAAAATCCCGAGGCGGTGATCGCGGGCACCAAACGGGTCTTCCAAGAGGCCTGGGCCCAGCTGTGAGGAGTCTGAGGAGGACGGCATGACCAAGCCCCGCATCTACATCACCCGGCCACTTCCGGATGCCGCGATGCGCGTCCTGGAAGGCAAAGTCGAGTACCGCATGTGGGAGCGCGACTCCGAACCCGTGAAGCGGGAAACGCTCATGCGGGAGATCGTCGACGTCGACGGCATCATCTGTCTGATCACGGAGAAAATCGACGCCGAAGTGGTCGAGCGGGCGCACCGGTGCCGGGTGATCGCGCAGGTCGCCGTCGGATACGACAACATCGATGTCGCTGCCGCCACGCGGCGCGGCATCTACGTCACCAACACGCCGGGCGTGCTCACCGAAACCACCGCGGACATGGCGTGGGCGATCCTGATGGCCACCGCGCGGCGGGTCGTGGAGGGCGACAAGTTCACGCGCTCCGGGCGGTGGAAGACCTGGGAGCTGATGGGGTTCACCGGACAGGACGTGCACGGCGCCACGCTGGGCATTGTCGGCCTCGGCCGGATTGGGGCCGCCATCGCCCGCCGGGCGAAGGGATTCGCCATGCCGGTGCTCTACCACAACCGCAAGCGCGCGGAAGCCCTCGAGGCGGAGGTCGGCGCCCGCTACGCATCGCTCGATGATCTGCTCCGGCAGTCAGACTTCGTGGTGATCAGCTGCGCGCTCAGCGCGGAGACGCGCCACCTGATCGGCGAGCGCCAGCTCGGGCTGATGAAGTCGACGGCGATCCTCGTGAACATCGCGCGCGGGCCGATCGTCGATCAGCGCGCGTTGTACCGCGCGCTTGTCGATCGGAAGATCTGGGCTGCCGGGCTGGATGTGTTCGAGGTGGAGCCCGTGCCGATGGACGAGCCGCTGTTGAAGCTTGACAACGTCGTGATCCCGCCCCACCTCGGGAGCGGCAGCATCGCCACGCGGACGAAGATGGCCACGATGGCCGCCGAGAATTGTCTGGCCGCGGTAACCGGGCAGGTCCCTCCGAACGTCGTGAATCCCGAGGCCGGGGAGCACCGCTGACCGCCTGCATTCTCACGCTCGATCTCGGCACGTCGACCTTAGAGGCCTCGCTGTTCGCTCCCTCCGGCGAGCTGCGCGCGCAGGCACGCGTCGAATACGAAACGCGTTACCCGGCTCCCGGCTGGGCGGAGCAAGACCCAGAGGCGTGGTGGGCGGCCACCGTCGCCGGGGCGCGGCAGCTGCCCGCGGATCTCCGGCGGGCCTGCAGGGCGATTGGGCTGAGCAGCCACCGCGGCGGCGTCGTCCCCGTGGACGCAGGGGGGCATCCGCTCGCGGCCTGCATCATCGGGATGGACCGGCGGTCCGCGGCTGAGACGGACGCGCTCGTGGGCGCGTTCGGCCGGGAGACCATCCATGAAGTGACCGGACTGGTCCCGGACACGGAGCCGAGCGCGAGCAAGCTCCTCTGGCTCCGCGCACACACGCCCGATGTCTTTCGGACCGCCCGGTGGTACCTGCAGCCACGCGATTACCTCTACGCCCGGCTCACGGGATTTCCGGCCACCGACCGCACGCTGGCGTCCCGCACGATGCTCTTCGATATCCGAAGCGGGGAGTGGTGGAAGGACGGCTGCGCGTTCGTGGGGGTCTCGCCGGAGGTGTTCCCGCCGCTGTTTTCGTCGTCCGCGGCGCCGTATCGCACGACGCCGGAAGCGGGAAACGCCCTCGGCCTCCCCGCCGAGATCCCGGTGGCCTTGGGCGCCGGCGATCGCCCTTGTGAAGTCCTGGGATCGGGCGCGGGTGGCGGGTGGGTCATGGTATCGACCGGCACGACCACGAACGTGTCGATGCCGGTGCGGGGGAGGCCTCCGGCGGTCGATGCCCGCGTGATCTGCTCCGCGCACGCCGTCGACGGGATGATCGTCCTCGAGCAGGGCATGGCGGCGTCCGGGGCGGCGCTGGTCTGGATGCGAGACCGGCTGCTCGGGGGACGGCATGGGTTTGCGCGGCTTGACGCCCTTGCCTCCGCCGTTCCACCCGGTGCGGAAGGGCTGCAGTTCCTGCCCTTCATGATGGGGGCCCGCGCCACGCGCTGGAATCCCGATGCTCGCGGTGTGTGGTTCGGGCTACGGGAAGCCCACGGCACCGGCGCACTGGTTCGAAGCGTGTTAGAAGGCGTGGCCTGTGAGCTTCGGGCGTGCCTCGACGTGCTGGCGGGGATGGCCCTCAGGGTCGAGGGGATCCTCGCCGTCGGCGGCGGCGCGCGGAGCGACCTGTGGAACCAGATCTTCGCCGATGTGACCGGGCGTGAGGTGCGGGTGCCGCGCCAGACGGATGCGGCGTCGCTCGGCGCCATGCTCCTGGCGGCGCGGGCCGTCGGGGGCGCGCTCGACGTGGAAGGCGCCGCGCGGGCGGTCAATCCCGTTGTCCGGACCTTCACGCCGGATCCGGCCGCCGCCGGCACGTACCGGGCGTTGTACGCGCGATACAACGAGCTGTCCGACCGGCTGCGCCCCGTGTTTGCGGTGTCGCTCACACCCGCCGAAGAGGGCCGTTCTTAACCGGAATTTTCGTCTTGGGTTCCAGAACGCCCCCCATCGGACAGCGTTAACCTGAGAATCCGGCGCACGTTGCCTTCGAAAACCATCACCCGTCCAGCTTCGTCTGCCACCAGCTCCTCGACATCGGAGATGGTGGCCGGAATGAAGTGAGAACCGGCCTTCGTATCAAAGGGCGCGTCGGTGCCGAAGAGCACGTGGTCGTTTCCGAAGAAGCGCATCACGCACTCGACGCCGTGGCGCGAGCCGAACATTTGCGCCGGACAAGATCGACGGCCGCCTGGTTCCGCAGGCCGGTGTGGGCGTGCGGTCCCGGGATCGGCGTCAGAATCTGACGGTAGTCGTCGAAGCGGTCCCATGATCTCGAATCGGGCGGTCGAGATCGTACAGTGCCCGGTTGGCAAGGAGGAACGATCCCGCCCCACGCCCGCCGGACGCCCCAGTCTCTAGGTGGCGCACGTACGCCGGGGACAGGAGATGGGTCCAGACGTCGATCTTCACTGGGCGCCCGCGCCCTCGGTCATCCGGTTTCCAACCTTGCCGTCAGGCCTTGGTCGCCCGCGTGAGCAGATAGTCCTGTCGCACCGTATTGTCTTCGAAATACTCGCCGACGATTGCCTCGAATTCGCGCCGGAAGGCGGCCAGACGAGCCGGATCCGTCGCGCTGAGCGATTCGACCAGCTTGATCATCGGCCCCGCGGTGCGTTCGGTTCTCGTGCGGCTGTGCTGCGGGCTCAAGGCCGGAACCAACATCCTCGCGCGATCAAAGACGAGGTCCTTGACGGCGGTGCCGAGACGTTCGCGGACAATATTGGGATCCCCCCACAACCACGGCGGCTTGACGCCCGGAGGCGGCGGAGGCATGTAGCGCCCGCCAAGCGCGAACAAGCGGCCGATCAGCAGCTCAGGCGGCCAGGTCGAGAATGCGATCGTCCCGCCCGGTTGCAGCATACGAAGCATCTCCGCCACGGCGACCTCGGGCCGCGGAGCGAAGATGTGCCCGAACTGGCTGAGCACAACATCGAATGCCGCATCGTCGAAGGGCAGCTGCTCGGCATCTCCTTCATGCCAGTCCACATCGACGCCGGCAACGAGGGCGTTCTCGCGGGCATTCCCGAGCAACTCCGGCGTCAGGTCGAGCCCCGTCACACGGGCGCCAAACCGCGCCGCCGTGACGGCCACGACCCCGGTGCCACACGCTACGTCGAGCACTCGCTGCCCGGGGCGCACGCCCGCGTGTTTCACGAGCCGCGCCGCCTCCGGCGTCGTGTTGGCCTCGAGCGGCGCGAAGTGCGCCCACCCTTGTTTCTGAGCTTCCTTGAATTGTGCAAGTGCATCCATCACGCACCTCCGCTACGGCCCGAGATAGGCGGTGCAGGTCACCTCGACGAGCAGGTCCGGGTGGACGAGCGCCGGCACCTGAACCAGCGTGCTCGCGGGCCGGTGCTCGCCGAAGTAACGAATCCTCACCGGGTTGACGCGGGCGCGGTCGTCCATGTTGGTGAGGTGGATGAGCACGCTCGCGATCCGGGAGACGTCGGCGCCGCAGTGCGCGAGCACCCGGCCGATGTGCTCAAAGATCTGTTCCGCCTGCCTGGCGGCGTCGCCTTTCCCGACGACGCGGCCGTCGCGGTCCATCGCCACGATTCCGGAGAGATACAAGGTATCGCCGGCGCGCACCGCATCGCAGTAATGGCTGACTGGAGGTGGAAGCAAACCCTCGAGGCGGATGCGTTCGATGCGCGCCATGGCCGGGCATTCTGCTTCGCGTCCGGCCCGCGGACCACCTACACGATCGGCTTTGACGGCGCGACCGAGTGCTATAATCGTGGCTGCGATGCGGTGTCCCCACTGCGGCAAGCGCAGCGTGATCAGCCACGTCACGGTCCGCTGGAACCAGGTCAAAGGATCGCTGCTGCCGTTCCGCGGGCACTACTGCACGTCGTGCAAGACCGCCTTCGAGGACGAGCGCGCGTCGGTGGGTGATTTGACCTTTCAGTCCGTGCGCATCGATGCGATGACCGACGCGTTGAGGCGCCTGCAGGAGAGCGCGGACGTCATCGTCGTGCGTCACCGCAGCGGGGCGCGGGAGGTCCTGTTCTGACGCTCGCCTTCGCCGCGCTCGCCGGCGTGATCGTCGGCTGGGCGCGGGGAGGACGCCTCGACTCGCTGGGACGCGCGCCGGTACGGGGGTTGCCCCTGATCGGGGCGGCCGCGGTGATGGCGCTGCTGGCGCTCGCCACGCCGTTGCCGCAGATCGTCGCGCGGGTCCTCCAGGGCGCCGGATACCTCCTGGCGCTCGCCGCCCTCTGGCTCAACCGCCGCCACCCCTGGTCGCTGCCGGTCCTCGTCGGCCTCGGTCTCAACGCCGCCGTGATCGCGCTGAACGGCGGGCGGATGCCCGTCGCACCGGACGCGCTGTTACGGCTCTCGCCCGGGCTCGATCCGGCCGGCGCCGTGGTCGCACTCGATCCCCGCCACGTGCTCGCGGGTCCCGGCACGCGCCTCGCGGCGCTCGGCGACTCGATCGCCGTGGGCGTGGGCCGGGCCGGCCTGATCGCGAGCCCGGGGGATTTATTGATGGCGCTCGGGCTCGGCGGGTTCGTGCAGGGGCAGATGGTGGGAGCGCGCGCCGGGCCGCCCGGGTGCGTCGACTCGAACGTGTGATCGTGTCTCGAGCCTCCGCAAGGGAGGCTCAAATTATTTCGCGCGCCGTGCGGGCGCAGCAGGAGAAGGGGAGAAAGTGGAGAAGTGTGGAGGCCCATAGGGATTTGTGGGGAGAGCGATGAGCACGGGGTCGCATGCTCAGGGGCGAAGCCGAGTACGCGCTAGACGAGAAAGGGCGGGTGGTGATCCCGCCCAAATTTCGTGCCGCGATGGGCGAGCGCGTGATCGTGACGCGGTGGATCGACCCTTGCCTCGCCGCGTTTTCGCCGGTGGAGTGGCAGCGCGTCGAGGAGAAGCTGCGCGCGCAGCCGCTCAAGAACCGCAACTTCGTCCGGCTCGTATTGTCCGCGGCGGAGGACTGCGATCTGGATCGGCAGGGCCGGATCTACCTGCCCCCGCACCTGCGCGCCTACGCCGGGATTGCCCGCGGCGTCACCATCATCGGCATGGGTAACCGGCTGGAGATCTGGAGCACGCCGCAGTGGCGCACGGTACTGAAGAAGGTCGTCAAGTCTCGCGAAGTGCTAGCGACGCACCTTGAGGAAGTGAACCTGTAGCGCGGTGAGCGAGTAGAATCGAGGGTGGACCAGTGGCGGTTCTGTGGATGACTCCGGCAAGAGAGCCTCGCGAGACCCTGGTGCACGTCCCGGTGCTCCTGGACGAAGTGCTGGCCTACCTCGCGCCCCGGCCGGGCGCGGTGATCGTGGATGCGACGATCGGCGACGGCGGCCACGCGGAGGCGATCCTGAATCGCATCGCGCCTGCCGGACGTCTCATCGGGTTCGATCGCGACGCCGATGCCGTCCATCGCTCCGAAGAACGGCTGCGCGCCTTCGGGCGCAACGTCGTGGTGCACCAGGCCAACTTTGCCGCGCTCGGCGCGGCGCTCGACGACGCGGGGGTCGGCGCCGTGGATGGCGTGCTCTTCGACCTCGGCGTGTCGAGCCGTCAGTTGTTCGAGCCTGGTCGCGGGTTCAGCTTCGACCGGCTGGGGCCGCTCGACATGCGCATGGACATGCGCCAGTCGATCACGGCCGCTGATCTCGTGAACACCCTGGGTGAGCGCGAGTTGGCCAACCTGATCTACCGGTACGGCGACGAGCGTGCCTCGCGGCGAATCGCCCGCCAGATCGTCAGCCGCCGCCCCCTCGAGACGACCCGGGATCTGGCGCGCGCGGTGGAGGCAGCGATCGGCGGGGCGCGCGGCCGCGCCCATCCGGCCACCCGGACGTTCCAGGCGATCCGCATCGCCACCAACGCGGAGACCGACGCGCTCCTGTCCGGCCTGCCGCAGGCCATCGAACGGCTGCGCCCCGGCGGCCGGGTGTGCGTCATCGCCTTTCACTCGCTCGAGGATCGGATCGTCAAGCAGATCTTTGGTCTCGCCGCGCGCGGCTGCAGCTGTCCTCCCCAGGCGCCGATCTGCACCTGCGGGCACAAGCGAACGCTGCGCATTATCACGAAGAAGCCAGTGACAGCCACACCGGCGGAGGTGCGTCGAAATCCGCGCGCCCGAAGCGCGCGCCTTCGGGCGGCAGAGCGTGTGTATGGCCAGCCCGGCTCGGCAGGCCGGGCCGGCGGATGGCAAGGCGGACAGGGCCGGCCGGCATGAGGCACGCGGCCGAGCCAGCTGAGATTTCGTTCCCCGCGCTCATCCCTGAGCAATGGGGTTCACGAGGGAAGGAGGCGACCCGGCGTCGGCGGAGACGTTCCCCGGTTCTTTTTGTCCTCACTATCGCCGCACTCACCCTACTCCCGTTCCTGGCGTACATCGCGGAAACTTCCAACGCCGCACGCACCGGCTACCGGATCCTGCAGCTGAACCAGGACATTGCCGCACTAGAGTCCGAGCATGAGCGCCTCCAGGCCATCGCCTCCTCCCTCCGGGCCCCAGATCGACTCGAGCACCTGGCGGTCGCGCGTCTGGGACTCCAGGCGCCGCGGGCGGGACAGATTGCTGCGCTGCCGCTTCCGCAGGCCGCCAGGCACCGGGCGCCTCAAGCCCTGCCGGGCTGGTGGGAACGCATCGGCGCGTACTTTCGTCGGAGCGAGGCGGCGGCCGCCGAGCCGCCGCGATGACCAAACGGCCGCGTCCCGCGGCTGCCCTCTCTTCGCAGTTCGTGTCCCGGTGGCGAATCACCGCCGTGTTCGCCATCTGGCTGCTCGTCTTTGGCCTCCTTGGGGCGCGGCTCTTTGACCTCCAGGTCTTGCACGGGTATAACCTGCACCGGCTGGCGACCCGCCAGCAGCTGGAATCGTTTCGCCTTCCCGGCCGCCGCGGCCTGATTCTCGATCGGACCGGTTCGCAACTGGCGGTCAACGTCCGCGCCGACTCGATCTACGCGGTTCCCCGGGCGATCCCGGATGAGGACGCGTTTGCCGACGCGATCGCCCCGGCCCTCCGGCTGACCCCGGCCGACGTTGCGGGGCGCCTCCGGCGCGGAGGGCCGTACTTCGCGTGGCTCGCCCGCCGGCCGCCGCCGGAGGCGATCGAGGCGGTACGCGCGCTGCACCTGGGCGACGCGGTGGGGATCCTGCCCGAGACTCGCCGCGCGTACCCTGCGGGTACCTTGGCCGCGAGCGCCATCGGGTTCGTCGGGCTCGACGACGCGGGGCTGGCCGGCCTCGAGTTGCAGTACGATGCGATGTTGCACGGGGTCGAGGGCCTCCGCACCGCCCGCCGCGATGCGATCGGTCGCGAGCTGGTGCAGACGGAGCGCGTCCTGGTGCCCCCGCGCGACGGCGACACGGTCGTGCTAACGATCGATGAGGTCGTGCAACACATCGCGGAGCGCGAGCTGGCGCGGGCCATCGATGGGGCGAACGCGCAGGGCGGCGCCGCGATCGTGATGGATCCTCAAACCGGCGCGCTGCTGGCCCTGGCCGCGGCTCCGACGTTTGATCCCAACCGGTACGGCGCCGCGCCGGCGGCGTTGTGGAAGAACCGTGCCGTGGCGGAGGTATACGAGCCCGGATCCACGTTCAAGCTCATCCTCGCCGCCGCAGCCCTGAGCAGCCACGCCGTGGGGAGCGGCGAGGTCTTCTCCGATCCCGGGACGATCCGCATCAACGGGGCGACGATCCATGACGCGGAGCCTCCCGAGCACAGCCCGCTGACGCTCGCGGAGATCATCAAGTACTCCAGCAACGTCGGGGCGGCACAGGTCGCCACGCGGGTGGGCAAGGGGCGCTTCTTCGCGTTCATCCAGCAGTCCGGATTCGGACGCATCACCGGGATCGATCTGCCGGGGGAGGTGGCGGGCATCATCCGGCCGCTCCGGCAATGGTACGGCCCCTCCCTGCAGAACATCGGGTTCGGGCAGGGCATCTCGGTGACGCCGATCCAGTTGCTGGTCGCGGTCTCGGCATTCGCCACGCACGGGCTGGCCGTGCATCGCCATCTTGTGGAGGCGGCGCGCGATCCATCGGGACATATCGTGGCGACCCCGGGTAACATTCCGCCGCACCGGATCGTCGAGCCCGAGGTCGCGGACCAGGTGCTGGCGATGATGCGGGATGTGGTGGAGGGAGGGACCGGCGTCAAGGCACGCCTGGCAGGATATCCGGTTGCCGGCAAGACCGGCACGGCGCAGCGTCCCGGAACAGGCCGGGGATACGAGCCGGGCGCCTATGTCTCCTCGTTCGTCGGCATCGTGCCGGTCGCGGATCCGCGCCTAGCCGTGCTGGTGATTGTCGATCGGCCGAGGGGGGTATATTTCGGAGGAGATGTGGCCGCGCCTGCGTTCCGCGAGATCGCCCGGCAGGTGCTCTGGTATCTGCGCGTGCCCCCGGCCGAAACCAGCGAGTGATGTGGTGCCGCGGCGATGTCGTGCCACGGGCCTAAGTTGTTAATATAGATAGGTTAGGGGTCGCCGGCGCCGCCGGTGCCCCGACGAGCCGGGCGTGTCCGGGGCCGGCCGGTGGGGAGACGGGGTGCACGGGAGGGCCAGGATGCGGTTGACCGACCTGCTGGCAGAATCGCTGCCGGCGTGCACGCTCGTTGGGACCCCGGACGTTGATATTTCTGGCATCGCCTATCACTCCGCTGCCGTCCAGCCCGGAAACCTGTTCGCGGCCATCCGCGGGTTCGTCCATGACGGACACCGCTACGCCGCGGACGCGGTCCGCCGCGGTGCGTCCGCTGTGCTCGTCGACCATCCGCTGCACGATCTCGCCGCGACGCAGATTGTTGCCGCAGACACGCGGGCGGCGCTCGCCGCGCTGGCCGCGGAGTTCTACGGCAATCCGTCGCACCACCTCTGGCTCTGCGGCGTGACCGGGACGAACGGCAAGACCACGACCACCCATTTGATCGACGCCGTGCTGCGCGCCGCCGGCCGTCGATCCGCCGTCATCGGCACGATCGGCGTCCTGGCCCTCGGCGCGCCGCGCGAGTTTCACATGACGACGTCGACCACGCCAGAGGCGCCCGATCTGCAGCGGCTGCTCGCCGATCTCCGATCGAGCGCGATCGATTACGTGGTCATGGAGGTCACCTCGCACGCGCTGGAGCTGGCCCGCGTGGCCGCCTGCCGGTTTCGCGCCGCTGTGTTCACCAATCTGACGCAGGACCACCTCGACCTGCATGGCGACCTGACCCGCTACGGTGAGACGAAGGCGCGATTGTTTGCGATGGTTGCGCCGGACGGCGTGAGCGTCGTGAACGCGGACGATCCGAGCGCCGCGACCATGGTGCGCCGGAGCCGCGCCCGCGTGATCACGTACGGCATCGAGTCCGCGGCGGAGATCCGTGCCACAGACCTGGCCTTCGCGCCGAACGGCACGCGGTGCACGGTCCGCTGGCCCGGCGGATCGCAGCGCATCTCGCTCAAGCTGCCCGGCCCCTTCAACGTCGCGAACGCGCTCGCGGCCTTTGCGGTGGGCCTGGCCCAGGGCGCCGACCCGTCAATCATCGGCCCGGCGCTCGAGTCGGTGGCCGGCGTGGCGGGACGGTGCGAGGTCGTGGACGAAGGCCAGCCGTTTGCCGTGCTCGTCGACTACGCGCACACGCCCGACAGCCTGGAGAAGATCCTGAAGCTGACCGTCCAGATCTCGACCGGCCGCCGGATCGTCGTGTTCGGCTGCGGCGGCGACCGAGACCGGACGAAGCGGCCGATCATGGGACGGATCGGGACGCGGCTCGCGGACTACGCCATCTTCACCTCGGACAACCCGCGCGGCGAAGACCCCGACGCGATCATCCACGATATCGAGCAGGGCGTCGACGGCGCCACGAACTTCAAGAGCCACCCCGACCGCCGCATTGCGATCGAGCGGGC
>JACXTT010010279.1_pt1 | contig 12643 bp, 14 predicted proteins | sample 9270951 | NCBI WGS metagenome assembly JACXTT01 (sample SAMN15532306, study PRJNA645909) | rock metagenome | isolation source: weathered quartz diorite | place: Puerto Rico | collected 2017-06-21 | reverse complement strand
CCCCCCCCCAGCACGGCGGCGGCGGGCTGAATCAGCGGCGAATGAAAAGGGGCCGACACTTTTAGCGCAATGGCGCGCACGCCTTTGGCCTTCGCGGCCGCAAGCGCTGCATCGACGCCGGCCTTGTCGCCGGAAATGACGACATTGCCCCGATTGTTGTCGTTGGCCACAACCACGACACCGGCGCTTGCGCCTTCCGCCGCGATCGCTTCGGCGCTCGCCACATCGACCTCGCCGATCAGCGCCGCCATTGCGCCTTCGCCGACAGCCACAGCCGCCTGCATTGCGCTGCCGCGTGTGCGCAGAAGTCTTGCCGCACCGCTGATGGTGAGCGCGCCGACCGCCGCGAGCGCGGAATATTCGCCGAGCGAATGGCCTGCAACGAAGCGCGCCTTGCCCACGTCGACGCCGAACTCGAGTTCAAGGGCGCGCATGCCAGCTAAGCTGACCGCCATCAGCGCCGGCTGCGTGTTGGCCGTCAAAGTGAGTTCGTCGGCTGGGCCTTCGAAGATGAGACGCGAAAGTTTTTCCCCCAGAGCCTCGTCCACTTCCTGGAAGACCTCGCGCGCGGCGGCGAACGCGTCGTGGAGCGCTTTGCCCATGCCGGGCGCCTGCGCGCCCTGGCCTGGAAAAATAAAGGCGATTGTCATAAGGCGCTGGGCCTAGCGGAGGAGGCGCACAACCACAAGCGCACGCAGGACCTTTCTGCGCCAACGCGACGATCTCCACAGGCGGCTTTCGCATGCGCGAGCGCTCGCGTACGCGCGCTTCTCAGGGGGACAAACTCAATGCGCGCGCACAGCGTCGGCCTTGCGGCTGCGATCGTGCTGCTCCGCATCGCCGCATTCACAAGCCAAGCCGTGGCGGGCGGGAGCATCCATCACAACACCTATGGCGGCCAGAACGGACAAAACGGTCAAAACGGTTTGAACGGCGCCAACGGCCAAAACGGCCGAGATGGGCGCAACGGGCGTTCGGCGTTTCCCCTGAGCGCATGCGCGCAATCGGCAAGGGCGAACGCGAACCCATCGCTGCCAATGAAACGCCCGCCGGGCGCCAGCTCAATCGCCGCACAGAGGTCCGGGCGCTGGGATTGACACCCCGGGGCGCGGCATTTTTCGGGACCCTCGCCCTTGCATTCCGGCCCGCGATCCGTATTTTCCGCGCCTTCGCGTGTCCAGCGGCCCCGGGGGCATCCGCCGCCTGGGGTCCATCGTTTGGACGGGTTCTTCCCCCGACCGGGCGCCGCTGGGCCAATGGAAGAGGAAAAAATGCCGTACTACGAGCACGTGGTTATCACGCGGCCCGAAATCTCGCCGCAACAAGTCGACGCCCTCGTCGAAGACATCACCAAGACCGTCAAGGATCTGGGCGGCCATGTCGGACGCACGGAATATTGGGGTCTGCGCAATCTGACTTACCGGATCCGCAAGAACCGGAAGGCGCACTATTCGCTTTTGAACTTCGATTGCCCGGCCGCGGCCGTGCACGAGCTCGAGCGGCGCTTGAAGATCAACGAAGACGTGATGCGTTTTAAGACCATCCGCGTCGAACAGCTCGACGAAGAGCCCTCGCCGATCCTTGCTCGGCGCGATCGCGAAGAGCGCCGCCGTGCGCGCCGCGAAGGCCGCGACGGTGAAGAATTCGGCGGCGATTTTGAAGGCGGGGAGGAATAATCATGGCCCAGAAAGGCGCCCCCAAATTCAACATCTCCAACATCCCGGCGCGGCGTCCTTTCGGGCGCCGGCGCAAGGTGTGCCCGTTCTCCGGCGAAGGCGCGCCGAAGATCGACTACAAGGACGTGAAGCTCTTGCAGCGCTTTATCTCCGAGAAGGGCAAGATCGTTCCTGCGCGCATTACGGCGGTCTCGGCCAAGAAGCAGCGTGAACTGGCCCGTGCGATCAAGCTCGCGCGTGAACTCGCGCTCTTGCCGTTCGCGGTTCAGTGAGGAGGACTTAAGCATGCAAGTCATCCTGCTTGAACGCGTCGAAAACCTCGGCGGCATTGGCGACGAAGTGAAGGTCCGCGACGGTTTCGCACGCAATTTTCTTCTGCCGCAGAAAAAGGCGCTTCGCGCCAATGACGCCAACCGCCGAGTGTTCGAAGCGCGCCGCGCGGAGATCGAGGCGCGCAACGCCGAAACGAGGGCGACGGCGGAAAAATCTTCCAAGACGGTCGACGGCCTGTCTTATGTGCTTATTCGCCAAGCCGGCGAAGCGGGACAACTCTACGGCTCGGTTTCTTCTCGCGACATCGCCGACGAGATCAACAAGGGCGGCGCAAAAATCGATCGCGCCGCGGTCGTGCTGGACAAGCCAATCAAGACCATCGGCCTCTACGACGTGCGCGTGCGCCTGCACGCGGAAGTATCGGTCAGCGTGAAGGTCAACGTCGCGCGCAGCCAAGACGAAGCCGAGCGCCAAGCGCGCGGCGAAAACGTCATTGCAACGGGCGTCGAAGCCGAACGTGCGCAAGCCGACGCGCAAGCCAAGGAATTGGCGGCGTCGGCCTTCAAAGACGAAGGCCCGCGCGCCGAGTAAAAGTCTTCTCGATTCTGACGAGAACCCGCGTGCGCGCCGCACACGCGGGTTTTTCTTTGCGCGGGAGCCGACTCGTCGTTCCGCGTCAACAATGAAAGTCGCCCCGCGACTCGGGATATCACTCGCCGAATTGTTCACCGTTAACTCGTTTCGATCTCGAATCGCCCCATCGTGCGCGGCCCATGACGTCTCAGCCCAGCCTCCCTTTGGCGGTGCCAAGCGCGCCCATACCGCGCGCAGCGCCACACAATCTTGAGGCCGAGCAGGCGCTTCTAGGCGCCATCTTGTTCGACAACGAAACCTATAATCGCATCACGCCGCTCCTGCAGGACAAGCATTTCTACGATCCTGTGCACGGGCGAATTTTCCAGGCGTGCTCGCAGATCATTTCCGCTGGCGACCTAGCCGACGGGGTTACGCTGAAAGAGCGCTTCGCCAAGGACGGCGGCATCAAGGAAATCGGCGGCGCGGTTTATCTCCTGAAGCTGATGGAAGCGGCCGCGCCGCTCTCGGCGCAGGCCCAATCTTATGCCGAGCTCATTTACGATTTGGCGCTGCGTCGCGAGCTTATCCGCGTGGGCGGCGTCATTACCGATCTCGCTGAAAACCCCCCCGAAGATCACGACGCCAAGGACATCATCGAAGAGGCGGAGCGCACGCTCTTCACGCTCGCAGAAAGCGGCGCTGCAAGCTCGGGTTTTTCGCCCTTCTCCAAAGCGTTGACGACATCGATCGAAAACGCCGCTGCAGCCTATGAAAGCAAGTCCGATGTCTCGGGCCTCGCCACGCATTTCGACGATCTCGACCGCATGCTCGGCGGCCTGCACGGCTCCGATCTCCTCATCCTCGCCGGGCGCCCTTCGATGGGAAAAACCGCGCTCGCGACCAACATCGCCTTCAACATCGCCAAGTCGCGCCTGGCCCACGATCGCGCCAACGAGGACGACAAGCCCAACGAAAAAGGCGGGGTGGTTGCGTTCTTCTCACTCGAAATGTCGGCCGAGCAGCTCGCCACGCGCTTGCTTTCGGACGCGGCCGGCATCGAGAGCGACCGCATCCGCCGCGGCAAGATCCACAAGAACGAATATGAAAAGCTCGCCGACGAAGCCGCCAATCTGCAGGCGCTGCCGCTTCACATCGACGAAACCGGCGCGATCGGCATCGCCCAATTGCAGGCTCGCGCGCGCCGGCTACAGCGCACGTCCGGGCTCGACTGCATCGTTGTGGATTACCTGCAGCTGGTCACATCCTCCTCCCGCAAGAGCGACGGACGCGTCCAAGAGGTCAGCGAGATTACGCAGGGCCTAAAGGCGCTGGCCAAGGATCTGAAGGTTCCCGTCGTCGCGCTCTCGCAGCTGTCGCGCCAGGTCGAGACCCGCGACGACAAGCGCCCACAGCTTTCCGATCTGAGAGAATCCGGCTCGATCGAACAGGACGCCGACGTGGTGCTGTTCGTTTATCGGGAAAGCTATTATCTAGAGCGGGCCGAGCCGCGCGAAGGCACCGACGACCACATCGCGTGGATGCGGCAAATGGATGAAGTGCGCAACCAGGCCGAAATCATCATCGGCAAACAGCGCCACGGGCCGATCGGCAAGGTGAAGCTCTTCTTTGACAGCCGCTACACGAGATTCGGAAACCTCTCCCCGCGCAGCTGAGACGCGTCTTGCGCGCCTGCGCGTCGACGCGAACGCGATCGTCGAGAACTGGCGTTTCTTCAAGAAGCTGGCCCCGAGCGCTGCAGTCGCCGCTGTGGTCAAAGCCGACGGCTATGGCCTTGGCGCAGAGACCGCCGCGAACGCTCTGGCGAAGGCGGGCGTGCGCGTCTTTTTCACAGCGACCACATCAGAAGCGCTCGCCGTGCGCGCAGCCATTGGCGAAGGGCCGCAAATCCTTGTCCTCAACGGTCCAACCGACGAGGATGTCGCGCAATTCAGCGCAGCCCGGCTCACCCCGGTTTTGAACTCGCTGGCGCAGATCAAGGTGTGGAACGCGCGCGGACCGGCCGCGCTTCACATCGATACAGGCATGAACCGCTTGGGCGTTGCGCCGAACGAATTGGCGCTTGCCGCGGTGGCGCTGAAGGATGTGACGCTGGCGCTGGTGATGAGCCACCTCGCCTGCTCCTCCGATGTTGGGCGCCAAAAGAACGCCGAGCAGCGTGCGCGCTTCATCGATGCGGCTTCGCTCTTCCCGAAGGCGCCGCTCAGCATCGCCGCCACCGGGGGCTCGCTCATCGGCGCCGATTATCACTTCGATCTCGTTCGCATCGGCGTTGGACTTTACGGTTCGGGCTCTCTCGACGCCGGCAACCCTAAGCTTGCGACGGTCGCGGCCATCGATGCGCCTATCCTGCAGGTCCGCGATGTCGACGCCGGCGAAAGCTTCGGTTATGGCGCAACGTTCACCACGCCCAGAAACATGCGCGCGGCCACCGTGGCGATTGGCTACGCCGACGGCTTCTTGCGTTCGCTCAGTGGGCGCGGCTATGGCGTGCTGGCGGGCCAGAAGCGGCCCATCCTCGGACGGGTTTCAATGGATTTGACAATTCTCGATGTGACCGGCTGCGCACAAGCGCAGCCCGGCGAGTTGGTGGAATTCTTGGGCGAGAACGCCCACATCGACGATGTCGCGCGCCTTGCCGGCACCGCGCCCTACGAAATCCTGACGACGTTTGCCGGCACGGTCCGCCGCTCGGGAGCGCGCGCGTGAACAGAACCGACGCCGCACCGGAACCGCGTCGGTTCACGTTCAACCCGTTCGCGCCTGTTGGGCGCGCCGTGCTCGACGTGCTGGCCGAGACAGGGCGCTTTGCAGCGTTCGTCGGCCGCGCTACGGCGGCGGTGTTTTCGCCGCCAATCTTCGTCGGCCAGTTTTGGCGCCAATGCGCCCAGGTCGGCTATTTCTCGCTGCCGGTTATCGGGCTCACAGCCGTCTTCATTGGCGCAGCGCTCGCGCTCAACATCTATGTCGGCGGCGCCCGCTTCAACGCCGAGCAATTTGTGCCCAACATCGTGGTGCTCGGCATCACACGCGAACTGGGGCCCGTCCTTGCCGGCTTGATGCTCGCCGGTCGCGTCAGCGCCGGCATCGCCGCCGAAATCGGCACTATGCGCGTCACCGAACAGATCGACGCGATGACGACGCTCTCCACCGATCCGTTCCGCTTTCTCGTCGCCCCGCGCGTGCTGGCGGCGACGCTGTGTCTACCGCTCTTGGTCATCGCCGCCGACATTATCGGCGTCATGGGCGGCTATCTGGTCGCCGTGAACTCGCTTCACTTCAATGGCGCAATCTATCTGCGCAACACATTCCAGTTCCTGGAATCGCAGGACGTGATCTTAGGTCTCACCAAGGCTGCGGTATTCGGCTTCATCATTGCAACCATGGGGTCCTACCAAGGCTACAACAGCCAGGGCGGCGCCCTCGGCGTCGGCCGCGCCACAACCAACGCGGTGGTGGGATCGATCGTGCTGATCCTTGCGGTCAATTATCTCATCACGGCCTTCTTCGTGGAGTGATGGGATGACGCCGAAACTCCAGCTCGTCGCCATCAAGAAGCGCTTACGCGGACGCCAAGTGCTCGACGGCGTCGACATCGACGTCGCGCCGGGCAAATCGCTCGTCATCATTGGCGGCTCGGGCGTCGGCAAATCGGTGACGCTCAAATGCGCTCTTGGCCTTATGACCCCGGACGAAGGCCAGGTGCTGGTCGACGGCGCCGACGTGACGCGCATGCCCGCAGAAATCCGCGCTAGGGCGATGCGAAAGTTCGGCATGCTGTTTCAGGGCGCGGCCCTCTTCGACAGCCTGACGGTCTGGGAGAATATCGCCTTTCGCCTGCTCTATGCCGATGGCGTTTCGCGCAAGCAGGCGCGCGAAAGCGCCATCGAAGCGATGCGCAAAGTGCGCTTGACCCCCGATTTCGCCGACGTGCGGCCCGTTGAACTTTCCGGGGGCATGCAGAAGCGCGCGGGCCTTGCGCGCGCCATCATCGCCAAACCTGACATCCTGTTTTTCGACGAACCCACAACCGGCCTCGACCCAATCACCGCCGACGCCATCAACGACCTCATCATCGACATGGTGAAGGATCTCGGATGTGCGGCCGTCTCCATCACCCACGATATGGCGTCGGCGCGCAAAATCGCCGACGAAATCGCCATGCTCTATGGCGGCAAGATCGTCTGGCGGGGGCCTGCGGGATCCATCGAAGCGAGCGGCAACGCCATGGTCGACCAGTTCGTCGCCGGGCGCGCTGAGGGGCCGATCCAGGCCGTCATCTAAGAGCGCAAGCGAGGTGCAAAGCCAAGCCGCGCAGCGCCCTTTGCGGCCAGCGGGCGGCTAAGATCGCGCTCTTTTTAAGAATCGCCCTCGAAAAGCGCCCCCTCGAAAAGCGCCCCCTTGAAAAGCGCCCCCTTCAAAAGCGCATTGTTAAAGCGCTTTGGCGATCACGGCGTCGAGCTGCTCGGGGGTGAATGACGGAGCGAACCGGCCCAGCACTTGCCCGTCGCGGCCGACGAGGAATTTGGTGAAATTCCATTTTACGGTCTTGGTGCCCATGAAGCCGCGCTTCTCGCGCTCGAGATGGCGATAGAGCGGGTGCGCGCGAGGGCCGTTGACATCGATCTTGGCGAAGAGCGGAAACGTAACATCGTAATTGAGCGAACAGAAATTCTTGATCTCCTCGGCGTCGCCCGGCTCCTGCTTGCCGAATTGATTGCATGGAAATCCCAGCACCTCGACGCCCTTGTCGGCGTACTTCCGGTGTAGAGCCTCAAGCCCCTTATACTGGGGTGTGAACCCGCATTGGCTCGCCACGTTCACGATCAAAATGAGCTTGCCGCGAAATTCCCCAAGCGAACGCTCCCTCCCGTCGATATCGCGGGCGGTGAAATCGTAGACGGTCGTCATCTATTCGCGATCCTCCTCGGGGCAGCGTTTGGCCGTAATGGCGCGCATGTCGCCGCCTTGAGCGCCAAACTGGCCGATCAAATCGTCAGCCACCGGCTCGGACACATCCAGATTGTAAGTGATCGCATCGCCTGTTGGCGCCCCGTCGCCGCCGAGGCGATGCAAGCTCAGCACCACGCGGTTATGGTCGCCTATCGTCCAGCGGCCTGCATAAGAGACGACATGGGAGGCGTCGGCATAGTCGAAATAGCTCACACTGCCGTTGGCCTCGAAGACAAGATCGTAAAGCCCGCACGAGCGATCGAACGACCAGCGCCCTAGAAGGGCATCGGCTTCAAGCCTAAACGCAGTTGTTGCAACCGGCCCCGCGCCCACCGACCCTGAAGCGGCGCCGTGCGCAGGCGCCGCCGGCGCTGAAGGGGGACTGCAAGCAGCAAGCGCAAGCAAGAAGGCGGCGGCGGCCATGCGCATGAAACGTCCTCCCGCCCGCGACAAAACACGCACGAGCCCGCGCGCGCAAGGCTCACGCAGCGAGAGCGAGCGCTACTTTCTTAGCTGCCTTCAGATCTGCAACGAGACGCGCAAACTCCGCTTGCCTGTCGGCCTCGTCCGGCAAGCGCGACAAGGCAGATGGGTTGATGGTGGCGCGCATCATGCGTCCTTCGCGCGTCTTGAATGTCTCTTTGCGCACCGCGCTCAAAGAACCTTTGCGAAGGGAAAGCGATTGCAATGCGGTGACCCCGAGAGCCACGACCAATTTCGCCTGCACCAAATCCAACTCGTTTTTCACCCACCAGCGGCAGATTTCGACTTCCCCGCGATCGGGGCGCTTGTGGAGGCGGCGGTTGCCCTGCAGCTCGTGCTTGAAGTGCTTCACGGCATTGGTGAGGAAAACTTCGCTGCGATCGATGCCGGCCGCTTCGAGCGCGCGGTCGAGCATTTTTCCTGCCCGACCCACAAACGGCTTGCCGGCGCGATCTTCCTGATCGCCGGGCTGCTCGCCCACCAGCGCCAGCAGCGGCGCATCGGTGCGTCCTTCGCCCCCCACGGCCTGGATCGCATGGCGCCACAAGGGGCAGGCGCGGCACGCAACGAGCGCGGCGTTCAGATCCTTGACCGACGCCGGCGGTTTTAGGTGTTTGGCGATCGCCTCAAGCCGGTTCTCCAGGTCCTCGGGCCTCGGTTTTCCCTGGGTTTTTCCCGGAGCCTTTCCCAGAGCCTTTCCCTCGGCCTTTCCCTCAACCTTTTCCTCAACTTTTCCTTGGGCTGAGCTCTTCTTTGCGATTGCGGGTTGAGACTGATCCATCATTTGCAAAAAAGCGCCCGGCCCCAGCAAAGGTTCCGCAAAGCGCTTTGGGTTACCGCTTGCTTTGTCAGCCGCTTTGTTCTATCTTTGTTCACGTGAGAACGGCTAGGGTTTGCGGGCAATGTATCTACGGCTCCGCCCACATGCGCATGAGATTGCTTCGCGATTTGCCGACAAGATCCGCCTCGCGCTCGCACCCGCTGCGCTCCAGGAGGCCGATGCGCGCCCGGTAAAGATCGAACAGCGTTTCGCGGTGGGCGGCGTCGCGCACCAGGCTTTGCACCCACCCGAACGCCACCAGCCGCTCGCCCCGCGTCACCGGCGCCACGCGATGCAGCGTCGTCGATGGATAGGCGATCATGTGGCCCGGTTTCAGCTTGAAGGCGCGATCGCCGCCCGGCTCGTTCATGAAGAGCTCGCCGCCGTCGTATTCGCCGGGATCGGTGAGAAACAGGGTGAAGGAGATGTCGCTGCGAATTTCGCCCATCATCGGCTCATCGATGTGGGCGCCATACGTCATGTTGTCGCGATAGCGGCTGAACCGCACGCGCGTGAACTTGAAGGGCAAGCACGCAGTTTCGAAGAGTTCGTTGTTGCCGATGATCGGCAAGATCCAATTGTTGATCTGCCCATATTCCGGCGAGGCCATATCGGCTTGAAGATTGTTCTTCACCTGCTGGGCCGCCACGCCGGCCGTCTGCGCCCCGTCCACGAATTTCAGCGTCGTCAGCTTGGCGCGCAGCTGCTTGATTTGGTCCGCGTCAAGAACGTCCGGAATGACAAGAATCATAGCATTGTCTCAGCAAAACGGCAGCCTCTCGTAAATGGGCGCGCTGCGGCATCAGGCGCATTTTAACTCGCATGGCTCAAGCTCAAACAGTTTACGCCTGCCAATCCTGCGGCGCGCTCGGCCGCAAATGGTCCGGCAAGTGCGACGCGTGCGGGGAATGGAATACGTTGGTCGAGGAGATCGCCGTGCGCTCGGTCGTGCCCGGCGCGCTTGCGACGCCGACGGGCAAAAGAAGCGCCAAGCTCGCTTTCGTTGAACTGGCGGGCGAGGCCGAGCCGCCTGCGCGTCTCGCAACCGGCATATCCGAACTGGATCGCGTTTGCGGGGGCGGGCTTGTGCCGGCGTCGGCCATCCTCGTCGGCGGCGATCCCGGCGTCGGCAAATCGACGCTGCTCTTGCAGGCGGCCGCAGCAATAGCCCGCAAGGGCCACAGCGTCGCCTACGTGACCGGCGAGGAGGCCGAAGCGCAGGTGCAGGACCGCGCACGCCGGCTGCAGGCGGCGGATGCCCCGGTCAGCCTCGCCGCCGAGACCGACCTTCGCAAAATTCTCGACGCCCTGAAGGCGGCCAAACCCGACGTTGTCGTGGTGGATTCCATTCAGACGCTCTGGGCCGACGGCGTCGAGGCAGCGCCAGGCACCGTCGCGCAAGTGCGCGCCTGCGCGCACGAACTCGTGCGCTTCGCCAAGAAGTCCGGCGCCGTACTGATCCTTGTGGGGCACGTCACCAAAGACGGCCAGATCGCCGGTCCGCGCGTTGTCGAGCATCTCGTCGATGCGGTGATCTATTTCGAGGGCGAGCGAGGCTTGCCGTTCCGGATATTGCGCGCGGTGAAGAACCGCTTCGGCCCCACCGATGAAATCGGCGTGTTCGAAATGGTCGAAGCAGGCTTGGTGGAAACGCCAAATCCGTCGGCGCTTTTCCTTGGCACAACAGGCGAGCGCGCCAGCGGCGCGGCGGTGTTTGCAGGCATCGAGGGTTCGCGGCCTGTGCTGGTCGAAATCCAGGCGCTGGTTGCTGCGAGCGCCTATGGTACGCCGCGCCGGGCCATCGTTGGCTGGGATTCAGCGCGTCTGGCGATGATCCTTGCGGTTCTCGAAACGCGCTGCGGCCTCTCATTCGCCGGCCGCGACGTCTATCTCTCGGTTGCAGGCGGCTTGCGCATCACCGAACCCGCAGCGGATCTCGCGGTCGCCGCCGCGTTGATCTCGGCGCTCTGCGACGAGCCGCTGCCGAAGAATTGCGTCGTGTTCGGCGAAGTCGCGCTTTCCGGCGAAATCCGACCCGCAGGGCGCGCCGATCTCAGGCTGAAGGAAGCGGCCAAACTCGGTTTCGACAACGCCTATGCGCCGGCCTCTAAGAAAGGCGCCAAGCACGACCTCAAGGTGCGCGCCATCGATCACATCGCCGAGCTCGCGAGCGCAATCGCACCCTCGCCTGCGGGCCGCAGCGCCTAAATCCTGGCTTTAATTGCGCATTCAACCGATCCCGTTGCGTCCACGACGAGGCGACGAACGCCCACCTTGGCCCAAGCTCGGCCTTTCCTTTGCCGCCTTGGACCGCTACCACTCAGCTCGCTTGGGACAGCCGCTTGCCGGAAGCGCAGGCGCAGACGCATCTGGCCAGCCGCCGGAGCGCTTGAAGGGGAGAGGCAGCGATGGATCTCGGCTTCACCTGGTTCGACTTCGCCGCACTTGTCGTACTCCTGCTTTCGGGCGTGATGGCCTTTGCTCGCGGCCTCATCCGCGAAGTGTTTTCCATTATCGCTTTCATCGGCGGCGCCATCGCTGCGGTCTTCTTCGCCAGCATGGGCCGGCCGCTGGTCGAGCAATTCACGCCTTTGTCGGGGGCGCTCGCATCGGTCGCTGCTGGCCTCGTCATTTTCCTGATCGTGTTCATCGTCATTACGGTGATTACGTCCGCCGTCGCCAAGACGGCGCACCAATCGACCGAGATCGGTTCGTTCGATCGCGCCGCCGGTCTTGCCTTCGGCGTTCTCCGCGGGATCCTAGTGGTGTCGCTATTCGTGTTGCTTATGCGCCAGACGCAACCCACCGATGCGACAACGCCTGCCGATCCGATGCAGGACGCGGTGCGCGGGGCGCGCACCTATCCTATTTATGAAGGTGTGGCCAAAGTCCTGGAAGCAGTCCTGCCCCAGGCCCGCGATCGCGCCCGTGATATAATCGACAGGCAACGGGGCGAATCGGCCCCGATACCGCCGCCCCAGCCCGCCCCTAGCCAGGGCACGCCCTGAGGAGACAATGACCGCCGAGCGCATTCTTCGTTTCGATCAGGCGCCGGCGGAGCTGGCGGACAAATGGGCCGACGATGACAAGCCGCGCGAAGAATGCGGCGTGTTCGGCGTGTTCGGCAGCGAGGACGCCTCGGTTCTGACCGCACTTGGTTTGCACGGCCTACAGCATCGCGGCCAGGAAGGCTGCGGCATCGTTTCCTACGACGGCAAGCGCTTCCACCACGAACGCCACCTGGGCCTCGTTGGCGAAAACTTCTCGGGCGCGGACGTGCCGCGGCGGCTGCCGGGCAATTCCGCCATCGGCCATACCCGCTACGCCACCCAGGGCGGCACCATCCTGCGCAACGTTCAGCCGCTCTTTGCCGATCTCGCACTTGGCGGCTTTGCCGTCGCTCACAACGGCAACCTCACCAATTCGCGCGATCTGCGCGAGCGCTTGGTCGAGGAAGGCGCAATTTTCCAATCGACATCCGACACCGAATGCATCCTGCAGCTCATCGCTCGCTCGCGGCGCGCCAAGGTCGTCGACCGCTTCGTTGAAGCGTTGCACGACATCCAGGGCGCCTTCGCCATCGTGTGCCTCACCAACAACATCCTGATCGGCGCTCGCGATGCGATTGGCATTCGCCCGCTGGTGCTGGGCGACCGCGACGGCGCGCCGATCCTTGCGTCGGAGACCTGCGCGCTCGACATGATCGGCGCGAAATTCGTGCGCTCGGTCGAGCCGGGCGAGGTCATTGTCGCCACGCGCGGCAAGTCGGGCGAGATCAAAATCGACAGTCACTTCCCGTTCCCGAAGCGGCCGGCGCGGCCGTGCATCTTCGAGTTCGGATATT
>JACXTT010010278.1_pt1 | contig 12644 bp, 12 predicted proteins | sample 9270951 | NCBI WGS metagenome assembly JACXTT01 (sample SAMN15532306, study PRJNA645909) | rock metagenome | isolation source: weathered quartz diorite | place: Puerto Rico | collected 2017-06-21 | reverse complement strand
CGCCACCGCAGACACCATCGGCGCCGACCTTGTTCAACAAGACCGGCTCCACCAACCGCTTCGGTGCCTACGTCGCGTTCGTGCCGGCCAAGAAAATCGGCATCGTGATCCTGGCGAATAAAAACTTCCCCATCCCGGAGCGGATCAAAGCCGCCCACGCGATTTTGGAAAAGCTTTAAACCAGCACCAGATTGTCGCGGTGAATCAGCTCGCGGCCTTCGACAAAGCCGAGGATGGATTCGATCTCGCTTGAAGGCTTGCGCATGATGCGCCGCGTCTCGGCGCTGGTGTAGTTCGACAGGCCGCGCGCCACCGGCGTGCCGTCCTGGCCGACGCAGGTGATCACCGCGCCGCGGCCGAATTCTCCCTTCACCTCCACCACGCCGATCGGCAGCAGCGACTTGCCTTCGCCGGTCAGCTTCTGCACCGCGCCCGCGTCCAGCACCACCTGGCCCGCCGTGTGCAGGTGATCGGCCATCCACTGCTTGCGCGCCGTCAGGTGGCCGGTCTGCGCCGCCAGCTCGGTGCCGATCGCTTCGCCACTGGCCAGACGCGCCAGCACGTCGCTGTCGCGGCCCCAGGCGATGATGGTGTGCGCGCCCGACTTGGCGGCGCGCTTGGCCGCCAGGATCTTGGTCAGCATGCCGCCGCGTCCGATACTCGTGCCGGCGCCGCCCGCCATCGCCTCCAATGCCGGATCGCCGGCGCGGCCGTGCTGGATCAGCACCGCCGACGGATCCTTGCGCGGATCGGCGCTGTACAGGCCGTGCTGGTCGGTCAGGATGATCAGCGCGTCGGCTTCAATTAAATTGGCCACCAGCGCGCCCAGCGTATCGTTGTCGCCGAACTTGATCTCGTCGGTGACGACGGTATCGTTCTCGTTGATGATCGGCACCACGCCCAGCCGCAGCAAGGTGGTCAGCGTCGAGCGCGCGTTCAGGTAGCGCTCGCGGTCGGCCAGGTCGGCGTGCGTCAGCAGCACTTGCGCCGTGCCCAGCTGGTGCGCGCGGAAACTGGTCTCGTAGATCTGCGCCAGGCCCATCTGGCCGACCGCCGCGCAGGCCTGCAGTTCATGGATGTCGGTGGGGCGCTGCTCGAAGCCCAGGCGCAGCATGCCCTCGGCGATGGCGCCGGACGACACCAGCACCACTTCCTTGCCCAAGGCCCGCAGGCCGGCGATCTGCGCCGCCCAGCGCGCGATGGCGGCGTGGTCGAGACCGCGCCCGTCGTTAGTCACCAGCGACGAGCCGACCTTGATGATGATGCGGGTGGATTTCTGTATGACGGAATTCATGGATGCGACAATACTCCAAACAAGCGGATGAAAGAGGGTTCAGTGCTGTGATTTGGCGGGCGGTTTGCCCTGCTTGCCGCTAACAGTCGCCGGCCCTGCGATGGCAGGACGGGCGCCGAGATGGAAAGGCATAATCAACTGATAAGCGATTATGCCGGTGATGCGGAGTGTTAGTCGAGGATTTTGAAGCGAGGATCGTCCGGATCGATGGACGAGATGCCGCGTGCTTCTTCGGTCATCTGCGTTTCTTCCGAGCGCTGCTCGTTGTGGCGCTTCTCTTCCAGGTGCATCTGGATGGCGTTGACCAGCTCCTGCGTGCCTTCGTGGCTCAGCGCGGAGATCTCGAATACCGGGCCCTTCCAGCAGAACTTCTTGATGAAGTCCTTGACGGTTTTCTTGCGGTCCGCTTCCGGCACCATGTCCAGCTTGTTGAGCACCAGCCAGCGCGGCTTGTCGACCAGCGCCTCGTCGTACTTCTTCAACTCATTGACCAGGGCCTTGGCTTCCTTGACCGGATCGACGTTGGTCTCGAACGGCGCCAGGTCGACGATGTGCAGCAGCAGACCGGTGCGCTGCAGGTGACGCAGGAACTGGTGGCCCAGGCCGGCGCCTTCGGAAGCGCCTTCGATCAAGCCGGGAATATCGGCGATCACAAAGCTCTTCTCGTGCGAGACGCGGACCACGCCCAGGTTCGGGTGCAGCGTGGTGAACGGGTAATCGGCCACTTTCGGGCGCGCGTTCGACACGGCCGAAATAAAGGTCGACTTGCCGGCGTTCGGCATGCCCAGCAGGCCGACGTCGGCCAGCACCTTCAGTTCCAGACGGATTTCGCGGCGTTCGCCTTCCTTGCCGTCGGTCTTTTGACGCGGCGCGCGGTTGGTCGAGGTCTTGAAGTGGATGTTGCCCCAGCCGCCCTCGCCGCCCTTGGCCAGCATTTCCATCTGGCCGTGTTCGGTCAGATCGGCCAGGATTTCGCCCGACTGGTCGTCGATGATCAGCGTGCCGACCGGCATGCGCAGGTGGATGTCGTCCGCGCCCTTGCCGTAGCAATCGGCGCCGCGGCCGGACTCGCCGTCTTTACCGCGGTGCATCTTGGAGAAGCGGAAATCGACCAAGGTGTTGATGTTACGGTCCGCTACGGCCCAGATCGAGCCACCCTTGCCGCCGTCGCCGCCGTCAGGGCCGCCGAACGGGCGGAATTTTTCACGGCAAAACGAGGCGCAACCATTGCCGCCGTCACCACCGATCACTTCAATTTTTGCTTCGTCGATAAACTTCATGATGTACCGCCATAAAACTAAAAAGGCTCCACCGGGGGCAGAGCCTTTCGATTGAAGGCTTGCGCCTTACAAAGAGAACGGCCCGCGCGGCAAGCGCGCCGGGCCGTGAGCGTGATTTACGCTGGGACTACGGTAACGAACTGCTTCGAGCCTTCGCCCTTGACAACGAACTTGACCTTGCCGTCCACCAGAGCGAACAGGGTGTGGTCTTTGCCCATGCCTACACCTTCGCCGGCGCGCACTGGGGTGCCGCGCTGACGAATGATGATGCCACCAGCATTGATCGATTGACCGCCGTAAACCTTAACGCCGAGGCGTTTTGATTCTGAGTCACGACCATTTCGCGTTGTGCCGCCGCCTTTTTTGTGTGCCATTTAAGACTCCTTGGATACTAATTCTCGGGCAAACGGCGATTAGCCGTTGATCGATACGATTTGGATTTCGGTGTAATTTTGGCGATGGCCTTGATGCTTCTGGTAGTGCTTACGACGACGCATCTTGAAAATCTTCACTTTATCGTGACGACCGTGTGCCACAACAGTAACCAGTACCTTTGCACCTTCAACCAGAGGAGCACCAAACTTGATGCTCTCGCCTTCGCCAACGGCGAGGACCTGATCGATGGTGAGTTCGGAACCAATGTCTGCCGGTATCTGTTCTACTTTAAGTTTTTCGCCAGCGACAACTTTGTATTGTTTGCCACCGGTTTTTATGACCGCGTACATGATTTGAAACCTCATCAAATGTTAAGAAAATTCCGTCCGGCGCCAGCAGAACTGCATGCATGGAAACCGGGGAACCGCTGATTATACATGGGATGGGATTTCGCGTCAAAAACTATTCACAAATGGCCGAGGGCGTGGTATGTCGACAAGCTTTCACGCCGACAGGCTTACTTATTCGGCAATTCTGTTGCCGCAAACCGGCGCCGACGCCCCTGCGCGCGGGGCCATGACGTATAATCTCGGCACCAATAGTCTACTGCACAGGTTCGCCTTGTCTGCCGCTACCCAAAACGCCCCACAAAACAATATCGCCCACACGATCGCCGCCGACATGGACGCGGTCAACTCGGTGATCCGCCAGAAACTGCATTCCGAGGTCAGCCTCGTCAATCAGATCGCTGAATACATCATCAGCGCCGGCGGCAAACGCATCCGCCCGGTCCTGGTACTGCTGGTGGCCAACGCCTATTCCTACAAGGGAACGGCGCACCACGAGCTGGCGGCGGTGGTGGAATTCATCCACACCGCCACGCTGCTGCACGACGACGTGGTCGATGAATCGTCGCTGCGCCGCGGCCGCGCCACCGCCAACGCGCTGTTCGGCAACGCCGCCTCGGTGCTGGTGGGTGACTTCCTGTACTCGCGCTCGTTCCAGATGATGGTCGGCCTGAACAATATGCGCGTCATGCAAATCCTGTCGGACGCCACCAACGTCATCGCCGAAGGCGAAGTGCTGCAGCTGCTGAACATGCACGACCCGGACGTCAGCCAGGAACGCTACCTGCAGGTGATCCGCTCGAAGACGGCCAAGCTGTTCGAAGCGGCGGCCGAGCTGGGCGCGCTGATCTCCGGCGCGAACGACGCACAGATCGAAGCGGCGGGCGAATACGGCCGCTCGCTGGGCACGGCCTTCCAGCTGATCGACGACGTGCTGGACTATGCCGGCGATGCCAATGAAATCGGCAAGAACGTCGGCGACGACCTGCGCGAAGGCAAGCCGACGCTGCCGCTGATCTACCTGATGGAAAACGGCACGGCCGAGCAGCGCGAGCTGGTGCGCTCCTGCATCGAGCAGGGCGACGAGCAGCACTTCGACACCATCCTGGCGGCGATCACCAGCAGCGGCGCGCTGGAGTACACGCGCCAGCAGGCGGTCACGGCGGCCAAGCGCGCCGCCGAAGCGATCGCCGACCTGCCCGACAGCATCTACAAGGAATCGCTGCTGCAGCTGGCCGACTTCTCGGTCAACCGCACGCACTAACGACAACGGCGCCTCAGGCGCCGTTTTTCATTACTGCGTCCGGCGCAAGAATGATTTGTGAGCGGACGGATTTTTCTTTGCCTCGACACCGCCTAGACTGGGGTCTTCGATGGATAAGGAAGAATCATGCAATCAGCACTGGAACAACTGAAGCGCGGCGGTTTCTCGATCGGCCTGGAACTACCGCTGGACAACGACTGGTCGCCGGCCGGCGACCGCGCCCGGCGCGAATCGGGCCGCCTGCCGGGCGAGCCGGACATGCAGCACCACGCACAACTGTCGATGCTGGCCGACCGGCTCGGCTTCCGCGCGCTATGGGTGCGCGACGTGCCGCTGTACGATCCCTCGTTCGGCGATGCGGCGCAGGTGTTTGAAGTGTTCAGCTACCTGGGCTACCTGGCCGGCGTGACCAAGAATATTTTGCTGGGCACGGCCGCCGTGGTGCTGCCGCTGCGCGAGCCGGTGCTGACGATGAAATCGGCCACCACCATCGCCCGCCTGAGCGGCGACCGCCTGCTGCTGGGCACGGCCAGCGGCGATAGGCCGATCGAATATCCGATCTTCGGCCGCGATTTTGAAGAGCGCGGCGCCGCCTTCCGCAAGCAGGTCGCCATGCTGCGCGGCTTGCACGATCCGTCGTGGCCGGCGGGCATCCAGCTACTGCCGCGTCCGGAGCAGCCGATACCGCTGCTGGTGGCGGGCCTGGCGCAGCAATCGCCGCAATGGGTCGGACAGAACATGGATGGCTGGCTGGCCTATCCCGGCACGCCGGAAGACCACATGCACCGCTCCGCGCTATGGCGCGACGTGGCCGGTGCGGACAAGCCCTACATCAGCTTCATTCACCTGGATTTGCTGGCAGATCCGGACGCCCCGCTACGCCGCCACCGCTTCGGCGCCTCGGTGGGCCGCAATGGTTTAATCGCCGAACTGCAAGCGATGAAGGCTGCCGGCGTGAACCACATCGGCCTGCACTTCCGCCGCAACCAGCGCCCGGTCGCCGAAGCGATGGAAGAAATCGCCGCCCACGTGCTGCCGGTCTTCCATGGCTAACGGCAGCGGATGAAGGCGTTGATCGTCAGCCGGCCGCGCGCGGGGTCGGGGGATAGCAGTTCGGGCGCGTCGATCTGGCCGCTATGGAAGATGGTGGCGTCGTAGAAGATGGCGCGGTTCCACGCCGCCGGCACGGTGCCGACTTTTTCAAAGTAGCGGCCGTCGCCGTTGTAGTAGGCCGGCTCCGCGCCGATCACCTTGCTGAACGCGCCGTTCTCCATCACCCGCGCCTGATGCAGCAGGAAGTCAATCTCCTCAGGATGCCGCAGCGCGCGGTAGAAACTGGTGCCGCCCATGCGCGCATCCTCGAACAGGTACAGCACCGACGCCACCGCGCCCTCCCCCGGCGGACACGCGCGAGCGTCGCGATGGCAGATGCGCTGCTGCGGCATCAGTTCCTCCGGTCGCAAGGTCACCATCGACATGCGCGTGGCCATCCCCAGCGTCTGTTGCGCGCCGAATGCCGGCGCCACATGCCGCATGAAGAACGCATCCAGCTGCGCATCGAACTCCGCCGGCAAGGGCTGCTCCATGCCCGGATAGCAGTTGACCGGCGCCGCCGCGAACATCGCGCGCCGCGCCACCGCTTCCTCCACCATCTTGTGCGGTTCCAGCAGCAGCTTGTCGACGACGATGCAAAAGCGGCCGTCGCCGATGTCGGCCCGCCGTATCAGCGCGTCGGGATTGAACATGTCAGAGCAGCTCCTGAACCAGCTCGGATGGACGGCACAGGCGCACGCCTTTCGGCGTCACCACGAACGGGCGGTTGATCAGGATGGGATGGGCCATCATCACGTCGAGCAGCGCGTCGTCCGACAGCGATGCGTCGGCCAGGCCCAGCTCCACATACAGGTCGCCCTTGTCGCGCATGGCTTCGCGCGCGGTCAGGCCGGCCTTGGCGATCATCGATTTCAACGCAGCGCGCGTCGGCGGGTTCTTGACGTAGTCGATGATCTCCGGCTCGACGCCGCTGGCGCGGATCGCCTCCAGCGTTTTGCGCGAGGTGCCGCAGGCGTTGTTGTGGTAAATCGTGATGGTCATGACGCTGCCTTTGAAGGATATCCAAAGGCAGCATTATCGCTTAAAACTTCGTCGCGAGAGTCACGCCGATGCTGCGCGGCGCCAGCCGGTAGCCCTGCACGATCGACGCCACCTGCGGATGCTGGATGATGGTGTCGGTATCGAACGCGTTCTTGACGAACACGCTGAAGGCGTAGCGGTCGAAGGTCATGCCGGCGCTGAAATCGGTGGTGTGGTACGAAGGCCGGTCATGGTCGGTCTGCTCCGGATCGAGCGAGCTTTTGCTGGAGCCGACCCACTGCATGCCCGCCATCACGAACGCCGGCTTGTCCCACGCCGAGAAGTTGTAGACCGCGTTGACCGCCGCGTTATATTTCGGCACGCCCTGGATCTGCGCGCCGGCCACCGCGCCGACCACGCCGTTTTCGATGCCCTGGTCGTTCGACAGCTCGGCCTTGACGTAGCCGCCCGACGCGCTCAGGGTCAGCCCCGGAATCGGCTTGGCCTTGATGTCGAACTCGAAGCCCTTGCTGGTGGCGTCGCCGGCGTTGGCGTTGTAGGTGTAGGCGCAGGTAGGCAGGTACACGCCCTGCTGGATGTTCTTCCACTTCACGTAGAACACGTCGGCGTTGATCGACAGCCGGTTGTTGAGGAAGCGCGATTTGCTGCCCACTTCATAGCTCCACAGGCTGTCAGGCTTGTAGTCCGGCGGACCGGCTTCGAGTCCGTTCGCTTCCAGGTCCGGGCCGCAGGTGGTCGGCGGCACGAAGATGTTGTTGCCGCCCAGGCGGAAGCCCTTGGCGATGCTGATGTAGACCGTGTTGGTCGGGCTGACTTCCCACGTCAGCGCGTACTTCGGCGTGAACGCGTGCGACGACGTGGCCGCGCCGCTGTTGTTGCCCGCGCCGGCGAGGTAGTTGCCGTTGCGCTGTTCCAGCGTGGTGTCGGCCTTGAGGTAGCGCGCGCCGACGGTGGCGTGCACCGTCGGCACGAAGTAGTAATTGATCTCGCCGAAGATCGACGTCTGCTTCTCGCGATAGTGGAAGGCGCCGGCGAACGAGTTATCGTTCGGGAACTGGCCGGGACGCGCATCCGGCAGCAGCTCCGGATCGGCGATGTCGAAGCCGAACTGCTTGAACAAATCCGTCACGCCGAAGATCGGATCGTTCTCGACGACGTTGGTGTGCTGGCGCGAGAAGTAGGTGCCGGCCAGCCAGGTCCACGGCGACACGGCCGCATCATACGGCCGCGAGGCCAGGCGGAACTCCTGCGACACCTGGCGTACCTGGTTGTTCAGGTAGACCGCCGATGGCAGGCCGGCGATCGCTTCAATCAGTTCCGGCGGCGCCTTGCCGCCGTCGGCGGTCGAGGTCAGGAAGGTCGACAGCGAATAGCTGTTGTAGGCGGAGCCGTTCTGCGTGCGGTCGAACTTGCGCTCGAAGTAGCTGGTGGCCGAGGTCAGATCGAACGGACCCAGATCCCAGTTGACGGTCACGCTCGGCGACAGCAGCGTGTCCTTGGACGGTTCGCGGATCTGCTTCTGCGCCTGGTACAGCGGCAGCTCCAGGTTGAAGGCGGCGATGTCCTTGGCGTCGATGCGCTGCCAGTAGATGGATGGCGTGATGGTCAGCGCGCGGGCCGGCTTCCACTTCAGCGCGGCGCGCAGTTCCTGGTCGTTGATCTTGTTGATGTTATTGGCCAGCACCGCGCCGTCGCCGTTGACCTGGTCGATGTAGCCGCCGGTGTGCTGCGCCTGCACGCCGATGCGCAGCGCCAGCTCGTCGGGGATCAGCGGCAGGTTGGCGACCACGTTGGCCGCGTAGTTGGCGCTGCCGCCCTTGGTGTTGGATGCCTCGGTGTAGGTGGTGAATTCGCGCTCCTTCAGATCCGGCTCGTTCGGCACGAACTTGATGGTGCCGCCCATCGAGCTGGCGCCGTACAGGGTCGCCTGCGGCCCGCGCAGCACTTCGACGCGGTCGATGTCGAAGAACTTCGGCTCGATGTTACCCATCGTGTAGACGTTGCCGACGGTGACCGGCGTATCGCCCAGGTAGACGCCGACCGTGGCCGCGCCGGCGGTCGAGCTGATGCCGCGGATCTCGACGTTGGACGTACCCGGACCGGCGCCGCCATTGCCGCTGGCGGCGGTGAAGGAGATGTTGGGCACGGCGCGGGTCAGGTCGGTGATGTCACGGATATGCTCGGCCTGCAGCTGCGCGCCGGTGACGGCGCTGATGCTCATCGCCACCTTGGCCGGATCTTCCTTGCGCTTTTGCGCGGTGACCTTGACGACCTCGATTTCGTCCGAAGGATTGACCTGCTGCGCGAAGGCGGGCATCGCCAGAGCAGCCGCCACGGAAGTGCACATTACCTTTTGAGTGAGTTTCATGCCTGATCTTCTCCAGTCAGTGAGGGCCGCCGCCCCAAAATAATGCAAATTTTATTTATTAAACATCTTAGCATTTTTACAAAGCAAGAAACTTGCCACCGTCAGCGTAATGGAGAGCAATTAATCAGGTGTTGATGTGGGTCGTCCCAGCGCAAACCAGAAGTGATCGAAGGCGTCGCGCAGGCAGTCGGTGACGAGATTGATGAGCGGCGCCAGGTCGGCGTCGATGTGGGCGGCGTCGATGGCCTCGTAGTACTCCAGGCGGCGTTGCACCGGCAGCACGATGGCCGGGTAGCCGGCCTTGAGCAGTTCGAGGTTGAGCAGCAGGCGGGCGGTGCGCCCGTGGTTGATCGCCTCGAAGTGCTCGCGCAGCAGCTTGCCGCCGATCGTGATCCTTCCAGCACCACTTTGGTTTCGAGCAGCGTCAGCGTGTTGCCTTCGATCGCGTTGGAGTGGTAGGTCCAGTTCAGCACCAGCTCTTCGCGCAGATTGCGCACGGCCTCGGGCGGCAGCGGCCGCAAGGCGTCCAGCTTCTGTTTCAGCGCATCGATTTCCTGCAAGCTCATGTCGCCTCCATGCGGCGATATTACACCCCATGAAGCAGGTGCCGATTCATGTATTATGAAAACGCTTTCAATATAAAAAACGGAGACAAAGTGAAGATTTCTGCACCGCTGGCGCGTATATCCAAGATTCGTGTTAGCGCTATCAATACTACCCTGCTTTGCCTGCTCATGGGCGCCGATGCGCACGCTGCCATTCGCGTCAACCAGCTCGGCTTCCCGCCGCAGGCGGACAAGCTCGCCGTCGTCACCAGCAGCGCTGCGACCAGCTTCGAAGTAATCGCGGCGGACAGCGGCAAGACCGTCTTCAGCAACAAGCTGCGCGCGCCTGCCGAGTGGAAGGCTTCCGGCGAAACGGTCCGGCTGGCGGACTTCTCCGCACTGACCGCACCCGGCGAATACCGCATCAAGGTCGACGGCGAAGCGCCCTCCGACCGCTTCACCATCGGCGCCGACGCCTACCGCAGCCTGAACGCAGCCGCGCTGCGCGCCTACTACATGAACCGCGCCAGCATCCCGCTGCTGACCAAGAACGCCGGCGTCTACGCCCGCCCGGCCGGGCACCCGGACGACCAGGTGCTTGTGCACGCATCGGCGGCGTCGAAGGCGCGGCCGGAAGGCACCATCATCGCCAGCGCCAAAGGCTGGTACGACGCCGGCGACTACAACAAATACGTGGTCAACTCCGGCATCTCGACGTACACGCTGCTGGCCGCCTTCGAGCAATTCCCCGACTACTTCCGCAAGCAAAACCTCAACCTGCCCGAATCGGGCAACGGCCTGCCGGACATCCTCAACGAGGCGCTGTGGAACCTCGACTGGATGCTGACCATGCAGGATCCGAACGACGGCGGCGTCTACCACAAGCTCACCAACAAAACCTTCGACGCCATGGTGATGCCGGACCAGGCGATGCGCGCGCCGCGCTACGTGGTGCAGAAAAGCACCGCCGCCGCGCTCGACTTCGCCGCCACGATGGCCACCGCCAGCCGCGTCTTCAAGGCCTACGAGCAGCAGCGTCCCGGCCTGTCGGCGCGCATGCTGGCGGCGGCCGAAGCGGCATGGAAATGGGCCGAGGCCAATCCATCGGTCCACTTCCGCAATCCGCCCGACGTGCGCACCGGCGAATACGGCGACCAGAAACTGGACGACGAATTCGCCTGGGCGGCGGCCGAGCTGTACATCGTCACCGGCAAGGACAGCTACTACCGCGCCATGAAGCCCGAGCAGACGCCCGCCACCGTGCCCGCCTGGAGCGACGTCAACGGCCTGGCCTGGATGTCGCTGGCGCAGCACCGCGCGCGCCTGACGCCGCTGGCCGACCGCAAGCTGATCTCCAGCCGCATCGACGGCCTGGCCGCCAGCCTGTCCGCGACATGGAAGACCTCGGCCTACCGCATCGCCATGCAGGACAAGGACTTCGTCTGGGGCAGCAACGCCGTGGTGCTGAACCAGGCCATGATGCTGCTGCAAGGCTATCGCCTGACCGGTAAGACCGAATATCTGAGCGCCGCGCAATCCGGCCTCGACTACGTATTGGGCCGCAACGCCACCGCGTACTCCTTCGTCACCGGCATCGGCGCAAGGCCGCCGCTGCACCCGCACCACCGGCCATCGCAGGCCGACAAGGTGGAAGCACCCGTGCCCGGCTTCCTGGTCGGCGGCCCGCAAGCGGGCCAGCAGGACAAGGCCAACTGCCCGCCCTACCCGGCCAGCCTGCCCGCCACGTCCTATCTGGACAACGTCTGCAGCTACGCCAGCAACGAAGTGGCGATCAACTGGAATGCACCGCTGGTCTACGTCTCGGCCGCGCTGGACGAGTTGACGCCGAAGAAGGTGGAACTGTCCGCGCTGCTGCGCCAGGAACAGTTGCTGCAGTTCGACAGCTTCAGCAACGATGACGCGCTGGCGCTGGGCACGCTGGCCATCGAGCTGGCGCGCAGCCTGCACAAGCAGGTCGCGGTCAACGTCACGCGCGACGGCGTCATGCTGTTCTTCCACGGCATGAAAGGCACCAACGCCGACAACGCCAACTGGATCCGCCGCAAGAGCAACCTGGTGAACCGCACCGGCCACAGCTCGTTCTACACGCACAACGAAGTGAAGGACAGCGGCGGCGACTTCGAAGCGCTGCCGGGCCTGGACATGCGCGACTACGCCGCCCACGGCGGCTCGTTCCCGCTGGTGGTCAAGGGCACCGGCCGCATCGGCACTATCACCGTGACCGGCCTGCCCGGCCCCGAAGACCACGCGCTAGTGGTGGCCACGCTGAAAGCGTATTTGAAGGTCGACGCCGACCTTTAACGACCGAGGCGCGCTTGAAAACCGCGCCAAAATCTGATGTAATTAACATCACAGTCGGGGTGTGGCTCAGCCCGGTAGAGCGCTGCGTTCGGGACGCAGAGGCCGGAGGTTCGAATCCTCTCACCCCGACCAAAATTTCCCTTATTTCCCAAGAAAATACGACCAGCGGTTTTTCAGCCCTAACCGTGTGGCTTCGTTTCTGATGTTCAGAACATTTAGCTTTAGCGCTAAAAATATATCGTCATTTTAGCTTTTGCGCTAAGTATCTTTGTGTTTTCAAGCCCGCCATGTTAGTCTTCACACTAAGATGCACAACTAAATTTAGTCTGAACGCTATGAAACTTTCAGAACTGCTCAGCGATCGCCGTGCTCAATCGAACCGTACCTTGCAGCAGATTCACGACGTAACGGGCATTGCAATGTCCAGTGTCAGCAAGCTGCTCAGCGGAAAGTCGGAAGCGAAAGCCGGTACACTTGAAGCGCTGGCAGACGCACTTGACGCTACCTGGGTGCTGGTGCCCAAGCACCTGCTTCCCGAAGTACAGCGATTACTGTCCGGAAAGGCCATCGGTCCCGACGACGCGCCGTCGACTGTAGATCAGCTGTTCGGTGGCGGTGGCGCGAATGAGTAACGAGCTAATGCCGCGCTACCTGGACGTGTTCTTGCAAGGTCACCATGTCGGCTGGCTGTGCGAAGCCGGGCGTGTCACGCGGTTCATTGCGACGGACGACTACGTGGCAAACGCGCGCCGGCC
>JACXTT010010277.1_pt1 | contig 12644 bp, 10 predicted proteins | sample 9270951 | NCBI WGS metagenome assembly JACXTT01 (sample SAMN15532306, study PRJNA645909) | rock metagenome | isolation source: weathered quartz diorite | place: Puerto Rico | collected 2017-06-21 | reverse complement strand
CTCATTTTTACCCTGTTCCGTCTGTCTGACATGTCGGATGAGAAATTCGCGGCAGACGTGGACTGGGTCATACGAGATCTCACTGCCCTGAAAACCCTGTTGGAAGCGCAATGACGCAGGGCTGGCGCCATGCCTGGCGTAGCACTCCGAGGGGTGCGCCGGAGACCAAGAGGGGGTAAGACGCTAGGTCGCAAGGGGGTCGAGGAGGCAGGAAAACAGGCGCAAGGTTCCCAGAGGTGCGGTACCCCTGGTCAGGAGCCTAACCACCGGCCGCAGGTGACCGACGCCCACCTGCGGTTTGGAGTGAATTTGAAAAGTCTCGGCTGGGCGGAGGCAAGTGATCGGATGGCGTTAGGCCGCATTAATGCCATCGTCCAATCTGGAGGAGCCAGAAATGCCATACGAACCTCGCATATACGTGCATGCTCCCTACCGGTCTCCGCTTCAGGAGCGGGTGGCAGTCAAACAGGCGATCATTGATCTGCTTCGCTCCGAAGGCCTTGATCCACAGGAGTTCCATGTATCGGGTCTGCCTCGTGGCGATTCGTGGACATTTGAGCGAGCAATCCAAGTCATGCGGCAATGCGACGGGGCGATCATCCTTGCCCTCGCACGATTCTTCGATCAGGACGGAGAGGTCGATGTCCCCATTCCATCGGAATACAGCCATTTCGAGGGTGCGCTCGCCCTTGCGCGGCCATTGCCTACCCTGGTGGTCGGCGAACAAGGGATGCCAATGCGGGGGATCCTATCCCAACTTGGCGGCACGTTCGTTGTGCAAGTTCCGATGAATGACTACGCGAACTGGATCGTGCAGAAGGGCTTACTGCGCGAACCACCCGTGCAAGAGTGGCTGCAGCGAATTCGGAACCGCTATGACGTCTTCTTTGGCTACTGCAGCAAGGCGAGTAAACTCGCCAAAGACATCAAAGACTACCTGGAGCAAGACGGCCTCCGTGTACTTGATTGGGCTATCGCATTCAGACCCGGACGAACGATCATGGAAGAGGTTCGTCGAGCAGCCTCAATTAGCCGTTGCGGCCTCTTCTTGTTTACCGCGGACGATCCGGTCGAGGGTACACAGACGCCGACCGCCATTCCACGCGACAACGTTCTGCTTGAGGCTGGATACTTCATGAGTGCTGCTGGCGCGAGCCGGACACTCATCGTGCGCGAAGCGGGGACCAAGATGCCGGCCGACCTTGGCGGAATCATCTACCTGTCGATCGAGAGTCGCGACGCTTGGCAGCAAACCGCAAGGCAAGTTGCAGACGCCCTTCGCCTCCAAATGTTGGAAGATGCGTCCTAACCCTTCGCTCCAGCCGTCGTGCGCAGACCGTGGGCTGTAGCACAGCGGCTGAGCTCAAACGTTGGGCCGTTCGCGCAACGTAAGGTTGCGCATGTTCATCCTAACAGGAAGTCTAGTTTTTCGAGAAGAAATCAGCTAGGAATTACGCCATGAGGAAGTAAGCTCTCAGCGAAGTGTTTCCCGAAAGAACACTCAACCGAGGCCAAGTGGTGATCGGAAGAGAAGGTTTTCTTTTCCCGTGCTCGGCTTATTTGCCAAGGAGCTACTTCTTATGGACAGCGCAATTCTTGATACTGTCGCCCAAAAGCTGCAATATCACATTCCCCAACTCATGGCGCAGCACGGCCTGCCAGGATTGGTCATTGGTGTCGTCAATGATCAGGACCTGGCCTGGGCTGCGGGGTTCGGCTTCGCTGATGTCGAGACCGAGCGTCGGCCAGACGAACACACCGTGTTCCGCATCGGCTCTATTACCAAGACGTTCACAGCTACCGCGATCATGCAACTCTGCGAGACTGACAAGCTGCATCTTGACGATCCGCTCGTACGCTACCTGCCCGAGTTCGCGGCAGTGCGAAACCGCTTTGGCGTAGGGGAAGAGATCACGCTACGAAAATTACTGACCCACCAAGCGGGCCTTGTCTGTGAAGCCCCGCTGTCGTACTGGGAAACGCTCACCTTCCCCAGCATGGAGCAGATTCTGGCAACGCTGCCCCACGTCGAGGTCGCCATTGCGCCCGCTTCGACCTTCAAGTACTCCAACTTGGCATACGTGCTACTGGGCGAAGTAGTGGCGCGTTTGTCTCAGCGTTCGTATATCGACTACGTACAAACAGAGATTCTTGCGCCCCTCGGTATGACCTCGACAGCTTTCGCCCTCACCGATGCTCTTCGTCCACGGACTGCTACTGGCTACCATCCACACCCGTATGAAGATTTTCCAACCCTGTCTGCGCAACCGCACCTCAACGGCCTGACCGCGGTCGGACAGCTTTACTCCTCGGCACACGATCTCAGCAAGTGGCTGGCCTTGCAATTCCGCACAACAGCATCGGCGCGCGAAGGGGCACAGATTTTAACGGGACGGTCGCTCGAAGAGACGCACCGTGTTCATTACGTCGCCCCAGACTGGACCTGGGGGTACACTCTGGGCTGGGTGGCAGAGCGACACGATGGACGAGTCCACCTCATGGTCGGAGGGAGTGTCCCAGGCTTCTGGGCGCGGATTGGCTTCAACAAACACTACCGTATTGGAGTAATCATCCTCACCAATATGTGGGAAGATTACCCTCTAGCGCTTGCTCTCACGTCGGAAATATTGGACGAGCTTGTTATCAAAGTGCACGACGCCTCGACACGGGAGCTACGGCAAAGACCCATTCCTACACCACAGCACTGGAGACCGTTCCTCGGGCGGTATCACGGAGAGTGGGGTGGTGTGACCCAGATTGAGTGTCGTGCTGGCAATCTCGTGCTCACTGACCCGCCAGCACCGCAAGATCCTCAGCCTGCTCGGATTCGCCTCGACCCAACCGATGACTTTCATACTTTTACTGTCACGGGGGGAAATAGCATTGGGGAAAAGTTGGTCTTTCGGCCTGATGAAAATAGGGTTGTGACGGGCTATGTGCTTGGCGAGATGTTCTACCAGAAGATTACTAGAACCGCCGAAGGGTGATTATTGCACGGAAGGAAAGCCAAAGAGGAAAACAAAAGCAAAATGGTGCTGCGAGTTATACAACCTAACCACCCTGCACCGTATTGCCGCCCGCGTGCAATTCAGGATAAACGTAAAAAGTCTCGGTTGGGGGCAACCGGTGACTGGGGGCCGTTAGGCTCACTTCTGCAAAGTCAAAGGAGGAAAAACATGCCAGCACATAAGCCAGAAGAGTGTGACATCTTGATAGAGCAAGCGTTGAAGAACAGAGATCTAGATGCTGCTGTCGCGCTGTACGAACCCAATGCCACGCTTGTCCTCAACTCCGGGGAGGTCGTCGGTGGCAAAGCAGCTATTCGGGAGGCCCTCAAAGGCTTTTTGGCCTTCGACGAGGTCCATTTTACCCGGGAGATCACGTCCGTTCAAAGCGGAGATGGGAATCTGGCTATGCTACGTGGGGCGTGGAGCGCGACCAGCACTGGGCCGGATGGTAAACCAGTCACGGTCACTGGCAATAATGTTGAGGTAGTGCGTCGTCAGCCGGATGGGACATGGTTATTTGTGATCGATAATCCACGCGGGGCGGATTAAAGGGCATGACGACCTCCTCTCCAGCGCCACGCGGAACTAGACTCTCTGTGAGTAACATGCGAGTGCGAAGAGGAAGTCGAAACGGTCGAGATATAGAGAACTGGTCACAATGGAGTGAAGACAGAGCCTAGAGGCTGAGCCCAACCAGGTAATGTCAAGTAAAGAGCGTTTGCAACTCCTCCCCTTGTGGTGCTCCATGAACCGTCAGAATAGAGCTCGCTTAGCTTCTCGGCTCCAGCGGCTTTCAACGGCAAAGGCGCCCGCAATTATTCTCGGCAACGGCTCCACCAATGACCTCAGCTTCGTCCGGAGTCTCAGTCGTCGCAGCATTCCAACGGTCCATATCGTCGCAGACAGACAGCTCGGCTCATTCTCCCGGTACGGGGTACGCATCCGCATGCCTACGGTCGAAGATGAGCCCCAGGCTTGGCTAGAGGTCCTTGAAGTCGTGGCGTCTCTGCTTAGCGCCCCACCCGTTCTCTTCGCTCTTTCAGACGCACATTGCGCATTCGTCTCCCGGCACAGCGAAAGCCTGCGTCGTTCTTTCCGCTTTCTTCTCCCAGATGAAGACACCGTCTGGCTGATTCTTGACAAACGCCAGCAGTATGCCGCGGCGGCAGCGGCGGGAATACAGGCGCCGCCTACCTTCTACCCCGAAGGGGTCGACGATGTGGTCCGGCTCGCCTCGGAGATTGACTATCCAGTAATCCTGAAACCCTACACTGCCCACATTGGCCGTCCGAAGATCGCCAACCGCAAGGTTGTTGTCCTTCACTCTGCCGAGGAGTTGATAGCAGCCTACTCGCACTGCACGGATTCAGGAGCGCGCTTCATGGTCCAACAGATTGTGGCCGGCAACGATGAGGCAATTTTCTGGTACAGCGGCTTCTGGGACCAGCAGGGCCGGGAGCAGGCCTGGTTCACCGTGCAGAAGTTGCGTCAATTTCCTCCTGGTTTCGGCGATGGCTCCTTCCAACGGACGCTGGAAGCGCCGGTCGTGTTACAACAAAGCCGCCGCTTGCTCGAAGTCTTCCGTTATCGCGGACTTGTCATGGTTGAATTCAAACGCGATGCCAGAGACGGTAGCTATCACCTTATGGAGATCAATCCGAGAACAGTTTCGGGCAATCAGCTTGGCGTCAGCGCAGGGGTCGATCTACCGTGGATTGCCTATCGGAATCTGGCTGAGCTCGATCGAGCTGAGACGCTTCAGCCGCCCTTTCGGCTGAATGTAAAGTACGTCAACGAAGAATGGGATGTACAAGCGTTTGCAGCATTACGGAAATCCAAGCAGTTGACGTTTGCCGGTTGGATGTGGTCGTTGCGAGGAACCCGAGCCTGGTCGTTGTTCGCCTGGGACGACCCGCTGCCACTCCTTGTAGGTCTATGGCGCTTCTTTTGTATCTGTATTCAGCGTGTGTTCTTATGGAAACGGTAGGGCTCGAAAACACGACCATCCGCACCCCAGACGCAACCAACACTTCACTTGCTGTTGCTCATAAAACAGGAAGTACTTGAAGAGCAAGGAGAAATCGGCGACAACTCTGTGGATGTCTCGTCAACAACTCTTTGCCGCATTTTTCTTCGCGGTCTTTTTGTTTTTACTCGCTCAACTGTACTCGCTCTTTTCCGGATTTCTTGTTCCGCTGATCTGGACAGTCATTTTTGTTCTCACCTTCTACCCGTTTTATTCATATTTGCTCCGCCTCTTAAACGGAAGGCGCTCGCTCGCCTCTTTATTGGTGACATTGTTAATCATTAATTTAGTAGCCGTACCCGTGTTCTTCTTGTCTAGCGTGCTAACTTCCCAAGTCATCGACTTTTATCAGCATGTCCAAGAGGCCTCGCAATCAGGAGAACTGCAAAAGCTGTTGACAAGTTGGCATGATACATTTTTGGGCCGCCTGTGGCAGAGATGGGGACCGAGTCTATTAACCTCGAATATTGATCTGCCGTCGCTAGCGCTCCAAGGGGCCAACGCGACCAGTCAGTTTATTGTCGGAAAAGCAACCGAGATCGCGAAGAACCTCCTCATGTTTCTTTTCGATTTTCTTCTTCTGAGTTTCAGTCTCTTTTTTCTCTTCCGTGATGGTGAAGAATTATATAAAACCCTACGCGATCTCATCCCCATGGAGCCCGAACATAAGGAGGAGATCTTTCAACGCTTCTATGAAACAGTTTCCGCCGTCGTGCAAGGCATGATTGTCACCGCTGTTGCTCAGGGAGTGCTTGCCTGGATTGGATTCTGGGCGCTTGGCATAGAGTTCAGCTTTTTTCTGGCGAGCGCAGCAGCGTTGATGTCGCTCCAACCTCTGGGAGGCTCTGCTGTGGTGTGGCTCCCGTGCGCCTTGTATTTGGGGTTCGCCGGCTCGTGGGCAAAGGGCATAGCACTCATAATCTACGGCACGCTCATCATCAGCGGGGTGGACAATATCATCAAGCCGCTGATCATCGGCGGCCGCACGAGACTCCCGACCTTGTTCCTCTTCTTCGGCATCCTCGGCGGCCTGCAGGCCTACGGTTTTCTCGGCGTTTTTCTTGGTCCGGTCGTGTTGGCCACGATTATGGCGTTTGTTAACATCTACAAAGCTGAATATGGACAGGAGACTACACTTTGAACCGGAAGTGCACTACGTCGCCGTCCTGCATAACGTAGTCTTTTCCTTCGAGGCGCATCTTCCCGACGTCGCGACAGCCAGCTTCCCCGCGATAGCGAATGTACTCGTCGTAGGCGATAACTTCGGCGCGGATGAAGCCGCGTTCGATGTCTGAGTGGATCTTGCCCGCCGCTTTCACCGCTGTGGTGCCGCGGGTAATCGTCCACGCACGAGCCTCCATCGGGCCGGCGGTGAAAAAGCTCATAAGATTAAGCAACGTATAGGTCTGCTGGATAAAGCGATCCTTAGCAGAATCCGTTAATCCCAAATCGGCGAGAAACATGCCGCGCTCTTCTTCTTCAAGCTGAGCGATGTCCATTTCGACTTTTCCGCAGATAGGAATCACAAGCAAGTCTTCAGTCTTGGCGTACTCAACCACGACAGACGGAAGCGGATTATTGAGAGCGTCCTCCGCGACATTGCACACGACCAGCAGCGGTTTCTGACTAAGGAACGAAAAGCCTGAGAGCAGCAACTGCTCTTCGGGTAAAAATTGCACGTTGCGCAGCGGTTTCTCTCCTTCCAGCACTTTCTGGCATTTTTCCAATAGTTCGCGTTCGCGTTCCTTGCCTTTCTCTTTCTTTAAACGGTCAATCCGTTTCTCAATAACCGCCATATCCGCGAGGACAAGTTCGGTATGGAAGTCTCGCAGTTCACGCAGCGGGTCCATTAAAGTGGAAGACAACGGATCATCAAACGCCCGCACCACCTGGGCAAGCGCCTCGACCTCGCGCATCTGTACAAGGGCTTCGGTTTCGAGACCAGTCTTACGTTCCTCCGGTGGAGGAAAATCCAGGAACGTTACCTCTGCGTACTTGTTGCGTTCGGGATGGACAATCTCAGCCAAGGCGTCGATGCGCGGATCAGGAACCTTCACAACCGCGATCGCGGCTTCGCGTTTCTTCTCAAATCCGCCCACTTCCGCACTGAGACCAGTAAGAGCGTTAAAAATGGTTGTTTTTCCAGCACGTGCAAAGCCAACTAAGCCTACTTTCATAAGCAAGGAATGTAGCAGCTTCCTAAAGAAGGGTCACCTATCGCGCATTTTTGGAATTGCAAATTCCATTTTTTCAGCAAAAATGGAAGGATGTACTCCAGATTGCTTACTCCGCCGGCAGCGAAAAGTTTCTTTTTGTTTGGTCCACGAGGGACGGGAAAATCGACTTGGGTCCGCGACCGATTTCCCAACTCTACGTACCTCGACCTTTTGGATTCCTCTGTTTACACCGCCCTTTTGGCTGAACCGACTCGTCTCCAGCGATTTCTTCCGCCAGGGTTTCAAGGTTGGATCGTTATTGACGAAATACAACGGATTCCGGCGTTGCTCAACGAAGTGCATCGTCTCATCGAAACCCAGTCTCTTCAATTCGCGTTGACCGGGTCAAGCGCACGAAGTCTGCGAAAACGTGGAGTCAACCTCCTTGCAGGTCGAGCACTCACGTATTTTCTGTATCCGCTGACCTCACAAGAATTAGGAGCGGACTTCGAGTTGACGCGATTTCTTCGTTACGGTGGGTTGCCCAGCGTCTATCAAGAAGCTGATCCCCAAGCCTATCTAGACAGTTATGTCAGGACCTATCTCCGAGAGGAAATCCAACAAGAGGGGCTCACCCGCAACCTCGGCGCCTTTACCCGCTTTCTCGAAGCGGCAAGCTTTTCTCAGGGGCAAGTCTTGAATGTCACCGCCGTCAGTCGTGAATGCGCCGTTGAACGTAAGGTGGTCGAAAACTACTTCAGCATCTTGGAGGATTTACTCCTTGCTTATCAACTTCCGATTTTTACCAGGAAGGCAAAACGAACACTCATCACGCATCAGAAATTTTACTTCTTTGATGTGGGCGTCTACCGAACCTTGCGGCCGCGCGGACCATTGGACGCCGCAGGAGAGATAGACGGTCCAGCGTTGGAAACCTTCTTTTTGCAAGAACTGCTGGCGTGCAATGCCTATCACCAGCTGGGTTATACGCTCTTTTATTGGCGGACACGGAGCGGATTGGAAGTCGATTTCATTCTCTACGGCGAGCGCGGCGTCAAAGCGTTTGAAGTCAAGCTAGCAACCAAGGTCCAGAGAGACGATGTCAAAGGGTTACGCGCCTTTCTGACAGATTATCCCATGGCCAAAGCGCACTTAGTTTACTGTGGAGAGCGGCTGATGAGCGAAGGAGAGATTGCGATCCTGCCAATCTCACACACAGTGAAGCACCTCTATGAAATACTGACGACGCCGTAGCGCTAAGGCAATCTGTTTACTGTAGAGTTGGAGGAACATTCCGTTAAAAAGATCGCCAATCTCTTCAGCTCGAACCTCCAGAGACATCGACGATTACGCGAGCGCTTAGGGTTAATCGCCTCAAACAACGTAGCGATCACAATCGTTACTGTCGAAGAGCACCTGCGTGGACGTTTTGCACGAAGGCCATTAAGGGAGCAGAGTTGCTCCCAGCCGTATATGCCGGGCACAGTATAAAGATGGCGTGCACCAGACTATAAGCCTGTAGCGGAAGATGGCCGCCTGACGGCTCAAGCTTAGGTCTCTTCCTTATTTATGGTCTCGCTTCAAACACCAGATTAAATGGAGTCTCAGTGGCGCGGCGGAAGCGAGTAAACCCCCCGGTAGTCACAACCTCGCGAAGCCGCGCTTCTCCAGCCTGGTTCCCTAACGCGAGTCCTACTTCTTGTGACAATGAGGCTGGCGTACAGATCTGCGTTGAGGCTGAGTAGTACATTCGTCCGAGCGGATTGAGATTATCTTCCAGGCGATCGTGAGCGAACGGCTCCACGATCATCCAGACGCCGTTTTCACTCAGCGTCTCTCGCACATGCGTCGCAGCACCGACTGGGTCACCCATATCATGCAGACAGTCGAAGAAGGCGACGAAGTCATAGGGGGCACCAGGGTAGTCTTTGGCTGTTGCCACCTCGAAGGTGACATGATCGGCGACGCCAGCCTCACGCGCCGCCTGCCGCGCTCGCTCGATCGACGGGGCATGATAGTCAAATCCACTGAAGGTTGAACGGGGGTACGCCTGCGCCATAAGAATCGTCGAGGCCCCGCGGCCGCAACCGACATCGGCGACACGGGACCCGGTGCGCAACTTGGCATCTACACCTTCGAGCGCGGGGAGCCAAGAGCTGGTCAAGTGAGCGGCATAGCCGGTTCGGAAGAAGCGCTCGGTGCCCTGAAACAGTTCCGGGTCGTGCTCATGCCAACCTACGCCAACGCCGGTGCGGAATGCTTCACGGAGCTTCGGCTCAATCCGAATCGCAGCAGCTGCGAGCTGAAATGCGCCCGGTAAGAAGGCCGGGCTGTTCTCATTTGCCAACGCGAACGCCTGTTCTTCAGGCAGGGTGAAACGGCCAGAAGGAGGATCATAGGCGACATAACCGCTTGCCGCTTGCGCGGCCAACCACTCACGCACATAGCGCTCGGCGGTCCCTGTACGCCGCGCCAACTCAGTAGAAGTCAGCGGCCCCGCCCCAGACATTGCTTTATACAGTCCCAGCTTATCTCCTATAACGATCAAGCTCGCGTGAAAGGTCGCACCGAGATCGCTCAAGGCTTGCTGGAGAAATTGGTTTAGTTTCTCTTGATCCAAAGACATGCGGAGTTCTCCTTTGCCTATAGTTGATAGATAAACTCGCTGCTGCGGCCGCAGGGTATCCTTTGACGTTGATTTTTAAACAGCAATGTGGACGCGGTTGGGTGAAACGACTTCCCACAACCGAGCTCTTACGTCTCGATCAGTACAGTTCCTCTCGTGCATTCTTGTCGATCAGTCCCTGTAGCACTTCAACACTCTCTGCCAGCTTTCCATGGGCAACCATGGCGCGCGCCAGTGAAGGCAACCCCTCTAAGTGTGGCCAGTGGTCCGCTTCCCAGAGGTGTGAACGGATAATGCATTTGGCGCAGTGAAAGAAGGCTTCTTCGATGGTAACGACCAGGACAAAGTTGGGGATCTTCCCGTGCATCGTCAGACGTCCTCGCAGCCAAAGATCCCGCACAATCATAGCAGTTCCACTCATCCTAAGTGTCTCTTGTTTCCCTGGTATCAGGAAGAAGAGCCCTACTTTGGGATTTTGGAGGATATTCCGGAAGGTGTCGGCCCGACGATTACCCGGCCGATCAGGAATCGCCACGGTCTGCTCATCGAGCACCTGGACGAATCCAGGAGGGTCTCCTTTGGGGGAGATATCGACAGCTCCTCTAGCATCCGCAGAGGCCAACAATACGAAGGGAGACTTGGCAATGAACGCCCGACAGTGCTCATCAAGGGTTGAGACCACTTTGTCAATGACGTAATGACTCGGGTGTCCCAGGACCTCGCGAAATTGTGCTTCGGTGGTGATGACCTCAGAAAACTTGTTTTGCATGGTACTGTCCTCTTTCTGATGCTCTTGCCTTGTGTTTTAAGAAAGGCCGTGTGGTATATAGCCATTCGTAACGATCCACACACTTGAACAGCCAAACGAAGAGTTGATCAATTGACCATAACTTCAGAGAGGGCTGTAGTCATATAAAAAGTGTGTAATGTTAGTAAAATTTTCGTGTAATGTTCAGAGAAGCTTGTCATGAATGTACAGCCGTCCATTGTGTTCCCGCCTTTTCGGCTCGACGTCACCAATGAACAGCTCTGGCGGGACACGCACCTAGTGGGGCTGCGGCACAAAACGTTTGCCGTACTACGCTATCTCGTGGCGCGTCCTGGCCAGCTCGTGACCAAGGACGAAATGCTTGAGGCGCTGTGGCCCGGGACCGTCGTGACGGACTCGGCGCTGAAGATTTGCGTGCGCGAACTACGGAAAGCGTTAGGCGATGACGACAGGGCTCCACGGTTCATTCAAACCGTGCATGGACGGGGATACAGGTTTATCGCTTCTGTCACCACCACTCCACCAGTGCAAACTTCAAGCTTCACAGTGCAAACACCACTCCCATTTTTTAACCTCTTACACCCTACCCTCCCCTTGGTGGGTCGAGAAGCAGAACTTGCACGGCTACACCGTTATTGGGAAAAGGCCCTGCAGGGCACACGTCAAGTGATCTTTGTCTCGGGAGAGCCCGGGATTGGCAAGACAACGGTGGTGGAAACATTTCTCTCGGGCATTGGGCGACAGGGAGCAGGGAGTGGGGAACAGGGGACATGGAACAGACGGCACGCTAGGACGAACTCGGCCCAACCAATGCTTGATGCCCAATCCCTGAGACCAAGCCTCTGGATTGGACGCGGTCAGTGTATTGAGCAGTATGGCGCCGGTGAAGCCTATATGCCCGTGCTCGAAGCCCTGGGCCGATTGTGTCGTGAGCCAGGCGGCAAACGCCTTATCGCTGTGCTTGACCAGTACGCACCAACATGGTTGGTGCAGATGCCAGCACTGCTAAGTGTACAGCAGTTGGAGACGTTGCAACGCAAGACCCATGGGGCCACACAAGAACGGATGTTGCGGGAGATGGCCGAGGCTATAGAAGTGCTAACGGCGGAGCAACCGCTCATCTTGTGGCTTGAAGATCTGCACTGGAGTGACGTCTCTACCTTGGAATTGTTAGCTGTCTTGGGGCGACGGCAGGAAACTCTTCGACTCTTGCTCATTGGGACCTATCGTCCGGTGGAGATGCTGGTCAAGGAACATCCGCTGCGGGCGGTGAAGCATGAACTCCAACTGCACAAACAGTGCGAGGAATTACGGCTGGGATTTTTAACGGAAGAGGACGTGGCAGAGTATCTGGCGCAACGCTTTCCTGTGACCACTCAGCCCACCGAGCTGCGACAAGTGGCGCATCTGGTCCATCAACGGACTGAAGGTAATCCTCTGTTCATGGTGAACGTCGTGGACCACCTTCTGGCCCAAGCAGAAGCGCTGCCACATGGTAAACCGCCGCACTTTTTACAGGATTTATTAGTTGTTCCTGAGAGCATCCGACAGATGATCGAGAAACAACTGGATCGTCTCAATCCTGAAGAGCAACGCGTGCTGGAGATAGCGAGTGTGGCAGGAGCTGAATTTTCTGCCGCGGCAGTGGCTGCAGGTGCACAGACTGAAATAGGAGAAATCGAGGCTCGATGTGCAGGGTTATCACGACATGATCAATTCCTGCGGACACAGGCGGTAGAAGAATGGCCCGATGGGACAGTCGCAGCACGCTATGGCTTCATCCATGCCCTCTACCAAGAGGTGCTGTATGAGCGGGTGACTGCAGGACAGCGTATCGCTTTGCACCGCCGGATCGGCGAGCGGCATGAGCAGGCCTATGGTGATCGCGCCAAAGCAATCGCGGCAGAACTTGCAATGCATTTTGAGCAGGGACCGGAGTATCGACGGGCAGTGCGCTACCGGCAACTCGCCGGGAAGAATGCGTTACCGGTGGCCCCACATCTCCAACCAATGCCCCACCCCAGGAACGGTTTGCAATTGCCCCCAACCTGACCCGGAC
>JACXTT010010276.1_pt1 | contig 12645 bp, 11 predicted proteins | sample 9270951 | NCBI WGS metagenome assembly JACXTT01 (sample SAMN15532306, study PRJNA645909) | rock metagenome | isolation source: weathered quartz diorite | place: Puerto Rico | collected 2017-06-21 | reverse complement strand
CTATGGATTTCAGAGGATTCGGAGAGAGCGAAGGCGTCCGCGGCGAGGTAATTCCATACCTACAGATCTATGACGCTAGTAACGCCATATCCTACTTGCAATCAAGACCAGAAGTTAACCCCGACAAAATCGCCATCTTAGGCGTAAGTCTGGGAGGAGGAGAAGTAGCATACATAGCAGCTCGAGACCGACGAGTAAAGGCTGTTGCCTCAATGGTCTTGGTCGGTGATGGCGAGCGCAGAATGCGAAGATTTCGAACCGAGCAGGAGTGGGAAACTCTAATGCAAAAAGTTCGAGAGGACAGGATAAACCGGGTTTTGACTGGCAAGTCCAAAGACTTCCACGGGTTTTTGAATCAGGGAACCGATTCAGTACTGATAATGCCTCCTGATCTGAGTTCTTCCTTGAAGGAAGCTGAACAGGTGGAAAAGGAAAAAGGCAACAGAACAACTCTAGCAACCGTTGATGGGTGGCTAGACTACAAGCCGGAAGAGATTATTGACAAGGTGTCTCCAACACCAATTCTCTTCGTTCAAGCTGAGAATGACGTGCTCGAGGCTGATGATGCCGATAGATTGTATAGCAAGGCTAAGGAACCGAAGAAGCTCTTCACCCTAAAAGGCGGCGTACACTTCGACGTGTATGGGAAGAGGACAAATGAAGCTATGAAACCGGTCCTCGAATGGTTCAAACAGTACCTTCAATGAATCAAATGCAGGACCGATCAAATCTAGAAGTTTGACCGTTCAAACGTAACGTGTATATAAGACCGAAAGGTGCCGTTCGCAGGCGAGTGGTTGAGTGCGCCCCTTTGACTGGAGAGTTTTCCCTCTCGCCTTTCAATGTTCAGGTGTCGCTCTCGACATTCGAAGTGTCCCCGGAGTCAAGTCATGCGAGTCGAAGGACTCTCAATCGGAACCCCACGAGCACTATTGTGTCGCCTTAGTGCATTTTTCCGGCGAACTCGGTGTTCATTAATTGGCGCTCGGCTCCAAACGGGATCGCTCTTCCTAATGGCTGAAGGCCGTCGCAACCGCCGTGCCACAATTGCAGTCATGACGACGGGTCGACGAGCTTCATCTTCGAGAAATACCGTCTATAGAATCCACGGTCTCGGCTCAAAAGTGCTTCTGCCTGCAACAGGGCGTGAGCGCCCACCAGGAAATCCGGGATCAGGTGCGAGCGAGCCGACCCTCTGGCTCCAACGCGATACTGGCGCCAGAGCGATCCAGCCATCGCCGCGGCTTGACTGTTGACTGCATCGAACTCTACTCCCAACTTTTCGATAGCGTGGTCGAATTGCTCATCGTTCGAGAAGACAGCACGAACCTCGGCCCAAACAATCTCACATGCAACAACCACACCCGAGTCGATCGCTTCACACAAGGCCGCGGCTGAAGCGTGTCCAAAATCCGGATCCGGTAGTAGAACATCCAGGAGGACGGAAGAATCAACTGCGCTTCGCACGTTTCACCGGACGAGGGCCACGAAGTTCATCCAAGAGTTCGTCGGTTCTCCGCTTTGAGTTCAGCACTCCGTAAACCTGCTCCACGGGATGTCGCCCGGCATTTCCTTTTCGAAGGAGAGCACCGTTCTTCGTCATTTGAAAGGTAACGACGGTGCCGGGGTTCAAACCAAGCTTACTTCGGATTTCTACCGGAACCGTTATCTGCCCTTTGGAAGAAATAACGCTTTTCATAAGTAAAGAATATTGCTCTTTACCTTTGAAGTAAAGAGTTGGTCAAATGAAGTGGTGGGTCAGTGTGAATTTTGACGGGAGTTTGGAGTCGAGCGTATTCCCCTCCTTCAAAAGGGGGGAATACGCTCGGCTCCAAACTCCCGTCAAATTTGGAGCGTTTCATTCATCCATCGTTGTTACACGCCCAATGATTCTGCCAGGGCCAGCGTTTGCCGCGCCCGATCGACAATTGCTTTATCGAGGAGTTGACCGCCAAAGGCTATCGCGCCTTCGCCGCGGGCTCGTGCCTCATCAAAGGAGTGAACGACACGGCGGCAATAATCGATTTCTTCGGGCCCAGGAGTAAAGGCCTTGTTCACCTCATCGATTTGTGCGGGGTGGATCAAAGACATTCCCGAGAACCCTAAGCGCCGCGATTGCAGCGCAAACTTTTTCAAACCTTCGATATCCTGAAAGTTCGGCCACACACCATCCACGGATTGAACGTGAGCAGCCGCAGCGGCGACCACGACGGAGGATCGGGCGTAAATGAGTTCGGTCGCTTCACCCTCGCGCCGAAGAGGCAGGCTCAGCTCTCTGGAAAAATCTTCCGCTCCAAACAGCAGTCCGACAACGCGGGGCGAAGAGGTGGCAATCGCGTAGGCATTCATCAACCCTTTCGGACTCTCGAGAGCAATAAGCAATCGAACGCTGCCTGAAGGTATTCCCATTTTGGGTTCACGTTCATCCAGGATCCGCTCCACGATCTTTACTTCTTCCACCGTCTCTGTTTTCGGCACAGCCAACCCTTCTAAAGACGGCCGAATGACGTGCTCGAGATCGGCGTGCATCCGCTCGTGTCCGACCGCGTTGATCCGCACGAATCGCACTGGTGTGCGGTAAGACGGATCTTCCTTCTTGCGCGCCGCTATTTGATCTAGCGAGGCCGCGATTTGCCGGCGAGCAGTGTCTTTCGCTGCCGGTGCGACACCGTCTTCGATGTCCATCAAGATCGCATCCACGGAGAGTCCCATGGATTTGTCGATCATCTTTTGGCGATCTCCCGGCACGAACATCCAGGAACGAATCAGGGCAGTTTTTTGATCCATGTGTGAACGAACCTTTCTTAATATGACTTCGGCATACCGAGTACGTTCTGACCCAGGAAGGCCAGCACCATATTGTTGCTTACCGGGGCTGCGACAAGAAGGCGAGTCTCGCGAAACTTTCTTTCGATATCGTAGTCGCGCGCAAACCCGTATCCACCGTACGTCGACATGCAAACATCCGCGGCTTCCCACGAAGCTTCCGACGCGAGCAGTTTGGCCATGTTCGCTTCGGCGCCGCACTTTTCGCCGCGGTCGAACTTGGCGGCAGCCGTAAAGCGCATGAGGTCGGCTGCTTCGATGTGGGCATATGCCTTGGCGATCGGGAATTGGATTCCCTGGTTGGAGCCTATCGGCCTGCCAAACACCACGCGATTCGTGGCGTAGCGTGATGCCCGCTCGATGAACCATCGGCCATCGCCGATGGCTTCGGAAGCGACCAGAATCCTTTCCACATTCCATCCATCGATGATGTAGCGGAATCCCTTACCTTCTTCTCCGATTCGATTTTCGGCCGGGACCTCCACGTCTTCGAAGAAAACCGTGGTCGTGTGATGGTTCACCATGATATCCAATGGCTGAATGTCCAGATTCCCTTTGACGTCGCGCATGTCGACGACGAAAACCGAAAGTCCTTGTGTCTTATCTTTCAGTTCTTCGTAGGGTGTCGTTCGAGCGAGCAGAAGCATCAAATCAGACTGTTTCGCGCGCGATATGAAAATTTTTTGTCCGTTGACCACGTACTTATCTCCCTTGCGAACGGCGCGCGTTTCAATACGCGTGGTCTCCGATCCGGCATTGGGCTCCGTGACAGCAAATGCTTGTAGGCGCAACTCGCCGCTGGCGATCTTCGGAAGATAACGGCGCTTCTGTTCTTCACTGCCGTGACGAAGCAGCGTGCCCATCGTGTACATCTGAGCGTGGCACGCGCCGGAGTTGCCTCCCGCCCGATTGATTTCTTCGAGGATGATGCTTGCTTCCGTAACACCCAGTCCCGCGCCGCCATACTCTTCGGGAATCAAAGCGGCGAGGTATCCGCTCGTTGTGAGCGTGTCTACAAATTCCTGCGGATACTTTTCGTGCTTGTCCACATCTTGCCAATACGTGTCTGGAAAGTCTTTGCAGAGCCTGCGGACTTCCTCACGGATGGACTGTTGCGCTTCCTGTACAGATGATTCCATGCCTTGTCCTCCAAAGGTGGGCTGATATAGTATTTCGGTCCCTTTAAGGGCCGATCATTATAAATCAATATAGGAGGATACAGCATGCCTGTTAAGCCCGGTTGGGAAGGCCGCTTTTTTGAGGATTTCGAAGTTGGTGATGTCTATCGCTGCCGCCTTGGAAGAACTGTAACGGAGAATGACAACATCTGGTTCACGCTTCTAACCAACAACACCAACCAAATCCATTTTAATAACGAGTATGGCAAGCGCACTGAATTCGGGAAGTGCCTGATCAACAGCGCTCTCACGCTCGCGATCGTTGCAGGCATGGGCGTGGCAGATGTCAGCGAGAATGGATTTGCTCTAGGGTGGGATGAAATCAAACTGCCGAATCCTCTGTTTGCAGGGGACACGCTGTACTCCGAATCGGAAGTTCTTGAAAAGCGCGAATCCAAATCCAAACCCCAGTGGGGCATCATCAAGGTTCGCACTCGCGGCATCCAGCAAGAAGGCAAAGTTGTGATTGATTACGCCCGAAGCGTGATGGTTTACAAGCGAGCCCACGCTCCCAAACTGCAACTCTTTCCGGAAATCCGTTCTTAATGCCTGGCGCCCTTTCCGATGTACGTGTTCTGGCTCTGGAAGTCTCCGTAGCAGGACCGCACTGCACGCGGATTCTGGGAGACATGGGAGCTGAGGTCATCAAGCTTGAAAAGCCCGGGACCGGAGATCTGATTCGAAACTGGGATTCGGCTGTGCGCGGTCTTTCCTCAGGCTACGTTTGGCTCAACGGCAACAAGCGAAGCTTTGTGGTAGACGTCAAGAAAAAGGCCGGCTTGGAAATTCTCCGCCGGCTGGCCGATCGAGTCGATGTTGTTCTCGAGAACTTCGCGCCGGGTGTAGCCGATCGCATGGGGCTCGGAGCAGCGGAACTCTGTAGCCGCAACCCGAGATTGATTTACTGTTCGCTTTCCGGTTATGGGCAAGACGGCCCGTATCGCGATGTGAAAGCGTATGACCTGCTGATCCAAGGTGAAGCCGGCATCATTGCCACGACGGGTTATCCGGATAAACCAGCAAAAGTGGGCCTACCGATCATCGATCTGGCTTCGTCGATGTACGCAACAGTCGGAATTCTTCTCGCACTCTATCAAAGAGAAAAAACAGGCCGCGGTCAATTCGTCGATATCTCGATGTTTGAATCCGCGGTCGCTTGGCTTGGATATTTTCCCCATCACTACTGGCATCAGGGTGAAGAGCCCGCCAGAGTTGGGATGAGGCACCATTACGTCACGCCGTACGGACCATACCTGGCTGGGGATGGTAAGTACGTGAGTCTCGCTGTAGCGACAGTGCAGGATTGGGAGATCTTCTGCCGGGAGGTCATCAAGCGCCCTGACCTGCTGCAGGATGCACAGTTCAAGACATCGGAAGCGCGGCGGAAGAACCGCGCGGTACTTGAAGAACTCATCGAGAAGATTTTCCTGGAACAGCCGCATGACGAATGGCTTCGTCGGCTACGTGACAGCCGTTTGCCATATGGAGAAGTGAAGGGTGTGGCCGAAGTTCTGGCCCATCCTCAGGTCATCGCTCGAAAGCTGATTCGGGAAATGGAATCACCTGTTGGGACGGTTCCCGTCATCGGCAGTCCTTTGCGGCTTTCGGATAGCCCGGCGCGGTTTGATCCGATCCCTGCGCTCGGACAAGACACGGTTCCCATCCTTCGGGAGTTAGGTTACGACGACGCGGAAATCGAAACGCTTCGCCGCGATCAGGTCATTTAAGAATTTTTCCTCTGTCCTGAAATTCCAATTTAGAATCCGGTCGAATATGGTCGGGCAACGTGTCTCTCACTATCAGATACTGGAAAGAATCGGCGCCGGCGGCATGGGCGTGGTGTACAAGGCGGAAGACCTAAAACTTCGCCGCCTCGTGGCGCTGAAGTTTCTGTCCGAAGATGCTGCAGGCGATGCCGAATTTGCGGTTCGCTTCCGCAGGGAAGCATATGCCGCGTCCGCTCTCAATCACCCTCACATTTGCACGATCTACGATATCGACTTGCATGAGGGGCAACCTTTCATCGTTATGGAATTTCTGGAAGGTGAGACGCTCGATCGTTTGATTGCCGAGCGGCGGTTGGACCTGAAACAAGCGTTGGACCTTTGTGTCCAGATTGCCGATGCGCTGGACGTAGCCCACGGCAAGGGAATCATTCACCGGGACATCAAACCAGGCAACATTCTGGTCACTTCTCGCGGCCAGGCGAAGATACTGGATTTCGGCCTCGCTAAATGGATCTCTCCGGCAATTCAAGTCGGATCGGACGAAGCCACCGCGGTTGCGCTGAGTAGCAGGATGCACATGTGGGGCACGCCGTTGTACATGTCTCCTGAACAGATCCGAGGAGAACATATCGACGGCCGGACCGACCTCTTCTCATTCGGAACGATTCTTTATGAAATGCTATCCGGCCGAAAAGCTTTTGCTGCGCCCACGACGCCTTTAATCTTCGAGGCCATTCTGAATCGAACTCCGCCCTGGCCGCCAACGCCGGATCATCCGTTGGCTCAAAGCGCGTTGCCGGTCCTCAGGAGGGCGCTGGAAAAGGTGCCCGCTCAGCGTTACCAAAGGGCCGCGGAAATGAAGACGGACTTGGTCGCGCTGCGACACGAATTGGAATTGCCGATCTCGTCCGGTACGGCGATATCTCACGCTCGGCGATTTCTGGTTGTAGCGCTATTGGCCGCGATCCTTGCAGTCGTTGCTTATTCTGCCTGGCGCCTGCAGCCATTCGATCGCTCACTGCGCGTACAGCACGCTACCTTCATGCAGGTGTCTTCGGCCAGTGGTGTCGAGCTTTTTCCAAACCTGGCACCCGACAATAGATTCGTGACGTATGCAAGCCGTGCCAGCGGGAACTGGGATATCTATCTGCAGCGAGTCGGCGGGCAGAATGTCAGAAATCTAACAATGGATTCCCCCGAAGACGATACACAGCCTGCGCTTTCACCTGACGGGAATCTCATCGCGTTTCGATCGGAACGCGATGGCGGCGGAATCTTCGTGATGGGCGCCACCGGCGAATCTCCGCGCCGCATCACAACATTCGGATACAACCCGACATGGTCCGGTGACGGACGCAAGCTCGCATTTGCCAGCGAGAGCATCGTCGATGATCCTAACGACCGCGCGGTGAGAAGTTCGTTGTGGGTTGTGAATATTGATTCGGGTACTCCGGTACGCATAAGCGCCGGTGACGCCGTGCAACCGGCGTGGTCAGCCCAAGGAAACAGGATCGCTTATTGGTCTTGGGGAACCTCGGGCCTGCGGGATATTTGGACCATTCGTGCTGACGGCAGCGACCCGGTGAAAGTAACCAACGATCCGGCGCTGGATTGGAGTCCGACATGGTCGCCCGATGGCCGTTATCTGTATTTTTCCAGCGATCAAGGCGGGAATTTCAACTTGTGGCGAGTGCCCATTGATGAATCGTCGGGCCGCGTGCTCGGCCCACGAGAGCCTGTGACGACAGGCGGCGGCTCCGCTCTCCGCGCCCATCCAAACGTGTCGCGCGACGGGCGGCACATCGCCTACGTTGAGCAGATTGTTGCCAGCGACACCATTCAGAAGGCAGCTTTTGATCCAGTCTCCGCACAAATTACATCCTCGCCTGCTCCACTATTGCAGGACACGCGGCCGGCACGACATCCTGATCCTTCGCCGGACGGCCAGTGGCTCACGTACATGACGTGGGGTAAGCAGGAAGACATTTTCATTGTTCGCCGCGATGGGACAGGGCAACGTCAACTGACGAACGACCTTTACAAGGACGTTGTTCCTCGTTGGTCTCCCGATGGCGGCCGCATCGCTTTCTATTCGAATCGTGGCGGCAAGTTTCAAATTTGGACCATCCGGCCTGACGGCAGTGGTCTGGAGCAATTGACCCAATACGCCGGCAATGCGATTGGTGTGACCCGCTCCGTTTGGTCACCGAATGGGCGGACGATAGCTATTGATGTGCCTGAAGAAGGCACTTCGCTTTTGGAAATCGATTCGTCTGGAAAGGCCGATAAAGTTAGTGCGCTCGAACCGCCACCCGATCCGGATGAGGTTTTTGATGTATGGACATGGTCTCCGGATGGCCGGTTTCTCGCAGGTAGCCGCATTCAGAAAAGCTCCGGCGGACAAATCGGCATTAGCATTTACGATCTGAAACAACGCGAGTATCAGACCCTGACGGATTCCGGAACTTTGCCCGTTTGGCTGAAGGATAGTCGCCGCCTCCTTTACCAATTACATGGCGACATCTACGTCGTCGATCGCATGTCGCGAAAAACCCATCGGGTATTTGCTCACTCCCCCCACACGATCTATAACCTCGGACAACTTCCGGCTGACGAACGATGGCTTTATTTCGGTGTTCTCACGCGTGAAGCGGATATTTGGCTTATGGCAATGGAATGAAGTAGGATCTTCCGCCGAACGTACTGTTTCCGGCACAGGAGGTGCGGCACATGCCCGACAAGTTAACGAAATTCCTAATCGAGCTTTCCGAAGATCCCGCCAAGAGACGTGAATTTGATGCAGACCCACAAGCGATGATGAACGCTGCGGGCCTCAGTGCGACAGATCAGGAATTACTCTTGAGCAGAAATCCCTCACGAATTCGCGCGCGGTATGGAATGACCACCATCGCACACATGACGCGAATTCCCGGCAGACTGATCAGCATACTGACTAATGATGCGGCGAAGCTTGAAGATATAGCGGATGACTTGAGAAAAATCGCTGACGAGTTATCAAAGACTTCATCAGCTGCGCCTCCCAAGAAAAAGAAGGCATCAAAGAAGAAAAAGAAAAAGTAACTTCGGTCGTATTCTACAACCGAGATGTTGACGATCGTCGGCACCGGATATCGCATCGCTGGACAAATCACGGCTGAATCTCTAGCGTGCATTCGGTCAGCGGATAAGGTCTTCTACCTGGTAGCAGATCCAGTTACTGCCGCATGGCTGCGGACGCAGAATCCGACGGCGGAATCCCTCGATAGTTGTTACCGAGTCGGACGAGATCGATCGGAAAGTTACCGCGAAATGGTGGAGCGCATCCTCACGTATGCGCGATCCGGTGTGCATGTGTGTGCGGCATTCTACGGCCACCCGGGAGTTCTCTGCGATCCCGGCCACGAAGCGATTCGCCGAGCACGGGAGGAAGGTCTTGCGGCGACGATGCTACCGGGGATTTCAGCTCTCGATTGTCTCATCGCGGATCTTGAAATCGAACCGGCTCAGGGCATGCAACTTTTTGAAGCCGGGGATTTCGTTCAGAACAAGCGGCAGCATGATCCGAGATGTATGCTGGTTCTGTGGCAAGCTGGTGCTATCGGAGTTCGCACTGTCAAACATCAGAAACTGTGGAGCACAGCGGGAGTGCAGCGGCTCGTTCGCTTCTTGAGGGTGCATTATCCGCCGTCGCACAACGTCCTCATCTACGAAACCGGGCATTTCCCAATCGTTCCGCATCGCATGCAACGCGTACCGCTCGCCAGGCTTGGCCGCAGCCGCGTCACGATCGCGTCCACTCTTTATGTTCCACCGAAGTAAGGTATCCATCAATTTGATCGGCGTTGGATATCTTGCGGCGGCTCACGTTACCTCCGAAACACTCGCATTGATTCGAGGCGCCGGCCGTTTGTTCTTCCTTGTTGACGATCCGGTGATCGAGCAGTGGTTGCTTGCGCTGAATCCAACCGCGATGTCATTGGCGGACGGTGCGATTGAGGGAACGCCGCTGCGGGATTGTTGCCGCAACATGGCGAAACAAGTAATGTCGGCGGTGCGTGACTGCGTCAATATCTGCGTCGTTTTTTCCGGTCATCCCGGCATCGCTGTGGATCCGGCGCATGAAATATTGCGCCGAGCGAAGGCCGAAGGACACCAGGCAAAAATGTTTCCGGCGGTATCCGCCTTGGACTGTATCTTCGCGGATCTAGGCATCGATCCGGCCCATGGTTGTCAATTCTTTGAGGCCGAAACCCTCATCGAAATGAATTACCGGCTGGATCCCACAAGCAGCCTCATCCTTTTTCAGCCCGGCGTCATCGGAGTCCAGCGCCATACGACGCCGATTGCGGTCAGCACCACCGGTATCCGTAGACTAACGCGGCTGCTTCAAAAGTATTACCCGTCCCCGCACGAAGTGATCGTCTATGAGGCGGCATCGCTCCCGATCGCGCCCCCGCGAATTGAACGAGCAGCCCTCCGCCTGCTTCCGAAGCTTACGCTGACGCCGATTTCAACGCTTTACGTTCCGCGGGTCGCCGGTGGATGATTCAGACTGAGTCACGTTGTCACTAAGACATGGAGAAAAACAGTGAACGGAAAGATTGCAGTCATCGGAGGCACAGGGGACCTCGGCTTCGGACTCGCCCTACGGTGGGCGCGGGCAGGAGCTGAGGTGTTGATTGGATCACGCGACGAAAAGAAAGCGCAGGATGCCGCTCAGCGCGTGAAAGACACACTGAAGTCGGCTGCGCTTGTCAGCGGCTTCGAGAATACGCAAGCATGTGCCCAGGCGAAGATCGTTGTGCTGGCGGTGCCATTTACGGGACAAGTTAGCATCCTGAAGAGCATTCGCGATTTTCTCAAGGATGCCATTCTGATCGACACCACTGTCCCGCTCGCCGCAACTTTCGGAGGCAAGGCAACTCGCGTCGTGAGCGTTTGGCAAGGATCCGCAGCCGCGCAAGCTCGCGAATTAGTACCACCAACCACGCCGGTGGTGGCGGCTTTCCATAACCTTTCGGCGGAGACATTGCAAAATCTTTCGACAACACCTGACTGCGACATCCTTGTCTGTGGCGACGATAAGCAAGCCAAGCAAACCGTCTTCTCTTTAGTGAAGTTGATTCCCGGCTTGCGCCCGATCGATGCCGGGCCGCTGGAAATGTCGCGTATCGTCGAGAGCCTTACCGCGCTGCTGATCTCGGTAAATATCCGTTATCGCATCCACCACAGCGGCATTCGCATCACCGGGTTGAATCCCGACGCGGAGTAGGAACCGCGGCTGATCGTGCCATTCCTAGCCCCGCAGCGTGAATTGCAGTAGGATGTGCGCCATGAATTCGCGCCGCCCCGAACCTCCGCTTGTGGCGGGCTTGCCGCTTCTCGGCAGCGTCGTCCCGGTGGTACGCAATGTGACCTCGTTCCTTGTAGAGAGCTATCTTCGGCATGGTCCGATTTTTCGTATGCGTGTCGCTCATCGACGATTCGTGGTGCTCGCCGGGCCGGAAGCGGCTCTCTTTTTCAGTCGCAGTCCCGGCGCCCACTATCTCGGGAGCCGCCGGGCATTCAAACGGATGATTGAGATGATGGGATCATCAAACTCGGTCGTCACCACCGACGGACAGCATCACCAGTCTTTCCGACGGATGTTGCGACCGGCTTACTCGCGTGAGTTGGTGGACCGCAACCTCGCGCGCCTGGGAGATGTCGTTGAGACGGTCGTTCAAGAGCTTCCCGTGAAACGGCCGCTGGATGTGCACTCCGTGATGCAACGCCTGATCGCGGAACAGTTGGCCCACGCTGTGGTTGGCCGGAGCGTTGCGAGGAATTTCGACGCTATCGTGTGTTTCTCCTCGACGTTGATCTATTCGACAATGGGTAATTTCCCGGCGCTGCGACAGCGCCTGCCGCGGTATCGGCGGGCTAGAGCCGCGTTATGGGAACTCGCGCGAACTATTTTGGACGAGCACCGTCTCCACGAAGCGGTGACTGAAAGCGACCGCACTATTGCGGATATCATCCTCGCCGGGAAATTAGAAGGGCAACCGTTGTCCGAAACCGATCTCATTATTTGCGTGTTGGGACCTTACCTTGCCGGCATGGATACGGCAGCGAATACGGCAGCGTTCCTCTTCTATGAGCTGCTTAGCCAGCCGGCGTTGTTGGAACGAGTCGTTGCCGAGATCGATGAAGTATTCAGCTCCGGGGTGCCGTCTGCCCAAGCGTTGCGAGGCATGAGGGCCCTGCGCGGGGCCTTTCTGGAAACGTTGCGAGTCCATCCCGTTGGTCCGGCGGTACCCCGCCATGCCGTCGAGTCTTTCGAGTTCCAGGGATATCGGGTCGAGGCTGGTGAGGAAGTCCTTCTCGCCGGAGGAGTTTCCCACTTCCTGCCACGGTTCTATCCCGACCCTGAACGCTTCGACATCGAGCGTCATTATGAGCCCCGGCTCGAGAGCCGGCAGCCCGGTGCTTTCGCTCCATTCGGCGTCGGGCCGCACCTGTGTTTGGGCAACGGCCAGGCGGAAATTGTCACAATGCTTGCCGTGGCCACGCTGCTGCGTTGCGCGCGCATTTCACTGGCTCCTGCCGACTATAAGTTGACGACGCATATGGCTCCGTTGCCAATGCCTCGCGGGTTGAGCATGCGCGTTACGGAGTGGCGGTCGACAGCGCGTTACCGCCCGGCTGGCAAAACGGACCAGCTCACGCTAGCCCTGCCTACGCTCGACCGGCGTGTTCTCGCAGAGGTGGCTTCTAAGATTGTTGTGCGAACGTATCCTGCCGGGAAGACAATCATTCGACAAGGTGATGTGGCCGACCGCTTCTTTATGATCCTCGAAGGTGACGTCGAGGTCGAATTGGTCGCGCCACCCGGCACTCCGCCGCGCATCGTCAACCGCCTTGGCACTCATGAT
>JACXTT010010275.1_pt1 | contig 12646 bp, 14 predicted proteins | sample 9270951 | NCBI WGS metagenome assembly JACXTT01 (sample SAMN15532306, study PRJNA645909) | rock metagenome | isolation source: weathered quartz diorite | place: Puerto Rico | collected 2017-06-21 | reverse complement strand
GGGGCCCTGGAAACAGTGGTCCCGGTCGTGGTCCCCGTCCGCTCCCGCTACTACTTTCGCTGGCCGGGGCGCCTCGGGGAGGACAGCCGAGAGGAAGGGCCGGGCGTTCGGCGAACGATCGGCGACCTGCTCGTCGAACAAGTCGAGTTCGCCGACGTGATCCTGATCTCGAAAGCCGATCTCGTCCCCGCCGAGAGAATCGAGGAGCTTCGCGCCATCCTTCGTGGATTGAACGCCGAGGCTCGCGTCGAGACGGCGATCCGCGGAGCGGTTCCGCTCGAGCACGTGCTCGGAACCGGCCTCTTCAGCATGGAGAAGGCGGCGCGCTCCCCGGTGTGGCTGAAGGAGCTCCGCGGCGCGCACGTTCCGGAGTCGCAGGCGTTCGGGGTCGGGTCGACGGTCTACCGCGCACGCGTTCCGTTTCATCCCGCGCGCCTTCACGCGCTGCTCGCGGAGGCGTGGACGAACGGGCGTCTGTTGCGCGCGAAAGGCTGGTTCTGGGTCGCGACGCGCTACCTCGAGATCGCGAGCCTCGCCCAGGCCGGAGGGGAGTTCCGCCACGGCTACGTCGGCCGCTGGTGGCAGTTCCTGCCGCGCGAGGAGTGGCCGCGTGACGAGACGCGGCTCGGCGCGATCCGCGCGCAATGGGACGATCTCGTGGGTGACTGTCGACAGGAGCTGGTATTCATCGGACAAGAGGTCGACTTCGACGAGGTCCGGCGACGGCTCGACGAATGTCTCCTGACCGTGGAAGAGATCGAGCAGGGCGTCGACGAATGGGTGCGCTTCCCCGATCCACTGGGACCGGGTGAGCCGCCGAGGGAAGAGGGTCCTGGTGGAGCGAGCGCCGCATCGAGAGTGGCGCGCAACGAAGGAGGAGGCCAATGAGCCGATCGAGTGGTGGGCTGGAGCAGGCGCCGGTGGCGGACCGTGCCTGGGCGCTGCACAAGGCACTCACGCGGAAGGGGCTGATCCCGGAAGGCTACATCCAGAACTGGGTGAAGCTCTTCGAGGAGGGCTGGGATCCGAAGAACGGAGCACGCGTCGTCGCGCGCGCGTGGGTCGACCCCGAGTATCGGAAGCTCTTGCTCGAGGACGGTACGAAGGCGTGCGAGCACTTCGGCTACACCGGGCCGCAAGGAGAATACATCGTCGCGCTCGAGAACACGCCGACGCTCCAGAACGTCATCGTCTGCTCGCTCTGCTCGTGCACGAACTGGCCGGTGCTCGGGCTTCCGCCGGATTGGTACAAGAGCTTCGAGTACCGCTCGCGCATCGTCCGCGAGCCGCGGAAGGTCTTGTCCGAGATGGGCACGGAGCTGCCGAAGGACGTGAAGATCCGCGTCTGGGACACCACGGCCGAGACTCGCTACATGGTCCTGCCGGTGCGCCCCGAGGGGACCGAAGGCTGGAGCGAGGAGAAGCTCGCCTCGATCGTCACCAAGGACTGCCTGATCGGCGTCTCGCTGCCGAGAGTCGAGAACGCTCGCTGAGAGAGGGGAGACACTCATGGACGGAATTCACGATCTCGGCGGCGTGCAGGGCTTCGGCGAGATCCCCCACAAGGTCGACACGGATGGCTACAAGCCGGTCTTCCACGATGCGTGGGAGCACCTGGCCTACACGCTGCTCTTCGTCGGGGCCGACCCGCTCCGGGCCTTCAGCGTCGACGAGCTCCGGCACGCGATCGAGCGCATGGAGCCGCGGCACTATCTGTCGAGCCCGTACTACGATCGCATCCTGATCGGGACCGCGACGCTGATGGTGGAGAAGGGCGTGGTCACGAAGGAAGAGCTGGAACAGCTCGCCGGCGGTCCTTTCCCGCTCGCGCGTCCGACGGGCGAAGGGCGCGCGACGCGGCCGGCTCGTGAGCCGTTCCAGGTGGGTGACCGCGTGCGCGTCGGCGCGCAGCGGATCGCCGGACACATCCGCATGCCGGCGTATTGCCGCGGCAAGGTCGGCACGATCCTCCATCGCACGACGGTCAAGTGGCCATTCCCGGACTCGATCGGCCACGCGATGGAAGCGGGGATGGAGTCGACCTACCACGTGAGCTTCGAGAACGAGGAGCTCTGGGGCGCGGGTGCCGAGCCCGGGCAAGTCGTGGTGGATCTCTTCGAAGGTTATCTCGAGAAGATCTGAGCGTGCCCACGGGCGATCCGCAAAGCCTACGCGACCTGCTGTGGATCTTCGGCTGCGGGCGAACCGGCAGCACCTGGCTTGCGAACCTGCTCAGCGGCAACGAGCGCACGCACCTCTGGTACGAGCCGATGTTCGGCCTCGTCTTCGGGCGGGTTCAAGACCCGAGCGATGCGTTCGTGCACAGCCCGGTGTTCGTGCTCGGCGGCCCGGCCGAGCATCGCCTGCCGCCCGTGCGGGCGTTCGTGCTGGCGGCGGTGCACGCGCGCTATCCGGACCTTCGTGCTGGCGACACTCTGGTGCTCAAGGATCAGAACGCGTCGAGCGGTGCGCCGCTCTTGAGCGAAGCGCTGCCGGAGAGTCGCTTCGTGGCGCTCGTGCGCGATCCGCGCGACGTCTACGCTTCGATCCGCGATGCCTACATGCGCCCGGGAAGCTGGGCGCACCGCATGCTCGGCACCTCGCCACCCGAGGAGCCGCCGTTCGAGGACTGGGCAGGGGGGATCCAATCCGCAATGGACGCCGCGGTGAAGGCGTACGACACGCACGCCGGTCCGCGCTGCCTGTTGCGGTACGAAGATCTGCTCGCCGACACGGCCGGTGAGCTCCGGCGCCTCCGCTGCGAGCTGGATTGGCCCTTCGCCGACGACCGTCTCGACTTTGCGATCGCCGTGAACTCGTGGCAGGCGCTGCCCGAGGCACTCAAAGGACCGGACGAGTTTCACCGTCGCGCTTCGCCCGGCTCGTGGTGCGAAGACCTCACCCCCGGCGAGATCGCGATGGTCGAACGCGCATGCTCGGCCACGTTGGAACGATTCTACGGGGGCACTGCTCAGATTGTCGCGAGTGAGCGCAGCTAGCCACGATTCGCGTCCGAGATCCAGCTCTATTTCCCTCCTAGACCCGCGTCCCGCCTGAGCTTCGCCTTCGCGGCACCACTTCGCGCGGCGGACCTGGCAATGCCATTCCCGAAATAGCGGATCGTTCGCAAAGGGACTGGCGGCGCTCGAGCGCCGCCCGAAAAGGGGAGGGCGAACGATGAAGGGAACGTACGGCAGAAGGGTCGGTACCTTGGCATTCGGCATGTTGCTGGCGGCGAGCCTCGCCAACGCCGGCAACGGTCAAGGCAACAACGGCCAGGGCAACGGGAACTCGCAGGGCAATAACAGGGGTGGGATCCCCGCGTGTCAGGCGAGCCTCGGTCAGTGCCAGGCCGACCTGGGGAGCTGCGGGGAGGACAAGGCGGCGCTTCAGCAACAGATCGCAGACCTGGAAGCGCAGCTCTCGACTTGTCAGACCAATCTCCAGACGTGCCAAGCTGGGGGCGGTGGAGGTGGGGGCGGCGGTGGAGGAGGTGGTGGGCAGTGCTCGGTTCCGTCCAGCATCGCCATCGCCGCGCAGAGCAACCAACAAGCGGTGCACACCGGAGCGGCGAGCGATCCGGACGTCGTGCGGGGCCTCGGTAACCTTGACGCTACGAGCGAGTTCGATCTGCAGCTCTTCGCGCGCACGGGAGCCGGAACGTTCGGTGGCGGTCCGATCACGACCGGAACCTTCCAGATCGGCGGCGCCGATCTCCAGTACGCGACCTGCAGCCTGTGCCTGCTCGTGCATTCCGGTTGTCAGGCCAACCAGACCTGCGCGAAGGACTACCTCGCGACGACGGGTAGCGTGACGATCACTCAGGTTTCGCCGAATCTCGTCTACTCGGCGAGCAACTTGAGCTTCCAGGAGGTCACGATCGATCCGACTACGGCTTTCTCGACCCCGGTCGCGGACGGTTGCACGACGAGCATCGGCAGCACGTCGTTCAACGCCCCCGTGCAGTAAATCGGGCGGCGATTTTCCGAGCGACACGCGAGAGCCCCCGAGCAATCGGGGGCTCTCGTCGTTCCGCCCCGTAGTGAAGTGTATGACCTGCCACTCACCAGCTTCCGAGACCTGACCTTCGACGCGCATTGGCGCGCAACTCTTGCCTCCGCCTGCCATCCCGCGCTCGATCTTCGACGCCGATCGTCGCGACTTGCCCACGAAACCACGCAAAGATTTCCTATCGCGTCACGATCTTGGCGCAGCGGAAGCGTTCATTCGCGTCCCGCGCTGCGATCTTTTCCCGCGCTGCCGGGCAGCGAGGCCTGGATCGAAAGTTGCTCCCACCCTTCGTGACATCGACGAAGGAAGGATGGGAATTTTCATGCGCAAACGCGAAGCGGGCTTCACCATTCTCGAAGTGATCGCGGTCACCGGCATCAGCGGCTTGCTCGCCGCGGTGTCGGCTCCGAGCTTGAGCAGCGCGCTGAACGCTCATCGCTTGACGGCCGGCTTGCGGACCACGACGAGCGCGATCCGCGTGGCGCGGAGCACGGCCGTGGTTCGCAACCGTCAAGCGCGAGTGGTGCTCACCAACGACGGCCGCACGATCAACGTCGAGGTGAGCTCGGACGGTACGAACTGGACCGCCGCTGGCGAACCGGTGGCTCTCGACGGCGGCGTCCGCATCAACGCGGTCGAGCCGTCGAGCGGGCTGCGGTTCGCGACCAATGGAACGCTCGCGGCGCCGGTCACGGTGACGGTGCGCAATGCCAAGGGCGACAGCCGGCAGGTCGCGGTGTCGATCCTCGGATCGGTGGACTTGTCATGAAGAACCATCTCGCGCGCCAAGACGGAGCCACGATCGTGGAGATCCTCGCCGCGGTCGGCGTCTTCTCGATCACGGCCGCGGGGCTCTCCCCCGCGCTTCTCAGCACGCGCACCGCGACCGACCGCGGCACCAACCGGTCGATTGCCAGCGCGCTCGCCAGCGACAAGCTCGAGCAGATCCGCACGTTGAATAGTGGCGTGCTGACGAACGGGAGCGACGGTCCGTTGAATGCCGTCGGCGGCACGTCGCAGGGCATCTTCACGCGGACTTGGACCGTGCTGGCGAATACGCCCACGGCCGGAGTGAACGAGATCGTGACGACGGTTTCGTGGAGAGAGCGCTCGGCCACCAACACGGTGAAGCTCGTTGCCCTGGTGATGCCGTGAGACGGTCCGCACACGGAGCGTCGGGATTCACGCTGGTCGAGCTGCTGATCTCGGCGATGATCTCGCTCTCGCTCGGCGCCGCCGGATTCTTGCTGGTGCGCACTCAGCTCCGGTCGCTCATGAACCAGTCGGCGGGGCTCGACGCAATCGAAGGTGCGCGTGCCGCGCTCGACCTCATGGCGAGCGACATCCGCATGACGGGTGCGAACGTCAGCGGCGCCAGCCGGTGGGTCGGATCCGGGACGTGCATCGGAAAATCGAGCAGCTTCACCGCCGTTTGGGACGATGGGATCTCCGCCAACGGGAGCGCGCCGAATCACACGGTACGCTATTGGTACGATGCGACGAACAAGCGGATCGTCCGGACGATCGCAGGTGTCGACGCCACGCTGATCCCGAACGTGCCGGCGAGCGGGCTCGTCTTCCAGTATCTCTCGAACAGTGGAGCGGCGGCGGCGATGTCGGGGTCGCCCTCGCAGGTGACGAGCTGCGACGACGTCGCCGTCGTGCAGGTGAGCGTGGCGGTGACCGCCGCGCGGGCCGCGCAGACCTTCATCGTGAACCTCGGGTCGAGGGTCACGCTGAGAAACCGCTCGAACACGCTGACGAGGATGTGAGGTCAGTCATGGACAGTTCGGATCGAACGCCGATGCGCACGCCCTCCGAGCACGGGTCTTCGATGGTGCTCACGTTGCTCGTGCTCTTCGCACTGTTCGCGCTCGGCGCCGCGGGCCTTTCCGGGGCGAGAGCGAATCTCATGCTCGCCAACAACTATCAGACGGGAGCGCAGGCGATGCAGGCGGCCGAGTCCGCAGTGGTCCACGCCGTCGTGGCGATGAACAACGCGACGCCCACTCGCCTCGACACGGACGTCTACGACCAGTGGAGCGGGCTCTTCGGAACCTCCGCGCGGACGATGCCGAACGTCTTGGGCGTGTCGTACACGGTCACGCCGACCTCGCCGGATCCGTATCGCGGCAATCCGCGCGACAACTTGATGATCACGGCGGTCGGAAGCGCGCCCGGTCAATCGAGTCGCTCGATCGTCGCGCACGTCGCGGTGGCTCCATGCGGTGCGATCGACATGCCGAGCCCAGGAATCTCGACGACGTTCAACGGCAGCCGGTTTCTGGTGGACGGCAACGATTACTTGATGGGATGCACGCCGGATCCGCGCAATGGGATCACCTGCGTGAATCCGATCGGAATCCCTGTGACCGGCATCAGCACGCGCACGCAGGGCGACGCGGGCGAGATCTTGGGGTCGCTCAGTAGCAGTCAGTACGATCAGGTGGTCGGCGCGGATGCCGCCGGTGCCCCGGCCAGCGTGGCCGCGTGCTCCGGGCCCACGGCGAGTCAGATCCAGAACACGTTCGTGCCGCGCATGCTGTCGAGCGCCGGCTCGGTCACACTGGATCCGCGTCTGAATGGCAACGACACGTTCGGAACGATCGCGTCGCCCCAGGTCACGCATTTCACCGGCGACGTGAGGATCAACGGCACCATGAGCGGCGCCGGCATCCTGATCGTCGACGGCGGCCTCACCGTGACGGGAACCATGGACTTCACGGGAATCGTGATCGTCACCGGCACCACGGAGTTCACGAACGTGTCGGGCAATTCCACGATCCTCGGCGGGCTCTGGACGACGTCACTGAACCTCAATGTCGCGGGCAGCGCGAGCGTCAGCTATTCGAGCCAGGCCATCGACATGGTCAACAATCTCTCGGCACAGCGAAACCTGGTGCCGAAGCACGTGAGCGTGGTTGCCTGGAGTCAAAGTTGAAAACGCATCACGCGCTGGGTTTCTCGGTTCTGTTCGGTGTCGCAGTGGTCCCCGGCGCCCAGGCCTACGTCTCGGTCGAGATGGACAATGGCCGCGTCGTGGTCGGCAACGTCTATCAAGAGCTCGAGAGGAAGATCGTGGTCTTCTCGCCGTCGGGCGCGGTCGAGCTCGAGCGCGCCAAGGTGCGCCGCATCGACGAGCACGAAGGGAACGTGCCGGCGGATCTCGCGGGGCCGTCGACGCCGCTCAAGTCTCCTGCGGTGGTCTCCGGGCGGGTCCCGGAGCGGCCGAAGCCGACGTCCGGGAAGGACGAGAAAGATCCCAAGAAGCGCGACGACACGATCGCGCGACAGTTGATCTTCCTCTATCGCGACCGGGCGATGGCGAGAAACAACAAGGACCTCGCGGCCGTCGATCTGCTGAACACGCGGATCCAGGAGCTCGAGGCCGAGCGCTCGGCGGAGCCCGGGAAGTCCGAGACGCCGACCAAGTAGAGTCGCTGGCGAACTTCGGGCCGAGGCGCCGGGCTCAATCCCCGATCAAGGAATACTTCTTGGTCCCGCCCTTCACCGTCACGGCTTTCTTCGTCGCCTTCAGGTCCTTCAGCTTCTTCTTCGCGGCAGCGGGGCTCGGCTTCGAGGGCTTCTTCGGCATCGCGCACTCCTTTCGAGTTCGGACCGGCTGAGTTCGGACGGGCCGAGCGATAATCGAACGACGGTCGCAAAGCAACGAAACCGCCCATGGTGCGGCGAGAGCCGTACCGCCGTCGTCGCTAGGTGCGTTGCGCGTCGTCTCGAACGACGAGAGAAGACGGAGGGGATCGGAATCCATCCGCGAATGCGTAGGCGATCATTCGGTCCAGTGCTCGTCGCCGGCCGTAGATGCGATCGGGCATCCCGGGATGGGCCTGAACCTCGCAGATCTTGCCGCCGGTCTCCGCCGGCGGGCGAGTAATCGAAGGCGCGACGTAGTCGATCGCACCGTAGTGGAGACCAGCCACGCGTAGCGCCGCGACGGCGACACGCTCGACCTCCGGATGAATGCTCTTCACGTCGAGGATCCGCACGGACGGGCCCTTCCCTCGGTTCAGATTGTAATGCAGCTGAACCTTCCGTCCCTTGGCGGGGATGCTCTTCAGCGTCAGGGATTCCCCTCTCAGCGCGAGTCGGAGCTCTTCGTCGATGACGATCGACCGATCGTCAGTGTCCTCTCGAAGCCGTCGCCGGTTCTCATTCTCGATCAGTCCAGCGACGGTGCGGCGGCCGTCGCCGACGATCACGGGAGGTGAGCTCTCGTAGGCGCCAATGATGGAGTCGCCGAGGATCATCATCCGGTAATTGTTCCCGGGAATCTGCTTCTCCACCGCCACGCCTTCCTTGTGGCGATACTTCTTCAGCAGACGGCGAACGATCCTCTCCAGGGTCTCGCGATCGGCGACGTTCGGAAAACCGTCGTCACCGTTGCTACCGAGGCTCGGCTTGACGGCGACGGGGAAGCCCACCGTCTCGGCGAACGCCGTCGCCAACCGGACGCTCAGGCACTTCTTGTGCTCGGGAACCGGCAGGCCCGCCCGCTGGCACAGGTAATTCATCGCCCACTTGTATTCCGTGATCAGCATCGCGCGCCCGTCCGCCTCGGGGAAGCAACGGTACTCGGACGAGAACGTCCTGGTCTTTCCGTTCTTTGTGAGCGTGACCTCGACGATCTCGTCCGGACTGTCCGAGACCAGGTTCTTCCGCAGGCGAAGCGAGAAAGACGCGCGGCTCCGCAGCGCGGCGAGCAGGACCTCCGGAATCTCGAGGTAGGATCCTGCGAACAGGGGAGAGATGGGTAACGGCCGCCGTCCCGCGGCGAGCGCTTCCTCGACGAGGGTCACGTAGCCCTGGAGAGTCTTCGTCGTGAAGGAGCGAGAACGATCCGTCGCGAGGAGAATGTCGTCGCGGATCAGGCCAGCGACGAATCGGCGGACGCTGCCGGGGGTTATGTCTTCGAAGTGTCGGAGGATCGACGTCTCGATCTCGTGCTTCGTCCTGGTCACACGCCGACCCGGGTTCATCGACGCGATCAAGAACGCGATGACGGCCTTGGGTCGCACCTGGAGCGTGACCCCGGGCGCGACCATGAACAGAAATCCCGTCCCGCGCGGCGCGGAAAGAGGGTTCACGACGAAGCGTTTGGAGACTCGGCGGCGGATGTTCGGCCTCGTTCGAGATCAGGTCCCGCGGAGTCGTAGACCCGCTCGCGACGAGCGTCTACAGAGAAGTGGATGGGATGGCACCAGCGTACGATCCGCCTCGCGCCGCGCGCCCGCGGCTTCCACCTCGTCACCGACGACATCGTCCGCGCGTGGCCCGAAGTGGCGCGCTGTCGCGTCGGCATCGCGCATCTCTTCCTGCAGCACACCTCCGCCTCGCTCTCGCTCGGCGAAAACGCCGACCCGGAGGTGCGGCGCGACCTCGAGCGCTGGTTCACCCACGCCGTGCCGGACGGCTTCGCCGCGTTCCGTCACGTGACCGAGGGCGGCGACGACATGCCGGCACACGTGAAGTCGACGATCATCGGCGCCTCTCTGTCGATCCCCGTGCGCGATGGATCGCTCGCGCTCGGTACGTGGCAAGGGATCTATCTCTGCGAGCACCGCGACGAGGGCGGAGCGCGGACGATCGTCGCGACGCTCCAGGGCGAGTGACCACCGTGATCGTCCCGCGAAAGATCCTGCTGAACCCCGGTCCGTGCACGACGACGGATCGGGTCAAGCGAGCACTCGTCGTTCCCGACCTCTGCCCACGGGAACGCGACATGGGCACGGTACTCGATGCCGTGCGGCGGAAGCTGCTGCGCGTCGCCAACGCCGACACCACGCATACCGCGGTCTTGCTCGCGGGCTCGGGCAGCGCGGCGATGGAGGCCTGCCTCGGCTCGGTCGTCGGCCCCGCCGACCGCGTGTTGATCGTCGAGAACGGAGCCTACGGCCGCCGCGCCGCGGAGATCGCGGAGACGCTCGGGCTGCCGCATCGCACCTTGGCGTTCGCATGGGGCGATCATCCGCGTCCGGAAGGGGTCGAGGCCGCACTCGACGCGACGCCTGCCGTCACGCACTGCTTCGTCGTCCACCACGAAACCACCACCGGCATGCTGAATCCGCTCGCCGCGATCGTCGGCGCGTGCCGTCGGCGCGGGGTGACGACGATCGTCGACGCGATGTCGTCGTTCGGTGGTGTGCCGCTCGATCTTTGCGAGACGCCGGCCGAGTTCGTGATCAGCTGCGCCAACAAGTGCCTGCAGGGATTTCCCGGCCTGAGCTTCGTGCTCGCCCGGCGCGATGCGCTGGCACGCACCGCCACGCTCCCGCGCCGCAGCGTCTATCTCAACCTCTACGACAATTGGCGCGTGCAGGAGGAGGCGCAGCAGTATCGCTTCACGCCGCCCGTGCAGGTACTGTTCGCGTTCGACGCCGCGCTCGACGAGCTCTTCGAGGAGGGGGCCGACGCGCGCCATGCACGCTACGCGGCCTGTCACTCGACGTTGCTCGCCGGCATGCAAGCGCTCGGCTTCCGATGCCTCGTTCCCGTCGAATGGCAGTCGAAGCTCCTGACGGCGTTTCATGGTCTCGATCATCCGGCGTGGAGCTTCGAGGACATGCACGACTACCTCTACGAGCGCGGCGTGACGGTATATCCCGGCAAGCTCTCCTCGTCGGGCGGCTTTCGCATCGCCAACATCGGCGACTTGCGACCGGCCGACATCGAGCTCGTTCTTTCGCATCTCCGCGAGTTCCTCGTCTCGCGTGGAATCGCTGCGGGACGTTGACGCATGGCCATCGCGAGTCCTCTTCGGCCTCCCGCCGCGGCGTCGCTCCGCAAGACGACTCGATTGCGCGCCCTCATCGAAGACGAGCCGCTCGCGTTCATCATGGAGGCGCACCACGGCCTGTCCGCGAAGATCGCGGAGGAGGCGGGCTTCCCGGCGATCTGGGCAAGCGGCTTGACGATCTCGGCGGCGCTCGGAGTGCGCGACAACAACGAGGCGAGCTGGACGCAGGTCGTGGAGATCGCCGAGTTCATGGCCGACGCGACGACCGTTCCGATCCTCGTCGACGGGGACACCGGCCACGGCAACTTCAACACGGTCCGGCGCCTGGTCGCGAAGCTCGCGCAGCGTGGCGTGGCCGGCATCTGCATCGAGGACAAGCTCTTCCCGAAGACGAACAGCTTCCTGCGCGACGGAGCCCAGCCGCTCGCGGCGGCCGAAGAGCTCTGCGACAAGCTGAACGCCGCGCGCGACAGCCTTCCCGACGACGACTTCGTGGTCGTGGCGCGTACGGAGGCGCTGATCGCCGGCCACGGACTCGCGGAAGCACTGCGCCGCGCCGAAGCCTACCGCCTCGCCGGAGCGAATGCCGTCGTCGTCCACGGCAAGGAGGCGAAGCCCGACGAGATCTTCGCGTTCCTTCGGGAGTGGGCGAATCGGCTACCGGTCATCCTCATTCCGACGATTGACTACGCGACGCCGACGGACGCGTTCCGCGAGGATCGCGTGGCCGCGCTGATCTGGGCGAATCACCTGCTGCGCGGCTCGGTCACGCGCATGCAGGAGATCGCCGCGCGCGTGTTTCGGGAAGAGAGCGTCGTCAGCATCGAGGACACGATCGCGCCGCTCGGCGAGATCTTCCGTCTGCAGGGCGACGACGAGCTGCAGGCCGCCGAAAAACGTTACTTGCGCCAGAATGCTCACGCGCGCTCCGCGATCATCCTCGGCGCGATGCGCGGCCGTGAGATCGATCTGCTCACGGCCGACATTCCGAAGACCCTGCTGAAGGTCGGCCGCGACAGCCTGCTCGAGCGCATCATCGCGGCGTTCCGGCACTTCGAGATCTCGGCCATCACCGTCGTCGCCGGCTACAAGAAGGACAGGATCGATCTGCCGGGCATCCGTCGCATCGATCACGCCGATTACGCCACCACCGGCGAGCTCGCGTCGCTCGCGACGGCGATCGACAGCGTCGAGGGCGATACGCTCGTGACGTTCGGCGACATCATCTTCCGCCGCTACATCGCGGGCCTGCTCGTCCGCGATTCCGCCGACGTGGCGATCGTCGTCGACACGCTCTTCCGGAGCAAGCCGCACGGCGAGCGCCTGTACGACCTCGTGCGCGCCTCGCGCCCCGGCTCGCCCGAAGACTTCCTCGACGACGACGTCTTTCTCGAACACGCCGAGGAGACGAGGCTGCGCGACGATTTTCACGGAGAGTGGATCGGAATGCTGAAGCTCTCGGCCAAAGCCGTGGCGTGGACCCGCGAGTTCATCGCCGCGAATCGCGCGAACCCCGCGTTTGCGAAGTGGCAGATGACCGATCTTCTCAACCACTTCGTCGCGACCGGCCGGAAGGTGAAGATCCACTACATCCAGGGCCATTGGATCGACGTCGATTCGCTCGCGGATCTCAATCAAGCCGCACGCTTCCTGCCGCCATGATCTCCGCCGCCGATTTCCTCGGCGCCTGCCAGGCACGCGGCGTCGGTTTCGTCACCGGCACGCCGTGCTCGTACCTGAGCCCGGTGATCAATGCGGCAATCGACGACCCGCGCTTTCTCTTCCGGGATGCGGTCAACGAGGGCGACGCCGTCGCGATGGGGGCCGGGGCGGTTCTCGCCGGGCGACGAGCGCTCGTGATGTTTCAGAACTCCGGGCTCG
>JACXTT010010274.1_pt1 | contig 12646 bp, 8 predicted proteins | sample 9270951 | NCBI WGS metagenome assembly JACXTT01 (sample SAMN15532306, study PRJNA645909) | rock metagenome | isolation source: weathered quartz diorite | place: Puerto Rico | collected 2017-06-21 | reverse complement strand
AAAAGATGGATATCCCGCTGCGTCGTACTTCATCTTTGGCTCCGTGGCCCTGCTTTTTGCCGCGGGAGATGTTCGTATGCTCCTGCGCGGCGGTGTTTCTGGCGTACAACGTATTGCGCGGCATCTTCGACGCATGTGCTTTGCGCTGTTCATCGCTGCGGGATCGTTTTTCCTGGGACCTTCGAACCGCCCACTTCGATTGCTCTCGACAGTGGGGCTCACGCAACAACTATTCGCAGCTATATTACGACCAAAGGTACTTATTCTTCTGAGTATCCTGCCGTTAATATTGATGATTTTCTGGCTGTTCCGAGTCCGCTTCGCAAATGCATACAAGAGAATGTTGGTACCAAGTAGTTGCGATGTTTACTCGTTACGGACTTAGGCTTCGAGATCACGTCACAGCAAGAGAGGCAGATTAAAATAGCCTCGCCACCACCTCGGTTGAGTACCTCGGTTATAAATCATTCATTTTATTTATTACCGCGGATACCTCGGCTTTTCCTGTGGCGCTCTAACGTGGCCCAGGAGCGTCTCAATAATTGACAGGGTTATTCCGGATTAATTCGAGGCGGCGCGTAATCTCAGATGCCGACAACCAACTGCCGCGGAAAATCACACCAGTCGGATGATTTACATTGTGCACATCTGCCAGCGGATTGCGATCAAGAAGGAGTAAATCAGCGCATGCACCGACCTTTATAACTCCGCAATCTTGCTTCAGGTATTCTCCGACCTGCGCTGTGCCGGATCGCAGGATCTGGAAGGGCGTCATTCCAGCTTCAGCCATCATTTCCATCTCTCGATGAATTGAGAAGCCAGGAGCGTTGAACAAGTTCGGAGAGTCTGTGGACAGTAGAAGTCGTGCGCGAGAATCACTCATTACCTTCAACAAAGCCATGCGATTCCTCTGCATCGTTTCCGCTACAGCGTGCGACGGCCTTATGAATGTCATGATATGCAGCCATTGTTGTACGAAAGAGCTTGGGACGTATTCCAACCTGTATATGCCGATGCAGGGGCCGCCGTCCAAGGGCGCGCCGAAGTTCCAGTACACGCATGGAACCGCGGACCAGGGAAGCATCATGGCATTCGAAGTTCGTATGGATGCGGAGAAGAACAAGCCCACGCTCGATCCGGTGTGGATCTCCCGGGACATGCACGCGCCGGATCCGCCGGTTGTGGCCAATGGAGTCGTGTACGCCCTTCAGGCCGGTAAGAATAATTCCGAGGCCCGCGCGGATGGGAAGACTCCCACGCCCAATTTGATCCTTTATGCCTTCGATGCGGAAACCGGACAGCAGTTATATTCCAGCGAAAAGCTGATCGACAGCTTTACTCATTTCAGCGAGCCCGTCGTGGCCGGAGGCAAAGTCTACGTCTGCGCATGGGACGGGAAAGTCTACGCTTTCGGCCTGAAGAAATAGTTCAGGTCAATAGTAATTCTTCAGAATACATACTTCAGCGCGAACTGCATCAGTCTTGGATTTTGCGCTGTTATTATCTTGCCGAACTGGGCTGAATTCAGGGCTGTTGCGGGATTTCCGGGCCGGAAGCTATTCAATACATTAAACGCCTCCGCTCGAATCTCCAGAGTCTGAGCCTCCCGAACGTGGAACATACGGGCCAAACCCGCGTCGAATTGCCAGTTCAGCGGCAACTGAAGAGTCACGCGTCCGAGATTTCCCAGAGTGCCCGGTGCAGGTTGACCGAAAGCGTTGGGGTTCAGGTATTGCGTATTCGGCCCGCCGGATTTGTCCAGGTAAACGGCACCGGGTAATACAAGGTTGGGGCGCTGGTTGGCGATATCGCAGAAGCAGTTATCTCCGCCGGCAACATTATTTCTTGCACCTGTGGAGGCAGCAGCGAGCGTCACCGTGCGAACTCCACTTTCTACGTTCGAGCCACTGATCCCACCGCCATAAGCCCGGTAGAGCACGGAAAGTCGCCAGCCGCTGCCTAACATGGTCATCGTCCGATTCGCAAATTTCGGCGTCTCGGCTACAGATGTCAAATTGAAGCTGTGCCGCACGTCAACTTCACAGTTGGCGCGATCCTTGCGGCGATTGCTCGGATCTTGAAATGTCGCATCAACGCTGGTGCCATAGCCGGTCTGCGATCTTCCAGCATAGTCGCCAATGCAATGTGAGAACGTGTAGTTCGCGTTGACGGTGACGCCATGCGCCGGACGTTTCTGTACGGAAAGCAAGGCACCGTGATAGTTCTGAGTACCCCCGTTGTCTATGTCGCCCAATCTTCCGATTTCATCTTTGAACTGAGGTCTGAGCAAGCTCAACCGCCGGCGGTTTTGCGTGTTGGCGGCTGTAGAGCAAGGGGCGCCCGGAGCAACCGTAAAATAGACGGCGCTTCCATTAACGAAGCAGTTGCCCTTGGCATCGCCGACTCCAGGAATAAAGATGGATTGGTTGAGGGGTGTCGCGACCCGAAGATGCGTAACCTGGGTTCCGAGATAGGCTATCGAAACGAGCGTGCCGGGCGTCACTTCCCTTTGCAAACTCAAGTTCCACGTCTGCGTATAAGTGGGAGTGAGTATTGGATTGGCCGGTTGGTAAGTCCCATCCGGCACAAACGCCATATCTTTGGTCAGCTTTAGCGGGAACGGATTTCCACGGGGAAGGCCGAGCCACGGGTTATCCAACCCGCCGGCGGGAGAAATTAACGAGGTGCTGGAACCCCAGGGCGGAGTTTGTTCTGCAGTACCGAGCCTGTAAAGCGATCCATACTCTTCATAGTTGAGTCCGTAAGAAGCGCGCAACGAGGTCCGGCCGTCGCCGCGAACATCCCACGCGAAGCCCACCCGTGGCGCGAATTCCTTCCAATAAGGTTTCCACAGATCCGCGTGCGGGTTCGCAGCGCTGGCGCCATTGTTGGATTGCACTAAGCCAGGATCTCCAGCGTAGATCATGCCTGGAGGCGCATTGACGAATACCTGGCTCCGGATTCCCTGCAAAAACAAACTCTCATTAAAGTTTGAAACGTTCGGTACCGGCCGCTGATAATCAACCAGCGGAAGCACCGGATTCCAACGAAAGCCGTAGCTCGCCGACAGCCGTGGTTTCAGTTGCCACGTGTCTTGCGCATATAGCGAAATATACTTAATCCCTAGGTAGTTGTGGTTTCCCCTGCCTTGTACGAAGCTCGCGGCATTTCCAAGGAGGAAATCGGATAATCCGGTGCCGGTTACCCCTCCGCTGAACGAGAAAGTCGGGAAAATCGTGTCTGCGGTTTCCGCAACGCTGCGGCTCTGTGCCACACGTCCACCGAAGCCGAACTGATGCCTGCCGCGAGTCGCGCTGACGTCATCGGACAATTGATAAAGATTGGATGCAATCCTGCGCTGGTTTCCTGTCAAGTTGAAACCGCTCGTGATACTGATGGAGGCCATAGTCGGGAAATAGTCATAGACTTTGGACCCCAAAGAAGAAAGGCCGAAACCGTAATCCGGGGGGGACGTGTTTTGAGTCACCCTGGAGTATGCGACTCGGAATGCATTGACGGTAGTCGCGCTCAACAAATAAGTGCTTCCGAGCGTGATTGCGTAATTTCTGTCATACCTGTTCAGTCCCCGGCTCAATATATCGGGCTGGTTCGGAATCAGATTGTCCTCATAAGAGGCGAGCACCCGCCCGAAGAGTGAGTGCTTCGCGCTAGCCGTGTAATCGACCTTGGTCACCCATTGTTTATCGTCGACGGGGTTTGCCGCTCCGTAAATGATTTTGCCGCAGGGGTCGGTGGTCGTCGGAAGATACGAGACAACTTTCACGGCCACGGGATCGAACAACTTCGGGTCGATCTTGTTGTTGACAAAGGGCGCCGCCAACTTCAGGGCGCCCCTGGTATTACATGCCCCCGACGCAAAGGAGGTAAAGTCGCCGGCCAACATTGCGGCTGTTGGAATGAACGCCAGCTTGTCGGCCGGATCCTGCCTTGTCGTTGTGCCTTGATAACCACCGAAGAAAAACAGTTTGTTCTTGAGCACAGGCCCGCCGAAGGTTCCGCCGAACTGGTTCCTCTTTAATGTGCTATGGGTGGTGGCAAAATAATTCCGTGCATTGAACAGGTCATTCCGCACAAATTCGAACAGATCGCCGTGAAACTGATTTGTGCCGGATTTCGTTACGGCGCTGACCTGGGACCCCCGCCCGGAAGAAGCGGTTTGCCCGCCGATTTCTGTCTTGAATTCCGCTAACGCGTCAGGAAATGGAAGAGGCAGAGGGTAGCTGTCGAAAGGATCAATATGGCGAATCCCATCCAGTGTGTAGTCGGTTCCTACTCCAAAACTGCCGGCAGTGGAAATTGCCATCCTCGTGCCCCCAAATGAATATCCACCGGCTGTAGCCACCTGCTGGGCGGCGCCGTTGAGCAGGACAAGCTGCTGTGGGTCGCGGCCGTTTAGTGGTAATTCCAGAACCCGCGCTGTCTCCATCACCTGACCGACGCTGACGTTGCGAGTTTCGACCAAGCTGGCATTAGCCTGTACTTCGACCTGCTCAGAAACTTGTCCCACTTGCAGGGCAATGTTGATCGTCGGATTGTCGCCGACCTGCAAAACAATTCCCGATTGCGCAAACGTGCGGAATCCCGGTAGGGATGCTTCCAACTTGTAGGGACCTAAAGGCAGATTGGGAAGAATATAGCGCCCGGCTTCATTCGTAACCGTCATACGGCTCGCGCCCGTTTCCGTTTGGGTCGCTGTAACTTCCGCGCCGGGCAACACTGCGCCGCTCGAATCCTGGACAGCTCCGCTGATCTGGGCCGTCGCCTGACCCCAAAGGCTGATGCACGCCATCAAGGAAACCGAAAGGCCGAAGAATAGACTCGCCAGAATCCGCTTCATTCCCTCCCCCTGTTCTCATTGGACCACGGCCCGAGACGCATCGCCGTGCCCACCTATTTGACACTATGAAATTTGGGCGAACCTAGCATCGTTTGCCCAAAATTGTCAATCTTTGCCGGCATCTCAGCGCGATTCATTGTGGGCCGTCGTGATGACTTACGACGGCCCGTGCGCGCGGTATTGGAGCATTTGGCCGATGATGCCGATACTCCCGCTGGCGGTCGCGATGATCTTGTCGAATCTCGGGGTCTTGCTGATACCGACGGTTCGCTTTTCGTCGCTGCTGTTGCCGAGTTGCCTGTCGGCACTTGTCACTGCAGTAAGCCTGTCCCCGATAACATGGATGATTGCTGTAGTCTTCGTCAGTACAATCTATTTAGGACTTCGTGGTGTGGGAGACAGCACTTGGTTTGTTCCTGGGCTCACAGCGGCGTGTGGGGGAGCAAGGTTGTACAGCGGGATGAAACGGCACACGAGGGAGCAACTCTGGTTTGGAGTTTATCTCTTGGGTTTCGGCATTCTTTTGTATTGGCTGCCCGGAGGGCCTCATTTACAGTTGTCGTGGTTGGCGATGGGAATGGGTGGTAGTTTTGCTATCGTCGGCTTCTCCCGTCTGATACGGTTCCATGCAACATGACATTCTGGCGCATCAAGACACTGCGCCCCACTGTCGCAACCATCCCCACCCGCGCTGTCGGGACGAAAGGGACGACTGGGCCGGTTTAAGGAATGAGAGGCGAGTCCAGAAATATGGAGACCAGCGAAATCGTCTTGGCTGGCTTCGTCGGTGGTCTAGCTCAGGAAGAAATTGATGAGGTCACGGACGAGGAATAGTAAGGCCGCGATTTCTAATATGAGGATATGTAATCTGTATAGTTTCATCTGTTCTGTCCCTGCCTTACTGCTCTGAGTTGTCGACCGCGCTTTCATCATCTATATAAGGTATTTAGTCGTTGGCGACTTTCACTCCCGTGCACGTTCTGCAAATTAGACTGTTGTCTTCAGCAACGTCCCAGTCGTCCCAACCGGCCCACTCAGCGCGATAGGCGATTTTCTCGACATCGCGCATGAACAGATGCACCATGGTCGGCATGAGCATCAAGGCCGCAGTGGTCTTTCTGCTTCTCACATGGCCACTACCGACGATTGCCCAAGACGCTTCAGCCACAAGCCTCCTGGTCCGGCGCTATCGCGACGGTGAGAAATTGATTTACCGAATGAAAGGCGTCAATGAGGGCGAACACTATGAAGCAACGGCCACCGGGCTGGTAAAGACGGATTCCAGCGGTCGTCATTTTGAGGAATATGTGTGGTCCAATCTGGTTAGGAATGGGGAGCCGGTGTCGATGCCGCCGTCTGAATTTAGGCAGTTCCTGTCTCTTGATCCGACGCGGATTCCCGCGATCCCCGATCTGTCGAAAGTTTATCCTGGCCTTATCGGCCCGATCCTGGATTTCATGACTTTTTACGCCGATCTATGGCTGGCGATTCGGGAAGGTGACTTGGAAAACGTAGGAGATCACTTCACACATCCTGGTCCGACAAGCTCATGGGCAGACGGGACGAGAGTGATCTTAGGCCAGGAAGCGATCAACTTTGAAATCTCACTCGCCCGCGTGGATAAAGGCAGTGGAATCGCAATTCTTGAAGTCAGGCATGTCCCTCCCGCCGACTCTCCTTTGAAGTTCCCTGCAAGCTGGATGACTGGTCAAGTAACCGATACGCAGAACAATTGGGTCCAGATCAGCAAGAACAACGGCAAGTATGTCGCGGCAGTCGGGAAGGAGACGTTTGATGTGGAAATGAAAATCCGCATGAAAGACGGAGTGATCTTGTCAGCATCCTTGAGCAACCTGGTCGAAACAACAGAACGCGATTGTACCGATGCTGCGGTCATAAATTGTGGCGATTCCCGCCGCCATCGCATCGAGCGACAGATTGAGATAGCCTTGGATCAATAACTCGCGGTCCAGCCTAGTCTCCAGCGCCGCTCCAGTCGTCCCTTTCGTCCCGCACCTGCGGAGGAAGGCGAGTGTTCAATCTACTCGATTATTTCGACTGGCTTATTTCCGAACGACACGATTGATTCGCGGCAATCGGAGCAAGCCAATTCCGCGATTGTGATTGCGAATGATATCTGGCGCCTCTCACCGCAGTCGCAGATCCAGCTTTCGGGCTTCTTCCGCACCACTTGAGGCTTCGCGCTGTCGCGCTCGCCCTCCGGGGCGCCACCCCGCCTTAACCAAGGCGGGGTGTCACGTGTATTGCGACTTTTTGTCCAAAGCCAATCGGCGTCCAGAAATGCGCGGTGTTTGCACATCGCGCACAACTGTGCTTACATCACAGCCCATGAAATCGACGCTCATCATCATGCTGCTGTTTTGCCTGACGCTCTTCTCGCGCCTCGATTTCGGCCAAACCATTGACGGCAATTTAACGGGTTCGGTTTTGGATCCAACGGGCGCCTCTGTGCCCAATGCGACGGTCACCGTGACGAATACGTTGACAGGCGTGAAGTATTCCACCAAGACCGACGTGGACGGCTTGTACCGCCTCAACAACCTGCCGGTCGGCGACTACGATGTCACGGTCGCGGCCAGAGGGTTCGCAGACAGCGGCGTCAAAGACGTGCTGGTGGAGTTGAACAAGACGGCGACTGCCAATGTGACGGTTCAATTGCGAGGCGTGACCGCCTCCGTGGCAGTCGTGGAAGCGTCCACCACCGTGGATATGACATCCTCGCAATTGCAATCGACATTCAAACCCGAGCAGGCCGTGAATCTGCCGATCATCGAATCGAGCGGCAGTTTTTTCGGAGCTCTCAACCTGTCGCTGCTCAGCGCGGGTATCGCGAGTAACGGCGGGATCGGCCAAGGGACAGGGCCTTCAATAGGCGGCCAGCGGCCGATGAACAACAATTTCATGATCGAGGGCGTGGACAACAACAACAAAACGATTACCGGTCCGCTCGTGTATGTGCCGACAGAAGCCACGCAAGAGTTCTCGCTCCTGCAAAACCAGTTCAGCGCGGAATTCGGCCATTCCACGGGCGGCCAGTTCAATACGATCGTGAAGAGCGGCGGGAACAACATTCACGGTTCGCTGTACGAGTACTTTCAGAATCGCAAGCTGAATGCGATGGACCAGTCCTTCAAGCGGCTCGGAGAAACGAAAAATCCCCGCTTCGATCAGAACCGGATGGGCGGCAGCATCGGCGCGCCGATCGTGAACAACAAATGGTTCTACTTCGCTAACTTTGAGTACGCGCCTTTGGGCCAGGGCTCGACGGCAGCGACTCCGGTGAGAGCGCCGACCGCCGCCGGCTATGCTCTGCTGGATGCGATGCCGGCGCTGAATGCCGCCGGCACAGCCGGCGTCTCGAAAACCAACCTGGCGATTCTCGAGCAGTATGCGCACGCGGCGCCGGCCGCGGATCGAACGACGACGGTCAACGGCGTCGCCATTCCGATCGGCATTCTGCCGATTGTCGGCGGGAACTATACCAACCAATATGCGCTTGTCGGGAGCAGCGACTACAACTTCGACGGGGGAGATCAACTCCTCGGCCGCTTCATCTACAACAAGGTCGACTCGATCGATACGACGGCCAACCTCCCGGCCTTCTGGACGAAACTTCCGAGGCGTTACTCCTTAGCAACGGTAGGCTTCTACCACACGCTCTCGCCGGCATTCACCAGCGAAACAAGAATCGGATTCAACCGCTACACGCAGTTTTTCGTCGATCCGGGTTTTCAGTTTCCCGGTCTGGATCGATTCCCCAACATCACGGCTGAAACCGACCTGGGCCTGAACATCGGCCCCGATCCGAATGCGCCGCAGTCGGCGGTTCAGAACACGTATCAGGCGGTTGAGAACATGAGCTGGAGCGCCGGCCGCCACAACATCAAATTCGGTTTTGATGGCCGCCGTTCGATTTCGCCGCAGCATTTCATTCAGCGCGAACGCGGCGACTACATTTATCAAACGCTGCAGTCTTACCTTCGCGACGTCGTTCCGGAAAATCTGGCGGAGCGCGATCTCGGCGGCGCCACTCAATATTTTGGAAATAACTGGGCGACGTATCTGTACGGGCAGGATGAGTGGCATGTCACGCCGGGATTGACGCTGAACCTTGGTCTGCGGTGGGAGCGCACGACGGTTCCCGCAACCATGCAGCTGCAAACGCTCAATGCCATTTCGAGCGTGCCTGGCGTCATCAATTTCAAAGAGCCTGGCGTCAGCAACAAGAACTTCGCTCCGCGGCTCGGCGTCGCGTACTCGCCCGGCAACAAGGGAACCACTTCGATCCGAGCCGGAATCGGAATGGCCTACGACGTCATCTTTGACAACGTCGGAAGCACGGCTTACCCGCCGCAGCTCAGCGCAACTGTCGATGCCGAAAATTTTCCGACCGTGTTTACGGCGCCGTTCCTCGCAAAGGGAGGAATCGCTCCCGGCAAAATCACGTTTGGCCGCAATTTGAGCCAGGCGGACGCTCGGGCGGCGACGTCCAGCTACATCCCCGACCAGGTTCCGCCCTACTCGATCCAATGGACGCTCGGCGTACAACACCAACTGCACAAGGACTACACCGTTGAAGTGCGATACCTCGGAACGCGCGGCGTCCATTTGCTGGTACAGAATCAGATGTTGCGTTTCGCGCCCGTGCAGCCGGATCGAACGCTTCAAACCTACTTGTCAGCGCCGTCGCAAGCGACGCTGAATTCGCTGCCTTACTTTCTGGCCGGCAATACCGACACCGGGTTCTATCTGGGAGGCGCCGCAGGGAACAGCCCCGACGCGCAGCGCAATCCGATCCTTGCTCCGTTGGGGTTTTTTAGCGCGGTGACATGGTGGCCGCCGATCGGCAACTCTTTTTATCACGGACTGGCGGCGCAACTGACGCGGCGGTTCACTCGCGGTTTACAATTCGTAAGCGCTTACACCTGGAGCCACAACATCGACGACAGCACCGCGACGCATTTTTCGACGTTTCTGACGTCGCGCCGGCAGCAGGACTTCTTGAATCTGAGGAATGACAAATCCTCGTCCGCCCTGGATCGGCGGCATCGTCTGACGCTGAGTTGGACCTACGAACCGCGGTGGTTCAGCGATTCGTCGACTTGGATCCTGAAGAACGTTGCCGGGAACTGGCGATGGGCGGGAATCTACACTTACGAATCGCCGGAATATGTCACGGTGCAGAGCGATCAGGATTCCAACTTGAATGGCGACAGCGCAGGCGATCGAGCCGTTGTGAATCCGGCCGGCGATCCAACCAAGGGAAGCGACGTTACACCTCTGAAGAACAGCGCGGGACAGACTGTGGCATATCTCGCGACGAATCCATCCGCGATGTACATTCGCGCGGGCCTCGGCGTTTTCCCGAATGCCGGGCGTAATACTCTGCCGTCGCGGCCGATCGATAACTTCGATATGTCGTTTGCGAAGAGGTTCGTTGTGCGGGAAGGTCAAGCGATCGAGTTCCGCGGCGACTTTGGGAATATCTTTAATCATCCGCAATACACGCCCGGATTCGTCAATTCCGTGAAGTTGAACAACACCTATGTGACGAGCCGCAGTTTTCTAAATCCCGCCAGTCCGGATTTTGCAAAGTGGGATCAGGTGTTCAACAGCAACGCCCGTACCGTGCAGCTGGCGGTGCGATATACGTTTTGAATAAGGGCGAGGGATTTGTGCCTTGGTGACTAACGGCCCTGTGTCGCGGTATGTCCGGAAGACGATCCGCCTTGCGCACCCGCGCTTGGAGCGGCCGATGAGGCGCCGCCGCCGGATGGCGCGGCGCTGCTGAACCCGACGGAACCGCCGCCGCCACCTCCGGAATCGGTGGAGCCGCCGGAACTGCGGCCGGAATTACCAAACCCGCCGGAGTTGGATCCGCTCGAAGCGACACCGGAACCGCCGAAAAACTCGCCGACGCTTCGATAGAGATAACCATAGGGCGAACGGTATCGAGCGCCGGGCATATAGATGAAAGCGCCGTACGCGGGATACCACAGCCAAACATCGAGAAAGGAGTTCAGCGGCAAATTGGGAGTACGTCGAAGACTGTTTGAGACGTTCAAATTGGCCTGTGCGATCAGTTCGTCGCGCTTCTGACTCCACAGCTCGAGCGGGGTAGTGAACGTTTTGACTTTCTGCGCACGGTATCCATGATCGTCATCGGCGATCTGATAGCTCTTGCCGTAGAGCAGGCCGTTGCTTGCGTCGCGGACTTTGCCGTCCACGACGACAACCTTGCCGTCGGTGAATAGGTAAATGCCGTCTTTGACGATTTCCACTTTCAGATTGCCGATGCCGACTTTGATCGGCGACTCCTTATCGATTTCATTCGCTTCAATGACGGCGGAGCCTTGCATGATTCTCAGGACGATCGCGGACAAGTCGACGTTGTCGAGAATGACCTGCGAGTTTTCACCCATTCGCAAATAGGAACCCGGATTCAGCAAAATCTCGACGGCGCCTCCCGGCCCCGTGCCGACAGGCTGACCTGCAGGAATGCTTGTGGCCGCCTTAACGGTCGCCGAGCCTTGAACGTAATTCACAAGGCCTGCTTTTGTGGAAACGATGAATGATGTTGTTGGAGTCAATTGCATCATCACCATGAGCGCCACGGTAATCATGTTTCCCTCCTCGTCATCTGAGCAATTGGCTGCAATTGTAGCGCCGTTTCTTAAAGCCAGCCATTCAAAGATCCGCAGCCGTCTCTGTTTGCTGCCTTCCACAACCCTGTCATAGGCGAATTCCCGGGAACTGCCGCCTGCAATCGATGCGTTGATTCCATTCCATAGGTGCGAGAGTAAACGCATGATCGGTCTGTTTGTCACTTGGCCGTAATACCGCGTTGTCGTAGATTGGAAAAGCGGTCCCGCGCTGATGTTTTCGATGATCTTCAGAAGGCACCACTTTGGTTCACTTCAATGGCGGCTTCCACGTCTGGATGAGTGTGATGGGAGATGTGGCCGATTCAAGGACCGTATTGATCAGGAATCGGCCATCACGGGAAACATCGTATTGCTTGCCTTCGCCCAGTAGAGCACAGCAGCGGAAGGTGGTTTGAGTTCTCCTCCTGCAAGTCGATTCGAGGGGCCTTCCCTCATCAGTTATACAGTTACGCAAAACAGTCGGCTCTTCGAGCCGCCTGTCTTGCTCGTGGCACAGCTAGAAAATGTACTTTAGGGCAAACTCCAGGACTCTCGGATCATAGGCCGCGTTGATTTGTCCGAAGATGTTGCTGCTAAGTGTCGTAACCGGATCCATCGGCCTTAAGCTGTTCGTCAGATTGAAGGCCTCCACTCGGAAGTCCAACTTTTGCATTTCCCGGACTTGGAACGTCCGTGAAAGCGCAGTATCGATTTCCCAAAATCCGGGACCTTGAATACTGTTCGGCCGCATATTTCCGAACGTGCCAAGTGCCGGCAGCGTGAACGCCGCAGGATTCAAGTAATTCGTCAGCGACTTATTCCCATACGGATTCCTAAGCACCTGTTGCGCTCTTTGATTTGCAACACCGGTTAATGCACGATCCTGACCGCTGAGGATTGTGAGCGGGGCGCCCGTGGATTGTTTGTAAATTCCCGAGAAAATCCAACCCGTCGCCAGTGCGCGTAGCATAGTATTGGCAAAGCGCGGCATTTCAGCCACTGTTGTCAGATTGAAGATGTGCCGCCGATCGCCGGCGCAATTGCCCCGGTCGAAGCTCCGGTTATTGGGATCCAGGTAGGTTGTCCCAGGCGTGCCGGCCTGTGATGCATTGCTTCCCTCACC
>JACXTT010010273.1_pt1 | contig 12647 bp, 5 predicted proteins | sample 9270951 | NCBI WGS metagenome assembly JACXTT01 (sample SAMN15532306, study PRJNA645909) | rock metagenome | isolation source: weathered quartz diorite | place: Puerto Rico | collected 2017-06-21 | reverse complement strand
ATCAGATCATCTTGCATGAAGCGGCACACCTCGGCCGTCGTGACGATTATCGACTCTTGGTCCAGCGTATCGTCGAAGCTTTGTTTGTATTCCATCCGCTCGTGCGTTGGATCACGCGGCGCATCGATCTCGAGCGCGAGATTGCGTGCGATGACTTCGTAATCAATACACTCGGTGGGTCAGGCCGCTACGCCTTGTGCCTGACGCGTCTGATGGAGATTTCCGGCGGCATCCGCGAGAGTGTGTTGGGGGCGTCTGCCGCCGAGCGGCCTTCACATTTGGAAAGCAGAGTCGACATGTTGTTGAACGACAACCGCCAGAGCAGCCGAGGAGTTTTGAAGACGCGTTTGGCGGGCGTACTCACCGCGTTGGCTCTCGTCACATTCACCGCGGCGAAACTGCCGGCGATGCTGGTTCTGGTTAAACCTGTAGTCACGAAACCGATCAAGGTGACAGAGAAACGGCTTTCGCCCCGCGTACTTCCTTCCCAGCCGTCACCGATTCGTGCTGCGGCACGAGCAGGACAGCCTGTGATTTCTTCAGCAAAGCAAGCGCCAGGGATCAGCGTCACAGTTGCAGTTCGGGTGACAGATCGTCTTGGCCGTTACGTATCCGGCCTGGAAAAGAATCATTTCCGAGTCCGCGAGGATGGAGTCGAGCAGCAGATTTCAGAATTCCTCCCGAATCCATGGCTGCAGTCCGGAGCCGTCTCAATAGTTATTGTCTTCAACGGCAGCGGCGGCACAGGATCCGGCGCAATCCCGCAAGAGGCACTACGCCTGTTGACAACAGGAAACGATCCAGCCGATGAATTTGCCTTAATCCGCTTCGATCTTGGTCCGCAACTGTCGGTGGGCTTCACGCGGAATGTCGATGAAATCCAGAGAGGGTTCACCGCGACGTCCACGAACCAGGGGCTCTTGCTCGATGGAGTGCGCATGGCCGTCGAGGAGACACGAATGGCTCAGAACCCGCGAAAAGCGATTGTGATCGTCTCCGAGAATGGGCCTGATGCCGCTCTCTACAACGAAATGGAAACGAGGGCTGTTGCTGCCGCTGCCGACGCACCGATTTATTCGCTGAGCGCATTTCCGAGTGCGGCAACCGTGGCGCTTCTGGACGATCTCGCCAGGAACACTGGCGGACGGCACTTCAGGATCAGCGATGTCGCGGACCTCGGACAATCATCCGACGTCGTCAACAAGATCGCGGTTGCGATCCGGAATTTTTACGTGCTGACGTTCCAATCCAGCAATAACGTCCGCGACGGCCGCTACCGCATGATCGAGGTGGAACTTCTGCCGCCTCGTGGAATTCAATCGTTGTACTCCGACTATCGCGCGGGCTATTTCGCGCCGGGCCAGCAGCGCAATTAGATAGAACCCAACTTTTGAAGTTTAGTTTGTGAAGAGGCTGGACTCAGGTTTACGACGGCAACTTCACCAAGTGATTTTTGCTTTTTTCTGCTTTGCGGCGTTCGTCTCCACCTTGGCCGCGTGACAGCAAATGTCGCAGATTGTTCAGTCCCTTCGCGCTGCAGTAGATGAGTTCAATTGTGAATATGCTTGTCGCGAGAATGGTGTACGCGATGCCGATTGTTTCGAAAATATTCAAAGGGCGACCTCCAAGGAAATTTCACCCCGCACTACCAACTACTAATCGGCGCAAACCTCCCAAGACTTTAATGGAGTTATAATCGTTTCTTTCAAAGGAGCCATGTCTAACCAACAGCATATAAGGGGATTTCGGCGTTTTATCGCAACTTTGGGGGTTGCCGTTTTTTATTCATTACTGGCTAGAACAGCAGCCGGCGCTGCGGTGACTCTCCCCGTCGAGGTTGTGGGGGAGAATGGCACGATATCCAGTGTTACGGTGCAAGTTCCTGCTCGCCTCGCGCACGAAGTTAAATCGCTCTCGATGCAAATCCATAATTTGAGTTATCCCGATATGGTGAGCGTTCAGATCAACCAGAGTGCATGGTTCTCTCTAAACAACAGCACTGTGGCTGTGGCTGAACCTGGGAAGAGCTATGGAGGAATAGGCGGTGGCTTCCCAACGCTCAGAGTAACACTCGCTCTTCCGGCGGACGCCATCGTTGAGGGCGCCAACATAATTCGTTTCCGCTTCAACCACACAGACGGACTCGCGAGCGGCTTTAGAGTATTAGCATTCAATCTTCTCACTAGCGACTCGAGCAAGGTTTTGGACGCGGACACGTTTACCGAGGAAGATCCCAACACATGGACCGCTCCCCTGCGCTCAACTGATTCGATACGAAGTGGAAAGGAACTTTGGCTGAACGCGCAACTCAAGGCCAACGCTCTTGCAGACGCCCCTGAGATTCGTGCTCATTGTGCAGATTGCCACGCCTACGACGGCCGCGACCTCAAGTACTTTGGGTTTTCCAACGCATCGATTATTGCGAGATCCCGCTTTCATGGACTCTCGGATTTGCAGGGTCAGGAGATCGCAAGCTACATCCGCTCGCTGCCTGTTCAAAGCCCTGGCCGTCCGTGGAATCCGCCCTATCAGCCGGGACCAGGATTAGACGCAAAACCGATCGCCAATTGGGCAGCGGGAGCGGGCCTCTCGTGGGTGCTCGACAGCGACAGCGATGCCCTTCCTTACCTATTCGCGCGAAACGGAAGTGCGCCCGCCCTGAATGCAATCGTACCGGCAATCACGAGTAGTAGTTTCCATCCCGATGGAAATTTGAATCCCCGCGAAGTTCCGATTTCCCTGCAACTGCCGGACTGGAATCACTGGCTTCCGCGCGTGCATCCGATCGATGCGTGGGGACCGGCGTTTGAGGGCAGCGAATTCTCCGAGTTGTATGGGTGGCCCATCCGGAAGGTTTCTTCTAGTGGAGGAAAGCAGTCTTTGCGCGCGATGTTGGCCTCGCCGGATCTTCCCGCAATGATCTCGTCGGGCCGCATCGTTACATACTTCGACAAGTGGCGGAATTCTCGCCGGGCGCTTCTCAAACCGTACGTCGAGCGTGGAGGATTAACCTGGACACCCGACTTGTCCAACAAGGCGTATTCCACGCAGCTTTGGCAACTCGTGAAGACCTGGGAGATGACTCAAGAATTTGGTCTGGAGGGACGAGGGCGCGAACTGTTCGGCGCGAGTGGCGAACCGCGAACCTGGTTCAACACGATTCCTGCCGCTACGGCCCCAGCGGCAGTCAACATTCCCGACGGCCCATCCGGAATGGGCGGCAGTGCACTGACCAACGAATACTTCAATGCGTCCTGGTATGAGCTGCAGATACTTCTGAACAGCGGCAACCATCGGCATCGCGACCGCCTGCCCGTTGACTGGATCTATGTGATCGGTGGGTTCCAGGACTTGTATCGAGAAAGCCAAAGGCCCGAGCCCGCGCGACTGCTCGTGGCCGTGATCAAAGCAATACAATCCACCGATCCACGCATCGGACCACAAGACCTCGCTCAGGGGTGGCGTCCCAATCAAAACGTCGATCCGACGATCATGGTCAGCGAAACGTGGGCGCCAATGTTCGAGCCGCTTTCGCTTGACGCGAAACGCGCAATCACTGAGTCATTCCTTGTGGCGTGGCTCGACAAAAATCTGCAGTATCCCGTCGGTCGATACTTTAGGGTCGGCTTGACAGAAAACAGTTACGCACCTCCGACGAGCTACGGAGGCATTTCGGGCGGGAGAGTATGGGAAGGTGCGGCGCTGTTCATGGCAGCGGGCGTAAATCCCGAGGTCGTCAAACAGCTTCAGAAATGGGGCACGGCATACTCCGATGTCGCCACACGCTTTCAGTATTCACCGAAATCATCCAATCGGGCGGCCCCTGCTAAAAAATCTCGCGATTGATGAATCTGATTCCGGTGCTCACCGTGCTAGTACCTTTAACGGCATGCTCTGGATCAGTAGAACTTAGTACCGGACGGAGACCTCTAAATGGTTTTCTGTGGCACAATTCCGAGACATGCGTAGTGCGAATCCAACAGTTGTCATTTTGGCGGGATCTTTGAAGGGGAAAACTTTCGCTGTATCCGGAGCGGAATTTTCCATCGGGCGAGAAGAATCGAATTCGGTCTGCGTTAAAGAAAAACTGGTTTCGCGCCATCACGCCGTGATTCGGAAGGACGAGACTGGAGAATTCAGCATCACCGATCTGAATAGCCGCAACGGTACGTTCGTCAATTCCGTACCTATCAAGGAACGCAAGCTCGAATCGGGAGACCGAATCCAAGTGGGGGACTCCTTATTCCTGTTTCTCCCGGACGGAATGGAGTCCGCAGCAGACGTGGGTACAGCGTCGCGGCCGGTTCGATTCGATGACGAGCATTTAGCCACATCATCTGTCATACAGCTTCGGCCAGAGGATTCGCTCTATCTCACTTTTCACAACAAGCCCCGCAGCGCACCGGCGACCGAACGCACCGTCAGTGATCTAACAACATTGTTGAAGATCTGTTCTCAAATCAATTCAATGCGCGGCCAGGCGCCTCTCGAGCACAAGCTGCTGGAATTGATTTTTGATGCCGTTCCTGCTGATTCCGGTGCCATTCTTCTTTCGGAGAGTTCAAACCCGTTTGTACCGGCGGCCAGTTGGTCCAGACGCTCCGCAATGAATAATGCCGTGGTCGTCAGCCGCAGCGTGATTGAAAAAGTCGTTGAAACGCGCGCAGCCTTCTTGAGTAACGATATCGTCGATAGTAATACGCCTGAGGCACACGAGAGTCTCCGACGCCGCGACGTTCAAGCGGTCTTGGCTGTGCCGATGCTGTTATTCGATAAAGTGACAGGTGTGATCTATCTCGAGACGAAGGAACCTCAGGTTAGGTTCGATGAAGATCATCTTCAGCTCATGATGGGTATTGCAGGCATGGCCAGCATCGCCATCGAGAATGCGAAGCAGATGGAATGGCTCGAAACTGAAAACCGTAGGCTGCGGTCCGACATCAATATTGAACACAGTATGGTCGGCGAAAGTCCCCGGATGCGCGCTATATATCAATTTGTAGCGAAAGTTGCGCCGACAGACTCCACGGTCTTGATCCGCGGCGAGAGTGGAACCGGCAAAGAACTGGTTGCCCGCGCTATCCATTCAAACAGCGCTCGATCCGGCAAGCCTTTCGTAGCGATCAATTGCGCGGCCTTGACTGAAACTTTGCTGGAAAGCGAACTGTTTGGCCACGAGCGCGGAGCATTTACCGGAGCCGTCGCCCAAAAAAAAGGCAAGCTGGAGACTGCTGACGGCGGCACGCTTTTTCTAGATGAAATCGGAGAATTGGCGCCGGCGTTGCAGGCGAAGATTTTACGCGTCTTGCAGGAACGTCAATTCGAGCGAGTCGGTGGCACCCGCTCAATCCATGTCGACATTCGGCTGATCGCGGCCACAAACAGAGATCTCGAGCAGGCTATTCAGGCAGGAACATTCCGCCAGGATTTGTTTTACCGGCTTAACGTTCTAACGATCACAATGCCGCCACTGAGAGAAAGGCGCGAGGACATCCCGCTGCTGTCCAGCTATTTCGCGAAACGCTGCAGCGAGAAATCGGCGCGATCCGTCAAGGGCATCTCTTCAGAGGCGCGCCAGTGTCTGGTCAGTTACGAATGGCCCGGCAATGTTCGTGAACTCGAGAATGCCATCGAGCGCGCAGTTGTGCTCGGCACTACGGAGCTCATCATGGCTGAAGATCTGCCCGAGACGTTACTGGAGCGGCAGTCGATTGAAGGCGTTCAAATTAACGAATATCACCAGGCAGTCAAAGAGACGAAGCGACGGTTCGTCCTTAATGCACTCGACCGGGCGGAGGGAAATTACACGGCGGCTGCACAAATTCTTGGCATCCATCCCAACAATCTGCATCGACTCATTCGAAATCTGGATTTGAAACTCCCGCCGAAAAAGTAACCATGACCGCGTAAACTGGTAAGGCAATGTTGATCGGCGCTACATTTTCGCATTATCGAATTCTAAAGAAAATCGGGCAGGGCGGCCGCGGAGAAGTGTTTCTGGCCGAGGACACGATTCTGAATCGCAAGGTTGCCCTCAAATTCCTTTCTCCCGGAATGGAGCAGCGCCCGGAGCTTCGCGCACGATTCATGATGGAAGCAAAGTGCGCTGCCTCGATCGATCACCCGTTCATCTGCAAAGTATATGAAACCGGTGAAACCGACGGGCAGGGCTTTATCGCGTTGGAATTCGTCGAAGGCCAGACTCTTGCGGAAAAGGTGAAGGCCGGCCCCTTGCCGCTCGAGGCGGCGCTGACGGTTGCGATTCAGACTGCAGAAGGCGTTGCTGCAGCCCATGAGCATGGGCTCATTCATCGCGATTTGAAGCCGAACAACATTATGATCAGCCGCAGCGGACACGTGAAGGTCATGGATTTCGGTCTGGCCAAACAACTGACGCAGGTCGCGGAAGGCGACGATCCAACGTCTTCTGCGGGTTTGCAAACCGTGGATGGCTTACTAATCGGAACGCCTGCCTATATGTCTCCGGAACAGATTCGCGGAGAACGCGCAGACGCCCGGTCCGACGTGTTCGGCATGGGTCTCGTTTTTTTCCATGTGTTTTCCGGGGCGCATCCTTTTAAGAAACAGACCGTACAAGCCATGATGGGAGCGATCCTCTATGAAGAAACACCCGCACTGAGTTCTTTGGCACCCCATATTCCCGCTCAGCTGAACGAAATCGTCAACCGCATGTTGATGAAGGACGCCTCTAGTCGCTACCTCTCTGCACGTGAGGTTCGAGACGATCTCGTCCGATTCCGGAACTCATCGGTATCTTCAGTAAAGGCCGTCTCGCAGCCCACAGTTGCAATTCTTCCGTTCGTTGATCTCAGTCCGGACCGCGATCAGGAATATTTTTGCGACGGTCTTGCCGAAGAACTCATCACCGCGCTGAACAAGCTCGAAGGTTTGAGAGTCGCCTCGCGGACTTCGTCTTTCCGTTTCCGGGGGAGCAACATCGATATGCGCGAGGTTCGGGAACGATTGAAGGTCGAAACAGTCTTGGAAGGCAGTGTTCGTAAGTCGGGCGACAAGGTCCGCGTCGTTGTGAAGCTTGTGGCAGTAGAAACCGGGTATCCGCTTTGGTCCGAGCGGTACGACAGACAATTCGACGATATCTTTGAAATACAGGATGAGATCGCTCAATCGATTGCTGAGAAGCTGAAGCTGTCCTTTTCACCCATCAGCGCTTCGAAATCGATTGGAAACGCCGCAGAGAATATCCACACGTACGAGTTGTATTTGAAAGGGCGCTATTACTGGAACAAGCGAACCGAAGAAAATCTGAAACGCAGCATCGATTTTTTTCAAAGGGCGCTTGCCGAGGACCCGCACTATACGCCGGCTCTTGCAGGTCTCGCGGAAAGCTATGTCACGCTCGGTCTCTACGGAGCACTTGCTCCAAGCGACGTCATGCCGGCGGCCAGAGAGTCTGCCGAAAGAGCGCTTGCGCTTAGACCCGAGATGCCGGAAGCCCTGACCGCCCTGGCGGCGACTCATGCTGTATACGATTGGGATTGGTCCGGTGCCGAACGGAATTTCAAGCGCGCGATCAAAGCCAATCCGAATTACGCTGCGGCTCACCAGTGGTACGCGATCAATTGTTTAGTGCCTTGTGGCCGCTTTGCGGAAGCGCGGTCGGCAATTCAGAAGGCATCGGAGCTCGAGCCGCTGTCACTGACTGTCCTGGCGACATCTGGTCTGGTGTCATATTGCCAACGCGAATACGACGCCGCCATTGCCGAATACATGAAGGCGCTCGAACTCGATGCGAATTTCGGAATCGCTCATTATTTCCTCGGGCATGCGTATCTCGAGAAAAAGCTGATCGATCAAGCTATCGCGGAGTTGGAACAATCCGTCACGCTAACAAACCGCTCGCCGGAATGTGTCGCCATGCTCGGATATGCGTATGCTGTTGCCGGAAATACGTCGCGGGCCCTTGAGTTGGTCGGGGAATTGGACGCGCGCGCGCGAAACCGATACGTGTCTCCTGTTCAGCTTGCCTGGATTCATCTCGGGCTGGGCGATCACCACCACGTATTTGCCCATCTCGACCAAGCCTATCAGCGGAGAGCAACCGACTTGATCTGGCTTCGCGTTCGCCCGGTATTCGATGCAATCCGCTCCGACCCTCGGTTCGAGCCGCTCTGCAAGCGCCTCGGATTGTAACGTTCGTCGAACTCGTAGAACAGCCTGCCGGCAGGTTCAAGAAGCCGGTGCAGGAACATTCCAACTCCGGCGGAGCCGGTACCGTAATCCGTGCAGATGCGAAGCAGCTCTTCTCCAGGCCAGGCGATTCCTTCCGGACGCTTGATCTGAAAAAGCAGGACACCATCGGCGATTCTGAAGGCATCGTTCAAATACTTTTCCTCTCCGGTGAAGTAATACATATCGAGGAGGAACTCGCCGATTCCGGTGAGGCCAGCGAATTGTCCCGGAAACACCGTATATTTCGTCCCGACGTAGTTCGCCGTCTTCTCCGCCAGAACACGATAGCGGTTGTCGCCAAGGATTGCGGCGAACCTGATGAGCACGCTTCCTATTCCCGAGGAGCCAAAGCGCCAATACGGCACTTCCATGGAATCACCTTCCGCGCGATCCCAGGCGGCATTTTGGTCGTCAATTCTTCCGTGCGCGATCTCATAGTCGAGCGCGCTCGTGGCGTACGACAGGTATTGGTCATCACGTGTGGCCAGGTGCAGGTAAAGCAGGAACAGTGCGATCCCGCTGCCTCCGTGACAGTGGCCGAAGTAATTAATGCCGTCGACGTTGGTCCAATAGCACCCGTTCTCATTCGAAGCGGCGCTGTCGATGAGCGCATCTCCCAGCTGTCGGGCGTGCTGAAGAAAATGCTCTTCTCCGGTCTTCCGGAAAAAATACAGGCTTGAGAGTCCAACTCCAGCCATGCCGTAAAAAACATCGGGACCTTGCATCAGAAGTGGCGATCGGAGAGCCATATCGATTGCGGTCCTCGCCTTTTCTTTCAGCCCGAGTTCCTCGAGCGCCCAAGCGATTCCCGATAGGCCCACGTAAAGCCCCGGAGCATACGACTCCTGTGAAAGCGGCCGCCGATCGATCCATTCCAGAATCTCATCCGGTACTTTTCCCGAAACCGCTTTCAGGAACAATGCGGTGCCCATAGCTCCGTACCCGACACTCAACGGATTTGTGGAGAACAGACGGTAGTCGGAAGGCCATAATCGCTCTTCACTCTTTGAATCGGCTTTAGCAAGTATGTATTCCGAAATTCTTTCCAGCACATCCTTGACCCTGGACCGGTCTGGCCGGCTGGGCACAGCTGCCGGCGGCAGTTCGAGCCGATGGACATCGCCGGACTGGGCGATTGCCTGTGCACGGTCTACATCGCCCTTCAGCAGCGCAAAAATCATGTCCTTAATCGTTGGGGGAAGCCGATAATCACGGCTGATCTCGTCAATGAACTGTTCTCGAGCCTCAGGACTCAGGCCGAAGAATTCCTGGACTGGAAAAACCAGACTATAAATGACGCATCCCAGCGCGTAGAAGTCATCCTGAGGAGACAGCGCCGCGCCTGCCTGCCGGCTCGGCGAAACAAAACCCAGCGTGTGCAGCCCAACCGCAGATTCGTCCTCGCACATGACGAAAGCGCCTTCGAAGTCGATGATCTTGAGAGCCAGGGTCTCGGGGTCGATGAGAACGTTGTGCGGTGAAACGTCCCCCATGATGACTCCTTCGTGATGAAAGGCCTGAAACGCCCGAATCAGGCTTCCGGTGATGCGATACAGCCGCTCGCAAAACAGCTTGATGGCTGCGTCGCTCGTGTGGCGCTGGACTAGCGTCACGTCCCTTCCCCCTCTGTAGCTGGACAAGGGAATTCCCGGCAAAAACTCCTCAACGAGGAAGTAATGTTCCCACTCCTGAAAGAAGTCGATCAGCCTCGGCGTGTAGCCGGTGTGCTGGAGCTTTTCGAGAACACGCGCTTCCTTCCGAAGCATTGCGATCGCGTCTTGATCGCTGTCTCGGGTCACATTAACAAATGGGCGCGCTTCCTTGATGACGACAGTGTGACCTGTTTGCTGGTCTTCCGCTTTATAAACGCCACCGGCATTTGAATGAAGGATAAGGTCGGTGACGACGTACCGGTTCTTCAAGCACACGCCGGCCTCGTCTTCAGTATTCCCGGACTCGAATGGATCTTTGATGCCCTCGGGTAATTGGAAGAACGGAGTCCTGTCGTCGGGAACAAGCCTGCCGTCAGGCATGTTGATCACTGGAACTCTCTCGCCGTAGATGTTCAGCTCATAGCGCGGAGCGAATCCGCCGTAGCGATAGAACAGGACTTTGTTTTCGCCATAACGTTTGTCGGAAAGGATGTACGGTCCGGCCAGGCCGCTCGTTGCTGCGTCGAGCGCTTTCACGAGTTTCGCAAAGTGCTCGTCGTCTCTCGGATAGATTGTGATGAACTTGCCCGAAGTTCCGCGGGAAGAATTTTTCGAAGTGGTCCGCTCGAGCATCAGCGGATTCGCCATCACCTTGAATCCCGCCTCATTCTCAACGCAAACCGGTACAACTTTGCGAAGCAATTCCTCGGCAGTAACTGATGTTCCTGAGACATGAATCTTGAACCCCTGAAGCGGGAGCTGCGAATTCGAAGGGATCGCATGCAGCCAAATGCCGCTCTCACCGCGCTTCCAGCTGGGCGGCACCAACTGGTCGAGTATGTTTCTGTAGTCACTGGATTCGGACGCCAATGTTGATGAATCTTCGAAGAAATCCGTCTCGTGCTGAACAAACCAGAACAGATCGCGCCCTAATCTCCTGTCGATTGCGATTTCCATAACACTTTCCCTTTTCAAGGTGCGGTACGCCGTGAGAGCCGGCGTACCGCAAGAGCGTTCACCTGGATCGGCCGTTGACAAACGTACTAAGCGAACTGAGGATCGATATGATGCATCCTCTTGCAACTGTCGAGTGCATCTTCTGCAGTGAAAGAATGTTCTTCGCCATTGGTGTTCACCTCCTTCGTTGATTTCGATAACTGCTTTACATAACGCAATCGGCTTACCAAGCGATAAACCGCTTGCATCGGTAACCTTGAAACTGTCTGAACTGTGCTTCTCAAAAGAGTTGCGCTTGATGCCGCCCCGCTGGGTTTCGCGACGGAAGTCGATGGCGGGCGCCCAGTCGCCAATCACAACGATGGAGTCATCATCATTTTGATGGGACGCTTGGGCACCAAGGACCTGGGCTGTCCACTAATCGCGGTATTATAGAGAGATTCAACTCCAACTCTGACCCTATGCCTTCGCTGGCCCTGTGAGGAGGATTCCATGAGTATTGATCTCGATCTGGTGATGCGAGAACAACTGGTCGAGCGTCGCGAGAGAGTCGCGTCGGCGATTTCCACTGCCGGTCCCGATCCTCAACTCACCGCCCTGCTGCGCGAGGTTGATGCTGCCCTCGAGCGATTTGAATCCGGCAACTACGGTGTTTGTGAAGTCTGTCACGACACAGTGGAGGCCGATCGGCTCATCGCCAACCCTTTGGAGCGTTTTTGTCTCGACCACCTGAACGCGAACGAACGGCAAGCGCTCGAAGATGATCTCAATCTCGCTTCGGAAATTCAGCGTGGCTTGTTGCCGAGTCATCAACTTCGGGTGGATGGATGGCATTTCGACTACTGTTACGAACCTGCCCGTCTGGTCAGTGGCGATTACATCGACATCATTCAGAACGGTACTCGGGATCTCTATTTTGTCCTCGGCGATGTCTCCGGCAAGGGGGTGGCTGCATCGATGCTCATGGCGAAGCTTCATGCTGTTTTCCGCAGTCTTATTTCTCTTGGCCTCGGCGTCGATCAACTCACCGAACGAGCAAGCCGCCTGTTCGGCGACAGTACTCTCCCTGGGCAGTACGCCACTCTGATCTGCGGACGCGCTTCAAAGGACGGTTCAGTTTCTATCTGCAATGCCGGACATCCGCCGGCCCTGCTGAGCCGCAAGGGCGAGATCGAACAAATCTCCGCGACAGGGCTTCCATTGGGCATGTTCCCGAATCAAAAATTCTCGGTCGGAAACCTTAAGCTCGACACCGGGGACACTCTCATCCTCTATACAGACGGCGTTCCCGATGCCCTTAACACCAGCAACGAAGAATATAGAATGTCGAGGTTGATCGATATAACAAGGAGATCATCATCTTTTGTGCCGGAAAAACTGATCGCGATTTGCTTGTCGGACGTTTCGACTTTTCGCGAGGGCAGCCCCCGATTCGATGACATCAGCATCATGGGGATACGTCGGGAGTAAGCGCCCAGAGATCTCGATTCGCGCGCACGGGCATACTAAAGGTTTTTCGATTTATGCAACCGAATCGCAGGCACTCCGCAAAGAACGTCGGTAGTCTTCACGGCCTCTGCATAGGCTGCCTATTGGCGATGGCACTGGCTGTCGCAGTCCCAACTACGGCTCCACTTCAGCCGAATGGCCGATTCAGTTTTCCGGATCCGGGCCGCCTGGCTATTACTACAAGAAGTTCCGCTTCTCTGTTGACCGGCAGTTTCATCCCGCAGCCGGAAGACGGCGTATCGGAACCGTCACGTCTTGCAATCTTTCGCTCTCGATACAACGGGATCGTCGCAACCGGCCCGAGCCCCCACACGATCG
>JACXTT010010272.1_pt1 | contig 12648 bp, 10 predicted proteins | sample 9270951 | NCBI WGS metagenome assembly JACXTT01 (sample SAMN15532306, study PRJNA645909) | rock metagenome | isolation source: weathered quartz diorite | place: Puerto Rico | collected 2017-06-21 | reverse complement strand
AGCGTGCCGAGGATGCCCGCGCCCAGCAGCGCAAAGACGAGGATCCAGCCCACATTGGCGAAATGCAGGTTAGCGAACCACGCCGTCACCAGCAGCACCCCCAGGCCCACGGTCAGCCCGCGGATCACCGAGGCCACCACGTAGGCGCCAAACATCTCCCAGTGCGACAAGGGCGGCAGCAGCACGAACACCAGATTGCCGGTGATCTTGGACTGGATCAGCGACGACGAACTGTTGGCGAACGCGTTCTGCAGCACGCTCATCATCACCAGTCCCGGCACCAGGAAGGCGGTATAGCTGATCTGGTCATACACCTTGACGCGGTCCTCGAGCACATGCCCGAAGATCAGCAGGTACAGCACGGCGGTCAACACGGGCGCCGCCACGGTCTGGAAGCTGACCTTCCAGAAGCGCAGCACCTCCTTGTACAACAGCGTGCGAAAACCGACCAGGCCGCCCACGGCCATCGGCGCGAGCCTGGTGTCTTGTTCCATCAGGTCGATCTCTCCGGGCAGCTTCATGCGGCAGCCTCCGCCGGCTCGGGCAAGGCGCCCGGCATGTGGCCGTCACGACGCATGATCTGGACGAACACGTCTTCCAGGTCGGCCTTGTTGATTTCCATGTCTTCGATCTCGCAACCGGCCGTGCGGCACGCGGCCAGGATCGGCTCGACGGCCTCGTAGCCGGACAGTCGCAGCCGTACGCAGCGCTCGCCGGGATTGGCCGGCATGGCAAGCGGGGCCAGTTCCCGTGGCAGGCTGCCACGGGACAGCGTCAGCACCAGTTGCAACCCGGCGAATTGCGTCAGGAGATTGCTGGTGCGGTCCAGCGCCACCACCTCGCCGAACTTGAGCATGGCGATGCGGTCACACAGCGCCTCGGCCTCTTCCAGGTAGTGGGTGGTCAGGATGATGGTGTGGCCCTCGCGGTTCAGGCGCGAGATGAACTTCCATAGCGTCTGGCGCAGTTCCACGTCGACGCCGGCGGTCGGCTCGTCCAGCACGATCACGGGCGGGCGGTGCACCAACGCCTGCGCAACCAGCACGCGCCGCTTCATGCCGCCCGAGAGCTGGCGCATGTTGGCATCGGCCTTGCTGGTCAGGTCCAGGTTGACCATGATCTCGTCGATCCAGTCGTCGTTGCGCGTGAGGCCGAAGTAGCCGGACTGCAGCCGCAACGTCTCGCGCACCGTGAAGAACGGGTCGAACACCAGTTCCTGCGGCACCACGCCCAGCATGCGGCGCGCCATGCGGTAGTCCGCGACCACGTCGTGGCCGAGCACCTTCACACCGCCGGAATCGGCGCGGTTCAGGCCCGCCAGGATCGAGATCAGCGTCGTCTTGCCTGCGCCATTGGGGCCGAGCAGCCCGAAGAACTCGCCGCGCTCGACGGTAAAGCTGACGCCCTTGAGCGCCTGCAGATTGCGGTAGCGCTTGCGAACGTCTCGGATTTCAATGGCTTTCATGGCCGATGTCTTTGGCGGGTCCGATCCGGAACCGCCTTGCGGGAGTCAGGGGACCAGGTTGGCCCTGTGGGGGGAACGCTGGATGTCCGCACCGCACAACATGCGGAACCGGACGAACAACCCGGAATTATAGGGGATGCGGGGAGTTTCCCGCTTTGGACGCGGCGGCGGCTCGAACCGGCGCCGAGGCATCGCAATGGCCGGCGCGGGTGCGCACAGCCATGGATGCCGGATCAATGTCGATGCAAGGCCAGCGCGGGTTCGGCGAGGCCGGTCGCGACGGGATCAGCCACAGGCGCGCCCTCGGGCGACAGGCCCAGCAAGCCGTCCACGCCATACAGGCTGGCCAGTTGCGCCAGTTGCGGCGGCACGCCGCGGATGGTCAGCGCCTGACCGCGCCCGGCGGCGGCGCGATGCCACGCCAGCAACACGGCCACGGCAGCCGAATCGAGCTGCGCGAGCGCGCTGCAGTCGACCTGCACATCACCCTGGGCCACGCGCGACAGCCCGTCACGCAGCACGGCGGCAGCGTTCTGGTTGGTCAGCGAGGATCCGAGCGAAGGCATGGAAGTGGTGGGAATGGTGTGAGGCTCGCACCCGGCGGGCGCGAGCGAAAGGCCATTGTAGACGACTTCCGCCCGGCGTGCTGCATTGCAGCGATTCCAGCCGGGCGGCCGGCCCGCAGGCGTCAGCTCTTGGCGTTGGCCAACTGGCGATTGCGGTCCTGCAGCGTCTTGATCACACCGTCCACGCCCTGCTGGCTGACGATGGTGTTGAAGCTGCCCTTGTAGGCCTCGGTCAGCCAGGCTCCCAGCACATTGATGTCATAGACCTTCCAGCCCTGCGCGGTCTTTTCCAGGCGATAGTCGAGCTGGATCGGTTCGCCCTTGTTGATCACCTGCGTGCGAATGGTGGCGTCGGTATCGTCGGTCGCGCCGCGGTACGGCTTGAACTGAACGGTCTGGTCGCGAATCTGAGCGATGGCGCCCGCATAGGTGCGGATCAGCAGCGTCTTGAACTCGTCCGCGATCTGCTTCTGCTGCTCGGGCGTGGCCTTGGACCAGTTGCGGCCCATGGCGATCTGCGTGGTCCGCTGGAAGTTGGCATTCGGCAGGATCTTCTGCTCGACCAGCGCCGTGATCTTGCCGATATTGCCCGCCTGCATGTCCTTGTCGGACTTGACCGTCGACATGACGTCGCCCACCACGGCCTTCACCAGGCCATCGGGCGTGGACGCATCCGGCGTCTGGGCCTGTGCCGCACCGGCAAAGGCAACCACGGTAAGGAAGGGGAGCAGCAGTCGCTTGATCATGGGGATTCCTCGTCAGTCAAAAACGCCGCCCGGCAAGGTGGGCTAAGCGATCGGCACAGCCGGTCTTTCGGGGCCGGAGATCTGTGCCATTTATTCATTGGATCATAGGCTTGCTACGCCGGCTCGCCTTGCATGCGCAAGATACGGCACATTCAAACACTTTGTTTCAGCGCTCACAGGCCGCTGACAGGCGCCCGCATCACACAGGGAGTCGGGCGCCGGATGCGTCAGTGCGGCAAGTGCACGCCGGGCATATGACCAGGAGTCTGCACCGGCAGCACCGGATGTGGCGCGTTGCCGTCCTGGCTGCCTTGACTCTTGTCCTTGTCCGAATCGGCAGGCGCCGGCTTGGCGCCGTCGGACTCGCTGTCGTCCTGACCCGGCGGATTGCCGTCGTAGACTTGGTACTCGCGCCGCTGCAGGTAGGCGTCACGCAGGAACGAGTACTTGTCCAGCGCCGCCTCCTCGACCAAAGTGCTCGCACCCAGCAACTGCGCGCGGCCCGCGACGATGCGCAGGCCGGTCATCGAGTTGCGCAGCGATACCGGGTAGAAATACGCGGACGGATCGGCAAAACGGTCCACCAGCATGCCGGTGGTATCGCGAACGCTGCTCGGCCCGAACAGCGGCAGCATCAGGTACGGACCGGCTGGAACGCCCCAGACGCCCAGCGTCTGGCCGAAGTCTTCCTTGTACTTGGGCAGCCCGGCCGGCGTGGCGATGTCGATCAGGCCACCAATGCCAAGCACGCTGTTGATGGCCACGCGCATCGTGTCTTCGGCCGCCCGGCTTGGCTTGCCCTGCAGCAGGTTGTTCACCGCCGAGTAGACATCGCTGACGTTCGAGAAGAAGTTGTCCACGCCCGTCTGGAACGGCGTCGGCGTGTAGTCCGTATACAACTGGGCGACCGGGCGCAGCACGCCTTTGTCAAAGTCGTCGTTGATGCGGTAGATCTCGCGGTTGAACGGCTCCAGCGGATCCTTTGGATTGGCGTCCGGGCCGGTGGCGCAGGCAGCCAGGGCCAGCGCGGCACCAGCGGCGGCGGCCAGGCGGGGCAGGCGCGAGAACATGGGGAGGCGCTCCGCGTGCATCATTTGCCGGCTCCGGCCGGGTTGGGCAGGCTGGCGGCGCCCGCCGCCGGGGCCGGGGTGCTGCCACCGCCGCCCGCGCCTGCGTCGGCCGCCTTGTTATAGAGGAACTGCCCGATCAGGTTCTCCAGCACCACGGCCGACTGGGTCATGGTGATGCGCGAGCCCTGCGCCAGCATGGCGGTATCGCCGCCCGCCTCCAGGCCAATGTACTGCTCGCCGAGCAGACCCGAGGTCAGGATCTTGGCCGAGGTGTCCTTGGGAAACTGGAAGCGCTTGTCCAGGCTCAGCACCACCGTGGCCTGGTAGGTCTTGTCGTCGAAGCGGATGTCCGCCACGCGGCCGACCACCACGCCCGCGCTCTTGACCGGCGCGCGCGGCTTCAGGCCGCCAATGTTGTCGAAGCGTGCCTCCACGCTGTAGGTGTCCTGGAACGAGAAGGCACTCATGTTGCCGGCCTTCAGCGCCAGGAACAGCAGCGCGACAAAGCCTGCGACCACGAACAGCCCGACCCAGAAATCGAGTGCGTTTCTTTTCATTTGCTTCTCTTCTTCAATCCGGACGCCCGGTTGCCGGGCTCCGGACGTTGTCGCCCGCGCCCTTCAACTGAACATCAGCGCGGTAAGCAGGAAATCCAGCCCCAGCACGGCCAGCGAGGCAATCACCACGGTGCGCGTGGTGGCTCGCGAGACGCCTTCCGGCGTGGGCTTGGCTTCAAAACCCTGGTACAGGGCAATAAACGTCACGGCAATGCCAAAAATGAAGCTCTTGATCACGCCGTTGAGCACGTCGTTGCGGACATCGACACCGCCTTGCATCTGCGACCAGAACGCGCCGGCATCGACGCCGATCAGTTGCACGCCGACCAGGTAGCCACCAAGAATGCCGACCGCGCTGAAGATGGCCGCCAGCACGGGCATGGCCACCACGCCGGCCCAGAAGCGCGGCGCGATCACGCGCTGCAACGGGTTGACGGCCATCATCTCCATGGCGGTCAGTTGCTCGCCGGCCTTCATCAGGCCGATTTCGGCCGTCAGCGACGTACCCGCGCGGCCCGCGAACAGCAGCGCGCTGACCACGGGACCGAGTTCGCGCACCAGCGACAGCGCCACGAGCAGGCCGAGCGCCTGCTCGGAGCCATAGCGGTTCAGCGTGTAGTAGCCCTGCAGCCCAAGCACGAAGCCGACAAAGAGGCCCGACACAGCAATGATCACCAGCGACAGATTGCCGACGAAGAAGATCTGGTCGGTCACCAGTCGGAAGCGGCGCAGCAGGGCCGGCGACAAGGCCAGCACGCGGAAGAACATGCGCGTGGCATTGCCGATGCCGGACACGCTGTGGCGCACGGCGGCGCCGATGGCGCTGAAGAAACCGATCACCGCGCACCTCCGGCGAAGTCCTCGGCCAGCGTCGGGCCGGCGTAGTGGAACGGCACCGGGCCGTCTGCCTCGGCATGCACGAACTGATGCACGAACGGGTCGGTGGAGGCGCGCAGGGCCTCGGGCTCGCCTTCGGCGGCGATACGCCCGTTGGCAATGAAATACACGTAATCCGCGATCTGGAAGGTCTCGTGTACGTCGTGCGAGACGATGATCGTGGTCGCACCCAGTGCGTCATTCAGGCTGCGGATCAGGCGCGCGGTCAGGCCGAGCGAGATCGGATCGAGTCCCGCGAAGGGCTCGTCATACATCAGCAGCGTCGGGTCGAGCGCGATCGAGCGGGCCAGCGCCACACGGCGGGCCATGCCGCCGGAGATCTGCGACGGCATCAGGTCGCGCGCGCCGCGCAGGCCGACCGCGTTGAGCTTCATCAGCACCAGGTCGCGGATCATCGACTCAGGCAGGTCGGTGTGCTCGCGCAGCGGGAACGCCACATTGTCGAACACCGACAAATCGGTAAACAACGCGCCGAACTGGAACAGCATGCCCATCTGGCGCCGCACGGCGTACAGGCCCGTCTGGTCCAGCGCGTGAATGTTTGCGCCGTTGAATGTGACCTGGCCGCGCTGGGCATGCACCTGGCCGCCGATCAGCCGCAACACGGTGGTCTTGCCGCAGCCGGAGCCGCCCATGACGGCCACCACCTTGCCACGCGGAAAGCGCATGGTCAGGCCGGAGAGAATCGGCTTGTCGCCCGCCGCGTAGGCGAAGTCGACATCCTGGAGCTCGACGAGATGGGGAACGGAAGCGGTCACGCGGTCACGCAGGCCGGATTGGACAGGCGGCCATTATAAGGGCTACCACCTAGGTCCGCCGACGCCGTGTTTTGTGCGCCACATTGGAAAATTCTGAATCGTCGCGCGGCGGAACCGTGCCGCCGATGCGACAGATGCGCCACACCACCGGCTGGCGCACCACCCGCCACCGGGCTTCACCCGCTCAGGGCTCGCCGGCCTGCCCCGCGCCGCGCAGGATGACCTGCCACTGGACGGACTCCGAGCGGATCGCTGTAGCGAACGCTTCCGGCGAATCCTTGAGCGGCGTCAGCCCCGCCGCATAGAGCAGCGCCTTCACGTCGCGCTCGGCCACCACGCCTTCCAACTCGCCGGCCAGCCGCGACACGATCGCGCGCGGCGTCTTGGCGGGCGCCATCACGCCGTACCAGGCGGCCGCGGCATAGCCCTCCAGCCCGGACTCCTGCAGCGTCGGCACCGCGGGCGCCAGCGGCGAGCGAAGCACACCGGTGACGCCGATCAGCCGCAGCGCACCGCTCTTGACCTGGCTCTGCACCGCGGCGAACGAACAGAAGCAGGCGCTGATCCGCCCCGCCAGCATCTCCTGCACGACCACGCCCTCACCCTTGCCGGCCACCAGCGGCACGCTGCCGGCGAGCCCGCGCACGGCGTACTCGGCATACAACTGGCCCGGACTGCCCGACTGCCCATAGCCGTAGCTATACGAGGCCGGACTGGAACGCACCGCCGTCACCCACTGCTGGGGCGTGCGCATCGGCAGACGGGCGTCGATGACCAGGAACAGCGGCGTCGCCGCCACGCGCGCCACAGGCGTGAAGTCGCGCAGCACGTCATAGGGCACCGGCTCCAGCCCCGGCTGGATCAGGATGTTGGCTTGATGGAACAGCAGCGTATGGCCATCCGAACTGGCCTTCGCCACCACGTCGGCGGCGGTGCTGCCGGACGCGCCCGGCCGGTTGTCGACCTCGACAGGCACGCCTAGCCGCGCGCTGAGGCGCTCGGCCAGCATGCGCGCCACCGCGTCGGCGACACCGCCGGCGGGAAATGGGGCGATCAGCCGCATCGGCTTGACCGGGAACGACAGCGGACGCACGGCAGCCGGCGCCGGCGAGGCGGCCAGCGTCAACACCGTGAAGCCAGCCACGCAGCAGGCCACCAATCCGCGCAGACAGGCGACCGGACCGGCGACAGCGGGGAGTAGCAACTTCGCCTTACCTCGCCAAAGCCGCGACAAATTGCGTACTTCTGGCATCAATTTCCTCCGGACCGCGAATGCGCGGCACTGGGTTCGACTGAAAAACGGAATAGCGAAGCGGTTTCCTTGTTATCGTTTTCGAGCCATTGTAGAGACAAGCATCCAGTGCACACCAGACCACGTAAACCATAGCCGGGAGAACCCTGAACGGGCCGGCGGCGTCACCTTGAAAGGGGCAACCGCCGCCAATCGCGGCGAACACAGCACAACGCCGCCTATAATTCCACGATGCATTCCTTCCCCCTCAGGCCAATGGTGGCCGCGGATCTGCCGGCCATCCTGGACGTGCAGGCACAGTGCTATGGCAATGGTTTCCTGGAGTCCCGGGACGCGCTGGCCAGCCGGCTCAATCTCTCACCCGCCACGTGCTGGGTTGCCGAAGATCCTTCCCGGCGCGGCGCGCTGGCCGCCTACCTGCTGACGCACCCGTGGCCGCAAGACAGCCTGCCGCCGCTGGACGCGGTGCTGACGCGCCATTGGACCGACGAGGCCGACCTGCTTTGGTTCGTGCACGACATGGCCGTCGCCCCGGCCGGACGCGGCGGCGGGCTGGCCGTGCGCCTGTACCGGGCTGCGCACGAGGCGGCGATGGCGACCGGCCTGCGGGCGTCACGGCTGATCGCCGTGCAGTCCGCGGCGCCCTGGTGGCGCAGGCTTGGGTACGCGCCGATGGGGGCCGAGGCGGCGTCCGTCCATGCGGAGAAGCTGTCCGCGTATGGCGACGGGGCGGTGATCATGGCGTGCACGCTTACAGGCCATCGGCAGCAAGCAGGCAACGGAAAATCGGAACCCTGATCGGCGACGGAAACAAAAAAGCCCGCCCGGCAAACGCCGGACGGGCTTTTTCGTTGGGAGAACCAGCCGGCTTTAGCGCGGCAGTTCCGAATGCCCCATCAGGAACGCGTCGACCGAGCGCGCAGCCTGGCGGCCTTCGCGGATCGCCCAGACCACCAGCGACTGGCCGCGACGGACGTCGCCAGCGGCGAATACCTTCGGCACGTTGGTCTGGTAGGCGCGCTCGCCTTCGGTTGCGGCCTTGGCGTTCTTGCGCGCGTCGGTATCGACGCCGAACGCTTCCAGCATCGACCCCACCGGGTTGGTGAAGCCCATCGCCAGCAGCACCAGGTCGGCCGGCAGGATGAACTCGCTGCCTTCCACTTCCTGCATCTTGCCGTCCTTCCACTCGACGCGGCAGGCCTTCAGCGCCGTGACCTTGCCGTTTTCGCCGATGAATTCCTTGGTGGCGACGGACCAGTCACGCTCGCAGCCTTCGTCGTGCGACGACGAGGTACGCAGCTTGATCGGCCAGTACGGCCACACCAGCGGCTTGTTCTCTTCCTCCGGCGGCTGCGGCAGCAGCTCGAACTGAGTCACCGAGGTGGCGCCGTGACGGTTGGACGTGCCCACGCAGTCGGAACCGGTATCGCCGCCGCCGATCACGATCACGTTCTTGCCTTCGGCGCGGATGTCGTTCACGCCGTCGCCGGCCACTTCCTTGTTCTGCGGAATCAGGAATTCCAGCGCGAAGTGGATGCCGGCCAGGTCGCGGCCGGGCACGGGCAGGTCGCGCGGCACTTCGGAGCCGCCGGCCAGCACCACGGCATCGAACTGCTCGTTCAGCGCCTGCGCCGAGATGGTTTCGCGTGCGTAGTTCTTGATGCCCGCCGGCAGCGCACCGTCGGTCACCATCACGCCCGGACGGAAGGTGACGCCTTCGGCCTGCATCTGTTCCATGCGGCGGTCGATCAGCGTCTTCTCCATCTTGAAGTCGGGAATGCCGTAGCGCAGCAGGCCGCCGATGCGATCGTTCTTCTCGAACACGGTCACGTCGTGCCCGGCACGCGCCAGTTGCTGCGCGGCGGCCATACCCGCGGGGCCCGAGCCGACCACGGCCACGGTCTTGCCGGTCTTGTGCTTCGGCAGTTGCGGCCGGACCCAGCCTTCGTCCCAGGCCTTGTCGATGATCGCGTGCTCGATCGACTTGATGCCGACCGGCAGTTCATTGATACCGAGCGTGCATGCGGCCTCGCACGGCGCCGGGCAGATGCGGCCGGTGAACTCGGGGAAGTTGTTGGTCTGGTGCAGCACCTCGATGGCCTGCTTCCAGTCCTGGCGATACACCAGGTCGTTGAAGTCGGGAATGATGTTGTTGACCGGGCAGCCGTTGTTGCAGAACGGAATGCCGCAGTCCATGCAGCGCGCACCCTGAATCTTCGCTTCGCTGTCGGACAGCGCGAACACGAACTCCTTGTAGTGCTTCACGCGCTTGACTACGGTCTCGTAGCCTTCGTTCTGGCGCGGAAATTCGAGAAAGCCTGTCGCCTTACCCATGTTGCGTCCTTGGTCTTGCTGCGCGGGGCCGGCGCCACCGCCAGCCCCGCTGTGGGGTCATATCTTGGGAGAGCCGCGGCGCCTGCCGTGGCTCCACTCTCCGGTGCTTGTTCCGCTCAGGCGGCGATCGCTTCGCGGTCGCTGTCGCGGGCAGCCTGCTCCTTCGCGTACATCTCGCCCAGGGCGCGCTTGTACTCGGTCGGGAAGACCTTGACGAACTTGCGGCGCGCCGTGGTCCAGTCCGCCAGCAGTGCCTTCGCGCGCTCGGAACCGGTGTAGCGGAAATGCTGCTCGATCAGGTTGCGCAGGACGACTTCGTCCAGCACGCGCTTGCCGCCGACCTTGTGCCAGCTGGCCGGAGCCTGGGCCTTCTCCTGGTCGGGAGCCGCCAGCACGGCTTCGAGCGCCACCATCGAGGTATTGCAGCGCTTGTCGAACAGGCCGTCCTCGTCATAGACGTAGGCCACGCCACCCGACATGCCGGCCGCGAAGTTGCGGCCGGTGCCGCCCAGCACGACCACCGTACCGCCGGTCATGTACTCGCAACCGTGGTCGCCGGTGCCTTCCACGACCGCCGCGGCGCCCGAGTTGCGCACCGCGAAGCGTTCGCCGGCCACGCCGTTGAAGAACGCCTCGCCGGCAATCGCGCCGTACAGCACCGTGTTGCCAACGATGATGTTGCGGGTGGGGTCGCCGCGGAACTCGTGCGGGGCGCGCACGATCACGCGGCCGCCCGACAGGCCCTTGCCGACGTAATCGTTGCCGTCGCCGACGAGGTCCAGCGTGATGCCGTGCGCGAGGAACGCGCCGAACGACTGCCCGGCCGTGCCCTGCAGCTGGATGTGGATCGTGTCGTCGGGCAGGCCGTCATGGCCGTACTGCTTGGCGACCACGCCGGACAGCATCGCGCCGACCGTGCGGTTGACGTTCTTGACCGGCTGGATGAACGAGACGCGCTCGCCCTTCTCGATGGCCGGACGGGCCTTGGCGATCAGCACGTGATCGAGCGCCTTGCCGGCTTCCACCGACAGGCCGTGATCCTGCGCGTCGGTGTGGTAGCGCGGCACGTCGGCCGGCAGTTGCACCTGGTGGAAGATGCGGTTGAAGTCCAGGCCGCGGGCCTTCCAGTGCTCGATGCCGCCACGGGTGTCGAGCAGGTCGGCGCGGCCGATCAGCTCGTCGAACGTGCGGATGCCCAGTTGCGCCATGATCTCGCGGGCTTCCTCGGCAACGAAGAAGAAGAAGTTGACCACGTGCTCCGGCTTGCCCTGGAACTTCTTGCGCAGTTGCGGATCCTGCGTGGCCACGCCCACCGGGCAGGTGTTCAGGTGGCACTTGCGCATCATGATGCAGCCCTCGGCAACCAGCGGCGCCGTGGCAAAGCCAAACTCGTCGGCGCCCAACAGCGCGCCGATGACCACGTCGCGGCCGGTCTTCATCTGGCCGTCGGCCTGCACGCGGATGCGGTTGCGCAGGCCGTTGAGCAGCAGGGTCTGCTGCGTCTCGGCCAGGCCCAGCTCCCACGGCGTGCCGGCGTGCTTGATCGACGACCACGGCGAGGCGCCGGTACCACCGTCGTGGCCGGCGATCACCACGTGATCGGCCTTGGCCTTGGCGACGCCCGCGGCGACCGTGCCCACGCCCACCTCGGACACCAGCTTGACGGAGATATCCGACACCGGGTTGACGTTCTTCAGGTCGTGGATCAGCTGCGCCAGGTCTTCGATCGAGTAGATGTCATGGTGCGGCGGCGGCGAGATCAGGCCGACGCCCGGCACCGAGTAACGCAGCTTGCCGATGTAGTCCGACACCTTGTGGCCGGGCAACTGGCCGCCTTCGCCAGGCTTGGCGCCCTGCGCCATCTTGATCTGGATCTGGTCGGCCGACGCCAGGTACTCGGCGGTCACGCCAAAGCGGCCCGATGCCACCTGCTTGATCTTGGAGCGCAGCGAGTCGCCGTCGCGCAGCGGCAGGTCAGCCTCGACCACGCCGTCGCCCAGCACGCTCTTGAGCGTATCGCCCTGCTTGATGGGAATGCCGCGCAGTTCGTTGCGATAGCGCTTCGCGTCCTCGCCGCCTTCGCCGGTGTTGGACTTGCCGCCGATGCGGTTCATCGCCACGGCCAGCGTGGCGTGGGCCTCGGTCGAGATCGAGCCGAGCGACATCGCGCCGGTGGCAAAGCGCCGGACGATCTCCTTGGCCGGCTCCACGTCTTCCAGAGGAATCGCCCGGGCCGGATCGACCTTGAACTCGAACAGGCCGCGCAGCGTCATGTGGCGGCGGCTCTGGTCGTTGATGATGTTGGCGTATTCCTTGTACGTCTGGTAGGCGCCCTTGCCATCGTCCGCGCGCACCGAGTGCTGCAGCTTGGCGACGGAATCCGGCGTCCACATGTGCTCTTCGCCGCGGATGCGGAAGGCGTACTCGCCGCCGGCATCCAGCATGCCGTCCAGCACCGGGTTGTCGCCAAAGGCGTCGCGATGCAGGCGCAGCGCTTCCTCGGCCACCTCGAAGATGCCGATGCCCTCGACGTTCGACGGCGTGCCGTGGAAGTACTTCTGCACCAGGTCGCGCGACAGGCCGATCGCCTCGAAGATCTGCGCGCCGGTGTAGGACATGTACGTGGAGATGCCCATCTTGGACATCACCTTGTGCAGGCCCTTGCCGATCGCCTTGACGAAGTTCTTGATCGCCTTTTCCGGCGACAGGTCGCCCGACAGGCCGGCGGCCATGTCGGCCAGCGTTTCCATGGCCAGGTACGGGTGCACGGCTTCCGCGCCGTAGCCGGCCAGCAGCGCGAAGTGGTGCACTTCACGCGCCGTGCCGGTTTCCACGACCAGGCCGGTGGAGGTGCGCAGGCCCTTCTCCACCAGGTGGTGGTGCACGGCGGACGTGGCCAGCAGCGCCGGAATGGCGACGTGGTCGGCATCCAGGCGGCGGTCGGACACGATCAGGATGTTGTAGCCCGAACGCACGGCGTCCACGGCCTCGGCGCACAGCGAC
>JACXTT010010271.1_pt1 | contig 12648 bp, 9 predicted proteins | sample 9270951 | NCBI WGS metagenome assembly JACXTT01 (sample SAMN15532306, study PRJNA645909) | rock metagenome | isolation source: weathered quartz diorite | place: Puerto Rico | collected 2017-06-21 | reverse complement strand
TGAGGTCCACTGGGGCTTCCGGCCGCCCACTGGGCCGATCTACGGGCCAAGAGATGGATGCCGGCGGCTTCTGTACTGCGATGGCTGGGCTCTGGGGATTGGGGTCGACGACCCGGAGGTTATCGATCACAATCCTAACCCCCTTAATCTGGGCAGCATCCCGGACCATGGCGGCGCGCTGTTCAGGGCTGGCGACATAGCCAGAAAGGGTGATTACACCGTCGGTCGCGATCACCTGGACCCTTGCCATCTGCATCCGGCTATCGGTGCGGATCCGGTCTTGTACGTCTGAAGCAATCTGAGGATTGTTGCGTCCGCGGGAGCAGCCGGTGGCCCCGAGTGCCAGAAGAGAAAGCAGGCCGAGCCATTTCAACCGTCCGACCCATTTGCTCCCCGTTTCGGGTAGCCTCAGCATAGTGTTGTCCTCCACCCGCTAAGTTGGATGCAGGCTGGCCCCTGATTGCAACCTCACTGGCCCAGACAATCAAAGATTCCTGGGTGGCAGCGCTGGAGGGGGCTGTGGCGAATCCGTGGCAGCCATGAGATCGGTTGTGAAATCAGGGATATGGCTCCTGTCTTGCATGGTTTGACGCCGTGTGCCAGGATCCCGGCTGAAATCGAGGATGTTTCCCCGCCAAATCAAACCGCCCTACCGGGGGCATGAAATTCTGGTGCGGAATTCCCATCGTGAGTTAGGATCAACTTCGGCGGGCACGGACGAAGTCGGTCGAACATTTCATTGGGTGCAGGACGAAAGGAAATAACATGAAAGAGCTTGTCAGCCGTCGTCAGTTTCTGGACGCCAGCGCAATGGCTACTGCGGGACTTGCCCTGCCGGAAGGACTGTTTGGCTCGAAGAAGAAGTCCCTTCTCGTTTTTACCAAGTCTTCGGGGTGGGAACACGATGTGGTAAAGCGCACTGATGGGCGTCCTAGCATCCTGGAAGCTGCAGTCACCGCGCTTGGAGCGCAACATGGCTTTGACGTGACAACTTCCAAGGACGGCCAGATCTTCGATTCCAAGGGTTTCCGAAAGCACGCAGCCGTCCTCTTCTTCACCACCGGCGATTTGACCAAGGCTGGCACCGACAAGAATCCGCCCATGACTTCGCAAGGCAAACAGGCGCTGCTGGACGCTGTACGAGGCGGACTTGGCTTTGTCGGAGTTCATGCCGCCAGCGATACGTTTCACACCGAACCGGACACGCCCGACTTGTCGAACCGTTATGTGGCGCATGGTGAGCAATCCGATCCCTATCTCCGGATGCTGGGTGGCGAGTTCATCATCCACGGGAGCACACCCCGGCTGCAGACGGCCAACCTCATCGTGAAAGATACGAAATTCCCGGGACTGGAGGGCGTAGCGTCGCCGGTCAGTTTTACGGAAGAATGGTACTCGCTAAAGGATTTTGTTCCAGATCTTCATGTGATTCTCACGCTGGAAACCCAGGGCATGAAGGGAGAGTGCTATCAGCGTGCCCCCTATCCAGTGACGTGGGCGCGAATGAATGGTAAAGGGCGAGTGTTTTATACCGCGATGGGCGACCGCCCGGAAAACTGGTCAAGCCCGTTCTTCTTGAATCTTCTGGCTGGCGGAGTTCGCTGGACCACTGGTGACGCGAAGGCTTCGTTGGACAAGAATCTCACACAGGCAGCACCCGGCTATGCTGAGATTCCTCCCAAGCCCCAGCCCAAACCGTAGGCCATGTATGCTGGTTGCCGGGAGATGACCGACTAATTCGTTGAAACTATCTTCATGGACGTTCTCAAGAGACTTTTTGAGGAGCACTTTCACTCGCCGGTAGCGCAGGTGCAGCCTCTGCACGGCCAACTCGGGGGTTCGGGGCGCAGCATCATCCGTCTCGCCAACGAAGAAATCAGCGCGATTGGAATTCTGCATGGCGTACGCGAAGAGAATGCGGCGTTCATCGAATTCTCCCGGCATTTTCGCGGGCATGGCCTGCCGGTGCCGGAAATCTATGCGGAAGATTTGAGTCAGGGCGCCTATCTAGAGGAAGACCTGGGAGACACAACCCTTTTTGAGTTTCTGTCCGAAAATCGCGACGGCTCGGACATTTTCGCTCCTGTGGTTGCGGCGTATCGCAAAGTTGTGGAAGTACTCCCGCGATTTCAGGTCGAGGCCGGCCGCGATTTGAATTACAAGCTTTGTTATCCGCGTGGCAGCTTCGATCGCCAGTCCATCGCCTGGGATTTGAACTACTTCAAGTATTACTTCCTCAGGCTTGCCGGCATCGCCTTCAACGAACAGGCGCTGGAAGACGATTTCAGCCGCTTGACAAAGTTCTTGCTGAGCGCAGGACGCGAGTACTTTCTATACCGTGATTTCCAGTCCCGCAACATTATGCTGCGCGACAGCCGCCCATTTTTTGTGGATTATCAAGGCGGGCGGAAAGGTGCGCTGCAATACGATATCGCTTCCCTTTTGTACGATGCCAAGGCGGCGCTGCCACCAGAATTACGCCAGCAATTGCTCGATCACTACCTCGACAGCCTTGCCGGGTTCATCGAGCTGGACCGCGACGCGTTCATGCAGCACTATTACGCCTACGTTTACGTCCGCATCATGCAGGCGTTGGGGGCGTACGGCTTTCGCGGCTTTTACGAGCGCAAGGCTCATTTCCTGCAAAGCGTGCCCTATGCCCTGAACAACTTGCGCTGGCTGCTGCACAACGTCAAGCTCCCAATCGAACTGCCAACGCTGATAGACGCTTTCACCAGCATGGTGGGCTCGGAGAAATTGCAGAGTGTGGCTGCCCGGGCACAAACTCTGACGGTGCGAGTTTTCAGTTTTTCATTTCACCAGGGTTTGCCCAAGGACGACACCGGAAATGGCGGGGGATTCGTTTTCGATGCCCGCAGCATCCCGAATCCCGGGCGCGAAGAGCGCTACAAGAATCTCACCGGCAAAGACGCGCCAGTGATCGACTATCTCAATCAGCAAGAGAGCGTGCATCAGTTTCTCGCCAGCGTCATGTCGCTGGTGGATGCCAGCGTGAATGAGTATCAGCGCCGCGGTTTTAAGAACCTGATGGTGTCTTTTGGCTGCACCGGCGGGCAGCATCGCTCCGTATATTTTGCCGAGCAGCTGGCAAGGCGCTTGCAGGGCAGGAACGGACTGGAGATCGCCGTACGGCATCTTGCCATGGAAAAACGGGCCACGGAGAAACTGGGCCGATGAAAGCCATGGTCCTGGCCGCCGGCTTGGGTACACGCTTGCGGCCACTTACCGATGATCGCCCAAAAGCTCTGGTGGAAATCGCCGGCCGCACCATGCTGGAGATCACTCTCACCCGGCTGCGCAGCTTTGGCGTTTACGATGTCATCATCAACGTGCATCACTTTGCCGATCTGGTTCTGCAGTATCTGAAAGCGAAAGACAACTTCGGCATGCGGATTGCGGTATCGCACGAACCCGTGTTGCTCGACACCGGCGGCGGCCTGAAGAAGGCGGCTTACTTTTTTACCGGGAATTCGGGATATCTTACGGAGCCATTTATCCTGCACAACGTGGACGTGATCAGCACGATTGATCTCGGCCGAATGGTGCGATTTCATGCTGAAAATCAAGCCCTCGCCACCCTGGCGGTACAGGACCGTAAAACTTCCCGGCACTTGCTGTTCGACGATCAGCTTCTGCTTTGCGGCCGGCGGTCACGTAACAAGAAACCTGAACTTGTGAGGTCTTCCCCGCAGACGCAAGCGCTGGCCTTTTCCGGCATCCATGTCATTTCTCCTCGCCTTCTCGAGATGATGACAGAAGAAGGGGTTTTCTCGATCATCACTTCTTACTTGCGTCTCGCGGCCCAAGGCGAAAAAATCCTCGCCTTTCGCGCCGACGAATATTACTGGCGCGATCTCGGCAAGCCAGGTCATGTCAGACAGGCCGCTCAGGATTTGAGAGAGAAAGTCGTTCTGCAATGAGCCTAGCTTCTGCCTGCGAGGCAGGGCACCCCAGCGGCTGAAGTCCCGACCAAGGAGGGCTGGGTGGCACGGCCGAAGCCGTGCCCTTCCCGGATTCCTTGTTTCATCAACCCACGCGGCCCTGCTGCACTAGCGCCGGTGTGCCGAACCATTCGAATGGGACGGCCCACCGCCACCAGATCCGCCGTGGTTGCCGCCGCCGGACGGCTGAGAGTGCCCACCGCCATTGCTGTAACCCCCGCCGCCACCACCGTAACTCGGACCGCCTCGCGATGGAGATGCTCCCCGTGGCGGCCCCGCATTTTCTTGCGAAGCGCGGGGCGTCACGATGGGCTGCCTCATCTCCAGGGGCGGCCGGGAGTAGCTTCGCGGTGAATCCTGCGAAAGCCCGCGCCCGCCGCCCGGCTCTCTGGAGAAGCCCGGAGACTCCTGCATTGTGTTCCGGGGCTGCGGCGTGAAGTGCCGCCAGCTTTGGTCATTTCCGGAAGATTCCGGCCTGACCGAATTTTCCGTCCGGCGTGTAGCGTTGGCTCCTACCGCCGCAGAGCTCTCCGGCGAACGGGACGTCGCTCCAACGCCGCCGCGCTGGGCAGAGGACGAATCGGAGAACCGGCGCCATCCTCCGCCATCCGAAGCAGACGATTTTTCCTCGTCATGACGGACGGAGGAATTTGCCGGCGAAGATAAGGTTCTCCGTGCCGCCGGGTGGTTCTGGGCACCGGCCTGATTTTGGCCCGCGCCTGAACCAAAATGCCGCCAGCCCTGGCTTTCCATGGGACTCGTTCCTCTCTCCGACGGCTGAGCGCCGGAAGTTGAGGAGCCGTGGATCTCCCTGCCTGCCCCCATGCGAACTCCCGGGCTCGGTCTTGGGGCAGAAGCATGTGCAGCCTCGGCAGCAACGCCGCTGGGAGAGTTCTGGCCAGACCTGGCCGCATTCGGAACTCCGCGACCCGTATCGCCGTTGATGGGCTTGAACTGTCCACTACGCTGGATCGCTTGCCGCACTTGCGCCGCCTGCCTGTCGAACGGCTGCGGTGCTGGTCCCGGCTGGGATTTGGTGAAGAAGCGTTGTGGTTGGCCTCCGTGCTGCAGCGTGGACGCGGCAGCGGGGCGGTTGCTCACCGATAAGGCTTCACGGGTTGGAACCACCGGAAGATTTCCGGCCATCATGCGCCCACGGTTAAATTCTTCGCGGCTTACGGATCCCGGAGCCTGGCGTCCAGTGCCAAAGCGATCTGCCGGAACTGTCGAGATGCCCTGCCGAACTCTCTCGTTCATCGTGGCCATGCGCAAGTTGGAATAACCGTTGCCGGAGCGAAGTGGAGCGAAGCCTCCAAATCCCCGGCCCGGCCCGTTGTGAATATTCGTGATGTTGGTGATGTTGGTGATGTTGACCACGTTGATTGAGTTGAAGTGCGAACCGTAACGTCCATACCACGGAAAGAATGGGTCGCACGGTCCGATCGGCAGCCATCCCACGGACCCGAATCCGAAACCAACGCCGAAGCCCCCGCCGAAACCAAAGAAGGATACATACGCGGGAGCCCAGATAGGCCGATACGCCGAATACACCGGACCGGGCCACCATACCCAGGAATCGTCGTACAGAAACCAACGACCATAGTGATAAGGAGCCCAACCCCAGGGTTCGTACGAAACCCATGTCCAGCCCCAACCCGGTTCCCATATCCAGCGGCCTGCTCGATAAGGCGCCCAGCCCACCGAAACTACGGGCGACCAGACGGGGCCGTAGTCGGGTACCGTTACCCAGCGTCCATAGGCGTCAAGGTCCTCTGATCCCACGTAGTAGCGGTTAGTGTGACTCCAGGACTCAGCGCCGCGGATGGTACGGTCGCGATCGCTATTCCACGAGTCCCAGCTATCTCTTGACGGAGCTTCTTCTTCCTTGAACCGGGCTTCTTCTGCAGTGCCGCGAACGATGATCATGCGGCCTTTTTCCAGGTGCGTGCTGCCCTGAGGAGTGGAAATTTCCGCCTCGCCCTTGCGCACAATCACCTGCGTCTCGCCCTCCGAATTCACTTCGACGCGATATACGCCGTCTCTCTGCGAGGGATGAATCGCGACGTTGGCTGTATCAATTTCAACGTCAGCTTCGGTGCCCTTGAAAACTGTGAAGTCCACGAGTCCGCGAGCGACTTGTACCTGGATCTGTGTGCGCGAGAGACTGGCAACAGTCGCCAGCGTGTTGTCGCCAAGCCGCAGAATATTCGCCTGGTCGAGTTGCACTTCAGCCCGCGAGCGGACGCCGGTCGAGACCTTGTCACTGCTCATGATTGGCTGGTTCAGAGCCCCGGCGTTCCAATTGCCGGAGTCGCCGCGCTGCGTGGAAACATCTCCGTGGATCAAGCTGATACGCGCTACGCCGGAAGAAAGCTCCACCTGCGCATTTGCCGCCGTGAGCGCGAACAGTGTCAGTATCAATACTGCAACTCTTGCCACCAGTCGATTCTTCATGGCCCACCTCTCGTTTGAACGCTTCTTGGGGGAGAAGGTTCAGACGCCTAGAACAATGCAGTTGCCATGCCAAAGACGGCCCAGAATCGCCGCTGTAAGTCTTGTACTTTCAGTAGATTATATGGGGTGACTGAAAGTCTTGATTAACTACCAAGGCGGTGGTGGCCGAGTTCAACCGGAAGTGGTGGATTTCAACCACTAGGACCTAAACTTCGTTACCCTTGTCCGGCTCATCCTCGATGCCGATTTTCGAAAGGCGATAGCGCAATGCATTACGCGAGAGGCCAAGCAGGCGCGCGGCCTGGCTCTTGTTTCCGTTGGAGCGGCGGAGAGCTTCGCGAATCATCTCGTCTTCCCATTGCTCGAGCGTCACGCCTTCGGGAAGAAAACTGCCGGCAGAATCAACCGGCTTCCCGCACTGCAAGTCAATGTGAATATCCGACGCTTCCAGGACGGGTCCGGGAGCCAGAGCCGCAGCGCGTTCCATCACGTTCTGCAGTTCGCGAACATTTCCCGGCCAGTGATGGTCCATCAGGATCTTCATGGCTTCCGGTGAAACGCCGGAGATTTTGCGGGCGGATTCGTCGGCCTGGCGGGAAAGGAAAAGATTCACCAGGTCGGGGATGTCCTCCTTGTGCTCGCGCAATGCAGGGATGTCGATGGGCACAACGTTCAGGCGGTAATAAAGGTCCTCGCGGAAAGTGCCTTCTTCAAGCGCGGCACGCAAGTCCCGGTTGGTCGCGGCCACTAGCCGCACATCGACTTTGATGGTGCGCGTGCCGCCCAGCCGTTCGAACTCGCGCTCCTGTAAAACGCGTAGCAACCTAACCTGGGTCGTAGCCGGTACGTCGCCAATTTCATCCAGAAACAGCGTTCCTTTGTCCGCCAGCTCAAACTTTCCCGGCTTACTGGTAGTCGCGCCGGTGAATGCGCCCTTCTCGTAACCAAAGAGTTCGCTCTCCAGAAGGTTCTCTGGAATCGCGGTGCTGTTGATCTTGATGAACGGCCCGGAGGCTCGCCGCGATTTCTCGTGGATGGCGCGTGCGACCAGATCCTTGCCCACACCGCTTTCCCCTCCTAGAAGGACAGTGGAATTCGTAGGAGCCACCCGCTCCACCGTAGCCAGGACCTCCTGCATCTTCACGCTGCGCGCGACCACGTTGGGGTGCTGATAGCGCTGTTGCAGGGCCTCGCGCAGAGAGCGGTTTTCGGCCCGCAGGCGGCGCACGTCCAACTCTTTGTGGACCACCATGCGCATCTCGTCGAGGGAAAAAGGCTTGAGCACGTAATCGCTGGCGCCAGCTTTCATGGCTTCGACTGCAGTCTCGACCGTACCGAATGCGGTCATGACGACCACCGGTAGCGCGGCCTGAAAGCGCTTTACCGCCGCCAGAAAATCCAGGCCGTTCATGCCCGGCAGCTTGAGGTCGGTAAGCACCAGATCAACCGGGCCGTTCTGTAACAGCTTCAGGCCGGTTTCAGCGTCGCCTGCGGATATGGTTTGGAAGCCGTCGTCCGCAAGATTGAGTTCGAGAAGCCGGCGCATCTTGGCTTCGTCTTCGACAATGAGAATGGTTGCGCTCGAGGTCGTCATTTATGAATAGACTCAGTGATTAAACTTATGCTCCCTGCCTGACCCTATCCGCCACCGGAAAGAAGATCACGAAAGCGGCTCCGTTTCCGTCTGTGTTCTCCAGTCGAATTGTGCCGTGATGCTCGTCAACAATCTTCGAAACGATTGCCAGCCCCAGTCCGACGCCGGTTTTCTTGGTGGTGACAAAAGGATTGAAAATCTGGTCGCGCATCTCGGCCTGTACGCCAGGCCCACTGTCCCGCAGCCGGACCTCGACTCCGTTGCGACCGTTCGAGCGAGCCGTCGAAACCTTCACACGAAGGCTCCCTCCCTCAATGCCCATGGCTTCGTACGCATTCTGGACCAGGTTTATAAACGCCTGCTCGCAAAGCTTCTCGTCCAGCGGCACCAGAGGCAAATCTGTTCCGTAATCACGCTGCACGTTGACCTTCCCGCCCTGCCATTGCCCCGCGACGGAGTTCAGCGCCTGATCGAGCAGCGCCGTCACCTGCTGGAGACGAGTTTCGGTGCGCAGCGGCCGCGCAAAATCGATAAAGCGCGTCACCAGAGCGCTGGCGCGGTTTACCTCACTGGATATGTATCCCGCCAACTCGCTCGCCAGGGGATTGGATTCCTCCAGTTTTTGGTGAAGCATCTCGGCCGATCCCTTGATCACGCCCAGCGGGTTGCGGATTTCATGCGCCAGTCCGGCGGAAAGATGTCCCAAAGCAGCCAGCCGTTCGGAGCGGCGGGCTTCTGCCTGAGCCCGTTCGAGCTCGCGATTGGCCCTGATCAACTGCTCCGCCACTTGCTGGATCTTGGCGGTTTGCCTACGGTTCTCGAGGGTGAAGCGGTTCACTAACATGGCCGCCAGAAAAAAGAACAGGATCCGGATCGCCAGCTCGGCCGCGCCTCCGGCAGTCAAGGTGTATTCCTGCAGTGCCGGATAAAGATAGGAGCAGTACGCTGCCGAAGCCAGCAAGGTCCACAACAGGGTACCCCAGGCCCCGAAATGGAGCGCCGCGGTCACGATCGGAACATAATAGATTGGATAATAACTGCTGTTAATACTCAGCTCGCCGGTGTGACTAATCAGCAGTGTTGCGAGCAAAATCTTGACCAGAACCACACCATAGCGCCCGTACAAAGGCCACCGGGCGATCAGCCGACTTTCCACCAGCTGCACGATTCCAATGGCCAGCAGGGTGAACTGTTTGTGCGGCTCTCGCAGCGGCGGCAGCAGAGCCAGCCCCAGCAGGAAGAGCAGCCAGAGCACGTCCAGCCAATCGATGCCCCAATGTTTTTCTTCGTTCATACGAACAGCTTCAAAGCCGGGCACAAAGAAGCAGCCGGCGGGAAACAATCGACCCGAATAGTAGTCTATCGCGGAAGTGGGCGAGCACAGCCCAGATGGCGCGTCGACTTTCTAGTCTTATATACAATCGGTAGCGTCATGGTTCCAGCAGTAAGGTCACAAAGGTCCACGAAGGGAACTTTAGGATCGGCGCCTTCGTAGAACTTCATGTCCTTGGTTCACGAATTTTAGGAGGCAATCCGCCAATCTGACTGTCAGTTAGATGGCTGCCAAACAGGTACAATGTCTGTCGATCATGCGGACGGTTTGGGACATCTTCGCGCAAATCTTCCGCAATCTATGGGCGCACAAGCTGCGTTCGTTCCTGACCATGTTCGGCATCGCCTGGGGCGTGGGATCTTTGCTCCTGCTGGTAGGCGTGGGCGAAGGCTTCCGCTCGGGCAACAAGCGCGAGTTGGCCGAGTTCGGCAAGGACATCATGTTTATCTTTCCCGGGCGCGCGCCGGCGGTAAAGGGCAGCATGAACTCCGCCCGTTCCTATTTACTTACCTACAAAGACTACGTGGATATCCGCACAGAAGGTGCGCATGTCAGAAACGCTTGCCCATTGCTTTCCCGCACTGATCTGCACGAGGTGAGCGAATTCGCCACTGCTGGTGGCGAAATCCTGGGTGTGGAGCCCCAGCTTAACGAGATCAGTTATCTTCCCCTCAAGGAGGGACGCTGGCTCAATGAACTGGACGGAGCACAGAGGCGCAATGTGATCGTCCTCGGTAATGAACTTCTGAAGACCCTATTCCCCGGGCGCCCAGCGGTTGGCGCATTCGTCCTGCTGAACGGCATCAGGTTCGAAGTCGTTGGCAGCATGCCGCACCTGGGCCGCGGCGACAACAATTGGCTGAATATGCGCGGCTACATCCCCTTCCAGGTAATGGCCACGTACTTCCCGATCAAGGGAGAAAACCACCAGAACTCTATTTCTTTTATCGAATATCAGCCCCGCGTGACCGCTGAACACCAGCTGGCGCAGGATGATGTTCACAAAATTGTTGGCCGCAATCACGGATTCGATGCCAGCGATCAGAATGCCTTTGACGAGTGGGATTCGATCCAGGAATCAAAAATGGTGGGAACCATCTTCGACGTGATGAACATGTTCCTGGGAGCGGTGGGAATGGTTACGCTGGCTCTGGGTGCTATCGGCGTCATCAATATCATGCTGGTGGCAGTCAGCGAACGTACTCATGAGATCGGATTGCGTAAGGCCCTGGGGGCCACCAACCGCAGTATCCTTTTTCAATTCTTTTTGGAAGGTATGCTTCTCACCCTGGGTAGCGGGCTGATCGGAATGGCATTTGCAGCTGCCTTGATGGCTATGGTGGGAACCGTGCGTGGCCCGGGTGGATTCGATCCGCCCAAATTGGTGCCGATGTCGGCCCTGCTGGCCATTGGCAGTCTCACCCTGGCCGGAGTGGTCGCAGGCCTTTATCCCGCGCGCAAAGCGGCCATGATGCAGCCGGTGGAAGCGCTCCGGCAGGAGTAGCGAAGTGCAGGAGTGCAGTAATGTTCCGTGATCTTCTCCGGGAAGCCTACGGCGCCATGCGTCACAATCGCCGCCGCACCGCGCTCACCATGCTGGGCATGGCCTGGGGCATTGCCACCGTGGTCATGCTGCTCGCTTATGGCGATGGTTTTGGCCAGGCCTGCGCCAACATCTTCGCTAATTTCGGCACCAAGCTGGTCATCGTGGTTCCGGGCCGTACTTCCATGCAGGCTGGTGGTCAGAAGGCGGGAGTTCTCATCCGCTTTACTCTGGATGATGTGGAGACGCTTACCACCAATCTTCCTCAGATCACGCATATCACTCCTGAAGTCAGCAAGCAGGCACACATCCAGTACGACACCAGGGTTTTTGACTTCGTTGTCACCGGCAATGATCCCAACGTGCCGGACATCCGCGCCCTGAAACTAGGGCAGGGCCGCTTCTACAACGCCGAAGATCAGATGCAGCACGCGCGAGTCGCGGTGATCGGCTCGGAAGCGAAGGACAAACTGTTCTCCGGGCGCAACGCGCTGGGTGAGCACATCCGCGTGGACGGTCTCAGCTTCGAAGTCGTCGGTGTCCTGAGCCCCAAAATGCAGGAGGGGAATGACGATATCAACCGGGTCCTCTACGTCCCCTTCACTACCATGAGCGATCTGAAAGATACGCATTACCTGGACTCCATCTGGTTCACCTACCAGACTCCTGAGTATGAACGGCTGGAACAGTCGGTCCGCTCCATCATGGCGGTGCCGCATAAGTTCAACCAGACGGACAGCCAGGCGGTGAGGGTGTTCAACCTCATGATGCAGGTTCACCAGTTCGAAATCATTACTCTGGGGCTGAAAATCCTGATGGGTTTTATTGGCACCCTTACGCTCGGTATCGGGGGCGTTGGCCTGATGAACATCATGCTGGTTTCGGTCACGCAGCGCACTCGTGAAATTGGCGTCCAAAAGGCGCTGGGCGCGCAACGGCGGTACATCCTGCTGCAGTTCCTCGCCGAGGCTCTGACCATTACATTCATCGGCGGGGTGCTGGGAGTTATTCTGGCTTACGCTGTGGCGCTTTCCGTGGGCAGGCTCACGTTGTACAGCGCTTTCGCCAAGAACGGGGAAGCTGGCGACATCCGTCTGATCATCGCCCCGAGTACGCTGATCGCGGCCACGCTGATTCTGGGCCTGGTCGGGCTGGTCAGCGGCATGGTTCCCGCTTTCCGCGCCTCCCGCCTGGACCCCATTGAGGCTTTGCGGCACGAATAGCTGCTGCACTTCGCTCCCCAGGGTGCGTCACCATCAAACGACGTTACCTGAGTGACCCCCGGCCAAACTGTAGACATGTGACCAAAGTACTGTCGCACTGGCACACAAGGGCCATTCCCGGGCAAGGCAGGTATGCATAGTATTGCGCAAAGGAGAAATTCATATGGATCGCGGAGAAATCATTCGGGATACGATCCTGCTGACTCTGGCCGAGCGCTACGAATCCGACCGAAGCCAGTTCGTGACCTTACCGAGGCAAACCATGGACTCACCCTTGGCGCGTGAAGTAGTCGCCGAATTGAGAAATGAGAAACATGTCGAGGAACAAACCCGAGGCGTGGTTCGACTAACCTGGCGCGGTTACGAGTTGTACAAAAGCCATACGCTCACCTGCGCCTGATTTCTATAAGCCGAAACTGCTCTAAGGAGACTCTGAATAAGTTCTCCGATATCCACCGGGGTTGAGGATAGAGTGGGTGGCGGAGGACAAATGAAGATGAAACAGCAGACCTTGGCGATGGCGAACGGGTTTGAGCGCT
>JACXTT010010270.1_pt1 | contig 12652 bp, 9 predicted proteins | sample 9270951 | NCBI WGS metagenome assembly JACXTT01 (sample SAMN15532306, study PRJNA645909) | rock metagenome | isolation source: weathered quartz diorite | place: Puerto Rico | collected 2017-06-21 | reverse complement strand
AGGCGATCGACGAGTACGGCGGGAAAACCGAGCAGCGCGTCACGATTGTCCGCCGCAGTCACGCCGCCAAGGCGCCCCCCGCGGCGCCGGCGCCCGCCGCGCCCCCGACGTCGGCAGTGGACAACGAGCCCCCGAAGATCGCGGTCAACTATCCGCCCGAGGGCGCACGAGTGGATCGTGAGCAGATCGTCGTGCTCGGACTCGTCACGGACAACGTCGCGGTGGATCGCGTGCTCATCAGTGTCAATGGCCAGATGGTCGCGACGAGCCCCGACCCGGCGGTCCGCGGAAAGAGTCACGCCATCCGGACTCCGGTCACGCTCCAGCCCGGCGACAACGTCATCGAGATCACCGCGGTGGACAAGGCGGGCAACGCGTCACAAGCGATTCGGACCATCGTGCGCGCGGCGCCCGTCGCAGCCGCGCCGCCCCCCCTGTCCGTGCCACAAGCTGATCGATGGGCCGTCGTCATTGGGATTGGGACATATGACAATCCGGCGATCCCTCGACTCAAGTTCAGCGTCTCAGACGCGGACGGCGTCTATCGCACGCTGATTGGCCCCGCTGGGTTCAAGAAGGACAACGTGCTGCTCTTGACCGATACCGCAGATCGGAAGCCCACACTGAAGAATATCAAGTGGGCCCTCGGAACCTTCCTGGCGCGCACGGCGAAGAAGGACGACACCGTGGTGATCTTCTTCGCCGGTCACGGTGCCCCGGAGGCGGATCCGCGGGGGCTCGAGCGCGACGGATTGGCGAAGTACCTCATCCCCAGCGACGCCGATCCCGACGATCTCTATTCGACGGCGTTGCCAATGGACGAGTTGCAGACCATCTTCGGCCGACTCGAGGCGGAACGAGTCGTCGTGTTCCTCGACGCGTGCTATTCGGGCGCGGCGGGCGGACGCACCTTTGCCGCGAAGAAGACGCGCGCCAGCGCGGTGGACGATCTCTTCCTCGAGAGACTGACACGCTCGAAGGGACGAGCCATCGTCACCGCCTCCCGACCAGGAGAGGTGTCGTTCGAGCTATCGGATCTGCGTCACGGCATCTTCACTTATTACCTCATCGAAGGTCTGAAAGGAGCCGCTGATCTCAACCGCGACGGTATCGTGACCCTCCAGGAGCTGTACGAATACCTAGAGCAGCAGGTGACACGCAAGTCACGCGCCGTCGGGGGCAATCAGCATCCGGTCATGAAGGGCGAACTCGAAGGAGTGCTTCCGTTGACAAAGATCCGCAACGAATAGGCGATCTCGGCTTGGAGGCTCCCGAGTGCGCGGCGATGTACCTCGGCAGGCGCGAGGTCGACTAGCGCGCGCGCATAGTCATCAGAACCCTCGCCTCCTGATAGGCGTCGTCCGCTTGCTGCGACAACCCTGCTTGCGTATAGATGCTCCCGAGCACGAGATACAGAGTCGGCTCGTCACGATCCTGAGCGAGCGCTGCCAGCACTTCACGCCGAGCCTCATCGAGTAACCCGCGGTCCGCGAGGAATCCGGCACGCAACGCGACGAGGGTGTTGGGCGGTACCGAGGCAGAGAGCTCTTGGGTGAGCGTGGCGAGGCTCTCCCGCACCCCTCGTGTTTGCTCGCCACTGAGGATCTCGAACCACGTCTGGTCCGAGCGTTGCGTTCCTTCGAGGGTGACGCGGACGGTGTAACGCTGGCCAGCTTCGAGCCTGCGAGCCTCGGGCGGATTGGTGAGGCGCCCTCCCGTGACGCCCATGCGCTCCAGAAGCACGCCGGCCGGCCCAGCGATCTGAACCGTGTAGCGCGCGCTCGGGTTGCCCAGCCACTCTACCGAGACGGCATCCGCGAGCACCAGTCCATTCCGCGGTGCCAGAACGAGGGGCGAGCGCAACATGCCCCGGGTCCCAAGCACCGTCTGTGGCAGTTCGCGCGCGCGAGAGTTGAAGAAGTTCAGGCTTCCGGCGAGGATCGCCTGGGCTTTGCGAGCCTTGTTCTCACCGAAATCGGGCGGCGGTATGACGACCAGCGCACCGCCACCCTCGACGCGCAGAACGCCGCGCCCCCCGCTCAGCAGCACGACCGCCGATGCACCTTCGGTTGCCCGAATGTTGTCGCCCACGAGGAGACCCATCAACGGAGCTGCCGGTCGCCAGTCGGCCGCTCCAGCCGGCTTCATCTCGACGGTCCCCGTTCCCAGTTTGATCTCTGTCACAATCCCCGCGACTTCACGGGACTGAGCGTCGACCTTGTCGCCCAAGAGCGATGTCGCAGCGAGCACGACCAGCACCACGCCCGCGATGAATGACCGCATCCCGTCTCGCTCCTTCTATTCGGGCTGGGCCTCGCCAGCCCCCAACAGCTCGAATACGTCCACCGGCTGGCTGCGGCCCTTGACCGTGACCGCGCCTCGCGGCGAGACCTGTGCCGGTCGGCCAACAAAACCCAGCGCGGCTCCGCTGATCAGAATCGTTGTACCCAGCTCACGGTTCAGGCCCTCGAGCCGAGAGACCGTGTTGACCGTATCGCCGAGCACCGCGTACTTCTTGCGACGCAGTGAGCCCACGTAGCCGGCGAATACCGGTCCCGCGTGCACCGCCACCCCCATTTGCATCGGTGCACGACCGGCAGTGCTCCATCGGGCATTGAGGTGAACGAGCGCATCCTGCATCGCCAGTGCCGCGTCGACGGCCCTTCTCGCGTGCTGCGGGTCCTCAACAGGAGCCCCAAATATCGCGAGAATCCCATCCCCGATAAAGTCCTGGATCATGCCGTGATGCTTGAGGATGACTTCCACCATGGCCGTGAAGTACTCGTTCATGGTCGCCGACACCTCGGCCGGCGCCCGCCGCTCGGCCATGGCCGTAAATCCCCGGAGATCCGACATCAGAACAGACACCGTGCGCGTTTCGCCGCCGAGCCTCGCTCCCTCGGCGAGTACGCGGTTCATCACGTCATGACTGACGAACTCTCCGAACGCGCGCCGCAACCGTCGCCGGGCCAGGAGCCGGCTGCCCTGGAGGTAGCCAAGCATCCCGACAAGCGGCGCCACAAAATCCAGCCAGTATCCACCCTGCGTGTAGGCCTCGTACGACAGCCCAACGTACGCCGCCACGAGTGCCCCCGCGACGGCGGACACCCACGCGGGGCGCAACCACAAAGACAGCAGAGCAACAGCGAAACAGGACGCGGTCAGGACCAGCATGTTCAGGAGAAACGGGGGTGGCTGCAGAGCGCGGCGGGACAGGAGTGTATTGATCATGTTGGCGTGGATCTCGACGCCAGCCATGAGTCCCACGGGGGTTGCGTAGAAGTCACGGCTCTCGTGGAAGGTCGCGCCAACGAGAACAATACGACCACGGAAAGGATTGCTGACATCTGGCCGCACGCCTCGTCGCGCCATGGCGACAAGGGGGGCACTGCCGAAGCTCGAGAAGCTTCCCTGTGGCCCCGAAAAATCGATGCGCCAAGGTGGGCGCGTCAGTGCTGCCGCGCTAAGTGGTTCCCGCCCCGTGATCTGGCCGTCACTGTCGTAAACGGGCAGCATCAGAGGTAAGCGCAAGCGCAGCGCTTGCGTGAAGTCGTCGGTCGAGTACCCGGCGTAAGCGGCCAGGACCGCCAGAGGCAGCGAGGGCAGCATTCCGCCATCGGAGGAAGGAAGCGCTGGTGTCATGCGGCGAATGACTCCGTCCGCTCCCACGGGCGCGTTGGCGAAGCCGACAAGTCCTGGCATCGGGGCGAAGAACGGAACGAGGTTGTAGCCGGACGATGTGCCACTGCCCTGAGGGATGGCCTCTGTCGCGAAAACTGGCCGAGCAGGGCCCGTGAGCGCCCCCCGCCTGGCCAGACTCGCGAGAGCCTCATCCCCTTTGGTCGATTCCGCCGTCCGCAGCTGGAAATCGAGCGCAACGACTGACGCGCCACTGTCGAGCAGTAGCCCGACCAGAGTGGCTAGGTATTCTCGCGAAAGCGGCTGGCGGTTCCCGAGATCGTGGAAGGCTTCTTCGTCGATCACGACGAGCACGATGTCCGGAACCGCGATACGGTCGCGAAAAAACAGGAACGCATCGACCGCCCGTGTTTCCCACCCGGCAAGAGCGCCGATCTGGGAAAGCGTGGCCACGCCGACGCTCACGACCACGCCGAGCGCGAGAGCTTGCACCATGCGGCGGGGAGGTCGCACGCGAGCTCTCCAGCCAGTCGCATTCACACGGCAACTCGCGTTGATGCGCCCAGCACGAGCGCTCCGGCAGTCTTCCCGCCCTTTTGTTCCGAAACAGCGACGGAATCTCTTGGCCTCTGGTGCCGCAGCTGATCGTAAAAGCTCCTCATGAGCCGGCTCGTCGCCTGATCCTCAACTGGCCTCGGCGAGACGATGCGCGCGAGCAAGCAATCGCTCTTTGGTTGCATCCTTCGCGATGCGCCGGGGAACACTTCACGCGGGAGCCTCCAGCGCGTGGTCGGATAGTGGCGCGAGACTAGGCCGGAGGACAAGTTAGGTCAAGCTGACAAACTCGCCTCGTGTCATCGGCTGCGCGTCCGTCTGCCCTTCGTCCTCTGCGCCCGCCGCTCGGCCACGAGGCCTTCATACGGCGGCGCGCCAGCATCGCGGATCCAGGGCTCCTCATCCAGACACTAGGCCTTGCGCCCCACTTTGTGCTGGAGTCCCGTCGCGTGCCGAATGGCACTTGCCAGGAGTCGGTCGCAGGCATAGCATCCGCGCCACGTGACACGCTCCCGCATCCATCCGGCCTGGCTCGTGCTCTCGGCCGTCGCGCTCGCCATGATGACCGCCTCCGGCGTCCGCACGGCGTTCGGTGTTTACGTCAAGCCGATGGAGGCAGAGTTCGGGTGGTCTCGCGCGGCCCTCTCGGAGGTGGCCGCGCTCTCGCTGCTGCTCCTCGGCACGGCGAGTCCCCTGGCCGGACGCCTCGCCGATCGCTGGGGACCGCGTCGGGTCATCGCCTTCTCGATCGTGCTCCTCGGCGTCGGGACGATCAGCACGGCGTTCGTCCGCGAGCTCTGGCACGTGTACATCACGGCGGGGGTCCTGATGGCCCTCGGCTCCGGCGGCGCCGGCATCACGACGGGTTCAACCGTGATCGCGCGCTGGTTCGAGGCCCGGCGCGGTCTGGCCATCGGCCTCGCCGGTGCGGCCATTTCTGTCGGCCAGCTCGGCATCATCCCATTGGCCGCGGTGCTCACCCTCAATCAGGGCTGGCGGGTAAGCTATCTCGTGCTCGGTCTCGGGTTACTCGCGTTCGCGTTCCCACTCGTCGCCGGATTCGTTCGGAACGAACCGGAAGAGCGGGGCCTCCAGCCGTACGGTGCCACCGGTCCACTGCGGACATCGATCGAGACCGCCGCGCTCCAGCGCGCCGGGCGCGTGTCGCTCATGTATGCCGCTCGAGTTCCGCAGCTCTGGCTCTTGATGGCCACGCAGTTCGTCTGTGGGTACACCTCCATCGGGATGATCCTCACCCACTTCATGCCGCACGCGCTCGAGCACGGCTTCAGCGAGATCCAGGCCTCAATGGCGCTCGGGGTGATGGGGGCAATGAACGTCGTCGGGACGATTGCCTCCGGCTGGATCTGCGATCGATTCGGTCGCTGTGGACCGCTGGCGACGTTCTATCTGTTGCGAGGGGTGTCGCTGCTCTTGTTGCCCTTCGTGTGGAATGTCCCCTCGCTTCAGGTCTGGGCGGCGATCTTCGGGCTGAACTACTTCTCGACGGTGCCGCCGACGACGACGCTCACCGTGAACATCTTCGGCCGCTACTCGGTCGGCGAGCTGTCGGGCTGGATCTTCTTCGCGCACCAAGTCGGCGCGGCGCTCGGCGCCGCGATCGCCGGATGGGTCTTCGAGTGGAGCGGCGCCTACACCAGCGCGTTCGTCTCCGCCGCCGTGATGGCGTTTGTCGGTAGCGCGCTGACACTCCTGATCCGCGAGGAACCGATCAGCTCTCGGCCAATGGCCGCTTCCGCCGCGGCGTAGTCGCGGCGCGTGCTCGCCCGACTAACAGCCGAGGCGGGCCGCGAGATCCTCAGCTACCGGGTCTGTCTTCCGTCCGGGCCCATACTTAATCGGGCGTCTTACACCACTGCCCTGATCGTGACGCCGGCTTCGGATAGTGCGCTCGACACCCTACCGGATGACCCGCGGAGGTTTCGGCTCGTGAGGGAAACTCAGGATGTCGGTCGTATTGCATTGGTGATCGGCGACGACGAAGTGCCAGTCGCGCGAGCTGATGGGCGCCTGCGCAGTGTCGACCTCGAGCTGGTAGATACCCTGGGGAAAGTTCGCCTTGAGGTTACGGACCTTGCGCGGAGGGTCCATCGCGTACACGCGGCCCGTCGCGGCATTGAGGGCCAGCACCTGGGGACCGAGGTCATCGTTCGGGTCGGAGACGTCGAGCTTGACGTACGTGACCTTGCCCTGACGCGCCTCGAACGGGAAGAAGCCGGCCCGCTTGATCACCGGATCATTCGCCCGCGTCGGCTCCGGCACGAGCGTAACCGTCACCTCTAAGGTCTTGCCCGTGTCGACGCGCACTGCCTGTGGCGAGTAGATGTAGCCGCTGGAATAGACGTGCAGGCCGTACTGGCCGCCCTCGGGCAGCTCGATCGTGAATCGGCCGCTGGGGTCGACGAGCGCGCCTCGGTCCCACACGTTGTTGTGGATCTCGCCCTTCTCGAGCAGGGCCAGCCCCGCGAGTGGCTGGCCTGCCTTGCTCCTCACCGTGCCGGTGATGGTGGTTTTGGCCTCTCCGGCAGCGACCAGTGCCAGCATGGCCGACAGCAGCGTGAAGGCGAACACGAACGCTCTCAGCTTCATCGTCGCCGCTCCTCAGTGAGATACGCGATGAGGTCCGCAGCGGGCTGACCGTTCCATGCGAGGTGCGGCTCCTCACGGTGCTGCTCCATGAATTCCTCGAGCGATTCGGCGCGGTCGCCCACGACGCGCGGGTAGGCGGTCAGCGTAGGCGCCATGTCACGCGCCCGATGACACGCGTCACATCGCCGCTTCCACAGCGCCCGACCGCGCTCCACACTCGCGGCGAGCGCATGGAGTCGCTCGGGAAACACTGGCTGCCCGGGGCTTATTCCCGGTGAGAGCGGGACCCCGGCGCCCTGCGATGCGAGGTACGCCGTGATCGCTGCTGCCGCACGGCGCGGGTCGCTGACTCGGTAGTGGCGCGTGACGGCTTCGGCGTTCGCCTGGAAGAGCGTCATCACCCGGGCGTCGGGCGGCGGCAGCGGCTTCCATTTCGGGAAGCTGGCCGCCCAGCCGCGGGTCGCGGCTGGGTCCCAATGGCAGGTCGCGCAAGCCACCGGGTTCGCCGGATCGGGCGACTGGGTCCACCACCGCTCGCCCTCTGCGACGAGGTCCGGCCATGCGGCGAACGCGAGCCCGGGCAGCCCGAGCGCGGCGAGCAGGAGCGCCGCTCTCATGCGCGCGCCGCACGTGACTGTGCGATCGTGAGCCACCCTACCGTCAGAAAGCCAGCGGTATAGAGCACGAGGAATGGGACCACCGCATACTGCCCGTCCCCCCAGAAGAGCCAGACGGCGCTCGCGGAGTAGAGCCCGAGCGCCAGCTCGATGAACCCGCCCCACGGCGCGTTCTCGCGGTATCTCTTTTCACGCCAGCTTCCGGACGCGCCCTCGATCCCGAACTTCGGGGTCCGGACGAACTCGCGCCGCGCAGCAATCAACCCTCCGACCACTGCGACGCTCGTGCTCAGGGCGACGCCAACGCCGATGACCATGATGGTCGGGAGCTGCCACGCGCGGCGCCACCAGGCCTCGTCGAGCGCGCGCTGGGCGTAGATCAGCATGGCCGCCGGACCCAGCGTGGCCAGGCCGAAGACGATCCCGGCGACGAGCCGCACCGAGGAGTCAGCCGCGAGGTGACTCGTCGTTCGGAGCGGGATCGAGAGCAGGACGCCCAGGAGCATGAGCGGATGGATCATGTAGTAGGTCAGATGGACGAACGCCTGGTAGCGCGTCCACAACGGCAGCTCAGCTCTTCGCACCGCGGGCAGGAGCTTCACCGCCGTCTGGATCGAGCCCATCGCCCAGCGTCGCTGCTGTGACTGGAACCCGCTGACGAGGACGGGCAACTCGGCGGGGCACACGATCTCGGGCCGGTAGACGATCGTCCAGCCTCGGAGCTGCGCCCGGTAGCTCAGGTCGAGGTCCTCGGTGAGCGTGTCGTGGCTCCAGCCGCCGGCGTCGAGAATCGCCGCCTTGCGCCAGACGCCGGCGGTCCCGTTGAAGTTCAGCAGGAGCCCGCTCCAGCAGCGGGCCGATTGCTCGACCCCGAAGTGGCCGTCCATGCCGAGCGACTGCGCGATCGTGAGCGCCGAATACGAGCGATTGAGATGACCCCACCGCGCCTGGACGACCGCGACGCGCGTCGTGAAGTGCGGGAGCACTGCGCGCAGGAAGTCGCGTGGTGGGACAAAGTCAGCGTCGAAGATCGCGATGAACTCGCCTCGCGCCGTGGCAAGGCCCTCGGCGAGCGCTCCGGCCTTGAAGCCCGCCCGCACCGCGCGCCGGCAGTGCGCCACCTGAACGCCGCGCTCTCGCGTCTCGGCCACGACGCTCGCGACGATCTCGAGGGTGTCGTCCGTGGAGTCGTCGAGCACTTGGATCTCGAAACGGTCGGCTGGATAGTCGAGCCCCGCGACGGCGCGGACCAGCCGCTCGGCGACGTACCGCTCGTTGAAGAGCGGCAGTTGCACGGTGACGTACGGGAGCGGTTCGGGCAGTGGCGGGATCGCGCGCGCCTCGCGCCGGTGGCGCCAGTGGGCCACGACCATGACGTAGGCGTTGCTCCCGTACAGGAGGAGCCCGAACAGCGTGACGAGGTACAGCAGAATGAGTGCGCCCTGCCACACGATAGCCCACGACGCGGTCACGACGTCCTCAGCGCAACGGCCGGCGCAGGACGCAGAAGCCGCACCACGGCGGCGCTCGCAAGCAGAGCATAGAGCGGACCATACTCGAGGAGCCAGACCCACCACGGAAGCGGCGCCGGCGCGACGACGTACGCCACATACGAGAGCGTGACGGCGCCGCTGAACCAGAGCCACGCCGGCGACGGCCGCACGCAGAGGAATGGAACGACCCAGACGACATACCATGGGTGCATCGCGGTCGGCACGAGAAGCAGGTAGCAGCCGATCGCGAGCGCGGTCGCCCGCCAGAGCCCTGGCGGGCCCTGACCGGCCCGTCGTCCGATGACGACGAGCGCCGCCGCCATCGCCACGAACAAGAGTCCCATCGCGACGGCTCTTGCGACCTCGCCGGTGAACCCGAAGGGATGCGTGAGAAGCGCACGCAGGCCGATGTTATGGTCCTCGGGGCTCGCCAGGTACTCGGGGAGGAACCCGAGCGCCCCTGCGCCGAGCGCAGCGACGTATGGGAGATAGCCGAGGCCCACGATCGTGGCGGTGGTCGCGGGGAGGCGCCAGTCGTCGCGGCGCCACCAGGCGAGCAGGAGCACGGCCGGGTAGAGCTTCATGAGGACTGCGACACCGAGCGCCACCCCTGCCAGGACGGACGACCCGGTCTGACGCAGAAGGAGCGCGAGGAGGACGACCGGGAGCATAGCGGCCTCCACGTGTCCCGCCTGGACCCCCTCGAAGACAACGAGCGGCGACCACGCGTACATGATCACGGCGGTCGGCGGCGCGCCGAGGCGCCTCAGCAGTCGTACGAGCATCACGACTGTGGTCACTTCGCAGACGAGGAGCAGCAGCCGCCAACCGACGATGGACCAGGGCGCCAGGGCAGCCGCGAGCGCGAAGAGCCACTGGGCGGCAGGCGGGTAGATCGTCCGCGCCGCCGGGCGATTGATCGACCGATGGATCTCGTTGTCTCGCAGGGGGGCGAGCGCGAGCGCCGACGGAGGGTAGCGGTATGGATTCACGCCGGCGAGTTGGACCTGACCATCCCAGAGGTAGCGGAAGAGATCGGACGAGAGGTAGACGGGCGTCGGCAGCATCAGCGTGCGGAACAGCAACCCGAAGCCGAGCACGACGGCGATGGCCTTCTTCGTCGGCCCGACGCGGACGCTGAGGCGCCACGCCGCGAGGTAGAGCATGAAGAGAACGGCGACAACGACCGGGTGCGCGGCGAGCAGCTCCACGCGGAGCCACGCCGCGGCCGGGAGCGCGCCCGCGTAGATCGCCGCCGACAGCGCGCCGATCGCCGCGAGGGCCGCCAGTCCACCGAAGCTGCGCATGAGGGTCGCTCAGGTGGCAAGTCGGACGAGCGTGACCCAGCCCCGGATCACGCCGTCGAGGCCGAGCGTCCGGCCAGCGCGGCAGGCCGCGAATACACCCTGGGGGACGATCAGGAGCGCCCAGACCCAGTACCACTCGCCCGGCACGATGTAGGCGCCGAGAGCGATGTTCACCTGCCAGAGCGCGCCGCCGAGGCCGGAGAGCGTGAGCACCCCGAGGAGCAGCCCGAGGCCGAGCGCCATCTCTGTGACGAATGTCATCATCCCGAAGAGCCCGAAATTCGGCACGATGACCATTAGAGACTCCATTTCACGCCGCAGCCGCGGCACATTCGTCGAGCCCCGCGTCGACCAGCGCGCGGCCGACCCGCCGGTTCAGCGTGATCGCCGACGCCTCAGGCCGGGGCCAGCACGGTCGTGCACGCGCTACCGGTCTTCAAGAGTTCGTGCGCAGCAGCAGGCGCCCACTCGAGCTCGACCCTCTCGCCTCGTACGAGCGGGCAATAGGGGTCCGCCAGCTCGACGCTGCCGGCGAGCTCGCGCCTGCCCGCGCAGCCCCCGTGACAGGTCGCGACGAACGGGCAGCGGCGACAGGCGTCCGGCACTTGGCGGACGCGCGCGAACTGGGGCGAGGCGAGGACGCTGTCGGCGTCACCCTTCGCGACCACGTCTTCGAGACGGAGGTCGGACTTGGTCCAGTACACACAGGGGATGATGTTGCCCTTCGGTGTGATCCGAACGGTCTGGCGGCCGCATCCCGAGCCGTTCTTGAACGGCTCGCCGAGCATGGCGTTGAGGATCGGTTCGGTCGTGCTCACCAGACGCGCCCCGGCGAGCAGCCGGCGGAACCCGTCCCAGAACTCCTCATAGGTGAGCGTGAAGGCGTCGGTCTTGACCGGCTGATACACGTTGACGCGGTAGTTGGCGCCCGCGGCGAAGGCGACCCGGGCGATCGCCGGAAGTCTGTCGAAGTTCGTCTTCATCATGACCGTCAGGACGGTGACCGTCACCCCCAGCCCCTGGGCGCGTCCGATCGCCGCCATGACACGCTTCCAGTTTCCGCGGCCGCGGAAGGCGTCCTGCTCCGCCTCGGTCGGGAAATCGATCGACACCTCGACCTCGCGGAACGCGCTGAGCGTCTCGTCCGACGAATGCTCGATCGTGTACCCATTGGAGGTGAGCGAGAGCTTCACGCCGCGCGCGGCCAGCGCGCTCACGATCTCAGCGTAGTCGGGGTGCAGACCGTTCTCACCGGTCCCGAGGTTGACCGAGCGTACTGGAAGACACTCGCAAGCGGACGTGACCTGCTCGAGTGAGAGTTGATCGATGTGCCCCGTGTCCCGGTAGCAGTGGGCGCACGCCAGGTCGCAGGCGTTCGTGAGACCGACGCCGAGGGAGAAACCCGTGCCTCCTCGCGATGACTGCCCCGACATTGATGCCGGCGCCGATTCTAGCCACGGGCTCGCTCGAGTTGTCACGGGATTGTGAAATGTTCATTACACAGGCCAGCCGACCGCCGACGGCGCGACCAGGGCGATTCGACCGCCGGACCTCACGGCTTCTTCACCTTCAGATCCTCGTACGGCGCCGAGTACGGGTACCCCGGAATCAGCCCGACGCCGGCCTGTTCGACGCGCGCACCCACCCCGGCCATCGGGCTCAGCTCGTACACGGGCACGTGCATGACGTGCGCGTGCAGGATGCGCTGGATCTGATGGAGCAACGCCTCGCGCTTCGCGCGATCGATCTCGCGGGCCTGGCGCTGGAACAGATCCTCGACCTCGGGAAGCACACCATACGCGAAGAGCCCGGTGCGCGTCACGTACGCCTCGAGACGCGTGGCCGCGTTGCCGCCGGCGCCGTTGAGCCCCATCAGCACGCCCCGGAGCTTCTTGTCCCGCCAGGCGGTGAGGTACGCCGCTCGCTCCATGGTGCGAACTCGCGTGCGGATGCCGACGGCGCCGAGATAGCCGGCCAGCGCCTCGCCCATCGCATACAGCGGCGGATACGGATAGAAGTCGCCGGCGTCGAAGCCACTCGGGTAGCCGGCCTCGGCCAGGAGCTGCCTGGCCCGGGCCGGATCGTACGGAGGGGGCTCGAGCGCCAGCGCGAACTCGAAGGAGCGCGGGATGATCGAGCCGGTCAAGCGCGAGAGGCCAAGCGACTCGGCCTGGTTCACGGCGTGGCGATCGAGCGCCAGGCTCGCCGCTTGCCGGACACGTTTGTCGTGCCACGGAGACTTCGGATCCCACTGGTCGGGCAGATCGAGCCAGAAGACACCGTTGCCACCGGCCCGCGACACGATCCGCACGGACGGCGTCCGTTTCAGGTCCTCGGCCACCGGCCCGTTCACCTGAAAGATGACGTCGACGTCACCCTTCTTGAGCGCGGCGCCGCGGGTCGTGTCGTCGGGCATCACCTTGAACACGAG
>JACXTT010010269.1_pt1 | contig 12653 bp, 11 predicted proteins | sample 9270951 | NCBI WGS metagenome assembly JACXTT01 (sample SAMN15532306, study PRJNA645909) | rock metagenome | isolation source: weathered quartz diorite | place: Puerto Rico | collected 2017-06-21 | reverse complement strand
CGAGAGGCTGCCGGCTGGCCCGCGCATTGTTTTCTACGTCGATGCCCCGGTGGATGATCGGCGCTGGCCCGCGGAACGCTTCGCCGCGGCTGCGGATGACTCGGCAGATCGGTGGGGAGCCCATCCGGTCATCGTCACCGGAGGCTCAGGCAAACCCTTAGCGGATCTCGTCCTCGGAGCAAGCCGCGCCCAATCGCGGTTGACGGCGTTCAGCGATCTTTCCCTGCAGCAACTGGCCGCCGCCATTAGTTCGGCCGGTTTGTTGGTCAGTAACGATACCGGCCCGATGCATTTGGGGCCGGCGCTGGGCGTTCCCACATTGGGTCTGTTCAGCGTCGGACTCCCGGAACATTTCAAACCTATCGGGCCGCACAATCGGTTTTTAAGGCGCAGCCGGATCGAGGACATTGCAGTAGAAGATGTGATTCGGGAAATCGATCGAATGTGGACTAAGGATGGTCGAGATCTTCGACGCTGATCTTCAGGGATCGGAGGAATTTGAGATCCTGAGCAGTGACCTTGAGCTTCATGTCTCCGCTCTTGAGACCATTGGCTGTGGCTTCTTCACCGCTCTCATTCTTCGACCGGCGGTTGAATCCGATGGTCGCCTCGAGGACTAGATAAACGTCGTAACCGGCGTTCCGAACGTTTTGAATGGCCTCACTTATTTCTTCGGAATCGGAAAGAGCGTCGTTGATTGCAGCGCCGAGTTCCTTCATGAGTTGTTTCAGATTGTCATCCAACTGCAAAATGCCTCCCTGCCGGCGACAACAACATTAAGTCTCATGGTACGGCAAGGTCACATCGTACGCACGTTCTGCAAAGCCGGTCAATTCACAAATTTCTTTGCACGCGTGAGACCGCAAGGTAATCGGTGCTAACATGTCGTTCCTTCCCGTATGCCCGGCAAACTCAAACAAGCCTTTGGCGATCTTCTGCGAACGGCTAGAAGGCTCTGGCTGGAAATGATGGGTGCGTTGTTTCTTGCGCTTGCCGTGATGTTCTTCCTAAATACTTTTTCGGAGTACCGAAAGACGACGGAACCGATCTCCAGTTGGGATTGGCACACAACGTTCTCAGTTTTTGGATCCGGAGCATTCGCTATGTTGACGCTGTTTTTTTCGCTGCAGTCTTTCTGGAAATCCAGGAAACTCCCATAAGTGATTTCAGCTAAATACAAGGAATACGACGACGTACAACTTGTATCTCTTTGCCTGCGAGGCGACGCCGAGGCATGGGAAGTCCTGATCATGAGGTACCGTCGTCTGGTCTATTCGATTCCGGTTCGGTTCGGTTTTCAATCGTCAGATGCTGCCGATGTATTCCAGACGGTTTGCGTGAAACTGCTGGAACACCTGCCACAACTGAAAGACGAGTCGAGGTTGAGCGGTTGGCTGGTCACCACGACAACCCGTCAATGCCTGCTGGTCCGCACGCAGCGTTCGCGCGAAGTATTGAGAGAGGAAGACGAAGAGGACCCGATGGATCCGGCCGAAAGTCTGGAAACCATTAAAACTCAGGCCGAAGAGCAGCAAACCGTGCGCGATTCGGTTGCGCAACTCCCTCAACGTTGCCGCCAGTTGATCGAACTGTTATATTTTGATACGCGCTCCCCTAGTTACGACGATGTGAGCCGTATCCTGGAGATTCCTATTGCCAGCATCGGTCCCACTCGTGGACGGTGTCTGGACAAGCTACGGACGGTTCTTCGCCGCCGCGGAATTAAATAATTTAGCGGAAGCGTGTATTTTTTCTAGGTTCGGTCGCTCAATAGTAGTTGTGGGAGAAATTTGTAAACGAACGTAGAGCCAGAGGTGAAGGATGGGACACTTAAATGTTGAAGAACTGGTGAGTTACGTCGAGGGACAAGCTCGAATTGACGCGAAACCAGTTATTGAGAAACATCTCAACGCTTGTACCGATTGCACGGAAGTCAGCCGGGAAATTCGGAATTTGTTAACCCGCTTGCAGCAGGATGCCGCTTACGAGCCTCCGGTTCAGCTCCTTCAGCAAAGCATTGACGTGTTCCAACCTGTGATGCAGACGCCGTCGGGAAGTAAGTTGCGGAAAATCATCGGTATCCTGGTGTTCGATACATACGAACAGCCCGCCCTCGCCGGTATGCGCCACGTCGGCGCACCGCCCCGGCAGCTGTTGTTCCGAGCCGGAGCCGTGGACGTGGACGTGAAGATCGAATCCATGGAAGCCAATGACAGGATTACACTTGTCGGACAGGTTTTGTCGGACGGCGCAAAATTCTTCGACAACACTCCGGTAAAGCTGGAATCTCACGGCGTTGTGCGGTACAAAACTAGAACGAATGTGGTGGGAGAGTTTACGTTCGATGAAGTTCCGAAAGATACGTATCACCTGACCGTGGACCTTCCCGAGGGGCAAATTACTCTGTTTTGCGTTCACCGGACTAGGGCCTAAGTACCATGGGCCGGTTGACGGACCGAGCGGCCGATAATAGGACGCAGGTCACATCCAGCAGGAAGCGCAGGCACTGTGGCTTACACTGCCGAGCAGTATCTTGTTTCGCTCTCTCAGATCAGGGATGCAACCCGGCAACGGGCGTTCATCTCCGATAACGCCCCACCGTCCCCTCAAGACTTCTTAGAACTCCTGACCAATCGCGTGCGCGAACTGCTGCCACGCGATCTGGATCTGGCTGAGGCCCTCGCCGAATCGAGCCTCTTCGTCGCTTCGCTGATCAACACTCCACTGGCGATCGCTTACGCGACCCGAGCCAAGGCCCAGGTTCTGTACACACGAAAGAAGTGCGCGGACGCTCAACCGCTTTTCGAGCGCGCCGTTGACCTGTTCAGTTCGGCGGGCGTCGACAGTGAAGTGGGCCGGACACTCGTCGTCCAGATGGACAACATGTCGTATCTCAGCATGTACGAAGAAGCCGTGCGTCTGGAACCTCGCGCTCGCGATGCGCTCGAAAAAGCGGGCGATGTCCGCTATCTCTGCAATCTCAAAATCGCTCTCGGCAATTTCTACTATCGCTTAAACCGCTTCGCGGAATCTCTCGACTACTACGACCGCGCGCGCCGCATGACCGACAATCCTTTTCAGATCGCCGCTATCGGTCTGGGCAGAGCAAACGCGCTGACCGACATGAATCGCTTTGACGAGGCGCTTCAGAGTTTTGAAGAAACCAAGCGATATTGCGAACAGCACGGGTTGAATCTGTGGGTGGATATTGCGGAGCGCGAGCTTGCCCAAATGCACTTCTCGCGCGGCAATTATTCGACGGCCCTGCGAATTCTTGAGCAGGTTCGGTCCAAACACGATCAGACCGGCGACACCCGACGTGTGGCGCTCTGCGATCGGGATCGCGCCGAAATCTACCTTCAACTGAATCTCTTTGAAGACGCTGCGCGTTTGTCCGAAAGCGCGTTCGGACTCTTCGCGTCCCTGGAAAACAAGTACGAAGCCGCGATGTGTCTCGCCTACCAGGCGATCGCCGAATTCAAATTAATGCGCGACAAGGAAGCCGAAGAGGCATTTCTCGAAGCGCGTCAGATTTTCGAATCGGAGAAGAATGAGACCTGGGTTGCTTTGGTCGATCTGTGGCGCGCTCAACTGTTGATCCGCCGCCAACAATTCCAGGCTGCGCAGGACCTGGCTTCGAAATCAGCCGAGGTGTTCAGGAAGCAACAGATTCCGGTGCGCGCCGCGAACGCGCGCGTGTTGTCCGCGCAAAGCTGGCAGGAGATGGACAGGCCGGGCTTCGCGCTTGAAGAGGCCGAGCGCGCGCTCGAAGAATTAAAAGGCCTTCACGCTCCCTGGGTTTCGTATCAGTGCCACAACACGCTCGGGCGTTTGAAGGAGCTGCAGGGCGCCACGGATGCAGCGGAAGAGCTTTACCTGAAGGCTGTCTCGGAAATGGAGTCGTTGCGCGGAAGCATCCGTCTTGACGAATTGCAGATGTCGTTCGGCAAAGACAAGTACCAGGTCTACGAAAACCTGGTGAATTTGCAGCTGAAGAAAGGCGACCACCGGAACGCGTTCGCTTTCGTCGAGAAGTCGAAATCACGCACTCTGATTGATCTGCTCGAACGCAATCTCGAAACCGTCTGGGACGCCGGAACCGAAGAGTCGCCGCGGCTTCAGCGCGTTCGAAAGATCCGCGAAGAACTCAACATGCTTTACAGCCGCCTGAATCAGGTCGGCGCTTCCGCGGCAGCGGTGGTTGGAGATCCCGAAGCGAAAGACGCGATTTCGCAGCGCGAGCGCGAACTGGTCGAGTTGCTGCGCGGCGCCGGATCGGAGAAGTCCGGCTGGGCGACGCTGCACAACATGGAATTGGCGTCCGTCGAAGACGTCCAGAGGATGCTCAGTCCCAAGGAAGCTTTGATCGAGTATTACAGCGTCGGCGACAAGTTTCAGGCGTTTGTCGTCACCCGGTCCGGTTTTCATGTCGAACGCGATCTGGCCGAATTGAAGGATGTTCGAGCCGCGCTGAAGGGGCTCAATTTTCAGCTCAGCAAGTTCCACCTGAGGCCGGCCTATCTCGAAAAATACGGTCCAATGCTGTTAAAGGCCGTTCAGTTCCATCTTCGCGAACTGTACGAACAGATCCTGCAACCGATCGATTCATTCCTGGCAGGAAAGAGTCTGGTCATTATTCCGCACAACGTCCTTCACTATGTGCCGTTCCATGCGCTTTTCGACGGAATGGATTACTTGATCGACCGTCATGACGTGACATACGGCGCGAGCGCGTCCGTGATTCGGATATGTCGCGACAAGAGCTCGCCGAGGCGGACGGAAGATCTGGTGCTCGCAGTTGCAGACGAGTTGACGCCGCACATCAATGACGAAGTCCAGGCGCTTCGCGAACTATTGCCCAACGCGCGATTCTTTGTCGGCAATGATGCCCGCGAGGACAAGCTGAAGCAGTATGGTCCGTCCGCCGGCAAGATCCATATTGCCGCTCACGGGATTTTCCGCAGCGACAATCCGATGTTCTCGTCCCTCAAACTCGGCGAAAGCTGGTTAAACCTGTTCGATATTTTCAATCTGCAACTGGGCGCGGAGATCACCACGCTCAGCGCCTGCGAAACCGGCATGAGCGCTGTTTGGGCGGGCGATGAACTGTTGGGACTCGCGCGAGGATTTCTGTACGCAGGAACGCCGTCACTGGTGGTGAGTCTGTGGACGGTCAATGACAGGTCGACAGCACAATTGATGAGACGCTTCTACCAGGGATTGAACTCCGGACTGAGCAAGTCGCACGCTCTGCGGGAAGCCATTCTCGAAGTAAAGTCCGAATTCCCTCATCCGTTCTATTGGGCGCCATTTGTTTTGATGGGCAAATCGTAAGACAGCGCGGCGCCATTGTGACGGGCATCACGAAGCCGTTACTTGCATTCTCCCTGTGCTAATCTAGCCACCATGGCGCAGTTCGAGACCGACTCCGGCATCGAGATCGAGCGTTGTTACACGCACCGCAACGGTCATGACGCCGACCCCGGCATGCCTGGCGAATTCCCGTATACCCGCGGCATTCAGCAGACGATGTATCGGGGCAAGCTCTGGACCATGCGTCAGTACGCAGGATTCGGTTCTGCGGCAGAAACCAACACTCGCTTCAAATACCTTCTCGAAAACGGCCAGACCGGACTGTCCGTTGCGTTCGATCTTCCGACACAGATCGGCCTCGATTCCGATCATGTGCTATCTGCAGGTGAGGTTGGAAAGGTCGGTGTCGCCATCGACACACTGCACGACATGGAAGTTCTGTTTAACGGCATCCCGCTCGATCGTGTCTCCACTTCCATGACGATCAATGCAACCGCCGCCATCTTGCTGGCGATGTACGTCGCCGTTGCCAAAAAACAGGGCGTGTCTCCAGCGGCGATCAACGGCACGGTGCAAAACGACATTCTGAAGGAATACATCGCGCGCGGAACATACATCTATCCTCCAGGGTTTTCCCTGAGGTTGATCACCGATGTTTTCGCTTACTGCCAGTCCGATGTTCCGAACTGGAACACGATTTCGATCAGTGGATACCACATTCGCGAAGCCGGATCGACCGCAGTCCAGGAACTGGCATTCACATTCGGAAATGCGATCGCTTACGTTGATGCCGCGGTCGAACGCGGAATGCACATCGATTCGTTCGGCCCGCGGCTTTCGTTTTTTTTCAACGCTCACAACGATTTTCTCGAGGAGATTGCCAAGTTCCGCGCGGCGCGGTCGATCTGGGCAAGAATCGCGAAGGATCGTTTTGGAGCGGAGAATCCGCGCTCGATGATGCTGCGATTTCACGCGCAAACAGCCGGCTCTGCGCTGACGGCGCAGCAACCGGACAACAACGTCGTTCGCGTCACGCTCCAGGCCCTGGCGGCCATACTCGGCGGAGCACAATCGCTGCACACGAATTCCAAAGACGAGGCGCTTTCGCTTCCAACGGCGGCCGCGGCTCGGCTCGCACTGCGAACGCAGCAGATCATCGCCCATGAATCCGGTGTGACGAAGACTGTCGATCCGCTTGGCGGGTCATTCGCCATCGAGGCGTTAACGGCACAACTGGAAACCAAGGCTTTCGAATATCTGCAGAAAATCGACGACCTGGGCGGAATGCTGGCCGCGATCGAGTCCGGTTGGGTTCAAAAGGAAATACAGGAAGCGGCGTACCGATATCAGCGGGCGATTGAAAGCAAGGACCGTATCCTTGTTGGAGTGAACGAATTCCGCACGGACGACGATATCGGCATTCCCATTCATATCGTCGATCCGGTTCTGGAAAAGGCGCAGGTTCAGTCGCTTCATCGGATGCGATCCAGGCGCAATGCTTCGGCCGTTCGATCGAGTCTTGAACGTTTGACGACAGCCGCGGAGTCTGAAGAGAATCTGATGCCATTCATACTCGATGCGGTGGAAGCCTACGCCTCGATTGGTGAGATCTCTGACGTCTTTCGTCGAGTTCATGGCGAATTCAGGGAGGCAGTCGCTCTTTGAACGTCCTCGATGTCCGAAATCTGAAAACCTATTTCTTCACGGATGCCGGAATTGTCAAAGCAGTCGACGATGTCTCGTTCAGTGTCGGCAAAGGAAAGACGCTGGGTCTCGTCGGCGAGAGCGGATGCGGGAAAAGCGTCACAGCGATGTCGATCTCGCGGCTGATCAGTTCTCCCGGCAAAATCGTCTCCGGACAAATTATTCTCAATGGCCGGGATCTGGTCAGTCTGAGCGAGCGTGAGATGCGCGCCGTCCGAGGAGCGCAGGTCGCGATGATTTTTCAGGAGCCGATGACGGCTTTGAATCCGGTTATGGAAGTCGGATTTCAAATCGCCGAGGCGGTGCTGGCGCACGAGAAAGTATCCAAATCGGAAGCGTGGTTTCGCGCCGTCGAAGCCATGCGCGCCGTCGCGATTCCCGACGCCGAGAAGCGCGCGAAGGATTATCCGCATCAACTTTCGGGAGGCATGCGGCAGCGCATCATGATTGCGATGGGTCTGGTATGCAACCCGACTCTGCTGATCGCCGACGAGCCGACAACCGCGCTGGATGTGACCATTCAGGCGCAGATCCTCGAACTCCTCGATAGTCTTCGGGAACGATATGACCTTTCGATGATTTTGATTTCTCACGATCTCGGAGTTATTGCGGAAGTCGCGGAAACTGTTGTTGTGATGTATGCAGGAAAGATTGTGGAAAAGGGCCCGGCCATGGAGGTGTTCCACAATCCGAAACACCCGTACACCCAGGGACTGCTGCGTTCTGTTCCGAAACTCGGTTCAAGCCGACAACGAAAAGACCGGCTCGAAGTTATCGAAGGGATGGTACCCGACCTCCTCCACTTGCCTTCCGGATGCTCATTCGCATCGCGATGCCACAAGCGAACCGAAGAATGCGAACAGCGCGAGATCGCGCTCGACCGGATCGCCGCCGATCATGAGGTCCGTTGCATCCATGTCTGAGATCATGAGCGGAGCGAATGCAAGCCCGACAAGGCGCAGCCATCAATCCATAGACCCACTGCTAAGCGTCCGCAATCTGAAAAAATACTTTCCTATCCGGCGCGGTGTTTTCTCTCGCGTTGTGGCGCACGTCAAAGCGGTCGACGACATCAGCTTCGATATTTTCAAAGGTGAAACGTTCGGACTGGTTGGCGAATCCGGCTGCGGCAAGACAACCGCGGGACGGGCGATTCTCCGGCTCATCGAACCCGATGCCGGCGATCTTCGCTTCGACGGCGTGGATCTGCTGAAGCTCGATTCCGGCGCTCTGCGAAAGAAGCGCCGCGACATGCAGATTATTTTTCAGGATCCGTACGCGTCACTGAACCCGCGGATGACGATCCGAACGATAGTCGGCGAGCCGTTCGCTATCCATGGTCTCGCCAGCGGATCCGAACGCGAGCAGCGTGTTGCAGCGCTGCTCAGGACGGTCGGGTTGGATCCGAGCGTGATGCGCCGTTACCCCCACGAGTTCAGCGGCGGTCAGCGTCAACGGATCGGGATCGCGCGCGCGCTTGCGCTCAAACCGAAACTGATCGTCGCGGATGAGCCCGTGTCCGCGCTGGACGTCTCGATTCAGGCACAGATCATCAACCTTCTTGCCGATCTTCAGGAACAGTTTCAGCTGACATATTTGTTCATTTCTCACGGCATCCCGGTGATCGAGCACATTTCGGATCGGATCGGTGTGATGTACCTCGGCAAACTTGTCGAGGTGGGAACCAGCGAACAAATCTGTCTCGCGCCCAAGCATCCTTACACGCAGGCCCTGTTGAGCGCGGTTCCGATTCCGGATCCGGCCGCGAAAAAACAGCGCATTGTTTTGAAGGGTGATGTGCCGACGCCGATCAATCCGCCGGCGGGCTGCCGCTTTCACACGCGCTGTCCGATCGCCGTCGATCGCTGCAAAGTCGAAGAACCGCCTCTGCGGCCCCTTGAGGATGGACGCCTCGCCGCCTGCCACCTCGCGGAGTAATACATTACCCGAGCGTAACGTCACGAAGCCCGTCGCTGCGCTCTGGGTTCTGAACGTTGTTTGCGTCGGGTATCGTGTACGCAACCTGGAGCGCAGCGACGGGCTTCGTGACGCCATCCTGAGTTAAACTGCGCTGGACCAACTATGAAACACATCGAACGGCGTACGTTATTAAAAGCGGGCCTGGGATTTACTCTCATCCAAAACAGCGCAGCTTCGAGTCGTCCCAAGGCAGGTGATTTTCTTGTCAAAGCGTCCGATTCCGCTTTGAAACCTATCGCGCCCGATGATCTCCCGATCGGCGGACCGCCGGTGTTTGCCTGGGCGATGGATCCCGAAGATAAAACCGTTCGCAACGGCTCACGCTTCAACCAGGTCCTGCTGGTGCGATTGGACGCGACACATTTCAGCCCGGAAACGGCGGCTCGTGCGGCGGAGGGCGTCGTTGCTTACAGCGGCATTTGTACACACGAGGGATGCGACGTCGACGACTGGTTGAAGGATCAGCAACTCCTGCACTGCGGTTGTCATTTTTCGAAGTTTGATCCCACAGACGGTGCGAACGTCGTTGACGGTCCCGCGCCCAGGAGACTTCCCGCTTTGCCGCTGAAGATCGAGAATGGAAAACTAATCGTCGCCGAACCATTCACTGCACGCGTCGGCTGATTCAAGGAGGCATGAGATGCTTCTGCTGAGAGTTCTCTTCGTCACGTTGCTCGCCGGAACAATGACATCGACCGGACAACAACGACCAGCGCCCCCGGCGGCGCCGCTGCCTGCGATTCTGCAGAACTACAAATCCGTTACGGCCGAACGGCTCAAGCAACCCGAACCGGGTGACTGGCTGATGGTTCGCGGCAAATATGAAGGATGGGGCTACAGCCCTCTGGATCAAATCACGCCTTCAAATGTGAACCGTCTGCAGCCGGTCTGGATATTCTCGACAGGAGTCGCCAACGGCCATGAGGCTGCTCCCTTAGTCAACAGCGGCGTGATGTTCATCGCCACACCGCATCATCAGGTGATCGCAATCGATGCGAAGAGCGGCGGTCCGTTGTGGCGATATACCAGGGAAGTGGCCGAAGACGCTGTGGTGCTGCATCCAACCAGCCGCGGCGTTGCGCTGTACGGCGACAAGGTATTCTTCGCCGCAAACGATTGCGTGTTGGTCGCACTGAACGCGCGAACAGGAAAAGAAGTTTGGACCGCGAAGGTTGAAGAGAACAAGAACGGCTATTACATGACGCTGGCGCCGCTGGTCGCCGGCGGCAAAGTCCTGGTCGGCGCTTCGGGCGGAGAACTCGGCGTGCGCGGTTTCGTTGCCGCATATGACCCGGAGACCGGCAAAGAAGCGTGGAGAGTGTACACGGTGCCGGCGCCGGGAGAACCGGGAAGCGAGACCTGGCCCAAGGGCGATCAGTGGAAGAATGGAGGCGCGTCCGTCTGGGTCACCGGTAACTATGATCCCGCGACGAATCTGGCGTTCTGGGGAACAGGCAATGGCGGACCATGGATGGGCGATCAACGGCCGGGTGACAATCTCTTTACGTCGTCGACCGTGGCGATCGATGTCGCTGCGGGCCGCATCAAGGGATATCATCAGTATCACCCCAACGACTCGTGGGACTGGGACGAAGTATCGCCGCCGGTCCTCGTCGACTACCAACGCAATGGCCGAACGATCAAAGGCCTGATCGACGTCGCTCGCGACGGATACCTGTGGTTTCTTGAACGGACGGACGGCAAGATCAACTTCATCGAAGGCAAACCGTACGTCAAACAGAATGTCTTCACGGGTCTCGATCCGGAAACCGGCCGTCCGGCGATCGATCCTGCCCGCAAACCGGGAACGGGCAAGCTTGCGGATCATTGTCCATCGTTATGGGGAGGCAAGAACTGGCCCCCCATCGCGTTCAGTCCGAAGACCCGGATGATCTACATTCCGGCCAACGAGAACCTTTGTGGCACATCGATCGGTCGAGCGATTTCATATGATCCGGGTCGCTCGTTCACGGGTGCGACAACGACGTTTTACATCGCACCCGGATGGGATCACATCGGCGAAGTTCAAGCATGGAACGTGGACACGGGAAAGAGAGTTTGGATGCACCCGTACGCGAAGTCACAGAACTGGGGGCCGATGCTGGCAACCGCCGGAGGAGTCGTGTTCACCGGCGGAACCAATGATCGGATGTTCCATGCATTCGACGCGGCGACTGGAAAGCTGCTTTGGGAGTTTCCGACGAACTCCGGAGTCACGGGACAGCCGTCATCTTTTATGATCGACGGCAAGCAATACATCGCGGTGATGTCGGGATGGGGCGTCGACGCCGCAGCCATGCAAGCTCGCTTGAATGCGGCATCCCCCGGCAATTTTCCGGAAGTGCCTGAGGGCGGCGCCGTTTGGGTCTTCGCCGTCAAATAGCCTCGGTTCGCTGGGACGCGGGCAGCAGTCCGCCCAGGGCCCATCCGATCGCGCCGAGGATCGCTCCAATGATGCAATTGAAAATAAAAGTGATGGTGCGGGAAATCATAGCGGCGCCAAAAGCGACCGCCGGCAGTTGAGGTTGATTGAGTGCCTCGGGAAAGTTGAATAAAGTGTTCATGCCGGCAAGGTAGGACACTGCTGTTCCGGCAAATATCAGTACCTGCGACACAAACACCGCAATCACGACGGCCGCCACGGACCCGCCGACTCCGTATCCCCGATATCGACGTCCCACCGCGCCCCAAAGGATTCCGACATGCGCCTGGAGAATAACCATTGAGAATATTCGGTTCGCCAGATCATACGATTGCTTGCTGACGCCCAATGCCGATCCCAGGGCAAACCTTCCAATAAAAAACAGCACGAACAAAACGATGGGCAGTTTCGCAAAATCCAATTTCTCTTTCATAAGGTCTCCTGACGAGAAAGGCTACGGTTTGTACCAATAGGGAGCATTCCTGCTGAATAGGGATTTCGGAATCATTCCATAAACGACTTGAACAATATTGACCGCCTCGGCTATCCGAAAGTCGACGCCGATGCTGGCTAGAGAATACGCCTCTTCGGTGCTCAATCCTTTTTCCTGCATGAGGAACTTTACCGTCTCCTGCACGGCGCCTCTCAGCGCGAGATTCAGATCCTGATCCATCCCGATGCTGATGTAATGCGTGGCGGTTTCCGCGCGAGGCGCGGCATCCCTGCCCTTTCCTTTGTGAATCTGGAACTGCAATGTCGGTTGAAGCGATATTTCTATCGCTGTGCCGTCGACTTCACCGTCGCCTTGAGCTGCGTGCGAATCCCCGGTGAAAAACAAAGCCCCAGGGTTGAAGACGGGCAGATAAAGAGTGGCGCCTTTCGTGAGCTGCCTGAGGTCGAGGTTTCCGCCGAACATGTTCGGCGGACGCGAACTCACAACGTTTGAACCTGGCGCCGGCGCCACTGCTATGATTCCCATGAATGGCGCCAGCGGCACTTCAATTCCGGACTTAAACAAGGCGACACCGCGTTTCGTATCGAGGCGGATGATGCGCGCCATTGGCTCGGAAAGAAGATCCGGAAGCACGCCGGTTCCCTTATTCGACGCGTTAACACCATACGGGACGCGATAGTCAATGTTGATGATCCGCACTTCGAGAAGATCGCCGGGCTCCGCACCTTCGATGTAAATCGGTCCGGTCAAAACGTGAGGTCCGAGGTTTGGCGGCAGCGT
>JACXTT010010268.1_pt1 | contig 12654 bp, 8 predicted proteins | sample 9270951 | NCBI WGS metagenome assembly JACXTT01 (sample SAMN15532306, study PRJNA645909) | rock metagenome | isolation source: weathered quartz diorite | place: Puerto Rico | collected 2017-06-21 | reverse complement strand
TCACGTATTAACGAGAGATCCGAGGACAGGATTATATCGGCCTGTTTCGGACTTCCTCCCGGATCTCCCTGCCATTCCCCAAAAACCCTTCGACGGTAGGCGGGCGTCATCGCCGGGGCTCTCGGGGCAGCCGGCTGGGTTCGGTCAGAATCAACCCCGAGGAGCGCTCAGCGGAAAGACAGTTTTTTTGAGCCAAAGCCACGGATGGTACTGGCATTCTCAACTGGGTTGGATTACACAACGTCCGAATACCAACGACATCGTGGAGGATTTCATAACCCCCGAGGCCATTGATCAATACCTCGTGCAATACCTCTGGAATGCAGGGGCAGACGTTTGGGCATGCCGTGAGCGCGACCTCAACACCGACGAACTGATCGTGGACGACAAGTCCACGGATTTTGATACTTCATCACAGACCGGAATCTGGGATGCGAGCCCAACCGATGGATATGAAGGAGGCGGATATCGTCTGATCGAAACGTCCCCGACGGAGACGGCCTCGGCTACCTGGTCGCCCAATTTTCGGAAGGACGGTTCTTATGCCGTCTACGCCTTCTACCTTGCCGGCCAGAACCGGGCCCCGGACGTCAAGTACACAGTTAACCATGCCGGTGGAACCACAACCGTCTGGGTTAACCAGCAGCAGCATGGTTCCACTTGGCGATATCTGGGGAACTACTATTTCCATGCGGGTCGCCAAAGCGCGGTGAGGCTCAGCAACGAGTCTTCCGAGTCTGGCCGTGTGGTCATAGCTGACGCCCTGAGGTTCGGTGGTGGGCAGGGAAGTATCAGCCGAGGAGGCGGAACCAGCAATCGGCCTAGATGGGAAGAAGCGGCGCGGTACTTCGCTCAGTTCATGGGGGCGCCTTCATCGGTCTACGATCCCCTGGTCACGGGACAAGACTCTGATGACGATGTCACTGCCCGGCCTCGATATTCCGAATGGGAAAAGGAGCCTGGCGAGGATGGAGTCTACATTTCCTGGCATACCAACGCCGCGGATCGTCCGAATGTCGGTACGGGAACGGAGACGTACATCCATGACACGGCGCCGAGTCCAGGCAGCATGCTGCTACAGGAAACCATTCACAACGAGCTGATCAATGACATCCGCCGAGGCTGGAATCCGACATGGACGGACCGCGGGAAAAAGTCGGCGAATTTTGGGGAGGTGAGGCTTCTTTCCACTATGCCGGGGGTCTTGATCGAACTTGCCTTCCACGATACGACGGTACCCGACGCGCTCTCCCTGCAGGATGCGCGCTTCCGGCAGCTCGCCGCGCGCGCGATTTATCAAGGGATCGTGAAGTATTTTGGGCGGAGAGATGGAATCAACCCGGCGCTCCTGCCCGAGCCTCCGACGCATCTGAGCGTCAGGAACATTACGGAGGGGCGGGTCGCACTTGCCTGGCGCGTGCCGCCGACTGACAGCCTGGGACTGGCCGGCGACGCCGCCACACGATACAAGGTCTATCGAAGCTCAGACGGCAAGGGATTCGACAATGGAATCGAAACCACGACAACTTCAATTGGCTTGACTGATGTGCCGCTCGGTCGGGTCTACTACTTCCGTGTCACTGCGCTGAATGATGGCGGGGAATCCTTTCCGACCGAGACGCTGGCGGTGCGGGGAGCACCCTTGAAGCGAGCAGGCCCCGACTCTCGGCTGCCGCTCGGGACACACGAGAATCAGATGATTCCGCTCCTGATCGTCAATGGCTTTGACCGAATAGACCGATTCGCCTTGATTCCTCAGTTCGAAAATGAATCACTAGGGACCGTAAAACGGATGTTTCTCTCCCGCATGAACACCTTCGATTATGTGATAGAGCATGCCGACGCAGCCGGTGCCTTCGGCGTAGCCTTCGACTCCTGCTCTAGCAAAGCGGTGCGGGATGGCCTGGTTCGCCTGAATGATTACCGGGCCGTGGATTGGATCCTTGGGAAGGAATCGACTGCCGATAGAACCTTCGACGAGCTGGAGCAGGGTCAAGTCAAAGAGTTCTTGAGTAGTGGGGGCAACCTTTTCGTTTCCGGCTCGGAAATTGCGTGGGACTTGGACAATCAAGGCAGCGCGAATGATCGCAGTTTTTACAGGGAATACTTGAAAGCGGCCTTCGTGGCGGACAATGCGGGGACCTATCAAGTGCGAGGTGCGGGTGGGATTTTTACCGGGCTCGGACCTTTCTTCTTTGATAATGGCTCGAGCTTATACGACGTGAACTCGCCCGATCAATTACTTCCACAAGGCGGAAGCGTCGCGACGCTCACCTACGTGGGCGGCCGCGGCGGTATCGCGGGAGTACAATTCGAAGGTAGTTTCCGGGTGATAAACCTCGGCTTTCCCGTTGAAGCGATTCTCGAGCGTGGGGTGCGGCGGGAAATGATCGCGCGGGTATTCCAGTTTTTCGGGTTGAAAACCTGACCTGCACCCCGGCGCTTCTCGCTTACTCTGTCCGGTTACTCAGCAAGCTCTTCCCTCCGCTCCCGAAAACCTCGTACACAGGAAGTAAAAGTAGCCTTCTGAGCCGCTCCCGATGTTCGTTGGGGGTAACCACGTAGACCCGATCCGGTCCTTGCCACAGCTTCGCAAACTCACTGTCTACTAAGAATAATTTTGGCGCGTCGGGAAAGTACGAGCCATACTCCAAGTCCGCCGATCGTCCGTTGAGCAAGTAAACGGGTCGCCGAGTGTAGAAATTGACAGAGGAGCCGCTCTCGTATTCGCCATCGATCACCACACGGTCGTTCGGAGTGTAATGGGCCTCGAGATAATGGGCGAAGGGTCGAGACGAAAGATAGGGTTCAAAGATGGATCTGGCCCGTTCGGCAAAGTAGAAGAAAGCGGCCATGGTCATGGCGGTGACCAGCGCTACACCAATGGCTTTTTCTTTGCGGGCGCATAGCCACACAAGGATTGCACCCACACCGAACACGGCCGAGGTTCCGGCCAAGTGAAAGCGCAGCTCCGAAAAGGAAGGCAGCGTCAGGTCCATGACGTGTCCCAGAGACAAGGCATAATATTGAGGATTCCGTGTCAGAAAGGTTGCGATGTCACCCGTGGCGCGAACGTGCCGTGCAGCATAGAGGACGATGCCGGCGCCCAACGAAATAAGGGCCATGAAAGCCCCGACCCAGATGGCGGCATGGCGACTCCATCCCGGAGATCTCGTTTCACATCGGGCCAACCCCAAGCCGATCAGCAAGGCCACGGCGGGATAGATGGGCATGCTGTAGTACTCTTGCGTGGTCGAAAACGAGAAGAACAGCAGAATGCCGCAGACCCAAATGATCAGCAGGCGTATTGTTCGCAACTCTCGGCCCGCGGTAGTCCAGCCGGATTTGAGAGCTCGCGCGACCTGGGGAAAGAAGAGTATCCACGGAAAGAACCAAACCAAGTGGAGTGCCCAGAAGAGCGGCCGAGGCACGGTGTCGTAGTCGACCGGATATCGCCGGCCCAAGTAGCGGAGAAATTGCTCATTCACGAAATAAAACCAGAAAAAACCCTTGGTGCGCAGTCCGGCCAGCAGATGCCACGGCGCGGCCACCAGCAAGAACAGAGAAGTCCCGGCGACCCAGTGGAGTCGTTTGAATGTGGCCCAGTCCTTGGTCCATAGGATGGTAAAGGCGACAATCATCCCGGGGAACACCGCTCCAATCAGACCCTTCGTTAACACTCCGAGCGCGCTGAAGAAATAGACCCCAAGGATCCACCATCGCTCCGATTGAGTTTCGTCGCGCGCACGCAGGAAACAATAGACTGCACATGTGAGCCAGAGGGTAAGGATCACGTCCGGCAATGCAATGCGCGTGAACAGGAAGAGTCCTGGCGAGGTGGCGAGGATTAGTCCCGCATAGAGGCCCGCTCGCGAGTTAAAAGCCCATTGCCCGAACCGGATCACCACGAAGATGAGCAAGAGGGTCGCGAGCGCATTGGGCAATCGGGCGGCAAATTCCGTTGGCCCTAAGAATTTGAACGACGCCGCCATCGCCCAGTAGATCAGCGGCGCCTTCTCCAAATAGCGCACGCCATTGACGTAAAGCGTTACCCAATCGGTGCGTTCCAGCATTTCGCGGGCGGCTTCGGCATGCACCGAATCGGCGTCATCCAGGAGCGCTACGCGCGATGTCGCGCCGCCAAGGTAGATCGCCCCTGCAATCAATACCGGGAGGAGCAGACCACTACCCCATCGATCACCCACGGCTCGAATTTTTTGCACCTGTGCTTGCGGCTAGACGGGTCTGATACGCCTGACCAGAGACCGGAGGAGGAGCTTTACGGGGGCTTCCCCGGGACACCATATTTGGCCTGATATTCTTCAGCCGAGAGTTTGTACCAATCGACATTTTTCGGTGTGAACGCGGCCCATTTCTCCGGAAGCTCATCTTCCGGGAAGATAGCCTCGACGGGACACGCAGGTACGCAGGCGCCACAGTCGATGCATGTCTCGGGATCGATATAAAGTTGTTCTACGATTTCGTAAAGGGCGGTTTCCTCTCCGCTCTTGGTAGGATGTATGCAATCCACTGGACACACATCGACGCAAGCTGTGTCTTTCGTGCCTATGCAGGGTTCCGCAATGATGTAAGTCATCGCTCTAACTCCTCTTGTTCGCTCGCAGTTTATCCGAGCCTGCGGGCCTAGCTCAACTCTTTCTCCCAAGCCTTCGTGATGCCTTCACCGCTGATGCTCATGAAACGCAAATATCGAAGCCGAAATTTTCCGCGCACGATTTGGCAGGTTTAAAGCACTCGTGTATATCAGAACGCCCAAGCCAGTGCAAGATCCCAATCTTTGATTTCGGACTCTGCGTACCGGGCCTCAACCTCTCCAGCGGAAACATCCATGGCATTGGCGTTCGCACTCGGCTGTAAACTCGCACCGAAGTGGATCCGGACGCCTCTGCCGCGGCTGATCGGTGATCAAGTCCTCGTTGACAGGCATCTGACCGGGTGTTAGCATGAACACGTTCTCATCGGAAGCATAACCTAGAGAGTTGGAGGGGAAAGCAGGCGGTACTCTCTTTTATGAAAGGTTATGTCCGATGTGTCTATTGGACCTGTCCAGATTCCCCTCGGACCACCTACGCGGGTGTCACGCAGTGTTGATTATGGGGAAGGCATGCGATCGATATCCAAGAACGCGTTGCCAACCTACCTTCGTCTTTTCATCGAATCTTCCGTGTCCGACTGTCATAGGACTGGACGAATCCTAAGCTAGTCCCGTGCAATTGCTGGGGGGGCCAGATCCTCGGCCCGGGACCCGCCCTAGCAGAAAACATTCTCACACCTTCTGAGCTAGCGGCAACAGAGCCAGTCTGCGGCCCGCTGGACATGCCCATATTCTCAATTTCGTTCGAACGGAGGTAGAAAAGTACATGAAGGCTAAACTCAGGATATTGAACACCGTGGCATTGGTCTCAGTTGTGCTGGTCCTGTTGTTTGCCAACATTAGAATGGCAAGGGCTCACAATTGGGATAATTATCATTGGGACAGATGTGGAAATCCGACGGTCATAAGGGTTTGGAACTTTGCCGTCCGGTTTGCCGAAGCTGAAGCTGCGCTTAACGATTGGGACAACAACACAATCTTGTCGTTGCCTCGTCAGAATTCACACACGGATATCAGCGTGTTTGATGGCAATTACGGTGCAACCGGCTGGTCAGGGTTGTGCTCGCTCGAGGACCTCGATTTCGGATGGTGGGATTGCTGGACCTGGTGTCACATCGCGCATGCTCACTCCAGGGTAAATACGTTTTACACCGGAACCCCGGCCGGGTTTAGCACCAACATCCAAGGCATTTTCTGCCAAGAGATAGGCCACGCCTTCGGCTTGGATCACAGCAACACCGGGGACTGCATGGGAAAGACCTATTACAACAACATCAACGTAACAGGACCTCACAACTGGAGCGATATTAACAAATACCTCTGCGGAGGTACCCATCCCTAATTCACAGGATGGAAGGAGGGGAATATGAACCTGAACAAGATATTAGGCATAACTGCTGCAGTGTTAGCGGGGTACTTTGTCCTTGGACTAGCAGTCCGGTATCACCAAAAGCCGCCAAGGCATCTAGTCGCAAGCTGGGCCGAGGCCCCGGCCACCATAGGCGAAACGAAAAAGTTAGCGGACCAGATAGTCCTGGGTCGGGTCGTTCGAATACGTCGCGGAGACGACTTGACTGTGCGAGCGGCTGGAGAGCCAGGTAGCGTGGATCGGGTTCCGACTGAGTGCGTGACGATCCGTACGGAGACCACCTATAAGGGTAAGGAGGATGATCTTATAGAGGTGTTCCACACGGGTCTCTCCAAAGGGAACACGGGAGCCGACCGCGGTGAGCCCCCTGGGCCGCCTCCTAAAATGCCCCCTGGTGGCATAGAGCGACCACCGGGCGGAGTTCATCCCGACCCAAACGCGGTTCGCTCCGTAATTCTCGACGATGACCCACTCTATAAGACGGGTGAACAGGTCCTGCTCTTCTTGCGGAAGGGCCCCCGCCTCAAAGTTGGGAACGAGGACGTCGACACGATGGCCCTGGTTGCCCCAGAGGGGCGCTTCAGCATCGACGAGAAGGGCAGAATAAATGCGGCAACCGGACGACATCAGTCTGGCCAATTCGATGGCAGGTCGCTGCACGAGCTGGAGGCTGAAATTATGAAACAGTGAGCGGGGCTACAACGGAAGACGTTGCGTGTCTTCCGTTGGTAGCCTCACCTTTCGGGAACGATCAAGTTGGACCGTCACGGGGCAGGCGGCAGTGTGTCATTGCAACTTCGCCTGCCCTCGTGTCGGGAAAGTCGGAGAGTGTGATTATGACCAGCGGAGTCGGTGCCGGGCGAATAGCTCGGCTGGGAGTGGTGGTAAGACTGGGACTGCTCATGTGGCTGCAGGCCAGCTTACCGGTCTCGCCGCACGAGGGGCTGCCCTTTAGTCATACGTTTCGACTCTTCCCACAGTCGCCGGTGCCCCCTATGTGGCCTGGCCTGGCCATCTTTGATTATGACAGTGACGGGGATCAGGATATCTTGATCACGAACGGTGACGGTTTCCCCAACGGTCTCTTATGCAATGATGGGCAAGGGCGATTTACAAACGTATGGACCTCATCCTTGCATGAGGACATAGGGGGAACGGGTGTCGTCACAGGCGATATTGACAATGATGGATACCCGGATGTCTTTGTGGCCGGCTACTACGGCTACAGACTCTATCTCAATCGCGGTGATGGAAGGTTCAAGGACATCACTCGCTCAGCCGGATTGGACGGCGCTCGCGACGCGAATAGGAACACGTTGTCGAGAAGCGCCGTGTTTTGCGACTTCGACAACGACGGATTTATCGATTTGTATGTGGGCACAATGCAGATCGGTTGGGCCCTGCCGAAGAACGAGCTGTACCACAACAACGGGAACCGCACCTTCACGGAGATCGCCGGACAGGCGGGTGTGGCTTCGGCGATCACTCGCACTACCTTCGACTCAGTCGGGGTTCCGCAATATACCACTTGGGCGGTCACATCCTTAGATTATGACAACGATGGAGATCAGGACTTAGTGGCGGCTGTCGATTTTTCGTCGGTCGCCTTGTTCAAGAATGAGCTACGCGAAACAGGCAAGCTCCATTTCACCAATGTGACGGTGAAAGCAGGCCTGGCCTCCACGGGCAATTGGATGGGATTAGCTGTGCTGGATTTCGACCGAGATGGTTGGCTTGATGTCTTCGCAACCAATTGGGGAACTTCCCCGTATGACCCGAAAGCCGCGACAGGCTTGGACACGCTCGAGCACGCCCTCTACCGGAACAATGGCGATGGCACGTTCACCAATGTCGCCCGGAAGGCAGGCGTGGCTGCCTGGGAATTTGGCTGGGGAGTCTCGGCTTTGGACTGGGATAACGATGGCAGCGTGGATCTTTATTATGCAGGCAATATGGCCTTTCCTTACTTATCGACATCGGGAGAACTAGGGAGTCATGTCTTCGCCGAGGACAATCCAGGACATCTCTTTTTGAACAATGGAAATGGCACCTTCACCGAGTCGAGCCGGATGTTCGGCCTCGTAAATCGGGATGAAGCGGGCCACAACCGCGATGCAAAGGCAGTCGCCGTGGGAGACTTGAATGGGGACGGCTTCTTCGAGATCGTGATTGGTAATTCCGCAACGGTTGACGTCTCAGCTCAGGTTATCAAACCAGGCACCCCGATCTGTTTCAAGAACCCCGGTAACACCAACCACTGGCTCAAAGTCCGGCTGGTGGGTCGAAAGAGCAACCGGAGCGCACTAGGGGCGAGGGTGACGGTATCCACGGACGCGTCTAGGCAGGTGCGTGACGTGCGCAGCGGCTCGAGCTTCCAATCACAAGATAGTTACGAGCTGGGATTCGGTTTGGGCCGGCAGAGCCGGATAAAGGAGATCACGATCAATTGGCCGTCTGGGCTGATTCAGACCCTCGCTGATCTAAAAGCAGATCAAGCCGTCACCATCACCGAGGGTGCACCTTAACACGAGACTTATGGCCAGCGCGATGCGGGCAAGACGCCAAGCTCAGAACAGCTGGCCGCGCGGCTCGGTCGAAATAATGCGAGGGAGCACTAGGCCGGACCCAAGAAGAAAGCTCTTCGCGATATTCCTCCTAGGTGCATCCGCGTTTCTTGTAAGTACCGGCTGCAGTCTTTCCGTCACCACCACTCCCCCAGCGGAAGTGGCGGAGGAAGATCTTTCCGGCTTGGTCAGGGCGGCCGAGCTCATCGTCGTTGGTCGAATAGTGTCCGTACAACCAGGCCGGGCGGCCGGCGAGGGTGAAGCTCGATTACAGTTCAACGATGTGCTGGTTGACATTGAGAACCAGCTCAAGGGAGAGGTGCGGGCTCCTGTTACCATAGAGCAGGTGGACACGAGCGGGCGTGTTTTCTCCTCCGAAGTCGGCCCGCCCTACCGAACTGGCGAGCGGTATCTGCTTTTCCTGGTTCGAGGGGAAGGCAACCGATATATAAGCATCGTCAACGGGCGGTTCCTGGCTAGGAGTGGTCGTGTACGGCCAGTCCAATCGAGGTCTTTGGCCGGCAATCCGAAGGAAATGGAAGAAGAGAGATTCCTCCAAAGAATCAAGCGAATCGTCTCTAGTGGTCAGTGACTGTATTCCACGGACCACGCTCCCGGTATCCCTCCGGCGAGTCTATTACACCCTAGGGTCGGTGTGAGATGGAAGCTCATCCAGACTCCCGTACCGTATCGAGACAGGGGGGGTTGAGCATTAATTCCATGAGAACGGCTGTGCTCGTTAAGGGAGTGCTTGGTCTGGTCTTGCTCTCGGTGGTGGTGTGGACGGGAGTCTCGCTGCGCTCCAAAGCGGACTATTTCATCGGCTACGATTTCTTGGCCTTCTACACCAGCGGTCGGATCTTGAACGAGTACGGCCCGACGAGACTATATGATCTCGATCTCCAGCGCGCCTTGCATCAGGGCGTAGAGCCGTCAGCAGATCGTCGCCCACTCTGGCCTTTTCTTAATTTGCCGTTCGTTGCCATTTTCTTCGCGCCTTTGGCTCGCCTGCCTGTAAAGGAAGCCTATTTTGTTTGGATGATAGTGAATCTCACGCTTCTTGTGGCGACCATGCTCATCATGGCATGGAAACCGGGCCCAAGAGGCGAGGGGGGTTCTTCTCCGCGGTCCATTCGAGAAAACCTGCGCATGAACTTCGGAAGTAGCACGGCTATCGAGGTGAAACTGCTGTGTATTGTTGGAGCATTGGCGCTGGCACCGACGGCGTGGGGGCTAGCGAACGGCCAGTTGACGTTTCTTGTCATGCTCGTGATCGCTTTGTTCTTCAAAGACCTTCTCAACCGGCGGGATCGTCGAGCGGGTGTTTGGCTCGGATTTCTTCTGATTAAGCAACAGTTGCTCGTCGCGCCACTGTTCCTCCTGGCGTTCAAGCGCGGGTGGCGGACACTGACCGCAGCTCTGGTGGTCATGCTCACCCTCCTGCTGCTCTCTCTCGGGATGGTGGGAATGGACGGACTTTCGGCCTATCTGAACATCATGAGAATGGGCGTTACGAATGATCCCAGTGTCTCCTTCTTCGCCCAGTCCCAGCATAACTGGCGGGGACTATTCTTGAGGTATGGACTGGAAGGGGGACCACTACTACTGGCCACTAGTTTGGCCAGCGCAGCGACGCTGGGTCTCCTTCTCTATAGTTGGCGGGGAGCATGGCGCCCCGATGCGCTCCGATTAACTGCGCTAGTCTTAGCAACACTGATCGTTGCTCCTCACTGTCACTGGCAGGAGTGGGCGCTGCTTGCGATTGTGCTTTCACTTTTCGTCTGTGATCCGGAGGAGTGGGGTGAGGAAAGGGGAGCTGCGCTGCGGAGGGTTGAGAAGACCCATACGGGCGGCTCCGACTTAGCCTCCGGCGATCCGCCGTTGAGGACCGAGGACTGGGTGGTAGTCTTCAGCGTGGCAATCTTCACAACATTGGCTGCCAATGTTTTCACTTTTTGGCAATTCTCTCTGGCCCACGCAGGAGCTGTAGTCGCTCTTATCATTATCGCTGGTAGAAGTTCGCGCCTGCGGGCGGTTGGGGGCCGATATTAAGAACTGTCCGCACAGACCCGATCGAGCGTGGCACTCGATGGGGGAAGCTCAATTTCCTATCCAGGAGGAAAGATGCGGATAACATCCTTGATTCTGGCGATCAAGAGGAGCCTTCCCGTATTGTCGTTCGCGATCTTGTTCCTCGGCGCCCTCGATTACTCTAAGCCTGCTAGCGGGATGATTCGGTTTAGCTGTCCAATCTCAACGCTAGGGCGCCGGTTGCTTGAAGAAACTGTATCCAAGTTGCTACGAGACGCATTCTTCGTGAGCATCCAGTCGCACAACTTGGACCGCGGCTTTGCGCTTTCTCTGGTTGGGGTTGAGCAGGCGTACCGGGGCGTGACCTTTCTCACGAAGGAGTGTACTGGTCCGGCGACATTCGAGGCGTTCTGCGAGTTCGCCAATATACCTGCGGGAGAGCCGATTCCGCCGTTCTGGATGACCCATGACAGGTGTCTGCGTCTCGCGTGCGAAGGGGCTCGGATCGATCTGGTTCAAGTTTACATGACCATGCGACCGAAAACGGCGCCTGACGACCGTCATCCTTTCAGGTTTAGCACCGTAGCGCCCGCGGGAACGGCCGTCTATGATCCCAACCCGAGCGTGGTATGGCGGATAGATCAGACGGTCGCCGGTAAGCTTGTCGTTTCCGCATCAATATCCAATCGACTGATCATCACGCCGACGACAGGGGAGCCGATCAACCTCACGCATGCTGGAACGATAGTCGTTACGCAGAGCTCAAACGAGATTCTATCTGGCTCGTTGCAGATTTGTTTCTCTGCGCTGGCCTCCTCCTCTACTACTCCCACGGTCGTGACTTTCAACCTCGGGACCGAAGGAGGCACGGGAGCTGTTTCTTACGGTCCACAAAAGATTGCGACAATTTCCGGATCTCCCAGTTCGCCCCTGGTGTTTACGTGGGAAGGGGACTGCGCTGATTAATGGGGGTACGGTGAGGATTTTGTGAGAATGGACCCGGGCTCGCCTCGAAAGACCTCAGCAGGAATTCCTCCACCAACTGCGCCTGCGCCCGCCTCTGCGCGAAATTGGCCCTGAAATTTGCTCAAATCAGCATAGACGGCGATTCGTCCGCCTCCGCCGCCACCGCCCCAGCTTCCCCGGTTAGGAATCGAGGAGCTTTCGTACGATCCGGCACCGCCCGAGGCCGAAGCCACGCCGCTTCCTCTGAGTTCCCCAGCCGTAATCCATATACTGCCACCGGCGCCCCCTCCCGTCCCTTGACCAACACAGCGCACGGTATCTGGAGCACCCGGTGCGCCATCCGCTCTTATTTGACCTTCCAGCTTGAGAAGACCACCGACCGTGATCCGAACAACGCCACCCCCGGCACCGCCGACGGTGCAAGTATCACTCAGGCCACCACAGAATCTCCCGCGACCGAAGCCACCTTCGCCGACGGACGTAGGCTCGGCTGGATTCCCATAGGATGGTGTGACCCTTCCCATTTCTAGTTCTCCACCGCTGCGCCCGGCGCCGCCGGTCCCCCCATGAGAGCCTCCCGCCCGATTCAGCACGCTGCCGGGTTCCGAGAGAAGCTCCTCCCGTCCCTCTCCCCCAAGGCCCGTTAGGTCGATTCGGCTTGCAGCATCAAGTTCGAGATTGCCGGAGAGATGGAGCTCCACAACTTTTCTTAGCGGCTCTGTACAGATCGAAGCGGGATAGATCGGCTGGTAGTAGCTGACCCTGTAGCGAGATAGACCCCTCGGGAGAGGGTAGTGGTCAGGGGGCGGCCAGTCCAATCTAACGAGAGGAGTATCTGCGGTCAGCACCGCTCCTTCAGCAAGTTTGAGACTGTGAGCGACCAGGCCCTTGGTTGTTACCACCGCCGCGGTGATCTCAACGTCAATGTCCGCAAAATTACCAGACAATGCGCCCACTCCGCCTGGGCTCCCTCTTCCGTCGATCACTATGGTTCCTGGTTTGGCAGCATGCTTCCAGTAGACTGTCCCTGGGCCACCGTGATTGCGCGGGGATACCCACGGAACCATGCCTTGGACCATCGCCGGCGTGTAACGGCCGCCAACTCCTCC
>JACXTT010010267.1_pt1 | contig 12655 bp, 8 predicted proteins | sample 9270951 | NCBI WGS metagenome assembly JACXTT01 (sample SAMN15532306, study PRJNA645909) | rock metagenome | isolation source: weathered quartz diorite | place: Puerto Rico | collected 2017-06-21 | reverse complement strand
CCCGTGCGCAGACGGCCGCCGGCGAGATCACCGGCCTCGTGAAAGATCAGGCCGGGGCCGCCGTTCCCGGCGCGACGATCACCGTCACCGAGACACGGACGAATTTGCAGCGAGTGGCTGTCTCGACTGGCGATGGCGTGTACACGGTGCCGAGCCTGACACCGGGCGACTACCGCCTGGACATCGAGCTCACCGGGTTCAAGGCTGTGCGCCGCGAGGGCATTCGTCTAGCGACCGGTGAGAAAGCGCGCGTCGATTTCGATCTCGCGATCGGAGGCCTTCAAGAACAGGTGACGGTCGTCGGGGACGCGCCGATTGTGCGAGCAGAGACCGCGAGCCTCGGAACCGTCGTCGAGAATGCGCAGGTCGTGCAGCTGCCGCTGAACGGCCGCCTCTTTATCATGCTCGCCTCTATCGTTCCGGGTGTCGCGCTGCCGCCGAATTCCGTGTTGCCTCGCATCAATGGGGGAAGACCGCGAACGAACGAGTATCTGTTCGACGGCATCTCGGTGCTGCAGCCCGAGCCGGGACAGGTAGCGTACTACCCCGTGATCGACGCTATCCAGGAGTTCAAGATCGAGAGCAACAGCCCGCCGGCCGAGTTCGGGCGGTTCAACGGCGGCGTGGTCAATCTTACGACCAAGTCGGGCGGCAATGCTCTTCACGGCAACGTGTTCGAATTCCTTCGCAACGAGCAGCTGAATGCCAGGAACTACTTCCAGGCCAGCAATCCGGTGAAACCGGACTACCGCCGAAATCAATACGGTGGCATGCTCGGCGGCCCTCTTGTGAAGGACCGGACGTTCTTCTTTGTCGACTATCAGGGTCAGCGACAAAGCATCGGCCGCACACTGACCTCGAACGTGCCGACGCTCGCCGAGCGTTCGGGTGTATTCCGCCAGAACATCTACGATCCGGCGACGACGGTGGGAAATACGCGTCAGCAGTTTCTCAACAACACGATTCCGAGAGGCGCTATGGATCCCGTCGCGCTGGCGCTGCTCGAGCGCTTCCCGTTGCCGACGAACTCGGCTACGGCGAACAACTACACCAGGACGACCAACGAAATCGTCAATCAGGATCAGGGTGAGGTGCGCCTCGACCACAAATTTGCGTCCAACCGGGACCAAGCGTTCGGACGGCTCACCTACTTTCGCGAGCACGCGGTGCCAGCGACGGCGTTTCCGGATGGCAGCGGCACGATTCCAGCCGGCAGCGTCGCGATAGGTCCGCAGGAGACGAAGGCGTGGTCGTTTGCGTCGAACTATCAACACACGTTCACGCCCAATCTGCTGAACGAAGTACGGATCGGAGATACACGGCGATCCGTCGAGCGGAGTGCAGTGTCATTGTCTTCGCCGGCGGGAGCCGCGCTGAACATTCCCGGTATCCCCGCGAATGCAAGATTCCCCAACACGTTGCCGACCTTCGCACCAAGCGGCTACCAGCAGATCGGATCCCCGACGAACACCGCTTCAGACTTCAGCACCAGCGTGTCGGAAGTTGCCGATTCGCTGACGTGGGTGAAAGGCCGACACACGCTGAAGGCGGGACTCGACTGGCGTTGGGAGCGGCTCAACGTGATCCAACCTCCCTGGCCAACCGGATCGTTTACCTTCACCACGGTTGGCAGCGATCTACCGGGAGTCGCCAACACCGGGAACGCGTTCGCGAGCTTCCTGCTCGGACAGGTGCAGAACTTCAACGTTGACCTGCAGCAGACCGATATCCAGGAGCGCGCACACTTTCAGGAGTACTTCATTCAAGACGACTGGAAGATATCCGACCGTTTGACGCTCAATCCCGGCCTTCGATACACGTTGAATTTCCCATCTACCGAGGTCAATGGTCAGACTGCCATCTTCAATCTGCAGACAAGGCAGCTCGAATACCCGGGCACAGATCCTGTACGGCCGCTCAAGAAGAACAACTTCGGTCCACGCTTTGGCGCCGTGTATCGCCTGACGGACAGGACCATCCTGAGTTCGGGCTACGCGAAAGTCTGGATCGAGATGGCGGGTATCACCACGCCGTTCACGACGCCGACGTTTCCCTTTCTGCAGGACGTCTCGCTGCGAACGCTCGACAACATCGCACCGGCGTTCGTGCTGAAGAACGGACCGACTGTGACGCCAGTCGGTGCGACGCCAAACGCCGGTCTTGGACAGGGCGTGTTCGCCGTCGACCCGAACCTGGGGTCGGGCTACGCGCAGCAGTGGAACGTGTCGGTTCAGCGCGAGTTGACGACGAACGCCGTTGTCGAAGTCTCCTACCTCGGATCGAAGATCACGAACATCGGGATCCCGGACAGCAATATCAATCAGTTGACAGAGCCGCAACTGCAACTCGGCCCCACGCTTCTCGAGAGGGTTCCAAATCCGTTTTTTGGGACCATCCCGCGCTCTTCGTCGATCGGCGACCCGACGATCACGAGGGCGCAGCTCCTGAAACCGTATCCCGAGTACACCGCGGTCAGCTTTTACCGAAACAATGTCGGCACGACGAACTACCAGGGCCTTTCGTTCAGCATTCGTCAGCGCATGTCGCACGGTCTGACCTACTCGGCCGCGTACACCCGTTCGAAGCTGACCGACATCGCCTCGTCGGTGTTCGACGCATCGATTTTGACGGGACCGCTGACCAACGCCGCCGTCGCCGACAGCCACAATCTGGAACGCGACCGCGACTACTCGACCGGTGATATTCCCCATTATTTCGGTGCGTCGGTCGTCTGGGATCTTCCCGTCGGTACGGGTCGTGGCAAGAACCCGGGTGGCGTGCTTGGCGTACTCGCGAAGGATTGGAGCATTGCGACGGTGATGACTCTGCAGTCCGGCGTGCCTGTGGCGGTGACACAGGCGAATTCGCTCGGGTACGCCGGCTTCACGACGCAGCGGCCCAATCTGATCGGCGATCCAACCCTGCCGGCTAACGAGCGAACACCTGCCCACTGGTTCAGCACGTCGGCGTTCGCCTTGGCCAATCAGTTCACGATCGGATCCGCCTCGCGGAATCCGGTGCGGGGGCCGTCATACCGCGATGTCGATCTCGCCGTGATGCGTCGAATTGGCGTTACCGGCGAGCGCGCGATCGAGCTCCGCCTGGAAGTGTTTAATTTGCTGAATACCGTGAACTTCGGCGCACCGGCGGCGCAAATCGGACCGGCCAACTTCGGGACGATTACGACGGCTCTCGATCCGCGGGTCGTGCAACTCGCGGCGAAGTTCTGGTTCTAAGCGCGGTGGGCGCGCAGACTGAGCTGTGAGATCCCGTATACTCACAGCAATGGCGGTCGCAAGACTGATTGCCCTCGTGGCCGCGGTGGCGATCACCGGTGCGCCGGTGGTGACGACGGCCTGCGAGGGCATATGTGCCACACGCGCGAGCGACACCGGCACGATGGGCGAGCACCACTCGTGTCATCACGAGGCGGCGACGCCGACCGAAAAATCGATCACTTCCGCTACCCATATCTGCGGACATTCGGAGGAAGGTCCAGGCGCAGTCGGTCAATCGCTGTGGTTACTCGCGGCACCGGCGGTCGTTGCCGACACGTTTACGTTTGCGCTGCCATCGCTTGATGCGCCTCGGTTTGACGCCGGATTCGATCACGGGCCGCCGCTGGCCTCTCCACGTTCCACACAGCTTCGAATCTAAGAGCACGCTCTCCGGCGAATTCGCAGTTTCTTCGCAGAGAGGGTGTCGATGGGTGATCTTTGTGCGCGCCTGGGTGGCGCGGCGATTGGTTTCGTCTTGACGTGCGGGTCAGCATCCGCGCAAGACGCCGGTCAGACGACGGACGCAAGTGCGTCACGGGACATGAGCGCGATGGCGCGCGAGGGTTCGGGCACGAGCTGGCTGCCCGATTCATCACCGATGTACATGGTGCATCGGCAGAACGGCCCGTGGATGCTGATGGCGCACGAGAACGCCTTCCTTCAGCACCTGCACGAATCGGGCGACCGAGGGACTCATCAGACGGGAAGCATCAACTGGCTGATGGGAATGGCGGAACGAACCGCGGGGCGTGGCCATGTTGCTCTCCGCGGCATGCTCAGCTTCGAGCCGTGGACGATCCGGGGCTGCGGCTATCCGGATCTGCTCGCATCAGGCGAGGCATGCGATGGCGGGAAGATTCACGATCGTCAGCATCCGCACGATCTGTTCATGGAACTCTCCGCGGAGTACGACGCACCGCTCGCCGGCACCACGCGCTGGCAATTGTTCGGCGGCCCTGCGGCGGAGCCTGCGCTTGGTCCGGTCGCGTATCCCCACCGTGTCTCCGCGATGCCGAACCCACTCGCTCCCATTTCGCACCACTGGTTCGATTCGACGCACGTGGCCTTCGGCGTCATCACCGGCGGGATCTACGGAAAGACGTGGAAGGTCGAATCGTCTGCTTTCAATGGCCGCGAACCAGATGAGAGCCGAAAGGATTTCGACTTCGGCCCGCTCGATTCGGTGTCAGGTCGGGTCTGGCTTCTGCCGACGTCTAACATGGCGGTGCAGGTTTCCGCTGGACACCTCAATGAAGCCGAAGCCGGCGAAGGGATCGAACCGCGCCACGACGTGACGAAGACAACCGCCAGCGCCACGTACAACCGGGTCTGGGGTCAGAATGTCTCGGCGACCACGGTCGGATGGGGACGAAATTCCGAGGAAGGTGTGAGCACGAACGCGTTCCTGATCGAGACGAACCTGACATTCAACGACCGCGATGCCTGGTTTGGCAGATTCGAGGTCTCACAGAAGACCCCGCACGACCTCGATGTTCCGGAAACGCAGGAGACGTTCACCGTTTCGAAGCTACAGGGCGGCTACACCCGGTACGTCAACGCAGGCACTGGCTTCAAGGCGGGAATCGGGGCGGCAGCATCCGCAGGAATTGTTCCTGAGACACTTCGGTCCGTCTACGGTGGCCGGTTCAATCCGGGTGTGGCAGTATTCGTGACGGTTCGTCCCGCGATGATGAGTCACACCGTGACTGCCGCGGGTGCTGCCAGCACAATGGTGATGGTGCAGACGGCGTACGATCCAACGAAACTCACATGTCCGGCTGGGTTCGATCCAGCTCGTGCGCCAACCACGACGTATGAGGGGAAGCAATACTATTTCTGTTCGGCGGAGGATCGCGATAAGTTCCTCACCGATCCGCGCATGAGCCTCTCCATGATGCCGCCAAAGCAATGACGAAGAGATTCCGTCTGCGAACGCTGCTGCTCTTGGTTCTCGCGCTCTTTGCCATAGGCCTTTTGACTGGTGCCTACATCGTGACCACGGGCGTGAGCGCCCGCCCGCAGCCGGGCGCACTCGAAGCCATCACCGCGCGTACTATCCGCGGCGTCGCAATCCGCACGAGAATCGGCGGTCTGACCAATCCCGTGCCGGTCAGCGATGCGGTCATCAAGGAAGGGATGGAGCACTTCGCCGATCACTGTGCGTCCTGCCATGGCAACGACGGCAGCGGGGACACGGAGATGGGACGTGGCCTCTACCCGCGCGCCCCGGATATGCGCCTGCCCGCCACCCAGAACCTCTCGGACGGGGAGCTGTTCTATATCATTGAGAACGGCGTTCGCCTGACGGGAATGCCCGCCTGGTCAACCGGAACAAAAGAAGGTGAAACATCGTCCTGGCACTTAGTACACTTTATTCGCCACCTGCCGACGCTGACCGAAGAGGAACTCGCGTCGATGGAGGATCTCAACCCGCGTGCCCCAGCCGAACTGCGGCAGAGGGAAGAGGAGAAGAAGTTCTTGCAGGGCGGCGACGCAGATGTGCCGCCGGCACCTCCGACGCATGAACATACAGGAGCACACTGATGAAGAAGACACTGATCGCCGCCATTCTGCTTGCGCTCATCACGATGATTCCCGCCATCTCGCTTGCACACGATAACGACAAGACCGTCATGGGCAACATCACCAAAGTTGACGGCATGAACCTGATGGTCAAGGGTGCCGATGGCAAGGAAATCATGGTGATGATGGACGCGAAGACCAAGATCACCCAGGGCGCCAAGAAGCTCGACGCCAAGACCCTGAAGGTCGGGGATCGCGTCGTCGCAGCAGGGCCCGAATCGCAGGGGATGATCTCGGCGGAGACCGTGAAGCTCGCCGCTGCACCTGCGGCGGCAGCAGCGAAGAAATAGCCTGTCAGGGACTGGGGGCTCGAACCCCAGTCCCCAGTCCCTAGAACCGCACGCTGTACACCACCGCAAAATTGCGCCCCATCTCAGGCGCGAGATCCTTCAGATAGTTCAAATGGTTGTGATAGAGGACGTTTGTCGCATTGTCCAGGCGAGCGGTCACCGTATTCACCGTCGTTCCCGTCCCAAACGTATACGACGCGAAGATCTTCGCGAGGTTGTAGCCGTCTGTTGGCGTCTCGCCGATTGTGGTTCCCGAGAAGCCCAACGCGTACACACGATCCTGCTTCGCCGTGAATGTGCCATCGATACCCGCTTCGAACGCGTTCCTCCGAAGATGAATGCCCGCAAGGCCGCGCAGCGGTGGCACGCGCGGCATGGGTAGATCGAGGCTGGTCAGGTCTCCGCGAACGTAGTCCAGGCCGCCCTCGACCCACAGAACAGGAGCCACGCGCACATCAATGTGCGACTCCATCCCTTTCATGCTCGCGTCGGCCTGATCGAATTCGGTGACCGCGAGCCCCGATTCTTTGTCCACTGCGCCCGTGAATCGGCGGAAGATGAAGTTATTGATCTCGTTGACGAAGAACGTGACTTCACCTGACGCGACCGCGTTGCGCCACCGCAGCGACGCATCGAATCCAATCGAGTGCTCGGAGTCGAGATCGGTGTTGCCGTTTTCGACCGCGTTGTTGCCCGGATGCGGGCCATGGAAATAGAGCTCTTCGAGCGCGGGGTTGCGCGACGCCCGTGCGACGCTGAACGCCAGTGACACAGGCTCCGTCGGCGTTAACACGAGACCAAACGAGCCGGAGAAGTTGGTGAAGTTCGTGTTCGGCTCGTCCGCCTCCGGTTTGAACGTCGCGCGGTCAACGCGGCCGCCGACCTGCAGCTGCACCAGCGACGATGCGTTCAGTTCCTCGTACAGGTACGCGGCAAAGCCCTTCTGATTCACAAGCGGCGACAGGGCTTCCTCACCCGTCGCCTCGAATTCACGCGTGAGCACGGAGCCACCGATGGCGCCGTGCAATTTGCGTGCGGCGCCATGGTGCGCGAGCAGCTCGAGCTCCGAGGTGTCGTTGCGGAACGACGTCGCGACATCCTCGCCATCGAGCTCGTCGTGGCGATATCGGCGGACGCCGAATGAGCCGCGGAACGAATCAAACATGCCGCTCATGCTGCGCCGCTCGCCACGAACCGTGAAGTTCTGCCGTCGCGGGTTCAGGTTCGTCTCGCCCTCTTCGACGAACGGAATGCCGTAGTGCGTCTTGTCGTAGCCATAGCTCGCGCCGAGGAATCCGTTGGCAGCCGTGTAGGAGGCGCCGACCTGCGCCATGCCCGCGCGGTTAAAGGAGTTCGGAATCGTTCCGTCCGGCGATTTGAAATCGTTCTGCCGGCGCCCGGCTCCGGCGATGTTGACCGCGAATTTTCCGTTGCCGACGGTGACGTTGCCCGCGCCGCCTCCGCCCGGTGCTCCCGACGCGGCGTCGAAGGTGAGCAATCCGCTCGCCTTGGTGACCGGCGCCGTCGGAATTTCGTTCGTGACGACGTTGACGAGTCCTCCGATGGCGTTGGCACCGTACAGCAGTGTCGCGGGGCCGCGCACCACCTCGATGCGTTCGGCCGACGCGGGATTGACGTTCACGCCATGATCGCCTGACTGACTGGAGAGGTCTCCCATTCGGAGACCGTTTTCAGCGATGAGCACACGGTCCCCATCCATGCCGCGAATCACGGGGCGCGCAGGCCCTGGACCGAAGCTTCGCAAGGCAACACCGGCCTGGTTCTCGAGCGTGGCGCCGAGCGTCGGCTGCAGCTCTTGTGTCAGCTGCTGGCCGGCGAGCGATTCGGTCGATTGAAAAGACACGAACGAGTCCTTACTTTCGGGACTCACAGACGTGACCTCAGTGAAATGCAGCTCCGGACTGAGCTGGATATCGGACGTCAACGTCGCGCCGCCGACGGTGATGGAAGTCTTCGACGGCAGATAGCCGTCGAGACGGACAGTCAGGTCATAGTTTCCAGCCGCCACCTCGGAAAACGAATACCGGCCGTCGGCGCCGCTGCGAACCTGGCGACTCATCGCGCCTGATTGCAGGGTAATCAGTGCGTTGGGTACGGGATCGCCTGAAAGGGCGTTGGTCAACATCCCGGATACCGTGGTGGTCTGGGCCCACGCTGGCGCCGCTGTCAGGGCGCCGGCCACAAGAAGTGCCAGTGTCAGTTTCTTCATGAAGTCCTCGTGGGTCGCACCGTACCAAAGCCCTCCACCACTGACGAACGGAACAGAATGAGCGGTCGCTCTAGGGATGCGAACGCACGCTGGGACACAATGAGCGGCATGGCGCCGCCATTCGAACAGGGCAGCCATTCATTGGTCAAAAACGACCATTCACCGGGTTCCGGTTTGGATCCTGACTGGAGATGCGTAGCGTGTCGCCCGTGAACCTCGGCGAGTTGCTGAATCTCGTCGGCCTCAGCACGGGCGTGGCGCTCTACGCAATGCTGCTGGCGATGGTCATTCGCGCGCGGCGGCGCGCGGGCGACGCCGCCGCATTCGACCCGCTCCTCCTGCTGACGTCTGTTCTCGGTTTGCTCTGGAACCTCTGTTCGCTTCCTGGCTACGTGCTGCCGAAGTTCGGCATTCCGGGACCGTTCCCCTTGATCGCCGCAATCGGCTTCGGTGCGCTTGGTTTGTTGCCCGCGGCCGTCGTCCATTCGGTATTGCGGGGGAACGAAGGGATCGGCGGAGGTATCCGGCGCGCGGTCGGCATTCTCGCGTATGCCGTCAGCACGATTGCGGCGGTTCTGCAACTTGCCGCCGCGCTGAACGGCGACAACGTGCCGTCTTCAGAGGCGATGCGCCTGCTGACCTACGGGTTCGTCGTGCTGGTCGTTCCGCTGGCGCTGGCGACACGCGGTCAACCCGGCGCAAGGCGAGCGCTGTGGGCGACCGCGCTGGCTGTGTTTGCCGTCTCGGCGATGCATCTCAGTCAACTGCACAGCGCCAACACCTCATGGCCTGTGGAGCTGCTCGGACATCACGCGTCGTTGCCTCTGGCGCTCGCCATCCTGTACCAGGACTATCCGTTCGCGTTGGCGGACTTGTTCCTGAAGAGAGCGCTTGCGCTCCTCGCGGTCGTGGCGATCGCGTTCGTCGCTGTCGCGACCTTCGGCGACCGTTCGGCGGCCTTTGCCGCCTTCATCGAACACGACGCACGGCAATTCGCGTTGCTGCTCACGCTGTGGGTGGCGACAGCGCTGATGTACCCGTGGTTGCGGTCGGCTGTCGCGTGGTTTGTCGACACGGTCCTGTTGCAACGACCGGACTACCGCGCTGTCCGCGAAGGCTTGGGGCGCGCCGTGCAGGCGCTCGACGACCCGGAGATAGTGCTGGCGACGGTCGCAACGGAGATTGCACCGGCGTTGAGTTCGCCGCGGGTGACCTGGGAACCTGTCAACGAGGCGACCGAATTGGCGGGACCGCTCGTGACCACCGGCAAAGATGCCATCACGCGCGTCATTGTGCCGACCGCCGAAGCCCCTCGATACATCGTCACAATCGCGCCGCTCACCCGCGGACGGCGCCTGTTGTCGGACGATGTGGCGACGCTCGAGGCGATCGTGACGATCGCCGCTCGGCGTATTGATGCCATTCGCGTCACCCAGGAGCGCCATGCCCGCGAGATTCGCGAACGCGAAATGGGACGACTCGCGACAGAGGCGGAACTTCGTGCGCTTCGTGCCCAAATCAACCCTCATTTTCTGTTCAACGCGCTGACGACGATCGGCTATCTGATTCAAACAGCGCCGCCGCGCGCGCTCGAGACTTTGCTGCGGCTGACATCGCTGCTTCGGAGTGTGCTGCGGTCTGAAGGGGAATTCACGACGCTCGGACGCGAGCTCGATGTGATCGAAGCCTATCTTGACATCGAGCGCGCGCGTTTCGAACAGCGACTGCGCGTGACATTCGACGTGCCGCCGAAACTGCGCTACATCCGCCTGCCGGCGCTCGTCCTGCAGCCAATCGTCGAGAACGCGGTGAAACATGGCGTGGCGCCGAGAGCCAATGGGGGTGACATCAACATCGTCGCCCGCGTCGAGTCCGGCGTTCCACCGCGGCTGTCGATTCGCGTATCTGATACCGGAGCGGGCGTTTCGGCAGACGCGCTGCGCGAGGGTCGAGAGCGCGGTGTCGGCCTTCGCAACGTCGAACGGCGCCTTCATGGCCAATACGGCGCATCGGCCACCTTGTCGATCGACAGCAGACCAGGAGCAGGAACACTGGTCGAAGTCCGGATGCCCGTCACCGTCAGCCCGACCGAACACTCTGCGAATCAGGTTGCGGTGTGACCGCGCGGCTCCGTGTCGTCGTTGCCGATGATGAGCGGCCCGCCCGATCATTCCTCGTTGCGCTGCTCCGATCATTTGAGGACGTCACTGTGGTCGGCGAAGCGTCATCCGGCAAGGAGGCTGTGGCCATTATCGAGAAAGAGAAGCCGGATATCGCGTTTCTCGACTGGCAGATGCCGGAACTGGATGGGATGGGCGTGGTGCGTCAGCTTCGCAAGCAGTCGATGCCGCTCATCGCGTTCGTGACCGCGTATGACGAGTACGCGGTGCGCGCGTTCGAGGTGAACGCCGTCGATTACCTGCTGAAGCCGGTGGACAAGTCGCGCCTGCGCGAAACCCTCAACCGCGCGCAGGATCGAATGGAGCACGAAGAGATCGTCGCCGAGCAGGTGGCCTCGTCAGGTCCATTCCTCGAGCGCATCCCGGTTCGGCACCGCGAAGAGGTCGTGATCGTCCCCGTGCAGAACATCGCATCGATCGTTGCCGATGGCGAGTTGCTGAACATCACGACGAACCGCAACGACCGCCACACGATCACGTATCGCTTGAAAGATCTGGAACGGATGCTCGATCCCGCGCGGTTCATCCGGCTCGGCCGCGGCACGCTGGCGAATGTCGATCAGATCAGCAAAGTCGCGGTGATGCCGGGCGGCACGCACGTGGCGATCCTCGCCAACGGGCAGAAGCTCCCTGTCAGTCGCATCCAGTCCCGCGTCCTGCGGGATCGGCTTCTCAAGCTGTAGAGCCGGTCCGTATTTGACACCTGCGACGTACCTCAGTAACGTCTCGATTCGTATGACGCGGCTGCGTCGCATCCTCGGGCCAATCGCAGTGACGTGGCTTCTGTGCCAGACGGCGGGGTTCACGGCTGCGCCGCTTGTCTTGTCGCTCACCGCGCCCGCAGACCTCCTCGAATGCACGTGCACGCATGGAGATCACGCGATCTGTCCGATGCATCATCGGCCGGCATCAAACCCGCGCTGCGCGATACAGGCGGCTCACGAGGGTGGCGCCGCGGTCCTCTCCACATTGTTTAGCGGCGTTGGCATCATCGCGCTTGCGCCATTCACGATTGTCGCGGCGCCGATGACCACTGCCTGGATTCTTAATCTCACGCCTGCATCCTTCCGTCCCGCGCCTCCCGAGCCGCCGCCTCCTCGCGCCTGAATACATCGCCTTCTGTCTTCAACGGCACACGTGTGTCCGAACGGGACGTCGTGTCGTTTCGCTCAGGGGTATTTCAGGCGGAATCCAGGGGAGGGGAATGTGAGTTCGAAAGCTTCGCTCATTTTGTCTGGCGTTGTTTGGATCGTTCTAGCTGTGGGTCTCGTACCTGCTAATGCACAGAGTGAAGCCGCAATCCGAGGACAGCTCGTCGCACAGGCTGACGGTTCGGCACTGGCCCACGGCACGGTTACGCTCAAATCCATAACAACCGGTACGTCGGCACAGACCGCGATCGATGCGAGTGGCCGTTTTACGTTTTCAAACGTCAGTCCAGGAGAGTATGTCCTGACGGGTTCGTCGAATGGTTTTGCGAATCGAGATGTTCGTCTCCTGGTGGCGCCGCGTGAACTTCGAACCGTGACGATTCCGCTGCCGATCGCAGGAGTCTCGGTCACCGTCGATGTGACCGCCGAAGTCCCGCAGCTTCCGAGCACTCATTCCCCGAGTTCCACCTTGCTGACGGCGGAACGGATCGAGACATTGCCCGTCGCTCAGCGAGCCGTTCTTCCCGATGCGATCATAACGGCCGCCCCGGGCATGATTCGCGGCCACGACGATTTCGTGCACATCCGCGGTGAGGAGGTTGCCCTCAATCCGCTCATTAACGGAGTGTCGTTCTGGGAGAACGCGCACGCCGTGTTCTCGGCCGGTTTCAGTCCCGACGTGATCGAGACCGCGAACGTCATGACCGGCGGCTTCCCGGCGGAATACGGCAACCGATTCGGCGGTGTCGTGGACATCGTGACCAAGTCGGGGCTTCGCATGAGCAAGAGTGGTTCGGTCGCCATCAATGGCGGAGAGGCGGGGCGGGCCAACGTCCTCGGCGAGGTCGGTGGCCACCGTGAACGGGACGGGCATTAACCGTTTGGGCCGAATTTTGAATCCGGTCCGGTTTGTAGTTCACCCCGACCCACAAGCGTTTACCGA
>JACXTT010010266.1_pt1 | contig 12657 bp, 10 predicted proteins | sample 9270951 | NCBI WGS metagenome assembly JACXTT01 (sample SAMN15532306, study PRJNA645909) | rock metagenome | isolation source: weathered quartz diorite | place: Puerto Rico | collected 2017-06-21 | reverse complement strand
GTCTCGCCCCGGCAGCGACCGACATGTACGACGCGGGCGTCCTCTACGCCGATCACCTCCTCGGCCGGGTGGTCGAGGCGCTCCGCCGCCGCGGATCGCTCGACCGGACGGCGATCGTGGTGCTCGCCGACCACGGCGAGATGCTCGGCGAGCACGGCGAGTTCGGCCACGGGAACGCGCTCTACGAGCCCGTGCTGCGGGTGCCGCTCCTGGTGCGCTACCCGCGCCGCATCCCGGCCGCCGCGCGGCCGGCGGGCGCCGTATCGACCGTCGGCGTGTACGCGACCGTGCTCGATCTGGCAGGACTCCAGGCGCCCCCCTCGCTCCAGGTCGGCTCGCTGATGCCGGCGCTGGCCGGACAGCCGGCGGGCGGGCCCGTCGTCACGGAGCGCTTCGCCTCCATGCTCGGCACCGCGACGGGTGATCGGGCGGTGGAGCCGCTTCTCCGTCCCGACACGCGCTACCGCGTCTTCCACGCGGGCGGCATGAAGCTGGTCGAGACCTCGGCCGGCAAGGACCTGCTCTTCGACCTGGCGAGCGACGCGTCCGAGGTCCGCGACCTGGGCGCGACGGACGGCGCCACGCTCGCCCGGCTGCGGGGCGAGCTGGAGACCTGGCGCGCCGCCCTCGGCCTCCCCGCCCTGGACGCCCCGGCGGACGGGGCGGCCGCTCCGGAGATGGACCCCGCGGCGCACGAGCGCCTGCGCGCCCTCGGCTACGTGCAATAGACCTTGCGAGGAGGCGGGGCCGGACGTAGTGTCCGCGCCCATGGACATCACCTACTCGCATCTCATCGACGGCGAGCTGGTCGCCGGCCGCCGGCACTTCGAGGTCGTCAACCCCGCGACCGGCGCGCCCTTCGCGCGCTGCCCCGACGCCACGCGCGAGGACCTCGATCGCGCCATGGCCGCCGCGGCGCGCGCCTTTGCCACCGAGTGGTCGCGCGACGAGGGCCTCCGGCGGCGCACGCTCGTCCACATGAGCGAGGCGCTCGCGGCGAAGGCCGACGAGATCGGCCGCCTGGTCTGCCTGGAGCAGGGGAAGCCGCTCGCCGCCGCCGTGGGCGAGGTGAAGGGCGCGGCGCAGATCCTGCGCGTCTACGCCGACGAAGCGATCCCGCGCGACCTGCTCCGCGAGGATGCGAAGGCGCGCGTCACGCTGGTGCGGAAGCCGCTCGGCGTGGTCGCCGCGATCACGCCCTGGAACTATCCCGTGGCCACCCTGGTGATGAAGCTCGGTCCGGCGCTGCTCACCGGCAACACCGTGGTCGCGAAGCCGTCGCCCTTCACGCCGCTCTCCTCGCTCGCGCTCGGCGCCGCGCTCCGCAGCGCCATCCCCGCCGGCGTGGTGAACGTCCTCGGCGGGAGCGACGAGGTGGGCGCATGGATGACGGCGCATCCAACGGTGCGCAAGATCTCGTTCACCGGCAGCGTGCCCACCGGGAAAAAGATCATGCGCGCCGCGGCCGACGACCTGAAGCGCGTGACCCTGGAGCTCGGCGGCAACGACCCCGCGATCGTGCTCCCCGACGTCGACCCGGCGCAGGTGGCGCCGCGGCTCTTCTGGGGCGCGTTCACGAACTCGGGCCAGGTGTGCGTCGCCATCAAGCGCCTGTACGTGCACGAGGACGTCTTCCGCCCCGTGCTCTCGGCCCTCACCGAGCTGGCGCGCCAGGTGAAGGTGGGCGACGGGCTCCAGCCCGACACCCAGCTCGGACCCATCAACAACCGACCGCAGTTCGCACGCGTGCAGGAGCTGGTCGAGGATGCGCGCCGCGCCGGCGGCACGGTGGAGGTCGGCGGTGCGGCCCTCGGGTCGCCCGGCTACTTCTACCCGCCGACGATCGTCACCGGCGTCGGCGAGGGCGTCCGCCTGGTCGACGAGGAGCAGTTCGGCACCGCGTTGCCCGTCATTCCCTATCGCGATCTCGACGACGCGTTCGCGCAGGCGAACCGCACCCACTACGGCCTCGGCGGCTCGGTGTGGACCGGCGACCTGGCGCGCGGCGAGGAGCTGGCGCAGCGGCTCGAGTGCGGCACCGCCTGGGTCAACCAGCACCTCAACCTCGGCGCGAAGATCCCCTTCGGCGGCGTGAAGTGGAGCGGCATCGGGCGCGAGAACGGGAAGTGGGGCATCGAGGAGTTCTGCGAGCTCCAGGTGGTGAACGCGGCGCGTGGCTGAGCGGACCAGCCCGCTGTCGGACGGGTTGGCTGGATACTTGGCAAGTGCGCTAGTCCGCGCGACGGGTGGGTCCTCCCAAGGTCGCAGTGCTGCCTCGCCTGTCGACGGGATTGCGGGCCCACCGTCCCTCGGCAAACCTCCGAACAAACCTGACTCGAAGTAGTCAGCGAAGCGCGCCGTCTCTTGGGCGCGTCACGGAGGCGCCGATGCGAGCAGTACTTCGTGGATTTCTCTCCCTCGCCGTCCTTCTCTGGCTGATCGGTGCAGCTCCGATCAGCGCGGATCCACCGTCCGTCCCGGGCAACGGTCACGGGAACGGCCAAGGGAACGGCAACGGGAATGGCAATGGCGACGGCGGCGACCAAGGCGACGGCAACGGAGCGCCCTGCGGCCAGGTCGCGGGTGACGCCGATCAGGTCGCCGCGGCGCGCGCGGCCGCGGATGCGAGCTGCGATTGTACCGGCGCCGGTAACCACGGCCGCTACGTGAGCTGCGTTGCGCACTCGCTCAACGCGGCGGTGCAGGCCGGCACTCTGCGCGCCGAGTGCCGCGACTCGGTGATGAACTGCGCCGCCCGGTCAGCGTGCGGCAAGGCCGGTCGCGTGGCCTGCTGTCGCACCTCGGCCGATGGCACTACCCGCTGCAGCGTCAAGCGCTCCGCGGCGGCCTGCCGCGCACCCAAGGGAGGCACGGCGTGCGTCGGCTCGTCGGCGAGCTGCTGCGATGCGTGCGGCGCGGGCGGCACCTGCGGGCCGCCGGGAAGCACGACCACGACGGTCCCGACGGCGACGACCACCAGCACCGCGGCGGCGACGACCTCGACGACCGCCGGAGCCACGACCAGCACGACGGCCGGGGCGACGACCTCGACGACCTCGGCGGCCACCACGACGCCCGCGGCCGCCACGACCACGACGGCAGCCGCGACCACGACGACCGCGGCAGCCACGACGACGACCGCAGCCGCGACCACGACGACCGCGGCGGTGACCACCAGCACGGCCGCGCCGACCACGACCACCGCCGCACCCACGACCACCACCGCGGCGCCGACCACGACCACCGCGGCGCCCACGACCACCACGGCCGCCCCCACCACGACCACGCTGCCGGGCCCGATGTCGCTCAAGTTCACGAACGATCCGGGCACGACCAGCTGCGGCGGCCCGGGGCTGTCGCCGCTGCCGGCGTCCCCCTTCACCGGCGAGCTCGACTCCGACACCGGCTGCAGCACCAAGACCACCGACCTGGGCCGCGGCTGCCTCTACATCGGCGGCGGCAACGGCAAGGCCATCCCGCCGGGCGGGGTTCCCTCGGGCGCGACCAACTACCTGGACGTGTCCGGCTCGAACCTGGTCGCCAGCAACGGCACCGGCTCGCTCAACTGCACCAAGGCCGCCGGCCCGGCCAAGGTCTGCCTCAACAACGATGCCCTGCCGGCGTGCACGACCGATGCGAACTGCGGCGGCTACACCAACGGCTGCCACGAGGCGGCGAACTGCTTCTTCGGCCCGCCGCTCGAGTTCCCGAACCCGCTCCTCTCCTCGCTCACCACGTGCGTCATCAACATCATGCAGACCGATGCGTCCGGGACGGGGGACCCGTCGACGGGGAACTCCAGCGTCTCGCTGCCGCTCGCCTCGGAGGTGTACGTCACGGGCAACCTCGGCTCACCGTGCCCCAAGTGCGGCGGCACGTGCACCTACGGGCCGAACGCGGGTGGCGGATGCGCCGTGGGCGGCAGTAGCGGCACCAGCCAGGACTGCCCCCCGACGCGAGGCGGCGGCGCGTTCCAGGCGCCACTCAGCGTCACCCTGAGCCCGCTCAGCAGCGGCACGACGAGCCTGATCAGCGCCACGGGGAGCTTCTGCCCGAGCCAAAAGACTCCAGGAGCGTTCGGCCTGAGCGGCTCGCAGTGCATCAAGACCGTCGGCAATGCGTCCGGCGATCTGACCGACGGAATGCCGCACAGCGGTGGCATCCTGGCCTCCGCCTTCTGCATCCCGACCACCACGAACTCGACGATCGACGGGGTGGCCGACCTGCCCGGTCCGGGGCTCACCAGCCTTCCCGGAACCGCCCAGCTCGTTTCGACTCCGTAGCGGAACCCGTACCCTCCCGGCGCTCGTCCACCCGGGCGAGCGCCGGGGCCCGTCTCACGCGGGCCTGAGCCGCGGCAGCACCTTCGCCGCGAAGCGTTCCAGCCCTTCCCAGCCGAGCGCCGGTGGCATCCCGCCCATCAGCGGATGGAGCAGCACCTGTCCGGTCTCCCGCGCGAGCGCCACGCACTCGTCGGGCGTGACCACGCGGTAGACGCCGCTCCGCCGGAGCTCGTCGATGTTCTTCGCCTCCACGTGCACCGCCGAGCGCTGCCCGGGCGTCTGCCACGCGGCATACGTCTGCGCGTCGTAGAGCGCGTGGGGCGCGATGCGCGTCCAGTCGCGCTCCGGGTCGTCGCTCACGTGGACGAACCCGGGGCCGTTCGGCAGGTGGACGAAGCCGCCGTCGAAGCCGAGCCGGCGACACTCCGCCTGATAGACCTCGGCCAGGTGCGGATCGCCGATCGCGGGGAAGAAGCCGCAGCGGAGCCGGGCGGCGCGCCGCGCCGCCTTCTCGGTGGAGCCGCCGATCAGCACCAGCGGCGGTGACGCGGGCCGCGGCGTCACCCGCACCGTCCGCCCACGCCAGGTGAACGGCTCCCCGCTCCACGCCTGCCGCAGCACCTCGACGTACTCGTCGAGCAGCCGGCCCCGCTGCGCGCGGTCGACGCCCGCCATGGCAAACTCCTCGTGGCGGTAGCCGAGCCCGGCGATCAGGCTGACACGGCTGCCGCTCGCCAGGTCGAGGACCGCGAGCTGCTCGGCCAGGCGCACCGGGTCGTGCAGCGGCACCAGCACGGCGGAGATGCTGATGCGGATCGTCTTCGTGCGCCCGGCGATCGCGGCGGCCAGGGTCACCGGCGCCGGCAGGTAGCCGTCCTCGACCCCGTGGTGCTCGGAGAGGACGAGGAAGTCGAGGCCGAGCCGGTCGGCCCAGGCGGCCTGGTCGAGGCAGGCAGCGTACAGCTCCGCATGCGTGGCGGTCCCGAAGGAGGGCGCGCGGAGATCGTAGCGCAGGCCGATGATGGTCATGGTGGCGGGTTTGTATTGGCGCGGCGCTGCGCTAGTCAACGTCCCACGGGAGGAGCACATGGACCTCGACGCACGCATCCGCCGGCTGGAGGACATCGCGGCCATCGAGCAGCTCAAGTACCGCTACTGGCGTTGCCTCGACCTGAAGCTCTGGGACGAGCTCGCCGGCTGCTTCACCGACCAGGCGACGGCCGACTATGGCGAGGGACGCTACCGCTTCGCCGGCGCGGAGGCCATCCTGCGCTTCCTCCGCGAGTCACTCGGGCAGGAATCGGGCTCGCTGACCGTCCATCACGGGCATCACCCCGAGATCGAGCTCACCGGCCCGACCACCGCACGCGGCACCTGGGCGCTCTACAACTACCTCTTCAACCCCGGGCAGCAGCGCTCGATCCGCATCGGCGCCTACTACCACGACGAGTACGTGAAGCTCGGCGGCGCGTGGAAGATCGCCCACACGGGCTACGCGTACATCTTCCGCGAGGAGTGGAGCCGCGAGGACACGCCGAGCCTGAAGCTCGTCGCGCCGTGAGCGCGCCGCTACGGCGTCATGCTCGCGATGACGCGACGGGCCTGATCGGCCTGCTGCCCGACGGTCGCGAGACAGGCGGACGTCGGGCCCGGCTCGTGGCGGCTCGCACGCATCGCCCGCCGGAAGAGCGCGGACAACCGGCGATAGGCCGTCTTGAGCGGCCGCCTCACCCGCTCCGGCTCGCTCGCCCGTGAAGCGCGCTCCTCGGCGAGGACGAGGGGCTTCCGCACGTCCCGGACGGTACCCGAGACGATGGTCTTCCAGCGCGGGGGAATCTGCCCGTCACACACCGCGTCGGGCGAGAGCTTGTCCAGCTCGCAGAGCGCGCTCGCGAATCCCGGCCGGGGTCGCGTGGTGCAGGCGCCGGCCGTGCAGATCCCTTCCGCCTCGCAGGAGCTGCCGCACGACGCCGACGCCTGCGGCTCGTCGTCGGTCGCACCGTCGCAGTCGTCATCGCGGCCGTTGCAGACCTCGGCCGCTCCCGGGTGCACGGTGGCATCGCCGTCGTTGCAGTCGAGCGGCCCGCAGTCACCCCCCGCGGACGAGAAGCCGTCACCGTCCAGGTCGGGGCACCGGGACACGGCCAGGTCGCCGTATCGCAGGGCGTAGGGCGCCGGGCAGGTGACGCACGGGCGCACGCCGGTCGGTCCCTGGGCGCCCGCGGGGTCGAGCACGAACAGCATGTCCGCACCCCCGGGAAGACCCGAGACGCCGAGGAGCATGCCCAGATCGCGCGCGAACGCCAGCCCCGTGATCGTGCCCACGTCCTGCGAGACGGTGATCGGCTCGACGGTGGCGGTCGCGACGTCGAACCGGAAGAGCTGGCGGGTCGCGTTCGTCCACAGGTACCAGCCACCGGCCCCGTCCTGGCTGATGTCTCCGCCCTGGAGCACGATCGGTGTGCCGTTCCCGAGATGCAGCTGCCCGATCACGGTCGTCGTGAGCGGTGCGAGGCCGATGCGATAGAGCAGATCGGTGGCCTCGTCCGTGGCGTAGAGGTCACCTCCGGAGGCTTCGAGGCCGACCACCGTCGAGAGCCCCGTGGGGCCGAGATCGGAGAGTGTGAACGACGCGACGTCGAGCTGGAAGAGATGGCCGTCGAGCGCGGCCAGGAACAGGATCCGATCGGTGCGCGCAGCGAGCGCGAAGGAGGCGAGGGGCAGCTCGCCGAGCGTGGTCAGCTGTCCGGTCGATGGCTCGACGGTGAACAGCGTGGAGGCGCTGACCCCGTCGCTATCGAGGTAGAAGATCGTCTCGCTGCGGGCCGGGGCCGCGAGGGCAACGAGAACGGCCAGCGCTGTCAATGTGAAACGGGGCACGGTTCCGTCGGGAAACTGCAACCGATGTGCCGGTGTACGCGGCGCCCGCCGGGCGCGCGCGCCGGACGCGCGCGGGTGAAAGACCCGCCTCCGCGAAGGCATCCTTCGCGCGACACGGCGGATGCTTGCGCAGACCCGTTTTTGGGGCGCGCCCGCACGACCATGTCGGCGCTGCAGTGGTGGTCCGACGCATCGGCTTGATCCCCGGCAGCGTCCCGGCCGATACTCGCGGGCGGATCGCCCGATGACCCATGCCTACCGCACGTTCGATCCCCTGCTCTCCGCCGACGACGCGCGCCGGCTGGTCCCCCTCTGCGAACGGCTCGGCAGCTACAAGATGTACTCCGAGGAGCGCGTCGATTCGGAGTTCGAGACGGGCCTTCCCGAGCGCTTCGACGCGGCCAGGAACTTCCCCGAGACGGGAGGGCGCTTCGGGCGGCGCGAGACGACGGCCATTCTCGCCGCACGCACCAACTACTTCCGCGAGACCTACGCCTACGGCGACGAGATCCGGGCTCTGGGCATCGAGCCCTTCCTGCACCACGCGGGCTTCGCGGACGCGGCGCGCGCGATCCACGGCCGCCCCGTGATCGTCCCCGCCATCGTCTACGCGAACCTGCTCGTCCCCGGGCAGGAGCTGGCGGTGCACACCGACGTCCCGGAGTTTCGCGGCGCGAACCGGAAGAAGATGCCGCAGTGGTTGCTGGTCGTCATGCACCACTCGGGCCTGTTCGACACGTGGCGCATGCCGATCGCGACCGCGGTCTCCTGGTACCACGACTGCGAGGGCGGCGACTTCGCGTTCTATCCCGGGGGCCCCGCGGCGCCGCCGGTCGCCCTGCCCGTGCGCTTCAACACGGCGATCCTCCTCGACACCGACACCGTCTTCCACGGGGTCGACCGCGTCGCGGAGAAGAGCGGCCCGATCGCGCCGCTCCGTCCCGGCATGCGCCTGTGCTTCGCCGGCCACGGCACCTGGAATGTGCTGGACGGCGAGCAGCCCGTCGCCACCTATCGCTGGGAGGAGATGCGCTTCTCGATCTCCTGGAAGGCGTACTGCTTCCGTGACGAGGCGGAGCATCGCGCCTGGGCGCGGCACAGCGACGATCTCAGCTTGGACTTCATCCTCGACCACCTGCTCGCCGACCTCCGCCGGCGTGGACGTCTGGGGAGCGAGCGGCCGGGCAACACGGACCTCGCGCTCCTGCTGGTCGACGAGTACGTCCGCTTCCCGCCGCCGGCCTAGCCGCCCCCGAAGCACGCCTCGAGCGCGCGCATGTACGGCACGCAGTGCCGCAGCCGCTTCACCTCGTCGCGCGCGGCCGTGAGCGAGAGGCCCTCGCGCACGTGGAGATACGCGATGGCCGCCGTTGGCGCGCGGTTGAGTCCCGCGTTGCAGTGGAGGTAGACGCGCCCGCCCGCGTCGACCACGCGGGCGACGAGCGCGACGATCTCGTGCAGGCGCGCGGCGAGGTTCCGGTCGTCGCCGTCAGGGACCGGGATGCGATGGAAGGCGAGCCCGTGCGTGTCGTAGGCGCGCTCGAGCGCGCGGAGCCGGAGCCCCTTGCTCGCCAGGTCGGCGTCGTCCTGCAAGCTGACGACGGCGGTGACCCCGTGCTCCTCGCCGAGCCAGGCCGCGTCCTCGGGCAGTGGGTACTCGCCGATCAGCAGCGACGGCCGGATGACGCTCACGCCCGGCCGGCCGCCCGGACGCGGCGGCGGGCCCATGAGGCCGATCGCCCGCGGGACGTCCACGCTATCCGTGCACCTGGAGCAGCAGCGTGGGGACGCCCGCCGTCCCCGAGCGCACGGTCACGACCGACGTGCCCGGCCGCATGCCGTCGCGCACCGGGCTCACGTCGACGCCGGCGCTCAGCAGGCGCTCGCGACGGGCCGCGAGGTCGGCGACGCGGTAGGACACGCCGTAGAGGTAGTCGGGCGCATCGGCATCGGCCGGCGGCGGATACGGGGTCGCGAACTCGAGCGTGATGCCACCGCTCCGGAAGAAGACGAGCCGGAGCCCACGCTCGGGAAACGCGCGATCGAGTGCCAGGCGAAGGCCCAGCCGGTGGCGCCAGAGGGCGATGGCCCGATCGGCGTCGGCGGTGCGCACCACCACGTGGTCGATCGCCGTCGTCTCCGCGGACGCCGGCTCGGCGGGCGGGCCGAGCTCGACCGCGATGCCGTGAAAGTCCCCGGGCCACTCCGCGGGCCGCGCGCCGGCGAAACGGATCGAGCGCACCCCGGGCTCGCCGGCCAGGAGCTCGACGGCCCCGCGACCGAGCTGAAAGCGGCGGATGTCACCGGCACGCCGCGCCGGGTCCAGGCCGAGGAGCAGCGCGTACGCCGCCGTCGCCTCGTCCAGATCGGCCACCCCGATCTGGACGCTGTCCAGCTCCATGGCGGCGGTCTACCACATCTCGTCGGGTGAGCGCGCGCCCACGGTCACGGCATCGCGGCCGCCTTCGTCTGCACGAGGTTCAGGAGGTCGCCCATCGTCCAGCTGTAGTCGAGGATGTGCGTCCCGAGGAACGCGGGTGACAGCACACCGTTGTCGAAGGGGACCAGGTTCTGGCGCAGATCGCCCGGGCCGGGGCTGACGGAGACCTCGAGGTAGCTGTGGTTGGTCGCGTCCTTGACGCACTGGCCGGCGTAGAAGCTCGGAAATTCCACGAACGGCGTCGGGATGCCGGGGTTCGGCACGATGTTGTAGAGGGGCTGGTTCGAGTGGGTCGGGAAGTACGTGGCGCTGAAGACGGCCGGGGTGGCGACGCCGAGCCCGGCGGGATTCGTGCACGCGACGTCCATGCTGGGGCCGCCGATATCGTTCGAGCCGTTCGCCGGCGGGAACCCGGCCGCGTAGCTCCGGTACGCGATCACGCACCCCGTCTGCGCGACACTCTGACAGAGCGGGATGTTCTGGAACGTGCCGCCGATCGTCCCGCCCTGCGGGACGGTGACGCTGCCGCCGATGAGGAGCGCCGCGATCAGGCGGCTCCGGAGGGCGCTGGATGGATCGACCTCCTCCTGCATGAGCCGGGTTGTCATGAAGGTCCCTTGCGAATGCCCCATGATGACGACGTTGCGACCGCCGTTCTCGTACTTGAGGTAGAGGCGCCAGGCGTCGAGGACGTCCCGGTACGCGACGTCGAGGTACTGCGCGGCGTTCGGCGTACCGAACGTCCCGAGCGTGATCTGGCGGTAGTGCGGGGCGAAGATGCGGCAGAGCCCGTTCAGGCGCGCCGCCTGGGCGAGCAGGGGATCGAGCGTCAGCGCGACGTAAGCCGGGTCGGTCACGTCCTGGTGGTTCCCGACCGGGCCGAAGAGGTCGACGGTCGGATACACGTAGAAGCAGTCATAGGGATGGTCCTCGGCGCCGACCTCGGGCTCCGCGGTCATGGAGAGGTCGGGATGGATGACCGTCGCATCGAGTGAGCCCGCGACCAGGCACTGGTTGTTCGCCATCCCCGGGCGGCAGAGCCAGAACGCGTCGTCGCCGTAGGGGAGCGGACAGAGATCGGGCGCCGGCGAGGCCTTCGCGAGGTAAGTGCGTCCCGGACTGAACTGGACGGTACCGCCGAAGCTCAGGCAGTACTGGCGTCCAGCGAGGGTCATGACGATCCGGACCGGCGACGGGTTCCCGCCGAGCGTCTGCCCGAGCGCGTCGCCCCGTCCGAGCACCGAGATCTCCCGCCCGGACTTCACGTGGACGCCGCGCAGCGGGCTCGCGTCCCCGAACACGTACCCCGTGACGGTCCCGCTGCGACGGAGATAGCGCCATCCGGTGGCCGGCAGCGGATAGGTGGTGTCGAAGACGTCGCCCTCGATCGACAGCACGCGGATGCTTCCGCCGTGCAGCACCGGATCGTCCGCGCTGCCAGCGCCCCCTCCGAGCGTGATGCTCGCATCACGCGAGCGCATGCTGAGGACCCGCTTCGCGAGATGCAGCCGATCGCCGGTGAGCAGCTCGTTCGCGGCCACGGCGGTCGATGCCCACACCGCCAAGCCGGACAACGAGACCAATGCGAACCAGAGCCTGCGACGTGCCCTGCGTCGATCCATCTCCATCCTCGGCTCCTCCCTTCGCGACGGATGACTTCGAGGAGCTACGACGCTACAGCGCGGCTCGCGTGGCAGTCCAGAAAATTCCGGCGAACGGCCGGATGTCCCGCCACAGGCGAATGGTCGAAAACGAGCGCCACTCGATGATGTGTCGTTGCGCTGGTACGCGCCCCGACGCTCCGTCATCCCGCCGCGATGTGCCACGCACCGGGTCTCCTCAGCACTCCCAGCCCGTCAGCACCGGCTTGATGTCGACGACCGGCGTGCCATCGATGGCTTCGATGGGGCCGATCCTCGACCGGTTGCCGGCGACCTTTCGCACCGTCACCGCATGAAGCCCCAACGGATTCGGTCGGTCGGGGGAGCGTGTCGCGACGACGCCCGCGAGCACGCGTCGTCTATCGCTGCGTGGGTGGACCTGGAACACGTCGCGCCGTCCCTGGTGAAGCCAGGTGATGACGATGATTCTGTCGCTGCGTGAACACCATGGAGTCCTCGCGATGCCCATGGTTGCACCTCCAGCCAGGCGTCAGCCGCCCCCTCCGACCGTTGCTTCGGCGCTCGTGCCCGTTTCTTGAGGAGCGAGCGGATCCCGATCGGTCGCAGCCCGAAGCGGGTGCGGCGCGCAACGGCGACTCAGGATGTGACCAGGAGGAAAAGCGACGAACGGGTCCGGGCCGGGGCTCGACGAGGATGTGCCAGGAGCACTGCACGGAGAAGGGCACGCACTCGGACAGTCTGCCCGGCCGCGTCCTCCACGACGCGCGCGCCGCGACTCTCGCCAGCGCCTGAGCGAACGGACGGCTCGCCCACGGCCCGGTGGGGTCGTGGGCGCGGCCGCCCTCGGGACTACATCTACTTGAAGAAGATGTCCGTCACCACGAAGCATCTTGTGCTCGCGCGGCGGGGAACGCGCGCGACCATCGCATCACCACCGTCTGCGCCTTGCACCATCTCCGTGGCATCCACCAGGGCCGGGTGCTGGCCTGGGGCGTGGCGAGGAGGGCGCCGCCACGTGAGCCCCAGCACACCTTGCGCGCCGAGCCCGAGGGGTGCGAAGGAAGAAGACGTGTTCGCCTTCGCGCTCTCCGACGAGGAGCGCCTGATCCAGGAAACGGCGCGGCGCTTCGCGCGCGATCGGCTGCTTCCGGGCCTCCGCACCCACGAGGGCGCCCGCGGCGTCCCGCCGGCGCTGGCCAGCGAGTTCGCCGGGCTGGGGCTCGGCGGCGAGGAGATCACCACGTTCGTGCGCGTGCTCGTCCTGGAGGAGCTCGCCGCCGTGGACCCCGGCGCGGCGCTGGCGCTCGAGGGTACCGGGCTGGCACGGCCCTTCCTCGCCGCGGCGGAACCCGCCGATGGGCGAGGGGTCGTGATCGAGGACGTCGAGGGTCGCTTCCGCGAGCACGACGGTCGGCTCACGGGCGACCATCCC
>JACXTT010010265.1_pt1 | contig 12662 bp, 11 predicted proteins | sample 9270951 | NCBI WGS metagenome assembly JACXTT01 (sample SAMN15532306, study PRJNA645909) | rock metagenome | isolation source: weathered quartz diorite | place: Puerto Rico | collected 2017-06-21 | reverse complement strand
CAGCGGCGCAACGGGGAGTGGGAAGTGAGCAAGAGCAAGACGATCACCGTGCCGGCCAAGAAGCTCTTCGCCGCGTTCAAGACTCCGCGCGGCCGCGCCAAGTGGCTGGCCGGCGCGAAGCTCACCGTTCGCACGGCACTGCCCGAGAAGTCGATACGCGTGCGATGGGAAGACGGCCCGCCGGTCGACATTCTCTTCACGCGGCGCGGCGATTCGAAAAGCCAGGTGGCCATTCAGCATCGGAGGCTGCCGACCAAAGCGGACGCCGACCGCATGCGCGCCTTCTGGACGGAGCGTCTGGAGGCGCTCGCCGCGGCGATGAAGCCGTAGCGCGATTCACTTGAGCAGCGCGCCGAGGCGTTGGCACGCCTCGGCGTCGCTGCGATCGCAGGCCTTCCGGTAGTACTTCGCGGCGCGCGCGTTGTCGCGGTTCACCTCGTTGCCGAGCTCGTAGACCACGCCGAGGTTGAAGCAGCCGAAGGCGTCGCCGCCGGCGCAGCCTTTCTCCAGGAGCGCCAAGCCGTCGGGGACGTCGTGGATGAGGCCCTTCCCGAAAATCGATTCGGTGCCGGCCAGCGAACAGGCGCGGACGATGTTCCCGGCATCCTCGTCGTCGCCGGAGAGAGGCGTGCGGCCGCAAACGTCGCGGAAGATGCGCAAGGCGCGCGGGTGGTCGGCCGAAACGCCGATGCCGTCGCGGATCATGCGCCCGAGGTTGAGGCAGCCGAGATTGTTGGGAACGGCGCACGAGCTGCCGTCGCATCCGTGCTTGTAGAGACGGAGCGCGGCTTGGAGATCGGCGCGCGCGCCGCGGCCGTTCTGCATCATCCAGCCGAGGTTCGTGCAGGCCAGCGCGTTGCCGGCGTCGCAGGCCTGCTCGTAGGCCGCGAGCGCTTCCTTGTCGCCGCTCCCTTTGTTCTTCAGCTCGAGCCCGAGCAGAAAGCAGCCTTCGCTGTCGCCCAGATCGCAGGCTTGCCGCAGGAGGACGATGTTGTTCCGGTGCGCTTTGGCCATCGCCGCGCATGCGCCGCCGTCGCCTCTGCGGCATGCCGCGGCATCGTCGAGCGTCTTGCGCGGAAAGCGGACGTTGACCGGGACGTGCACGTCGATGGCGATGGTGTCGATCCCCCGGCGGATGTGCAGCCGAGTATCTCCGCACCCCTGCTTCTCGAACGCCGCGCGAAAATCGCAGGCGTTCTGTACCAATTGGTCGCCTACGCCCTGAATCACATCGCTCACCCCCACCCCGGCCCGCCCCGCGGGACTCCCAGCCCAGACGAACCGCACCATGGCGCCGGCGATGTAGCTCGGGATATTGCGCGCCCGGCGCATGGCGTCGGAGATGTTCGTCACCTCGGCGCCGAGCGAGGCGACGCGGCAGGGGGCCGCGGAGGCGGCGGAGGTTACGAGGAGGAGGAGAATCGCCGCGTGTAGTGCGGGCGTCCTCGCCCGCACCGATCGGGCCTCTCGCCCCATCGCGGCAATATCAGCGCCGGGCGAGACGCCCAGCGCGCGAGGGCGGGAGGCCCGCACTCCGCGCAGCGCGTGCCCATGCTCAGTGCTTGGCCGCACGGTGTCGCGGGAAGGCGTTCAAGTACGCGAAGCCGCTCTTCGCCGTCACGGTGGACCCTCCCACGGTGAGCACCACGTCCACCACAGCGACCGCGTGCGCCGGCACCGTGGCGGTGATGGTCACCGCATCGACGACCTGCACGTTTGTGGCGGGGAGGCCGCCGATGGTGAGCGACGAGGTCACGGCGGCGCTGAAGCCGGCGCCGCTGAGACTCACCTTCGAGCCGCCGGCCGCCAGCGACGCCGACGGCGTGATCAGCGTGATGGCCAGCGGCGGAACCGTGTAGTGGAACGCCCCCGCCGCCGTGGCCGTCAGACCGCCGGGATTGGTCACCACCACATCCATTCCGACGGCCACTTGCTCGCTGGTCGGGCCGAGCGGCGTCATGGCAGTGATGGTGGTGGCATTGACGACGTTCACGTTGATCGCCGCCACTCCGCCGACGGTGACCGTGGCGCCACTCTGGAAGCTCGTTCCAGTGATGGTGATCAGCGTGTAGCCGGAGGTGGGGCCGCTGCCGGGGGTGACGGAGCTGATGGTCGGCGACGGCGTGTTGTACGTGAAGCCGCCGGCGAGCGTGCCGCTCTTCGTGTCGGGATTGGTGACCACCACGTCGACGGCGCCTGCCGCGTGCGCCGGGGTGGTGGCGGTGATGGAGGTCGAGCTCGGGACCACCACGTTGGTGGCCGCCACGCCGCCGAAAGTCACCGCCGCACCCGTCTGAAAGTTACTGCCGGTGATGGTCACCGCCGTTCCGCCGGCGGTGGAGCCGCTCGGCGGCGCCACCGCGGAGACTTGCGGCGGCTGCGTCATCACCGCACGGACGATGAGCGTGCCGACCATGTTCGAGTGGCCGCTGCCGCAATTCGAGTTGGTGCAAACAAAGCCGAACGTCCCGGCCGTGGTGGCCGTGAAAGTCACCGATCGCGTCTGCCCTCTGGCCACATCGACACCGTTCTCGATGTACGTATCCATCAGAATCCCGTGGCCGCCATTGCCGGTGTCGTTTGCGGGCACGCTCACGTTGATGGTCACCACATCACCCTGATTCACGGTGATCTGCGACGGGGAAAAGTTAAATGCCCGCGCAGTGATGTTGAAAGTCTGCGCCGCCTCCGGATTGATCGTTTCCGGCTGCGGGATGACGGGTCCATGGCTTGAAGCCGCGGTCATCATGGCCCGCAGCATTTCCAAGTGCTCGGGCGTGTGGTGGTCATGCTCCTGTGCAACGGCGCCAACTGTAGACAACAAAATCGAGACAGCCAGAGAGATGATGGGTCGCATGTTCTCCTCAAGACGGGCGCCGTGCGGAGCGCGTTTACACCTTCACAATGATGTTGCGGCGGTAGAGCAGCCACAAAATGCCGAGCCAGAAGCCGACGAAGCAAAGGCCCCACAGAAGCGAGGCCAGCCTGGCGGGAAAGAAGGGCTCGAAGGCGAGTTGATAGCTCGCCTGCTGCAGTGAGACTCCATTGATCTTGACTAGCGAAATGATGAGCCGCGCCATGATCCCCGACCCGACGAAGGCCACGAGCGGGTTCACGCCGTACACGACGAACGGCTTGCTCCAGCCGCGCACGCGGTGCAGGTCGGTGATCCAGAGGCACGTGGCCAGCACCACGCAGGCGAACCCGGCGGTGAACACCACGTAGCTGCTGGTCCAGAGATTCTTGTTGATCGGGAAGAAGGCGCCCCACAGCGATCCGGCCACCATGCCCAGCGATCCGGCGCCGTACAGCCCGACGATGCGCTCCACCAGCGGCCGGCGTTTCTGCATCAGCCAGCGGCCGGCGAAGACGCCGAGCATGGCGGTGGCGATGGCCGGCAGCGTCGACAGCGGACCCTCCGGGTCCCACGTTTTGCTCGAGGCCCAGATGTGCTTCTCGCCGAGGATCAGGCGGTCGGTCCACGCGGCCAACGTCTTGTCGGGCTGATCCAGCGTAAAGGCGCCGATGGTGCCGGTGCCTGGCACCGGGATAAGGGTCATGATCATCCAGTAGCCGATGAGCAGCGCCGCAACGATGGCGATCTGCTGCCGTTTCGAAGTCCGCAGCGTCAGTAGGGCCGCGCAGATGTAGGCGACGCCGATCCGCTGCAGCACGCCGGCGAAGCGGAGGTGCGCGGCGCGGTAGACGATGCGGTCCCAGAAGCTCGGATCGGGATTCCCCGCGATCTTTCCCCACCAGAAGAAGGGGAAGGCGTTGAGTAGCAGGCCGGCCAGGACGATGAGCAAGCCGCGGCGAATGATGCGTTGGGGATCCTTCTTCGACAGCTCGGTGGTGATCCCGACGATGAAGAGAAAAAAGGGAAAGATGAGGTCGGTCGGGGTCCAGCCGTGCCACGGCGCGTGCTCCAGCGGCGGATAGATCGCGCTCCACGATCCGGGATTGTTGACCAGCAGCATCCCGGCGATGGTCACACCGCGGAAAACGTCGAGGGCGACGAGACGCTCGCGCGGAGGGGCGGGGGGCGGAGGCACATCGCCGGCCAGAAGCTCTTCGGGCGCTTCGAGGACCGCGGTCATGGTGGAATGATCGCACGAAGGGGCGTGTGGCAGGTGCTCATCTGGACCGCCGCCACAAACCTTCCGCCTTCGATCGGAACAGACCGGCCTGCCGCAAGAGCTCACTCACCTTGGTCAATTGCCTGATGCTGCGGCGTGGGAGCACCCATGCCTTCGGAGCGAGGTCAATCGCACGATCGATATAGGGAAGATCGCCGCTGCCGAACCGCCAGCCGCGCGATTCGAACCTCTCCAGATCGACCGGAACGGTGAACGAGCGCATCGTCCTCTTGCCGTACTGGTTGAAGAAGCCTTCGAAGTAGCTCAAGCCTAGAGCGAGATAGGGATAAATCGGCTCGCGCGAGCGCAGCGTGGTGAAGTTCGATTTGGCGACCGCGCCCCACAGGCCTCCGCTCTCATAGAGCGCCAGGCAGTGGCCGTCGTCGCTGGCTGCATCGATGTACATGAGACGCGGCGGATGGCCCAGCTCCCGAAGCGCGGCACAGGCGAACAGCACGCCGCTGAAGCATTGCGCCTTTCCGCTGCGCATGACGGCGCGCGGCGAGGAGGCGCCGCCTTTCTCCTCATACTCCAGCTCATCGATGAACTGCTGGATGAGCGCCGGAGCTCGCAGCCCGGCCAGAATGCGACGCTCTCTCGCCGTCCAACCCAACCTATCCGCCCTGCAGCCTCTTACATGCTTTCAAGTGCCGCACCGCGGCGGCCTTGTCCCCGCGCCGCTCGTAGATCCCGGCGAGATTGTAGTGCGCGTCCGCATTCTCCGGATCGAGGGCGATGGCCTTCTCGTACAGCGCGATGGCCTCTGTCGATCGGCCGAGGTCCTCGAGCGCCACGCCGAGGTTGAAGACCGCCACGGCGTGATCGGGCTCGAGCTCCAGAGCCGCGCGGTAGTGCTTCTCCGCGGCCAGCGGCGCGCCCCCTTCGTGCAGAATGCGGCCCAGGTTCACGTGAGCATCGACGTGCTGCGGGTCGAGGGCCACCGCGCGCTCGTACGCCGCGCGCGCTTCGCCGGGAGAAGTAATCTCGAGATCGAGTGCCAGCTCGAACCACTCCTCGGCGTCGCCGCCCGGAGCGTCGTCGCGGACCACGGGCGGCGCGAAATCAAATAGCTTCTGTCCGGACTCAGGGTTCCACACGCTCTCTCCCTCCCTGACCACAACCCTCTCGCCGTCCGCCGTCAGGCGCACGCCGGTGAGCGACTGCTCCTCCGGCAACTGTTCGCGCAAACGGCGAAGGACGCGCCGCACGCGCCGCTCCGGCACCTGCGCGGCGGTGAGCTCGCCGGCGGTGCGGAGGATGACCAGGTCTTCGAATCCGAAGCGCAGCTCGCCGCGCTCGCCGCGCTCGGGCTTGAGCACACCCTTCGCCGCGTAGGCGCGGATTTGCGTCGCGGAGAGGCCGAGCATCGCGGAGACCTCCCGGACGGTGAAGGACATGCCGCCATTTTAGCGGCTCGCGCGCTTGCTGTTGCTCTTTCCCGCGGTCGCCGCCTTCGCCGGCTTCCGCTTCGACTCCGTCTTCATCGGCATGCGCGCCACCGCCTTCGGTGTCGCCGGCTTGCTGCTGCGCGCGCCGCCCAGGCTCGCCTTCAGCGCCTCCATCAGATCGATGACCTGCGCCTTCGGCTCTTCGACCATGGTGGAGGTGATCTCCTCGCCGTCGATCTTCTGCTGGATCATGGCGCGGATGCGGTCGGCCACTTCGTCGCGATAGTTCTCGGGGTGGAACTCGTCCGCCGCCCCCATCTCGGCGAGCTGAACGGCCATCTTCAGCTCGCTGTCCTTGACGATCGTATCGCCGAGGTCGAGATCCTCGAAGGCGCGAATCTCGTTCGGATAGAAAAGCTGCTGCATGACCAGCCCGCCGTTGAGCGGGCGGAGCACCACCAGGTACTGCTTGCCGCGCGCGGCGTACTTCGCCAGCGCCCAGCGGCCGGTCTGCTCCAGCGCCTTGGCCAGGAGCTTGTAGGCGCGGTCGCCGCCTTTGTCCGGCGTCATGTAGTTCGCTTTCTGGAAGTAGATCGGGTCGATGGCCTCGCGCGGAAGGAACTCGCTGATCTCGATGGTCTGCGTGGCCTTCTCCTCCATTGCTTTGAGCTCTTCCTCGGAGAAGAGGACGTACTGGCCGCGCGAGAACTCGTAGCCCTTGGCCGTCTCTTCGCGGCTGATGGTGCGCTCGTCTTTGGGGCAGAAGAGCTGCTGCTGGATGCGGCTGCCGCATTCCTTGTGGATCATATTGAAGCTGATCCGCTCGGTGGCTTCGGTGGCCGAGTAGAGCTTGACGGGGATGGCGACGAGGCCGAAGGCGATCTGACCGGACGCAAAGGGACGTGGCATTGACGGCTCCTGTAAGTTTCTGTCAAAACCGGATTCCGCCGGCGCTTCTTTCCGTCGAAGAGTGCACCGAGGGTTGTGCAGTTTAACATTGTTCGCCGTTGGCTGTTGGCCGTTGGCCGGACAACCGGACCTCGGCCAACGGCCAACGGTCAACAGCGAACGAAACCCATGAGCCGCTACCAGACGATCTACGCCGTCGTCCGCCGCATCCCGCGCGGGCGCGTGGCCACCTATGGCCAGATCGCCACGCTCGCCGGGCTCGACGGGCACGCGCGGCAGGTGGGCTATGCGCTGCACGCCCTTCCGGGCGACTCGGGGGTACCGTGGCACCGCGTGGTGAACTCCTACGGCGAGGTCAGCCGCCGCTCCGACTCCGATTCCGACGAGCTGCAGGTCGAGCTGCTGCGCGCGGAGGGGGTGGCATTCGATACAGCCGGTAGAATCGATCTGCGGCGGTTTCGCTGGCGGAAAACGGGATTGAGACGATAAACTGCGTTGTTCCTGACGCGAACATGAAAGTCGCCTTCATCAAGCCGCCCGTCGGCGGCATCCTCGGCCTGGAGATGCTCACCTTCGTCGAGCCTCTCGGACCCATCTGCGTGGCCGCGTGCCTCGAGCAGGATGGCCATCAGTGCAAGGTCATCGACCTGCGCATCGACGGCGAGGAGAAGGGGCTGGCCGACTGCCGTGCCTTCGCGCCCGACATGGTCGGGCTTCAGTGCAACTTCACCACGGAGCGCAACCGCACTATCCGCCTCGCCGAGCGGATCAAACGCGAGATGCCGCAGACGCTGGTCGTGGTCGGCGGCCACGACGCCTCGCGCGATCCGGAGTGGTTCCGCCGCGACGCGGTCGACTTCATCGCCATCGGCGACGGCGAGGAAGTGATGCCGCCGCTGGCCACCGCGCTGGCGGAAGGGCGCGACGCGCGCAAGATCCGCGGCCTGGAAATGCGCGACGGCAGCGGCTGGATCTACACCGGCCACGTCGACGTTCGGCCGAACCTCGACAGCTATCCGAAGCCGGCGCGCCACCTCATCGAGCACTACGCCGACCACTACTACATCAACTTCCATAAGCCGCTGGCGCTGATGGAAACGGCGCGCGGTTGCCCCTTCAAGTGCAATTTCTGTTCGGTGTGGAAGTTCCACGAGTCGACCTTCCGCGAGAAGTCGCCGCAGCGCGTGGTGGAAGAGCTGAAGGACATTTCCGCGCACGCCATCTTCATCACCGACGACATCTTCTGGATGAACGTGAAACGCGGCGAGGAGATGGCGCGGCAGATCAAGGCCGCCGGCATCCGCAAGTTCTTCACCGTGCAGACGCGCACGGACATCATCTGCAAGTTCCCGCACCTGATCGAGATGTGGAAGGACTGCGGCAAGCTGGCCATCTTCCTCGGCCTGGAGTCGGTCACCGACGAAGGGCTGAAGGCGGTGAACAAGAAGAACACCGCGGACAACAACGTGAAGGCCATCCAGATCCTCAAGGACCTCGGCGTCGGCTTCACGCCGAACTTCATCGTCGATCCGGCGTGGGACCGCGACGACTTCACGCGCCTGCGCGACTGGATTGACCAGATGGGCGCCTACAACAGCGGCTTCTCCATCCTCACACCGCTTCCAGGAACGGATCTGTGGGACACGGCGAAGACGCAAGTGAAGACGCACCAGTGGGAGATGTTCGACATCGTGCACACCGTGCTGCCGACCAAGCTGCCGCTGGACGACTTCTACGCCGAGTACTCGCGCCTCTGGCGGCACACGCTCGACGTCCGCTACCGCACGCGCGGCCGCATGCGCACGTACGTGCAGCTCGGCGCGGCGCTGGCCACCGGCAAGGTCTCGCTGCACAACGTGCGGCGCGGGCTGGGGATGGCGAAAACGTTCAGCAAGCCGGAGACGTTCTTGCGGGCGCACGGCTAGTGTGGCGGCGGCCGCTTCGGCCGCCGGCGCCCGAAGCGGGCGCCGCTATACTTGCGCCGCCAACCTCACCCCATCCACTCAAACACCAGATAGTGCTCCCCATCCATCCCGCAGCGGCGATAGACCTCCTGCGCGGGCCCGTTGCGGCGGTCGACATATAGCCTGATCCCGCGCGCCTTCTCGCTCTCCGCCATTCGCTTCACGTGTTCGTACATCCGCGCGTAGACGCCGCGGCGCCGGTATTCGCGGTCGACGTAGACGCTCTGGATCCACCAGACGTTGCCGTCGCGCCAGTCGCTCCACTCGTAGGTGACCAGGAGCGAGGAGATGACCTTGCCGACGGCCTCGGCGACGAAGTAGCGGCCGCGCGACGGATCGTCGAACACCGCGCGGACGCCGCGCGCCACTACGTCGCGATGGAGCTCGACCTCCTCGGTCTCGCGCGCCATCAGGATCTGGAATTCGACGATGTCGCCGGCGTCTGTGACGGCTGCTTCTCGCGTTCGGATTTCCATCTGCTAGTCTCGGGGCGGTGACAGTAGCAAAAAACGCCACCCATCGCGCGCTGCTGTTGATGGCCGCGTCGGCCACGCTGTTCGGCCTGATGGCCTTCGCCGCGAAGATCGCCTCGCAGCGCCTGCCGGGACCGGAGGTGGCGATGATCCGCATGGCCGTCGGCCTGCTCCCGGCGATCGTGGTGACGCGGTGGCGCCGTGCCGCGATGCACTTCCACCGCCTCGATCTCATCCTCTACCGCGGCTTCTTCGGCGGCCTGGCGGTGATGCTCTACTTCCTGGCCATCGAGCACACAAGCGTCGGTGTGGCCACGCTGCTCAACTACACGGCGCCGATCTGGAGCGGCCTGTTCTCGTTCTTCTTCATCGGCGAGCGCTTCAGCCCGCGCGTGCTCATTCCGCTGCCGATCGCTCTGGCGGGAATCGCGCTCGTGGTGCACGCCCACGCCGCCCCCGGCGACGCCCTCGGCTTCGGCCGATGGGAGCTGGTCGGCGCCTGCTCGGCCATCGCCTCCGGCATCGCGGTGACGGCCATGCGCGCGGCGCGGCGCGGCGAGAATTCCTGGTCCGTCTACGCCAGCTTCTGCCTGCTCGGAATGTTCGTGAACCTGCCGCTGGCCCTCGCGCAGTGGAAGACGCCGCGCGGCGTGGAATGGATGGCTATCGCCGCGACGTCGCTCTTCGCCATGGGGGCGCAGCTCCTGTTGACCTTCACCCTCCGCTGGATCGATGCCATGACCGTCGGCGTGATCTCGCAGCTCGCCGTACTCGTCTCCATGGCTCTCGGCTCGCTCTTCCTCGGCGACCGCATCACGCTCACCGCCGCCATCGGCGCCGCGCTAACCATCGGCGGCGTGGCCGGCGTGACGTACGTGACCTCGCTCGCCGCGCCGCGCCCCGCGGCGGCGGTGGAGGTGGTGCCGGAGGCGTAAGATGACGGGAAGACAGGAAGACAGGATGACGGGCGGTAGAATCCGGCGACTCCCTCGGCTCATCGCGCTAACGCTTCTGTTGGGAGCGACCACGGCCCCCCTTCCCACTCGCAAGGTGATTCCGCTTCCCGGCGGTTTCGGCCCCTCGGCGATCTTTGCCGCCGACTTCAACGGCGACGGAAAGATGGACGTGGCTCCCTGCGGCGAAAACCAGCAGCTCGTGGTTTTCACCGGCGACGGCCGCGGCGGTCTGCGGCCCGTTTCGCAGAGTGCGCGGTGCGGCGCCAATCCGTCGAACATGGTCTCCGCGGACCTCAACGGCGACGGGAAGATCGACATCGCCATCTCCAATCACGACACCGACTACCTCACCGTGCTCTTCAACGACGGCGCGGCCCACTTCACCGCGCGACAGGTGCACGTCCACTCCAATCCGCATCCGCACACCGTGGCCGCGGCGGACGTCAACGGCGACCACCGCCTCGACCTGATCACCGACAGTTGGGCGGAGAATCGCCTGACGCTTCTTCTCGCCGACGGCCATGGCGGCTGGCAGTCGCCCGGCACGCCGATCGAGGTCGGCCGCAAGCCGTACAACAACGTGATCGCGGCCGATCTCGACGGCGATGGACATGTCGACCTGGTGATGCCGAACTCCGGCTTCGATACGGTCTGCATCCTCTTCGCCGACGGTCACGGTCACTTCGCGCACGCGCCGCAGTCGCCGATCGTCGCCGGCCCCACTCCTTTCTACGTGACGGTGGCGGACGTGAACGGCGACGGCCGGCCGGACATCGTGGTGGCGAACTACTCAGGGCACGCCACCGACACCTCGCGCGACGGCATCACCTGGATTCGCAACGACGGCAACCGCCGCTTCACTGCGTTTCCGCAGCGCATCGCCAACGGCCGCTACACGTCGCGCGTCGCCGCCGGCGATTTGAACGGAGACGGCATCGCGGACGTCGCCTTCACCAGCACCCTCGACAACGCCGTCGGCATTCTTTACGGCTCGCGGAGCGGCCCGCGACCGGGGCCGCGCGTGCCGACCATGCCCAACGGTCACACGGTGGCGCTGGCCGATCTCGACGGCGACGGCCGCGCCGACATGCTGGTGATCAGCGAGCAGCGTGACGAGCTGCTGGTGATTCTGTCTCGTTGAGGATCGCGCGGGCGCCGGTGAGCGCGATGTCGAACGTCTTGGCCAAGTGGCGCCGCCCGCCGAACGCTTCGAGCTTCCCTGCCCGCACGATGGCGCGCAGCGGCTGGTGCGCGATCTCGGTGAGGATGAGTGTCGTTCCCTGGTGCCGGCATTTCTTGGCCATCTGCTCCAGCGCGTGGATGCCGGTGGCGTCGATGGCCGGTACGTTGCGCATGCGGAGGATGAACACCTTCGGCGGGCGGGCGATCTCCGTGAGCACGTCCTTGATCTTGTCCGCCGCGCCGAAGAAAAAGGGGCCGTTGACTTCGTACACCTCGACGCCCGGCGGAATCTCGTGCCCCGATACGATTCGTTTTCGCCGGCGAACCTCCGTGATGTCTTCCTCCCCTTCCACATCGCCAGCCGTGATCCCCTGCACGTGAGTCAGGTCGCTCATCCGCTTCATGAACAGCAGCGAGGCCACCACGATCCCCACCTGCACGGCCACGGTGAGGTCGACGAACACCGTGAGGCCGAAGGTGAGCAGCAGCACCACCAGGTCGCTGCGCGGCGCGCGGAGCAGGCCGGCGAAGGAGCGCCACTCGCTCATGTGGTACGAGACCATGACCAGGATCGCCGCCAGCGCGCAGAGCGGCACCATCGCCGCCCACTTGCCGAGGAAGACGAGGATCAGCAGCAGCGTGACCGAGTGGGTCATGCCGGCGATGGGCGTCCGGCCGCCGGTGCGCACGTTCGTGGCCGTGCGCGCGATGGCGCCAGTGGCGGGGATGCCGCCGAAGATCGGCGAGGCGATGTTGGCGATCCCCTGTGCCACCAGCTCCATGTTCGACTTGTGCTTGCTGCCGATCATGCCGTCGGCCACCACAGCGGAGAGCAGCGATTCGATCGCCGCCAGCAGCGCGATGGTCAGCGCCGGCGCGATGAACTGCTTGAGGTTCATCCACTGGATCGCCGGGAGATGCGGCGGCAGCAGCGACGACGGCACGGCGCCGAAGCGGCTGCCGATGGTCTCCACCGGCAGGTGGAAGATCTTCACCGCCGCCGTGGCGAGCACCATGGCCACGAACGGCGCGGGGATCATCGAGGAGATCTTTGGCCAGACCATCAGGACGATCAGCGCGCCGGCGGCCACCATCGTCGTGGTCCAGTCGATGGAGCGGAAGTGCTCGGCGTAGGCGATCCACTTGTCGCCGAACTCGGCCGGCACCGCTCCCATCTTCAATCCGAGAAAGTCCTTGACCTGGCTGGAGAAGATGATGACGGCGATGCCGGAGGTGAAGCCGGTGATGACGGGATAGGGAATGAACTTGATCAGGCCGCCGAGCCGCGCCAGGCCGAGGATGACCAGGATGATGCCGGCGATGAGCGTGCAAACCACCAGGCCGTCATAGCCGAACTTCTGCACGATGCCGTAGACGATGACCACGAACGCGCCGGTGGGGCCGCCGATCTGCACGCGGCTGCCGCCGAGCGCTGAGATGATGAAGCCGGCGATGATCGCCGTGTACAGCCCGCGCTCGGGCGGCACGCCGGAGGCGATGGCGAACGCCAGCGCCAGCGGCAGCGCGACGATGCCGACCACCACGCCGGCGATCAGGTCGCGCAGCAGCTTGTCGCGCGTGTAACCCTCTTTGAGACAGACGATCGACTTCGGGACGAACAAACAGGCATTGTCGGGCAATGTGGGACGGGTTC
>JACXTT010010264.1_pt1 | contig 12664 bp, 8 predicted proteins | sample 9270951 | NCBI WGS metagenome assembly JACXTT01 (sample SAMN15532306, study PRJNA645909) | rock metagenome | isolation source: weathered quartz diorite | place: Puerto Rico | collected 2017-06-21 | reverse complement strand
CAGGGCCGATACTTCCGAACCCGCCTGGGTGAAGCGGAAGATGTTGTCTACGAAAAACAGGATATCGCGTCCTTTACCGGTACCGTCGCCATCGCGGAAGTATTCGGCAATGGTGAGACCGCTCAGGGCCACGCGGGCGCGGGCGCCGGGGGGCTCGTTCATCTGGCCGAATACGAAGGTGGCTTTGGAATCTTTCAGTCCCTGCATGTCTACTTTATCCAGGTCCCAGCCGCCTTCTTCCATGCTGTGTTTGAAAGCGTCGCCGTATTTCATAATGCCGGCTTCAATCATTTCACGCATCAGGTCATTTCCTTCGCGGGTGCGTTCACCTACACCGGCAAAAACGGACAGGCCGCCGTGCCCTTTGGCAATATTGTTAATGAGCTCCTGGATCAATACGGTTTTACCCACCCCGGCGCCGCCAAACAGGCCAATTTTACCGCCTTTGGCGTAGGGCTCAATGAGGTCGATGACCTTAATGCCGGTAAACAGCACTTCCGAGCTGGTGCTCAGGTTTTCGAATAACGGGGGTTTATTGTGAATAGGGCGGCCGTTGGTTTTGCTTACCTGGGGCAGGCCGTCGATGGCATCGCCGGTAACGTTAAACAGGCGGCCGTTTACCCCTTCGCCAATGGGCATGGCAATGGGCTTGCCGGTGTCGATTACTTCCACCCCGCGCACCAGGCCTTCGGTACCATCCATGGCAATGGTACGTACGCTGTCTTCACCCAGGTGCTGCTGTACTTCCAGCACCAGTGTTTCGCCGGTATCGCGCTTTAATTCAAGGGCATTGTAAATTTCAGGTAACTGGCCATCAAACTGTACGTCGATTACAGCTCCGATGATTTGCTTGATTTTACCCTTATTCGCCATAAAAGGAATTATTTAATGCGGGTTTTTAATGATTTTGGGGGCCAAAAACGGGCCTTTTTTCTGATTTGGCCGCAAAGGTAAGGGTTGGAGGGTTAATTCCATCCGGCGATCCGAGGAAAATGTAAAAAATCCGGAAAATGGGGAAAACCCTTTGTTCATGTTTGAACGGGGCGGGCAAGGCTGTTTTGGGGTGATTTGAGCGAAAATTTTCGCAGGGATAAGGTTTTCATGCATTATCTATGCTGTTACTATGGAATTACCCTGCTTTATCCATGCTATATCTATGCTATGCGGCAGCAATGACTAAATAAAACTATGTAGACGGTTTTACAGATTTTTAAGTAATGCGCCCAAATTACCCCTACCTTTTTTTGGCAATTTTTTTTTTTTTTTAAATTGCGGCTGCCTGTATATCCCCACCATCCCTTATCAATTATTCTACTTTTTTAGTTCATTAACTGACTTGCGCGGTATAAGCCGGGGGCCAGCTAAATATGCTATTTGCGCCGCCCTGGCTCAATTGCGCAGCGAAATTTTTGCGCTATGGAATTCAGTCTTCATTCGGCTACTCATGGTCCTATTGAAGTAAAGCCGATACCCCTTGATGGGGTCAACCCCGGGAACGAACAGCTTGGTCTTGCCCTGGGGTCTTTTGGTCAACTCGTGTTCCAGGAAATTGCGGCCGGTCCCTACCGCCTGTTTTACAATACCTGGAATATTAAAGAAAAGTTTCTCCCTGAGCTGAGAGACAGCGGCCCCGTATTGCAATTGCTGGTGGCCCTGAAAGGTCCTTTTATCAATTGGGTAAAGGGCGTGGGTGAGTTTTACCTGCTGCAGGGGCAGTATAATATTTTGTATACGCCCGAGCTGCATGCTGCCGTATACTTTGGCGAGCCCGAGGAGTTCCTTACGTTTCATTTGCATTTCCCGATGGACCTGTTGTATCATTACCTTGGCATCTTCCCTACGCTACAGGAGTTTATTGATCAAATAAAAGCCGAAAAGCCCACGCTCCTGTTTCCGGAGGCCGGATGGACGACGTCCGAAATGCTGCGGGGCATTAATAACCTGGCCGATCTTCCGCGGGGCAAAGACTTCAGCGCATATTTTCTTGATCTTAAAGTAAAAGACCTGTTCTTTAACCTGCTGGTGCAAAAATACCACCGCGGCAAGGGCACCATCAGCAATAAAAACCTGGAAGGGGTGCGCAATGCGCGGCACTTTATAGAAGCGCACCTGGGTAAGATGCTTAACGTTAGCACCATTGCCAAATTATCGGGCATGAAGGTGCATACGCTGAAGAAGTATTTTAAACAGGTGGTGGGCATTGGCCTGGCCGATTTTATTTTGAAGGCCAGGATGAATAATGCGCTGTTCCTATTGCGTGAGCAACCCGATATGCCCATTAAGCGGATTGCGTGGATGAATGGGTATGACCATGAAGAAAACTTTCTGCAGGCGTTTAAAAAACATTTTGGTATAACGCCGAAAAATATACGGTCTAATGAGATGAGATGGCCGTGATTTATTCTTTTTATTTACAAGCGATTAGGCTTCTATTGCTTCAGTTGTCACAGTTTTTTGTGTAAAGATCAAACAAGGAAGATTTGGAAAGGGGGGGTGCGGGGTTGTATTTTTAGTTCATCAAAGCGAAATAACACAACATCCTTTATCATCGTTATAGATTGAGTCCATACCAAGAATATCTTAACCCTAGCTATTGGGAAAATCAAAATTCTCCCACTCAAAGCTTCTGATTAGCATTGCCGGTCATTAATTGTGCTGGTCTCCGTACAGTTATTGTGGAAACTCATCTAAATACCAATCCAGCAGTAGCGATTAGTTGAAGCGATACGAAAATTTATTAAAATTTGGTTGAAAGTTAGTGATCAAACGAGCAGCACTCGAATCTTTATAAATTTATCGATAAATCCCTCAAACCCTTAACTATCCTGATTTATAATAATACGCTTACAGGGAGGCGGAGGTGTGTTTTAACACTACTTGGTCATTTAGTGTTATGATTGAGAAAAATTATAAAAAAATATAGCAGGTGGTAACCCTGCAATAGGTAAACATTACAAGTACACCAAAAGATTTTCGTGGTTCAGATTAGTAGAATCAATTCAACACCACAAACATATAAACCCAACTATTTCAAATTATTCGAAAATGAAAAAAACGACGATAGTGGAGATTATTTCTGGGCTATTTATTCTTCTTTTTTTATATGCCGGAATTTCCAAACTTACTGATTATAACTTATTTGCCTATCAAACTGGATTTTCTCCTCTAATAAGGCCATATGCAAAATACATTGCGATAATCTTACCGGCAGTAGAAATTCTAACCTCATTTTTTTTCTTTTTCAGCAAGACAAAAATGATATCACTTTATTCTTCGTTCGTCCTAATGACAATCTTTACTATATATATAAGTTGGATGCTCTTATCCGGGCTAAGTCTTCCATGTACGTGTGGAGGGGTGATTTCAAAAATGAGTTGGTCTCAACATTTAATATTTAATATCTTTTTCCTTTTACTTTCAATCGTTGGCATTATACTGCAAAAGAAACAGAAACGACCCGCTTTTAAGGCATCAAATGCATTACAATAAATATACAATTTACCATAATGATCTTTAATATTTGTGTCACATTTACTTGTTAAGTTGCAAATTGACAAGTAAAAACAGGGGTAGCTGAAAACCTGTAAAAGAGTAGGCGCATTAATCAAATAAAAAAATAAAGTTATGAAACACATTAAAATCATGTTCGCAGTTCTTGCTATTGTTTTTGCTTCAACTACTGCATTTACAAAAGCACACAAAACAACGTATACAGAATATTGGTTCGCTGTAAGCAACACTGTTGGAATCAGTGATTTTTCCAGCGCTACTTTAACTTTCCCTAGTACAGTTCCTCCTACAAGTGAGACTAGCTGCAATAACTTCAACGTACACATGTGTCAGTTGGCTTTTCCTGGATATAAGCTCGATGCAAACAACGTCTACGAACCGTCCACCCAAGCTGCTGGCGGTACAATTATTACAGACTACAGTCAAAGAGTAGATGAACATACGAAGGATTAGGATATTAATAAAGAACAGGGCTAAATTTAGCTCTGTTCTTTATTGAAATAATCCAATCTTTAATGCATGTAATAGATCGCATACTAAAAATTATTATTACAGCAGAACATCTCAAATATCGAAATTATTTGTCGGACAAGACGAGCATTTCTATATTTCTATTAGCAGCCCTCAAGTCAAGATCATATTTTTTCAATTCCCTTCTAATATCATCCAATTTATAATTCTCCGGCAAATGAAAGGACATATCTATATTACCTAAATACCCCGTTTCATCTAAAACAACCACAGTATCTAACAGTTGATTAAGATGATTTAAGAAAACTCTCATGGGAACATTTTCAAAAGTTGCATCTACTTGATCCGCAGAACATTCCACATGTTTAATTTTACTTTTTGACTCCATTTTATCATTATTTGAATTTCTAAATAACACCAGACATTCAACATGTCGCTTTTCTATTCTACTCTTAATCTCAAAAAACCTATCTAAATCTTGTATCATAAATTTATGAGCATCCTCCAAAGAATATTTCCTTGGCAGAACAATCTCGTAAGAAAGCAAACTACTTTGGTTATAATTTCCAACTGTCCAATTATCTAAATTTTTATAAACATTATTTGGCTTCCCGTAAAATGGAAAAGCCGTTTCAACTATAATTCTCTTGTAGTTCGCGAAGGAAGAAATAAAATCTTTTGCATAAGCACAATCATACAAATTGTAAATAGTAGAGTTTACGGCCACCAACCTAGTAACGAAAGTATCTAAATTACCCATTCCATTGTAAAATGAAGGTTCTAATGAATCTATAAACCCACATATTGCGGTTCCATAAATATTCTCACTCTTATTTTCATCCGTTCCTTTATAGATCAAAAAGGGAGCATTTTTAGACAACAACCTTCTCAAAACAAAAGGCTTAAAAGGAAGTATTTTCCCTTCAATTACGTCACGTATATTATCCTCAGTTACTGCATTTGCTCCTGTAATAGCTCTTAGAATTCCGTTTTGATCTATCCACACTTCATGTGGGAACTCGACCGCTGGAAATAGTTTTAACAATACAGAGTCGGAAGAGCTTTGGATAGCAACTGGAAGATGAATTTCTTGTTTTGTCCCTCTTACTTTATCAACGTATTTTTCTATTCCGCCTGGCGTATTAAAATCAAATCCAACCGAAATTATAGAAATCTTATCGCCAAATTTCTTTTGCATTTTCTCCAATTTAGGAAACTCCCTAATGCAGGAGGTGCATTCTTTAAACCAAAAATCCAGCAATACAAACTTCCCTTTTAAATCACCGATCGTTCCTATCTCATTTGAGCAATTGACAATTTTTCCAAGACTTATATTTGGAACCTTCTCGCCAACTTTTATTGGAGAAAATATCTGACTTTGTCCCATAATTGAACTAAGATGTAAAACTAACGATATAAGAGTCAATTCGTTGAATCTCATTTTCTTATTCTTGTGTTAACGGGGGTTTTGTTGCAATGAAGGATTAAAATTCATAACGTCAGGTGGGATCAAAAAAGTATAATGAAGACTATTAGGAGCCAAAGTATAGGTACTCCCATTAAGGACTCTGGTAATTGTTATATTAGATCCCTCCTTATTTAGTCGTCTTAAATCTATCCATCTCGTCCCTCTAAAAACCAATTCTTTCCTTCTCTCACTTAAGATTTGATTCAAAGCATCACTAGCTGTGGTAGCAGAATAAAGTATAAATGACCCGGTTTTCCACCTTGTTATTAGTAAGGCATTAAGATCATTCATAGCATCTGTAATATCTTGTTTCCTAGCATAGCATTCCGCTCTAATTAAATACATTTCATCTGTGGTAATACCTCCAAAGTACCATGACGACCCATCATAGCTACCCACAAATGCATATCCAACGCCTAAATGAAAAAAGTATACCTGCTTTCTAAGATCGTTATTATCATATGATAGATATAAAGTGCTGTCTACCCTGCCTATTCCAACACTGCATACAGAATTTAATATTTGTAGTGCTTGAAAAATCACTTCCGTATTAAACTTCTTAAACTTAAATATCCCTGGGTTATTAACCACAGCATTATAGTCAAGCAGTGAGCTGTTAATCTTCAATGCAGAATCCGCATAAACAAGAGCATTGTCATAATCACGCATTGAAAGATATACCTTTGCTAAAAGGCCATAAGCTGCAGGTCTAGACGGTCTTGTTAAATATAGCGGTTGCAAAGGCAATAATGGAATTGCTCTTTTAACATCACTAATGATTTGATCGTAGGTCTTTTGAACAGTGGCTCTGCTAATTTTCTCATTTATATCACTCGTTAACCTTAAAGCTATTGCGTCATCAGTATTCGATGTGCTTTTATCATAAGGGGGAGCAAAAATTTGAGACAAGTGATAAAAACAATGTGCTCGATAAAATAAAGCACTACCAATCAAATTATTGTATACTTGTTGTTGATTAGAAGAAATTGATAATTGAGACGCACCATCCAAAACTTCATTAGCATAAAAAATTGTTCTATAAGCATTATTCCAATCCGAAAACTTTGTCGAATAAATATTATCATTCCATAGATACAAATTCGTATACCCAATATCCACAGTGCTTATATTAGAATTCGCATAATAATCATCAGATGAAGCTTCTTCAAAATCTGGAACTATACCGTCATAATTTGTTCGCCCATTCATGATACCATCATTATCAAGAAGCGCTTGGAAATCACTTAACGATTTTGGAACTACCAATGACTGATTAGGCAATGCGCTTAAATATTGACTTTTCTCGCAAGAAACAAAAGCAGAAAATAGAATCAATACCAATAAAATATTTTTCATTTAACTAATTTTTAAATTAAAAAATCACCTTTGCTCCGACCGTCATGCTCATGCCTGTTTTCGGCAGTCCATTATAGTATGGATCTATCTTATCTTTATTAGCCACCCATAAAACGCCTAAATTATTAGCATATATATAAACTGTTATTCGATTAAATGGTAGCTTTGGATATTGAAGTCGGCTAAAACTGTAGTCGACTCTAATATCCTCTAATCTAATATTGTCAGCCTTTTCTACAAGTATTTCCGAAAATTGATAAAAATTATCTCTAAGAGCATTTGCTGGATAAACAACTGAAGGGACGTTAGTAATTTTCTCATCTCCCGGATTTTGCCATCTTTTTGAATAATCACCAGATCCATTCCAATACCAACCTGAAAACAACGTACTATAATTTACGGAATTCTTTCGGAAATAATAATCAAACTTATAACTGATATTAAATGACAACGAAATGTTCTTCCAAACAAATGCATTTCTGATTGACCCGAAATATTTAGGCTGAATTGGTCCGTTATAAATCAGACTATCCAATGGAGTATTACTGTATATCTTTGTATAATCCTTGCTTACAGTTTTTCCAAGGTACCCTTGAGGATCGCCAGTCTGAGGGTCGAGACCAGCCCACCTGTAACTGTACATGGCATATACGGGCTTCCCTACTATCGGATTAATAACTTGGTATGCATTAAGATAGGTACTTCCTTTAGATGACACAGGAATTGAATAATTATAAACCTCAGTGTTAGCATAACTGAATACATAATCAGTATACCACTTTAATTTCTTTTCCAAGTTGCAACTTGTCAGATCTACATCAAAACCATGACCAATCATAGAAGCAACATTTTTATAAGTGGTAATACTCCCGCTGCCAATACCCAGAGTAGGGTCAACAAATGCTGGAGCAATAAGGTCTTTTGCGTTTTTCTTATAATATTCAATTGAACCAACAAGCACTTTATTTTTAAATTCGAAATCGAATCCAAGATTCATTATCCGGACCTGTTCCCACCTTAAGTCAGCATTTGGAGGCGTTTGAATAGTTGCCATTATAGCAGAAGTAGTGTTAGATGAGCCAAAATTTACCGTGGTAAATGCAGAGGCTAGCCGCGAAAAGTTCCCATTATAACCGTATGTCCCACGGAATCGTAAGTATGGAATTAATTTCGATTTATAAAAAGGCTCCTTTGAGATATTCCAGCCTACCCCTCCAGACCATAAAGGGACTCCCTTTTGATTCGTATTTATACCAAATAGATTGGCTGCATCATTTCTACCACTTGCTGAAAGCGTATATTTATTATTAAAAGTATAAGAAGCATTTGCAAAATATGAAATAAACCGATCTAAAGTAGAAGAAACGGACTGTGGATTAGGAATCTGACTTGAAGCTATTGAATTGTTATATTGAGTAAAAAAGTCATAAAAATCAAGTTGCGGATTTGTAAAACTTCCTTGCTGATGATATCCGTATTCTCTATTAAATCCTCCAGTTGTTTTCATGTCTTTTATTTCCCAACCAGCTAAAGCACTTATTTGGTTCTTAGAGCTAAATATTTGACTATAGTTTATCTGTGCCCTGCCTTGATGTGATACAATTTCATAATTTGAATTATCAATTATACCGCCAATTGGAACAGGGAACTTGTTGTTTGCTTGCGGCTGATAATAGGTATTTGTGAGATCACGGGAGAAAAACGAAGAATCTAAATATAAGCTCGAAGTAGTGTTTAAAGAATTTTCATATTGGTACTTAAATTCTATATTAATTTCCTTAGTTATTCGATACTTAATACCAGTATTTATTACGTAATCATTACTTTTTGTTTTATTTTTAGTATAACCTATATCTTCTATCGGTTTGTATTTCCAAGACAAAAGCCCCCCACCAGCAGTATCAGTAAATATTTTCCTATAATAGTTATTCAAAGGAAGGAGATTTCCTTGGTCATCGACAAAACGATCATAGGGGTATAAGTAACCCGGTATGGTATACCCTGGATTATTCCCACTTTTGTTGGTCGATTGTGTAAAATTGAAGCCCAGTTCAGCCTGTAAATTGCTGTTTAATTTATACACATTCTCAGATCGAATTGTTATTCGATCATAAGAGTTTGATACTAAAGTTGGAAGGTTGTGATCCCATCCTGTTGAAAAATAGTAATTAAAATTAGATGAATTACCGCTAAAGTTTACTCCATATTGTTGATTTAAGCTCTTTTTGTAAAAGAACTTATTTATATCTTTTCTTACGTCGTAATTTTTAAACGCATCAATTTGAGAATTGGCTACACTTTGAGATATTAAACCATTTTTTGCCTGATTTAATAATTCCACAACAGGTGAGATTGGGAGATGGGCTGAGCTTGCAAAAGCACTGGAATAGTAGTTATTTGAGAACAAATATTTCTCCAAGTTAATGTAATCTGTGCTCGAAAGCGCATTTAGTGCATAAATATCTGGTTTTCCGCTGACTGATACATTTGAGTTGAATTCAACTTGCGTTTTATTGGTTTTACTCTTTTTTGTGGTTATAACAATTACACCATTTCCAGCTCTAGCACCCCATATAGATGCCGCTCCAGCGTCTTTTAGTATTGAAATGCTTTCGACATCATTGGGGTTTATATTATTTATATCTCCGTCATAAGGGAAATTATCCAATACAATTAGAGGCGCTGCGTTGGAAAATATTGTACTTCTTCCTCTGATTAAAAGTTGATCATTTCTAGCAGCATCTCCGTGATCAAATAAGATACCGGGAAGTACATTTTCAATATGACTCAGAACATTTGTCGCCACAGATCGATTTAACAAATCATTATTAACTTGTGATATAGAACCTGTTGTTCGTTCGGGAGAAAGCCTTTGATATCCGGTGTTTATTGTAACTCCACCCATTTCTGTAATTTTAGTTTTTAGCTTCACAATAATCTCTTCTTGGTCTTTCACTTTTAATTCAAATGTCTCCATATTAACACTCGTAAAAACTAACACTGCCTCTTCGCCGTTATTTTTTATTGAAAATTCTCCATTTGAATTAGTTGAAGTGGCTATTTTTGACCCTTTGATTGTTACTGTTACCCCTTCAACTGATTCTCCTTTTTCATTTGTTACTTTTCCTTTTATATCTAAAGGGAGTATTAGTTCTTTTTGTATAATCTCATTTTTTTTTGATGGGTTTATATCTATGGAAATTATTTTGTCCACAATTTTGTAAGTAAATGGTTTCCCTTTAAAACACTGATCCAAGGTTTCGGTAATACTAGCATCCTTCACATTAACAGAAACGGTTTTTAACTTATCCAAAAGCCCCTGGCTATAAGTAAAAGTGTAACCCGTTTGCTTTTCAATTTCAGCGAACACTCTTTCAATGGGTTGGTCCTTCACATTCAGGGTAATTGTCTGGCCCCAGGTTTTGGCACTTACCTGGAGGCAAAAACTGAGCAGGATAATAGCAGTTAATTTCACAATCCGCAACGTTTTGGTTAATCCCCGTTTGGGCGGGACATAAGCTTTTAATTCCATAACTTTGGTTGTTTGGGTTACTCAATACAGCAGTTTTAAGCGATTGTTATCATTGGGGTGACCCGAACTACTGGCCGGGAGTGTTGCAAGCACTACCCGGTTTTTGTTTTAGTCAAACATATTCCAGCAACAAGGTTGTAAATGGTTAAGGTGGCAGGCAAATCGCCGGTAGGAAGGCTAATGGTTAGGAAAGGCAAGAGATGTAGACACATCCCCTGCATAACTCAAAAGTCAACATGAGAAAAAAACATTCCTGATTCAAATACTTTTTATTTCAACGCAACCAAAAAATTAACGGTAGTTGGCTGTAAGCACATTTCATCGGTATATACCCGGATGGTGGCTCTTAGGTATAATTCCAGCTAATCGGTTTTTGTGCCTGAACAACAGCGGCTACCAGGAGGCCGCCCAGGAGTATACTTATCTTTCTCATGTTTCCGGTTTAAGGTTATAGGACTATTATCTTGTTACAATAATTTTATTGCCGTCAATCTTAAAATGAACGCTGCCCGTTGCTTCCAGCGATTTAAATACCGTAGATACATTAACACTGCGGGGGATCTTGGAATAAAACTTTTCTGCTACAGGCTCACCTTCGTATTGCACGTCTACATCATACCACCTGGCCACCTGCCGCATGATGGCTTCTATGCTTTCTTTTTTAAACTGGAAGTACCCGTTCTTCCAGGCGGTGGTGGCTTCCACATCAGCATCCGGAAGCACATTGAGCTGATCGGCTTTGGTTAATGCTGCCTGCTGGCCGGGTGCAAGCAACGCGCTGGCAGCGCCTTTGGTTATTTTTACTTTTCCTTCCAGCAAAGTGGTCATTATATTCTGCTCGTTCTGATAGGCATTGATATTAAAATGCGTTCCCAACACCTGCACATCCATTTCACCGGCTTTAACATGAAAAGGGCGGGAAGCATCGTGCGCTATTTCAAAATAAGCCTCACCCGTTATTTCCACTGTTCTGTCTTTCCCGGTAAAGGCCGTAGGATAGCGGATAGAAGAAGCGGCATTGAGCCAGGCACGACTGCCATCCGGAAGGGTAATTTGAAACTGGCGGCCGCGGGGCGTAGAAAGTTCGTTATAGAGCACCTGCTCCGAAATACTGCCCCTTTTGTCTATGGTGTACGCTAATTGACCATTACTTAGCTTTACCACTTTTGTATGTCCCTGCACCGCCAGGTTTCCATTTGCCGCGCTATCCAGCACCAGGGTGGTACCGTCTGCCAGTTGCAGCACCGCCCCATCATGGCCCGGAGCAAGGTCTTTTTTTACCGGCAGATCTATTTTGGCAACAGGGTTCGCGCCTTTCTTGTTATGAGCCAGGAAATAAGCGCCGCCAAGCAAAATGAGCAGGGCTGCGGCTACAGCAGTATATTTTTTCCAGCGAATGAGCGTAATTGTCTTACCCCCCTCGCCTCTTTTTTCCTGGATTTCTTCCCACACCGTCTCCTTCTCCAATTCGCCTTCCTCATATACTTTTAGCATAACGGCCTGCTGTTGGGAATTGAGCATTCCAATAAATGATTCCTCGTTGTGAGGGGATTCTTTGCGCCAGTCTTCCAATTCCTGCCTTTCGGGTTCATCCAATTGCCCCAACCTGTATTTGGATACCAGCGAGGCAATTCTTTTTGTTTTATCGCTCATTATCAAGCCCTGGTTTTCGATCACAATAAATTAATATAAATACAATATTTCCGTAACTATAGGATAAAACGGGGTTGCCAATAGAAAGTCCCTATTGAAAGTCAAATATTTTTTATTCTAATTCAAGAAAGGAGGAAATGAAATAGTCTGGGGATTGCATTTTCAGATCTGCGAGGCGTGCAACAGGCAAAACAGAATTAGCGGATGGCCAATAATGGCCCGGATATTTTCAATGGCAAGCCCCCTGTAGTTCTTGACCGTTTTTATGGAGAGCTGTAGCCGTTGGGCCACCTCGGCAATTGGGAGCCCCTGGATATAGAGCATTTTAAAGACTTTCTTTCTTTCGGGTGGAAGCTGTTCGATAGCCTTGTATATTATATGGGTATATTCCGCCTCGATCATATCCAGTTCCAGGCTTTCGTACTCCTGCTTTTGCAGGTAGAGGAGCGCATCCCTGTTGATGGCAGCCGTTTGCTTTCGTTTTAACAGGTCAAAGCAGGCGTTCCGGGTGGCAACAAACAAAAAAGCCCGGATGCCCTCTTCCGTGGTAAAATGCTCATACCGTTCAAACAGCTTCACAAAGCTGGTCATGGCAATATCTTTTGCATCTTCACTGTTATTCAACAGCTTAAAAGCAAACAGCCTCACCCGGGCATAATATAATTCGTAAATGT
>JACXTT010010263.1_pt1 | contig 12664 bp, 12 predicted proteins | sample 9270951 | NCBI WGS metagenome assembly JACXTT01 (sample SAMN15532306, study PRJNA645909) | rock metagenome | isolation source: weathered quartz diorite | place: Puerto Rico | collected 2017-06-21 | reverse complement strand
CCAGCCGGCGCGTGGAAAAACTCAAGGACCTGCGTGCCACCATCAACGGCGAGGGTGGTGATGCCCATGTGATTGAGCTGGACGTCAATGACCACGACTCCATCAAGTCGGCCGTGGCCCATGCCGAGACCGAGGTCGGCTCCATCGACATTCTGGTCAACAACTCGGGCGTGAGCACTACCCAGCGTCTGCAGGACGTGTCGCCAGATGACTTTGACTACATGTTCAACACCAACGTCAAGGGTGCCTTTTTTGTGGCCCAAGAGGTCGGCAAGCGCATGCTGGCCCGTGCCACGGGCTCGGCGCCGGGCAGCTACACTGGCGGGCGCATCATCAACGTGGCGTCGATGGCCGGCCTGCGGGTGTTGCCGCAGATTGGCGTGTACTGCATGAGCAAGTCGGCCGTGGTGCAGATGACCAAGGCCATGGCCTTGGAGTGGGGCCGTTTTGGCATCAATGTGAATGCCATCTGCCCCGGTTATATCGACACTGAAATCAACCACCGCCACTGGAGCACCGAGGCGGGGCAGAAGCTGGTGCAAATGCTGCCGCGCAAGCGTGTGGGCCAGCCGCAGGATCTGGATGCACTGATTGTGATGCTGTGCTCGGACCAAAGCCACTTCATCAACGGCGCGGTGATTGCGGCGGATGACGGGTTTGGGGTCTGAACAGCTTTTACATGGATGTCCCTGAACGGGTGAAGTTGTCCAGCGCCTTGAGTAGATTCTTTGGCTTTGACATTTCTTGAAATAGGCTGTTTGCCGAATCAATGTCTTGCGCGGTCAGCTCTTTGCCAATCAATTCACGGTCACGTGCTGCCTTGTTATTGTCCGACGGGTCATTGGCTGCCGACAGATTGAGTAGCGCATAGGCGGCCACACGGTTCAATGGAAGGACCTTGCCGCTGCTGTAAAAGCCGGCCAGGTTGTACTGCGCCCTCGCTTGCTTCTGCTCGGCTGCTTTGCGATACAGGTCGATGGCTTGCTGATAGTCTTGCGCGACGCCTCGGCCAGATTCAAACATCGAGCCCAGGTTGGTTTGGGCTCTGCCAAAACCTTGTTCAGCGGCCTTGCGGTACCAGATCGCGGCTTGTGCATCGTTTGGGGGAAAGCCGTAACCCTTCTCATACATGAATCCAAGGTTGGTCTGGGCGACGACATTTCCCTGCACTGCCGCCTTGCGGTACCAATTCGCCGCTTGTTCAAAGTCCTGTGGCAGGCCGCGCCCTTTCTCATACATGAATCCAAGGTTGGTCTGCGCTTGGTCGTACCCTTGCTCAGCGGCTTTGCGGTACCAGTTGGCGGCCTGTGCGGAGTCTTGCAGCACGCCGAATCCTCTTTCATACATATAGCCAAGGTCGGACTGCGCCTTGGCATGCCCTTGATCGGCAGCCTTGCGGTACCAGTTGGCGGCCTGCCAATGGTCTTGTGTTACGCCGCGGCCGACTCTGTACATGGCACCCAGGTTGGTTTGGGCATAGACGTTTCCTTGTGCCGCCGCCTTGCGGTACCAACTCACTGCTTGTTCATGGTCCTGCGGCAGGCCGTTGCCTGTTTCATACAGGTAGCCCAAGTTGACTTGGGCTCGGTCAAAACCCTGCTCAGCAGCTTTGCGGTACCAGTTGGCGGCCAGTGTGGCGTCTTGTGGCACGCCACGGCCGTTTTCATACAAGTTGCCAAGGTTGGTTTGGGCGTAAAGGTTGCCCTGCGCCGCTGCCTTGCTGTACCAATGCGCAGCTTGTTCATAGTCCTGCGGCAGACCGTTGCCTTTCTCATACGCGAAGCCAAGGTTGGTCTGGGCTCGGTCCAATCCCTGTTCTGCGGCTTTGCGATACCAGTTGGCGGCCTGCTGATAGTCCTGCGAAACGCCGTGTCCTTTTTCATACAAGCGGCCAAGGGCCGTCTGCGCGTTGGCAAATCCTTGCTCAGCAGCTTTACGGTACCAGACGATGGCTTGCTGATAGTCTTGCGCTAAGCCACGACCGGCTTCGAACATGAGACCCAGATTGGTTTGGGCGGTGAGGTTTCCTTGCGCCGCCGCCTTACGGTACCAATCTGCTGCTTGTTCATAGTCCTGCGGTAGGCCGCGCCCTGTTTCATACAGGTAACCGAGATTGGCTTGCGCCCTGACGTGCCCCTGCTCTGCAGCTTTGCGGTACCAATTGGCAGCCTGTGCAAAGTCTTGCGGCAGGCCGCTCCCGTTTTCATATAGATTGCCAAGGTTGGTTTGGGCGCTGGCATAGCCTTGCTCAGCAGCCTTGCGGTACCAGTCCTGCGCTTGTTGGTAGTCTTTCTCCACGCCGCGACCGGTTTCAAACATGAGCCCTAGGTTGGATTGGGCGACGGTGTGACCTTGCATGGCGGCTTTGCGGTACCAGTCGGCGGCCAGCGCATAGTCCTGCGCCAGACCCTGCCCCATTTCATAGCTGTAGCCCAGGCTGGCCTGCGCGTTGGCTAGTCCCTGCTCAGCCGCTTTGCGAAACCAGGTGACTGCTTGTGCATGGTCCTGCGTTACGCTGCGCCCCTGGCTGTACATAACACCCAGGTTGTGCTGAGCGGTGGCGTAGCCGTGCTCAGCAGCCTTTCGGTACCAGTCCTGTGCTTGCTGTTCGTTTTTCGCGACGCCGCGACCCGATTCAAGCATGATACCCAGGTTGGATTGGGCGATGGTGTGTCCCTGCTCCGCGGCTTTGCGGTACCAGTCGGCGGCCAGCGCACTGTCTTGCGCGAGGCCCTGTCCTATTTCATACATGTAGCCCAAGTTGGCCTGGGCATTGGCCAATCCCTGCTCAGCGGCTTTGCGGAACCAGGCGACTGCTTGTTGATAGTCTTGCGTTACCCCGCGACCCTGCCGGTAGAACCCGCCCAGGGAATTTTGAGCGGGGGCGTTGCCATGCTCAGCGGCTTTGCGGTACCAGTCCAGCGCTTGCTGATCGTCTCGTGTGACACCTTGGCCCGTTTCGTAGAGGTAGGCGAGGCTGGCTTCGCCGCTGGCGTTGCCCTGTTTGGCAGCCTTGGCGTACCAGTCGAAAGTTTGTTGAAGGTCTTTGGCCACGCCCCGGCCCTGTCCATACAGGGTGCCCAGCCGCACTTGCGCACTGGACAGGCCCTGGTTGGCGGCTTTGCTGTACCACGCAAAGGCTTGCTCATAGTCCTGCGTCGTGCCCCATCCGTTTTCGTACATCGTCGCGAGGGCGAACTGAGCGTTGGCATAGTTCTTATCGGCGGCCTTGGCGAACCAGGCGAAGGCTTGCGCATAGTCCTGCGCTGCGCCTTGGCCCGTAATGTACATATTGCCGAGGTTGAATTGCGCATTGGCCATTCCTTGCTCAGCGGCCTTGCGATACCAGATGCTGGCTTGCTGGTAGTCCTGGGCATTGCCTTGGCCATTGGCGTAGAAGGCCCCCAGGTTGAGCTGCGCAATGGCATATCCTTGCTCGGCAGCTTTGCGGGTCCAGTTGAAGGCCTGTTCAGCGTCCTTGCGTACCCCATAGCCATTGGAGTACATGATGCCGAGGTTGGTTTGGGCAACGGCATGTCCGCGCTCAGCGGCCATGCGGAACCAAACGAAGGCCTGCAAATAGTCAAGGGGTATTCCGCGGCCGGTTGCGTACTTCACGCCGAGCGAGTTTTGTGCCTCGATATCGCCACTATCCGCCAAGGATTGCAATCTCTTGATCTCTTGTGCGGAGCTGGCTTCTCCTTTATTGGAACTGAATCCCTCTTCGAATCCAGCAATGGCAAGGGTACTGAGTCCCATCGAAAGGACGATGGCAATCAACTTTGACTTCATGACGCAACACAGTCCTAAAAGTTCACATTACTTCGGTGCCAGGCGAATGGCGCCGTCCAGACGGATGACTTCGCCGTTGAGCATGTCGTTTTCAAAAATGTGCACGGCCAGTTTGGCGTAGTCTTCTGGTGTGCCCAGGCGGGAGGGGAAGGGCACGGCCGCAGCCAGCGCGACTTGCACTTCTTTGGGCATGCCAAACATCATGGGTGTGCCAAAAATGCCAGGTGCAATGGTCATGTTGCGAATGCCGTTGCGCGCCAAGTCACGTGCGATAGGTAGTGTCATGCCGACCACGCCGCCTTTGGAGGCGCTGTAGGCTGCCTGGCCCATCTGGCCGTCGTAGGCTGCCACCGACGCGGTGGAGATGATGGCGCCGCGCTCACCAGTGGCTTCCGGCTCGTTCTTGGCCATGGCTTCAGCCGCCAGTCGAATCATGTTGAAGCTGCCCACCAGGTTCACCGTGATGGTTTTGCTGAACACGGCCAGGCTGTGCGCGCCATTTTTGCCCAAGGTCTTTTCTGCAGGTGCAATGCCGGCGCAGTTGACCAGGCCCATCAACTTGCCCATGGAGACGGCCTTGGCCACGACGGCTTGGCCATCTGCTTCTTGGCTGACATCGCACTTGACGAAAGCGCCGCCCAACTCTTTGGCGATGGCTTCGCCCTTTTCAGCTTGCATGTCGGCGATGACGACGGTTGCGCCTTTGGCAGTCAGCATGCGTGCCGTGCCTTCGCCCAAGCCCGATGCGCCACCGGTCACGATAAAAACTTTGCCTGCGATGTCCATGGTGTTGTCCTTTTTTGAAATGTAGAAGAGTGAGTGGGGAAATTTGACGTTTACGTTAACGTTAAATTATGGCGCATGCCAAGCGTTTGTTCGAACTTGGGGGGTGGCCTTATTTTTAATGCTATACTTCGGCCTCTCGAATACTGTAGGCGCATAGCTCAGCTGGTTAGAGCACCACCTTGACATGGTGGGGGTCGTTGGTTCGAGTCCAATTGCGCCTACCAATTTTTCCCTCTGAAGAAGACCAGTCTTCAGAAACTGCGGGAAATATTGGAAAAATTTCCTTTCTGGAAATTTTCACTTCAAAAAATACACGCGACGCATCCCAGTATTTGGATTGCGCTTGGACTTTGCTTGGGCCTTTGCCCTGGCATCTGCACGCCGTGCCAAAGCCTGGACTGCCTGGATCAGGCAGTCGCAGGCTGTGTCTCCGACCAGGTCAATGACTTCCTCCATGCGCTGAAACGCGCCGGTATGCGCCTGCAAGGCATTTCGACGTAACGGTGTGCCAACGTTGAAACCAGAAGCAGAACAGCCAGCAGCACGCCAAGGCGCAGCAATTTGTGTGCAGCGTCGCCTGCGCCCAAGGCCTCAAACGCACCAATCTTGTCCATCGCAACCTGAAGCGCATAGTGCAGCAGATAGACGGAAAACGAAATATGCCCCAACCACACCAAGACCCGAGCCCGCAGGGCCACGGCGAGCGCACCAACGTCGTATGACAGGCTGAACATCAATATGGCGGCCAATGCGGGCACGTATGCGCTTTGGTGCCATGCGATGGCAGCACAGATGGCCATGCAAGTCACACACTCGATGATGGTTGCCATGCTGGCCGACAGCGCAACAAGCTTGCTGAATTTTGCCAACACCATGCCCAGAACAAAGCTGTAGATGCCGCGCTGGAATGCATCCATGCCGAAGTGCGATCCATAGTTTGTCAGCATCTGGTGGTTCTGCGCAAGAAGCAATAGACACAGCAGCAACGCCAGCGTTTTTTTGCAGTGCTGGCTACTTTCCATTCTCTTCAAGGCGAGCAGAAAGAATGGAAACAAAATGTAAAACAGCATCTCCACACCGATAGACCACGCCGGTGGGTTGATGTAAGCGACGAAGTGGATGTAGGGCTGCAGTAGCAGCATGGAGGCGGCGAACCCGGGCAGCAAGAATTCCTGCCCGTTGATATTGGGAATCTGTATGACCGTTGTCAAAAACAGCAGGGCTGCCATATGCAGGGGGTACAGGCGAAACACACGCTGTGCCATGAACCGTGGCATGGCGCCTAGACGCAATTCACTGTAGACCAGCGTCAAAATCAGCCCGCTCAAGACGAAGAATATGTCGACTGCGCGGAAGCCTTCGCCAAATATTGTCTGCACCCATTGCGTACTGGATTGGGCAAGCCAATGGTGGCCCACTACCCAGAGGGCCGCTATGCCTCGAATCGACGCCAATGATTTATTTTCTGCCAAGACGCCATTTTTTATGGTCATCAAAATCCTCCCTTTGCAGTCTGCAAGAGGGCGGATTATATTTATTTTGTGTGCCAGATGCGTGGACAGCGTCGCTACCCTTTGATGGCGTGGGCGATGGCCTTCAACGCGCTGCGAATTCCGGTAACCCGTGGGTGTGATGCATGCATGGCAGCCTCTACCGCACGCTGTGCTGCGGCAGCTGCAGCCATCTCGTCAGCGGTGGCCTGGGCTGCTTCTTGCGCCGCGCGCTGCTGCGCATGTTCTTCCTGCAAACGGCGCTCTGCTGCTGCTTCAGCGGCCTTTTGTTCTGCAATCTTGATGCTCTCTGCCATGCGTTCCCAACTGGCCAGGACCGCGGCCTTGTCGTCATTGACCCGCAGGTTCACGATGAACTCGTTGCTCAGGTATTCGGAGTCAAAAAATTCTTCACACGAAAAATCAATCAAGTCGCCTCGTGCCAATTCAACAAACAGCTTGGCAAACGATTGCGGGGTGAAAACCCAGCAGTGCACGTCGACGTACTTGCCGGTCATCATGGCGTCGCGGGCGGCGCCGACCGCACCTTCAAACGTATGGTATTTCTTGAGCTGGGAAGCATCCAACGCACCGGCCCACGCGGCAGCAATATCGACGGTGACAAAGTTCAGGCAAAAGTCCAATACGCAGTGCGTGTTGGGCATTCTGGCTCTGTGAATATAGGCTACCAACACATCTTCGATCTGGGTGGTGCGGCGCAGGTAGTCAAAGGTATAGCGCTTGTCAGGAACCGCCAGGCGCACCTGGCCCGTTGAGGACAGTACTGAGCGAATCTCCTGCAACCAGGTCACGAGGTCGGGCACATGTTCTATGACGTGGGACGCAACCACATAGTCCAGATTTTGCACGGCATGGTCTGACTGTTTGCAATAGACATCGATGGCCTCGCGCAGCGTGTGTGCGCCCCATATCGCATCGACTTGAATGTTTTGCGTATCGACGTGGGGGTCACTGGCGTAGGAGGTGCGTAACTCCTCGGCAGATTTATGGTCGATGTAGACAATGTGGCCGTCTGCGCGCTTGATCAGGGGGTTGTGCAGCGGGCCGATCTCGGCTCCTACCAGGGTAGACAAATCCAGGCCATCCAGCAATTTCTGTTGTCTGCTTTTCATTGCGTCCCCAGTTCAGATTGCGAATGCGCAGATTGCATTCTTATTTCTATTTGCAATTTTGTCGAGTCTCCTGCTCATACGGGCTTGTAAAGGGGACACATTGCGTCAAAAAAAGCCAGTGCGCTGTGTACGGTGCTGCACAGATTCAATGGGTCCACAGGCCTACAGTGGCTACGCAGCGGTCGCTGCGGTGTCTTGCAAACGAAACAAGGATTCCCATGAACCAAACTATCTCCAAGCCAACCCAAGTGATCAGTACCTTGAACGATCTGATCGAGATCAACCGCGATGCGCAAAAGGGCTTCCACGATGCGGCGGAAAGAATCCACGCGCGCGAAATCAAAACCATGTGCATGGAACAAAGCCTTTCGCGCGCGCATTTTGTGGGCGAATTGCAGACCATGGTGCACAGCCTGGGCGATGAGCCCGAAGACACAGGTTCCGTGACGGGCGCACTGCGTCGTGGCTGGATGGATTTGAAGGCCGCACTGGGCGGCGGTGACCACGCGATTCTGACGGTGGTTGAATCCAGCGAAGACCATGCACTGGCCCAATACCGCAAGGCGCTGGCAACCCAGCTGCCGGCCGACGTGAAAGACATTGTCGACATGCAGGCCAAGAGTGTCAGGCAGGCGCATGACCAGATCAAGGCATTGCGCGACAGCCTGAAGGCCTGATTCCGGCCAACGGGACTCGGCAGTGGTGTGCAACTGCGCGTTTTAACTGGGCAAACAGCCCAACTTGCGCAAGGTGTTGGCTACTGCCTGGTCCAGCGGCGTGTGTGGCTCACTGCCTAGCACGCTCAGCAGTTTGCGATTGTCCAGCTGCAGGGGTTCGCGCCACAAGTAGCGCATCTCCAGCATTTCACGCAGCACGCTGGCAAACGGCGATAGCAATTGCAGCAGGGGCCAGGGCAGCCGACGGATAGGCAGGCGCGGATTGCCGCTGGCTTTGCGGATGGACTCGGCCAGGGCGATGCTGCGTGGCGTCCAGTGCCCCCGGAAATGGAAGGTTTCAAAGACTGGCAGTGTGTGTTCCAGTTCAGCCAACTGCAAAATAGTTTGCGCCAGATCTGGCAGGTAGGCCCAGGCGTGGCCTACCTCTGGCTCACCCGGAAACCACACCCTGCGCAGTGCTTGCTGTGGCTTGACCATCAGCGTTTGGAACCAGGAACTGGGTGCTTGCCAGCCAAAGTAGTCGCCAGCACGCACCACGATGCTTCGCACATGGTGTTGCACGGCAGCCTGTTGCAGCATGGTTTCCATCTCCAGGCGGACCTGGCCCTTGCGCGAGCGTGGGTTTTGCGGCGAGGTCTCGGTCAGCACGGAACCGGCATCGGCGCCATAGTTGTAGATGGTGCCAGGGAACAGCAGGCGTGCGCCACTGCTGTGCGCTGCCGCGATGGAACTGGCCAACATGGGGATGGCCAACTCGCGCCAGCGTTGGTAGCGGGGCGGATTGGCACCGTGAAAAATACAGTCCACTCCCGCGGCGGCATGTACGACGTCGGACTGTAGCATGGCGTCCCCCGGTATCCATTGCACAGGTTTCAGATCGCTACTGGCGGCGGCCTCCGGGTGCGGGCGGCGGCTGAGCGCGCGTACCTGCCAACCAGCCTGCAGAAAGGCAAGGGCGACAGCGCCACCGATGCCGCCGGTGGCGCCGATGACCAGAATGGTCTTGTGCTTGGGGAACAGCTGTTGCACACAGTACCTTTTGCGAAATGATCCGTCGCGCTATTCTGGCTGGCAGTGGGGTATATGACCATCCGCTATCATCGTTGAACGGTTATACATTTATGTATGAGCATGCAAAACCTGGATTGGAATCTGTACCGCTCTTTTCTGGCCGTGCTGCGGGAGGGCAGTTTGTCGGGCGCGGCGCGCGCACTGGGCTTGACCCAACCCAGCCTGGGCCGCCATATTGACGCCTTGGAGCAGGCGTTGGGCACCACCCTGTTCACGCGCGCGCCGGACGGACTGCGCCCCACCGCCATGGCGCGCGAACTGCAGCCCTGTGCAGAGGCCATGGCCCAAGCCAGCCAGCACGCCGCGCGGGTGGCCAGCGGCGGTGAGCCGGAAACACGCGGCACGGTGCGTCTGACGGCCAGTCACATCATCGGTGGCGAAGTGCTGCCGGCGCTGTTGGCGCCGTTTTGCGCGCAACACCCGCACACCAGCATTGAGCTGGTATTGAGCAACGCCAGTGACGACTTGCTCAAGCGCGAGGCCGACATTGCCGTGCGCATGGTGCGGCCAACCCAGCAATCCTTGGTGGCCAAACGGCTGGGGCGGGTGGACGTGGGGCTGTTTGCGCACCAAAGCTATGTGAAGACCAGAGGCCTGCCACGGAGCCCGCAGGATATCGGCCACCACCTGTTGATTGGCCCGGACCAGGACACCATGACCAAACGCCTGCTGGCGCAGCGGGGCTTCGCCCTCAAGCCCGGTGATTTTGCACTGCGCTGTGACAGCGAGCTGGCGCAATTGGCTGCGCTGCGCGCGGGCTTGGGCATTGGCGGCTGCCAACTGGGTATTGCGCGGCAAGACGCTGCGCTGGTACCGGTTTTGCCGGACCTCACACTGTTCAGCCTGGACATGTGGCTGGTCACCCATGCAGGTCTGCGCACCAACCTGCGGGTGATGGCCTTGTACCGCTATCTGGCTGTTGAGCTGGCCCTGTATGCCAAGTCGAGCTTGCGCGCCTAGCTAGCCCGCAGTCTTCAGCATGGGCTGCGGGTCTCGCATGGGCATGCGCGCGCCCATGATCAGCAACCACAGGCAGGTCCCCATCTCGCCCAGTGCGGCGGGCAGGCGGATGAAGCCTGCAACGCCTGCATGCACGTAATCCGCATGCAGCGCATGGCCTAAAAAGCTCACCAGGTAGCCCAGGCAGCCCAGCATCAGCAAAACGCCCAGCAGGCGGGGCAAGACGCGGGACGTGAATACCAAATACCCGAATGGCATCAGCCACAGGCCCCAGAAGATCTGGCTGACCAGCAGGCCGTTGTCATAGGCGTCCAGGGCGAACATGACCTGCGCATGCAATTGCTCCGTTGTGAAGGCATGCAGGTAGTCGGCGCCGCTGAGCAAGGACAGCACATCAAATTTGTGCAATATATTGACATACGTGATCGGGACGCTTGTCGCGGCAAACGCCACCATCAGCACGGCGGCGTTTTTGCCGTAGGGGCTCAACAGTCGGTACAAGGCCAGTGGCAACACCAGAAACGCGCAGTAGCAGACCAGGCTTGCGACGATGCCAAGCCGATACAACGGCAGGTTCGCCAGAATAGTGGCCACTGTCTTGGCGGCATTGTCGTCAACAGGAATCTGCGATGGAACGTAAGCCAGGCTGAACATTCCCGTCAGCACGACGATCAGGTACAAGAAGCCGGCAGTCCTGGCGTGCTGCCGCAGTTGACTGTCTTGCAGGGTTTTCATACGCGGACTCCCTTTTTGGGCCAATTCCACCCATACCAGACCACCATGGCGGTGAGTGCAATTTCAACCACCCCGAGCACTTGGTAAAACGCCCAGGCACCAGGCATGGAGATCAGCATGATGACGGAATATGCGGCGCCAAAAAACATGTTGCTCCATCGGTTGGCGCTGGGCCACAGCACCAGCGAAAGAATGACCATCAGGCTGGGTATGGCCATCAAAATCGTGGTGCCCAGTAGCACAGCCTGTGTCGTTGGCCCCAACGGGCCCATCATGCCGTCCAGCATGGATTGCAGGGTGCCGGGCTTGTACAGTCCAAAGTAGTCGCCGTACAAGTAGCACAGTGTGACGGATGTCCACAGTGCGGACAGCTTGAATTGGATCGGGACTTTGAAGTCCTCCAGTTCTGAATGGCTGCTGCTCGCGTCCAATGTCGTGCTTTGCATGGAACTGTTCTCCCGGCGTGGTGGTTGAAGTGAGGGGGCAGGTACCCGCGGCACTGTAGTAAACGGTGCGTGGCAATGCACGCTCCATCCGACGAACTGCATTTTTGGAGGATGGGCGTTAGCCTTGGCTGACCAAAGGTTCGGCTGGCGGGGCGCCAACAGCCCTTTGTGCAAGCTGAGCGCCAATTTGTGTGTGTGCATAGGGTATTCCCAGGGCGTTCTGCATTTGCACAGTCCCTAGAATCTGCTGCACTGCAATACACTCCTGTTCTTACGGGAAGCACCTACTCGCCATGCAAAGCAAATCCAGTTCCGACCGACGGCCCGCACAACGGGTCATCAAGAAGTACCCGAACCGGCGTCTATACGACACCGACACGTCCAGCTACATCACCTTGACTGAAATCAAGCAATTGATCATGGACAACGAACCCTGTGTGGTGCGTGACGCCAAAACGGGCGAAGACATCACGCGTAGCATTTTGTTACAGATCATTCTGGAAGAAGAAGCCAACGGCACGCCGATGTTTACCGCCCCGGTGCTGGCCAACATCATCCGCTTCTATGGCCATGCCATGCAAGGGCTGATGGGCGGCTATCTGGAAAAAAACATGCAGGCCCTGATGGAAATGCAGGCCCCATTGGTACAAGGCGCCTTGGGCAACAACATCTTCCAGCAAATGCAGGAGCAGATGCAGAAGCAGACCGAGCAGTTGCTGGGGACGTTTGGCTTGAAGCGCTGACTGCGCTTTTTAGCTGATTGAGATACATTGTGTCTCAATCGCAGCAGGATGCCGATATGGCTACCACCACGATGGTCCACGTTCGTGTGGACGAGCAAATCAAGGCACAAGCCACCGAGACGCTGGCTGCCATGGGTCTCTCGGTTTTTGGTGCAGTGCGCGTATTTTAGATGCGCGTAGTCGCTGACAAACAAATGCCGTTCGCTATAAAGTCGCCAAACGCTGAAACGCAGGCTGCTATGGCGGAGGCCGACGAGTTCGTGCGTACGCGTCGCGTTCGTTTTGGCACGGCTGATGAACTGTTTGATGATCTCAAGAAGAACAGCGGCAAGTAAGCGAGCCCCGCTTCCGCGTGCGATGGACTATGCCAAGCCCTTTTTGAAGGATTGGGAACGCTTATCGCGATCAGGTCGGTACGATATGAATCGCCTCAAAGAGGCCATGCCCATGTTAATTGCCAATGATGGTCCGCTAGGCCCTGAATGGCTAGATCACCCGTTAGGTGGTGATTGGGAGGGACATCGCGAATGCCTCATCGGCGGCGGGAAGCATGGCTTGATTGTGAGAGCTGTTTGAACGAAACTTGACGTATTGGGATAGGGCATCTGACCGGTGGCAAGGCGGCAACTCGGGCGTGGCCCCGCAGTTTGCGCAAAAACAGCGACAATTGGGGTATGAGTGAAGCAATTTCTACCCCCGAACGCGCGCCTACCGTTGGATTTGTAAGCCTGGGCTGCCCCAAGGCCCTGACCGATTCCGAGCTGATTCTGACCCAGCTGAGCGCCGAAGGCTACCAAACATCCAAGACCTTCCAGGGCGCGGATCTTGTCA
>JACXTT010010262.1_pt1 | contig 12666 bp, 13 predicted proteins | sample 9270951 | NCBI WGS metagenome assembly JACXTT01 (sample SAMN15532306, study PRJNA645909) | rock metagenome | isolation source: weathered quartz diorite | place: Puerto Rico | collected 2017-06-21 | reverse complement strand
GGTATCGCCGTCGGGGTCCTAGGGGTGCTAAGTCTCCAAGCGCTCACCGGCGGGGGTTGGGGGATGGCGGTGGGGCGCAGCCTCATCGCCTCGAGAACAACGCTGCCGCCCTTGGCGGTGTTGTTCCTGCCGCTCCTCGCCGGCCTGCCGAGCCTCTACCCCTGGGCGCGGCCAGAGGCGGCCAGCGACGCGCTGCTCGTGCGCAAGGCGATCTACCTCAGCGGGCCTGCCTTCCTCGGGCGCGCGGCGATCCTCTTCGGCTGCTGGAGCTTGCTCGCGGCCGCGTCGTACCGCCGGGTGCTGAAGAGCGGGCTCGACAAGCCGCCGACGGCGCGGCTGCGCGTCCTGTCCGGCCCGGGCCTGCTCTTCTGCGCGCTGTCGATGACGGTCGCGGCGATCGACTGGCTGATGTCGCTCGCGCCGCACTGGAGCTCGACGATGTTCTCGGCCATCGTGATGGTCGGGCAGCTGCTCTCGGCGATCGCCTTCGTGGTCACGATCCGGCTGCTCGAGGCCTCCGAGCGCGCCGAGGAGCCGCCGATCGACGCGCTCCACGACCTCGGCAACCTCTTGCTCGTGTTCGTGATGCTGTGGGCGTACTTCAGCTACTCGCAGTACCTGATCATGTTCGCCGGCAACATCGCCGAGGACGCGCCCTACTTCGCCTGGCGCTCGAACAACGGCTGGCAGCACCTGTCGCTCGCGCTGATCGTGCTCCACTTCGCCGTGCCGTTCCTGGTGCTGATCTCGCGCCAGAGCAAGCGCCGCCCGAAGATCCTCCGCGCCATCGCCCTCGGCATCCTGGCGATGCGGCTGGTGGAGAACTACTGGGTGATCGCGCCGAATTTCCACCACGAGGCGCTCACCGCGAGCATCCTCGACCTCGCCGCGCCGGTCGGCATCGGCGGCGTGTGGCTGTGGTTCTTCCTCAAGCGGCTCGGGCAGAAAGAGCTCTCGTCGGAGGTGGCGGCATGAGCGACGAGACGAAGAAGAAGAAGAAGAAAAAGAAGAAGAAGGCCTCGGCCCTCGCGCCTCCGGCTCCGCCCAGGGAAGAGGCCGCCGAGCTCCGGGACGACACCGCGACGGACGAGCCGAAGCCCTCCGACCCGAAGCTGGACGTGCCCCCGGAGGTCGCGCACGACGACCGCGAGATCGATCACGGCGCGGTGATCCGCTTCGGCGCGATCCTCGCCGTCGTCACCGCGCTGGTGCTCGGCGCGATGTGGTCGTTCACCCGCCAGATGGAGCACGCCTCGCTCGAGGGCGCGCCCGAGCCGCCGCCGATGGCGAGCGAGCTGCCCATCGGCCCGCCCGATCCCAAGCTCCAGCCGCACCCGCGCGACGGGCTCGCCGCGCTGCGCGAGGCCGAGAAGCGCGACCTCGAGAGCTACGGCTGGGTCGATCAGAAGGGCCGCGTCGCGCGCATCCCGATCGACCGCGCCATGGACATCCTCGCCGAGCGCGGCCTGCCCACCCGCCAGATGGGCCCGCGCGAAGAGGAGCGCGTCACCCAGCCCACCGACGGCAGCCTCGAGCCGCCCCACGAGGACCTGAAATGAACCGCGCCGCGTTCGCCCTCGCGCTCGGCCTCGCGCTCGCCGCCCCCTCGGCCGAGGCCGACGGATCCAAGCTCGGCGCGAAGGAGCTGCAGGCCATCGGCTTCGATCAGCACCTCGGCGCCGAGGTGCCGGGCTCGCTCGCCTTCCGCGACGAGCGCGGCGAGCCGGTGTCGTTCGGCGATTTCCTCGGCAAGCGCCCGGTGGTGCTGGCGCTGGTCTACAACTCGTGCCCGATGCTGTGCAACCAGGTGCTCACCGGCCTGGTGCAGGCGATGCGCGTGCTCGAGCTGAAGCCGGGCCGGGACTACGAGGTCGCGGTGGTGAGCTTCGATCCGAAGGAGAGCTACGCCACCGCCGCCAAGCAGAAGGACAAGTACCTGCGCTACTACGCCGGGAATGCGAAATCCCCGGAAAATTCCGCGGTGAACGGTGTTCACTTCCTCACTGGCGAGCCGGAAGCGATCGCCGCGATCACCGGCGCGGTCGGCTTCCGCTACCAGTACGACGACGCGCTCGGGCAGTACGCCCACGGCGCCGGCATCGTGGTGCTGACGCCCGACGGGCGCGTCGCCCGCTACTACTTCGGCACCGAGTACTCGCCGCGCGACCTGCGCCTCGGCCTGGTCGAGGCGAGCGCGGGCAAGCTCGGCCGGCTCTCCGACGAGCTCATGCTGCTGTGCTACCGCTACGACCCCGAGAGCGGCAGCTACAGCGCCAGCGCCATCGGCGCGGTGCGGCTCGGCGGCGGCGTGACGGCGGCGGCGCTCGCCCTGTTCATCGGCCTCAGCGTGCGGCGCGAGCGCAAGCGGAGGCCGGCGTGAACCCGCTGCGCAAGATCTTCCCCGAGGGCGCGTCGGCGATGGCCGGCGAGGTCGACAACCTGTTCTATTTCCTCTGCGTGCTGTCGTTCCTGGTCGCCGCGGCGATCGCCGCGATGATCATCGCCTTCGCCGTGCGCTACCGCGCCCGCGGCGACAAGCGCGAGCCGATGCGCACCAGCAACCTCGACGAAGCCGACATGAAGCGCATCGAGTACCTGTGGATCGGCGGGCCGCTCGTGGTGTTCCTCGTCATCTTCTACTGGGGCGCGAAGCTGTTCGCGGCGATGGCCTCGCCGCCGCCCGACGCGATGCAGGTGTTCATCGTCGGCAAGCAGTGGATGTGGAAGGCCCAGCACCTCGGCGGCCGGCGCGAGATCAACCAGCTGCACGTGCCCCTCGGCCGGCCGGTGAAGCTCACCATGACCAGCGAGGACGTGATCCACAGCTTCTACGTGCCCGCCTTCCGGGTGAAGACCGACGTGCTGCCCGGCCGCTACACCACCATGTGGTTCCAGCCGACCCGCGCCGGCGAGTACCACCTGTTCTGCGCCGAGTACTGCGGCACCAAACACTCCGGGATGATCGGCTCGATCGTGGTGATGGAGCCGCGCGACTTCCAGGCGTGGCTGAGCCAGGGCGGGCAGGGCTCGCTGTCGGAGGCGGGCGAGAAGCTGTTCACCGAGCTCGGCTGCAACACCTGCCACAAGGAGGACGGCGAAGGCCGCGGCCCGCGCCTCCGCGGCGTGTTCGGCTCCACCGTCCAGCTGCAGGGCGGCGACACCGTCGTCGCCGACGAGAGCTACCTGCGCGAGTCGATCCTCGAGCCGCAGAAGCGCGTCGTCGCCGGCTTCCAGGGGGTGATGCCCTCCTACGTGGCGCAGCTCAACGAGGAGAAGGTCATCCAGCTCATCGCCTACATCCGCTCGCTCGAGGCCGCGAAGACCGCGCCGGCCGCGAGCTCCGCGCCGAAGGAGAAGAAGCCATGAGCACTGGCGCAAACCTCGGAGCCGTCATTCCCGCGAAAGCGGGAATCCAGAGACTCGGCGCCATCTCCTGGATCCCCGCTTTCGCGGGGATGACATTGATGTGCAAAGCCCTTGCCGGCGAGGAGCAAAAGCCATGAGCGCGCCGGTTCCGTCGAAAAAGCACGACTACATCAGCGTCGCGCACGGCGTGAAGTCGTGGCTCTTCACCGTCGATCACAAGCGGATCGGTCTCCTTTATTTGATGAGCATCTCGCTCGCGTTCTTCCTCGGCGGCGCGTTCGCCGTCGGCGTGCGGCTCGAGCTGCTCACGCCCAAGGGCGACCTCTTCCAATCGGAGACCTACAACAAGCTGTTCACGATGCACGGCATCGTGATGCTGTTCTTCTTCCTCATCCCGTCGGTGCCGGCGGTGCTGGGGAACTTCCTCGTGCCGCTGATGGTCGGCGCGCGCGACATGGCGTTCCCGCGGCTCAATCTCCTGTCGTGGTACCTCTACGTCGCGGGCGCGTCGTTCACCTCGTGGGCGGTCATCGACGGCGGCGTCGACACCGGCTGGACGTTCTACACCCCGTACAGCACCTCGTTCTCCAACAACAACGTCATCGCCGTCGCGGTCGGGATCTTCATCCTCGGGTTCTCGTCGATCCTCACCGCCGTCAACATCATCGTCACCATCCACCGGATGCGCGCGCCGGGCCTGTCGTGGTTCCGGCTGCCGCTGTTCGTGTGGGCGATGTACGGCACGAGCCTCATCCAGATCCTCGGCACGCCGGTCATCGCCATCACCGTCGTGCTGCTCGGCGTCGAGCGCCTGCTCCGCGTCGGTCTGTTCGATCCGGCGATCGGCGGCGATCCGCTGCTGTTCCAGCACCTGTTCTGGTTCTACTCGCACCCGGCGGTCTACATCATGATCTTGCCGGCGATGGGCGTGATCAGCGAGGTCATCCCCACCTTCAGCCGCAAGCGCATCTTCGGCTACAAGTTCATCGCCGCCTCGAGCCTGGCGATCAGCGTGTTCGGCTTCCTGGTGTGGGGCCACCACATGTTCGTGAGCGGCCAGTCGGTCTACGGCGCGATCGTCTTCTCGGTGCTCAGCTACCTGGTGTCGATCCCCTCGGCGGTGAAGGTCTTCAACTGGGCGGCGACGCTCTACAAAGGCTCGGTGTCGTGGGACACGCCGATGCTCTACGCCCTCGGCTTCATCGGCTTCTTCCTCATCGGCGGGCTCACCGGCTTGTTCCTCGCCTCGACCGGGATGGACGTGCACCTGCACGACACCTACTTCGTGGTGGCGCACTTCCACTACATCATGGTCGGCGGCACGGTGATGGGTTACCTCGCCGGGCTCCACTACTGGTGGCCGAAGATCGTCGGGCGGCACTACCCCGAGTGGATCGGCCGCTTCGCCGCGTTCACCATCTTCATCGGCTTCAACCTGACGTTCTTCCCGCAGTTCCTGCTCGGCTACCTCGGCATGCCGCGGCGCTACCACGTGTACCCCGAGGAGTTCCAGGTGCTGAACGTGATGTCGACGGCGGGCGCGAGCGTGCTCGGCTTCGGCTACCTCATGCCGATGGGCTACCTCTTGTGGTCGCTGCGCTACGGCAAGCCGGCGAGCGACAACCCGTGGGAGGCCGAGGGCCTCGAGTGGCAGACCTCGTCGCCGCCGCCGACCGAGAACTTCCACGGCCAGCCGGTGGTCACCTGCGGCCCCGGCGACGACCCCGAGCCGGGCCTGCCCCCCGCGAGCGTCCGCTCTCCAGAAATGGAGGTCGCATGAGACCGAGGGAGAGCCAGACGTCGCCGAGCAGGCCCCCTCTCTCGCGCAGCGGGGGAGGGTGGGGAGGGGGCGACCCGTGAGCCAGCGCACCGGCGCCCTTTTTCACCACTTCGACGACCTCCATCAGCAGAAGTCGTCGGTCACCCTCGGGATGTGGGTGTTCCTCGCCAACGAGGTGCTGTTCTTCGGCGGCGCGTTCATGGCGTACCTGTTCTACCGCCACGCCTACCCGCAGGCGTTCATGGCCGCGAGCCGCGAGCTCGACGTCACCCTCGGCGCGACCAACACCGTCATCCTGATCAGCTCGAGCCTCACGATGGTGCTGGCGGTGCACGCGGCGCAGCGCGGCAACCGCAAGGGCATCGACCTGTTCGTCGTGCTCACCATGCTGCTCGGCTTCGCCTTCCTCGGCATCAAGGCCTACGAGTACCACCACAAGTGGGTCGAGCACCTGGTGCCCGGGTTCGGCTTCCACTTCGAGGGGCCGCACGGGCGCGAGGCGCAGCTGTTCTTCCTGCTCTACTTCGTGCTGACCGGGCTGCACGCGACCCACATGATCATCGGCGCGGGGATCATGACCGCCATCCTGGTGTGGAACCGCCAGGGGAGGTTCACCAAGGAGTACTCCGCCCCGGTCGAGGTCGCCGGCCTGTACTGGCACTTCGTCGACATCGTGTGGATCTTCCTCTTCCCGCTGCTGTACCTGATCTCGCGGAGCTGACATGTCGGACCACGGCGATCATCTCAAGATCTACTTCCTGGTGTTCGCGACGCTGCTCGGGCTCACCGGGCTCACGGTATTCGTGGCCTTCGCGAACCTCGGGCCGCTCGCCGCGCCGGTGGCCATCGCCATCGCCTGCGTGAAGGCGACGCTGGTGGTGCTGTTCTTCATGCACGTGCGCTACGAGACGCGCCTCATCGGGCTCTACGCCGCGAGCGGCTTCGTGTTCCTGCTGGTGATGTTCGCGCTGACGATGGGCGAGTACGCGGGCCGCAGCGCGCAGGGACCCGACCCACTCGCGCCGACGACGCCCGCCGCCCATCGGTGATACAATCGTCGATCGTGACAAAGCGCACTTGGGCTTGGGGCAGTTTCGCGGTCCTCGCGTTCGTCGTCGGCGGCGCGTGCTCGGCGAGCACGAAGAGCACCTTCGCCGGCAGCACGAGCGGCGACTCGAGCAACAGCAATAGCGGCGGCGCCGGCGGGACGGTCAGCGGCAGCGGCGGGCTCTCCGGGGTCGGCGTCGGCGGCGGGCTCACCGTCGTCGGCTCCGGCGGCTCGTGCGAGACCAGCTGCAGCGCCGACCTGAAGAAGGTGATCGGCTGCAACGGCGAGGTGAGCGAGCCCTGCCCCGGCGATCAGGCGTGCCTCGACGGCGCCTGCACCGCCGATCCGTGCGGCGCGGCGCAGAAGGCGAAGAGCTCGTACGGCTGCGACTACTGGGCGGTGAAGCCGGACCTCATCGCCGACGGCAAGGGCTGCTGCTTCGGGGCGTACGTCGCCAACACCTGGAGCGTGCCGGTGCACATCACCGTGTCGCGCAACGGCCAGCCGTTCGGCAACACCAGCTTCATCGTCATCCCGCAGGGGCAGGGCAAGAACATCACCTACTCGCCCTACGACTCGCAGAAGGGGCTGCCCCCCGGGCAGGTGGCGATCATCTTCCTGGCGCACGAGAACCCGTCGCCGACGTTCCTGCCGATCTGTCCGGTCACGCCGGCGGTCAACGGCGAGGTCGGCGTCAACGGCACCGGCCGCGGCTCCGCCTTCAACATCAAGACCGATCGCCCGGTGGTGGCGTACACCATCCTGCCGTACGGCGGCGGCCCGTCCGCGGCCACCAGCGCCACGCTGCTGCTCCCGACGAGCGCGTGGGACACCAACTACGTCGCCGTCAACGCCTACCAGAAGAGCCAGATCGTGCCGGCGGCGGCGCCGTCGCTCGACATCCTCGCCTACCAGGACGGCACCGAGGTCACGGTGCTGCCGAAGACGGCCATCGTCGGCGGCTCCAACGTGCAGTCGGCGCAGGCCAACACGCCGGTGAAGTACACGCTGAAGGCCGGCGAGTACGTGCAGTTCACCCAGCCGTTGGAGCTCACCGGCAGCCCGATCCAGGCCAACAAACCGATCGGCGTGTGGGGCGCGGCGAGCTGCCTCAACGTGCTGCCGCAGGACGCGGCGTGCGACTCGGCGCACCAGCAGATCCCCCCGGTGAAGGCGCTCGGCAGCGAGTACGCGCTGGTGCGCTACCGCAACCGCAAGTCGGCGATGGGCGAGGAGGCGCCGCCGTGGCGCGTGATGGGCGCGGTCGACGGCACCAAGCTCACCTGGACGCCCGCGCCGCCGCCCGCCGCGCCGGCGACCCTCAACCTCGGCCAGGTGTACGAGTTTCAGGCGACCGGCCCGTTCGTGGTCAAGAGCCAGGACAAGGACCACCCGTTCTACGCCGCGCAGTACATGACCGGCGCGGGCCACATCGGCGGCTTCGCCGGCGAGGGCGATCCGGAGTGGGTGAACGTCATCCCGGTGCAGCAGTTCCTCGATCACTACGTGTTCTTCACCGACCCGACCTACCCGGAGACGAGCCTGGTGGTGGTGCGCGCGAAATCGTCGATGAGCAAGCAGTTCAAGGACGTGACGCTCGACTGCGCCGGCGTGCTCAAGAACTGGCAGCCGATCGGCGAGCACGAGTACACCCGCATCGACCTCGTCACCGGCAACTTCGCCAACGTCGGCAACTGCACCAACGGCCGCCACGAGATGTCGAGCGACGCCCCCTTCGGCGTCACCGTCTGGGGCTGGGGCGCCCAGCCCGGCTCGCAGTACGTCTCCTACGCCTACCCCGCCGGCGCCAGCGTGCAGCCGATCAACGAAGTGGTGATCCCCCCCACTCCCAAATAAACCTACTCCTCGTGCCGGAGTCGCACGACGCGAGCGCGGCGAGCGCGATGAACGGGGCGGCGCGCATCAGCCGGCGTCGACGATGTCGACGATCTCCTTCACCGCCGCGGCGCTGGCGGCGAGCATCTTCTTCTCGTCGTCGGTCAGCGCGATCTCCACGACCTTCTCCACGCCGCCGGCGCCGATGACGCACGGGACGCCCATGAAGAAGCCCTTGAAGCCGTACTCGCCGGTGAGGTACGCGGCGCACGGGAGCAGGCGCTTGTGGTCGTGGAGGTACGCCTCGGCCATGGCCACGGCGCTGGTCGCCGGCGCATAGTAGGCGCTCGTGCCCATCAGCTGGACGATCTCGCCGCCGCCCTTGCGGGTGCGGTCGATGATCGCGTCGAGCCGCTCCTTCTTGATGAACTGCGTCGCGCTCACCGCGTTGATGGTGCAGGCGCTCATCACCGGGACCATCTGATCGCCGTGGCCACCGAGCACCATCGCGCGCACGTCCTTGACCGAGGCGTTGGCCTCGCGCGCGAGGAACAGCTGGAAGCGGGCGCTGTCGAGCACGCCGGCCATGCCCACCACGCGCTCCTTCGGCCACTTGGTGCGCTTCATGAACTCGTAGACCATCGCGTCGAGCGGGTTCGAGATCACGATGACGAACGCGTTGGGGCAGTGCTCCTTGGCGTTGTCGGCCACGTTGCGGATGATCGGCAGGTTCGTGCCGATGATGTCCTTGCGGTCCTGCCCCGGCTTGCGCGGGATGCCGGCGGTCACGATGATCACGTCGGAGCCGGCGCAGTCCTTCCAGCTCGAGGTGCCGGTGACGCGGCAGTCGTAGCCCTCGATGGCGCCGTTCTGCTCGAGGTCGAGCGCCTTGCCCTTGGCGAAGCTCTCCTTCTGCGGGATGTCGAAGAGCACGACCTCCTGGGCCAGCTCTTTGCGAGCGATGGTGGCGGCCAATTCGCCGCCGATGTTGCCGGCGCCGATGAGGGAAATCTTCGTCTTGGACATGACCGCCGTCTAACGTGGAACGGCGGCTGAAACCACATTAATCTACCGGCCCCATGGCCGACGTTTCGCTGATTCGCCGCGCTCTCGCGTCGCCGCTCGAGGGCACCTCGTTCGCCGCGCTCGGCGCGAAATACGCGGGGAAAGTCCGCGACTGTTACATCGCCGGCGGGCGCCGTTACATCGTGACGACCGACCGCATCAGCGCGTTCGATCGCGTGCTCGGCACGCTGCCGCTGAAGGGGCAGCTGCTCCAGTGGGTGAGCGCGTACTGGTTCGAGCGCACCAAGGCGGCCGTGCCGAACCACGTGCTGGCGGTGCCCGACCCGAACGTGATGGTGGCCAAGGAGTGCACCCCGCTCGGCGCCGAGATGGTGGTGCGCGCGTACATCACCGGCGTCACCGGCACGAGCATGTGGCACCACTACCAGAAGGGCGCGCGGCTGTTCTGCGGCCACCAGCTGCCGGACGGGCTGAAGAAGGACCAGAAGCTCGAGCGGCCGCTGCTCACGCCGTCGAGCAAGGCGCCGAAGGGCGAGCACGACGTGTCGATGTCGCGCGCCGAGCTCGTCGAGCACGGCTACATCACCGCCGGCGACTTCGACGCGGCCGAGGCGCTGGTGATGAAGCTCTTCGCCATCGGCCAGGAGCACTGCGCCGCGCGCGGGCTCATCCTCGTCGACACCAAGTACGAGCTCGGCAAGGACGAGCGCGGCGACATCGTCGTCATCGACGAGATCCACACGCCCGACTCGTCGCGCTTCTGGTTCGCCAAGAGCTACGAGGAGCGGTTCGCCCGCGGCGAGGCGCCGGAGTCGTTCGACAAGGAGTACGTGCGGCGCTGGCTGAGCGAGCGCGGCTTCAGCGGCGACGGGCCCATCCCGGCGATCCCCGACGACGTGAAGGTCGAGGCGGTGCGGCGCTACACCGAGGCGTGCGAGACGATCGTCGGCAAGAGCTTCGAGCCGAACCTCGACGAGCCGATCGCCCGCATCCGCCGGAATCTCGGTCTGGAGGGCAAATGAAGGCGACCGTTTACGTGAGGCTGAAGGGCGAGGTGCTCGATCCGCAGGGCGAAGCGGTGCGGCGCGGGCTCGCCCACCTGGGGCTCGAAGGCGTTCGCGGCGTGCGCGTCGGCAAGATCATCGAGATCGAGCTCGACGCGGCCGACGCGGCCGAGGCCAAGCAGAAGCTGGCGAAGGCCGCCGACGAGCTGCTCGCCAATCCGGTGATCGAAGATTACGAGGTCGTCGTCTAGCCCCCCTCCCCAGCCCTCCCCGGCAAGCGGGGGAGGGAGCGAACGGCGGAGGCGCGAGAAATGTGGAACAGAGAGCCGGCGACAGGCGACCGGGAAGTAACAGCAGAAGAGACCGTCGCTGCTCCTCTCTTACTTCCCGGTCGCCTGTTCCCATTTTCTGCTCCACATTTTCGCCGGGGCGGACGAAAGACGAGGTCAAGGTCAGCCTCGATACCGCGCGATCACCGCCTCGTCGGCGCCGAGGGCGCGGAGGGCGTCGGCGAGGTGGGCGCGGTGGATCGAGACCAGGGTCGGCATGCCGCCGGAGAGGCCGAAGCGGGCCAGGAAATCGACGCCGCTGTCGTAGGGGGCGGCGAAGGTCGCGGTGTCGCCGTCGACGACGACGGCCATGGCGGCGCGCTCCTGGCCCAAGAGCAGCAGCAAGGTTTTGTCGTAGCGGGCGCGGCCGGCGCGGTCCACGTCGACCAGCGCGAGATCGCCGCCGGCGCGCTCGTAGTGGCCGGCGAGCCGCTCGGCTTCGCGCTCCTTCGGCACGAGCTCGGCCGCGGCTTCGTCGACGAGCCGCCACGAGCCCTCGAGCCCGGCGTGAAGCAGCTCGACGACCGTCGTGAGCACGGCGGGATCGCGCGGGCGTGCGCGGATCGCCCGATCGATGCGCGCGGCCACCTCGCCGGGCAGGCCCTTGCGCGTGTCGATGGCGCGGGCGTCGCGGTCGCAGCCCGGGTAGGGCTCGACGCCGCCGCGCAGCCATTTCGCCGCGCTCGCGAGGCCGTCGAAATCGGTGTGGCAGACGATGCTCGCGACCGCGCCGGCGCGCGCGACGATCGCCGGCGTGATCATCTCGGGGCAGGCGCCGTGCTCGGCCTTGGTGGCGAGCACGAAGCGCGGGTCGCCGGCGAAGCGCGCGTGGTGTGCGCTGTCGTGGTGATCGACCCACGCCGCGAGGCGATCGCCGAGCGCCTCGATGAAGCGCAGCGTGGTCTGCTCGAAGTCGTTGCGCCGCCCGCCGCTCTCGGAGGCGAAGGCGATGTCGACCACCGCGACGCGCCCGGGCAGCTCCGCGGCCTTCGGCAGCTTGCGCGGCGTGGCGAAGGCGACGCGCACGCCGGAAACGTGGAATCCGTGCCCATCCGCCATGACGAAGCGGTGGTAATGTACGCTTCCATGTCGAGGCCTGCCATGCCGATGCGAATCGCCGCCACCGCTCTCGTGCTCCTGTGCGCCGGAGAGGCCGCGGCACAGACCGCGAACCGCTGCGCCATCACCGACACCACCGCGCCCGCCGCCGGCAGCGAGCTGTTTCCGCAGGCGAGCGGCGGCAGCGCGGTGGCCAAGCTCACCGGCGCGATGATCGGCCTGCGCCTCACGCAGTTTTCCAGCGCCGGCGGGCGCGTCCACGTCGCCACCGGCGACGGCAAGACCCCCTACGTGCGCGTCGAGGGCTTCGCGGACACCCGCGCCTTCCGCTTCTTCGCCCGCCGCAGCATCCCCTTGGTGGCGAGCCACGTGTGGCTCACCAAGGGCCTCGAGCTCACCGTCACGGCGGTGAAGGACGACGAGCTCGAGATCCAGCACTCCGTGCTCGGCACGCGCGGATCGGACGGCTCGCCGCAGAAGCTCACCGGCCGCATCGCCTGCAGCAACGTCGGCCTCGCGCCGCCCGGGCTCGATCCCGCGGACGCTCCCGCCGGCGCGCGCATGTTCCACATGAAGAACAACGACGTGACGCTGTACAACGATGCCGGCGGCGACGTCGTGTTCACGCTCCACATGGACGGCGAGGCGCGCAAGGTGTTCTGGAGCACCGAGTCGCGCGCCGGCTTCGTGCACGTGAGCTCGCCCGGCGACATCACCATCGACGCGTGGGTGCGGCCGACCGACCTCGAGACGCTGACCCACGGCGAGGTGTTCGACATGAGCTCGCTCGAGCCGACCCCGCTCGCGCCCAAGAAGCTGGCGCTCAGCGAGCCCCCGACTATGCTCACCGCCGGTGGCGAGCTCCCGATCCTCGCCAAGGCCGCGGCCGGCGCGGCGCAGATCGGCGTGGTCGAGTCCGGCGCGCGCTTCTACACCATGGAGGTTTCGACCGAGTGGACCAGCGTCATCCCGAGCGACCTGGCGATCATGCCGATCGACGGCGGCGGCCTCTGGGTCAAGACCTCCACCTTGCCCAAGCCCTGATCGTCGCCGGGCTGACGGCGATCGCCGGCGCCGCCGCGGGCCAGCCGGCGCGCATGGCCAAGCTGCGCCTCGGCGCGACCGTCGAGGGCGCGGCGATCCGCGCCGAGGGCTGCAGCGGAAATCGTTGCAGCTCAAAGCAATTCGAGCTGCCCGCGGACGCGCGCTCGCCCAAGG
>JACXTT010010261.1_pt1 | contig 12666 bp, 8 predicted proteins | sample 9270951 | NCBI WGS metagenome assembly JACXTT01 (sample SAMN15532306, study PRJNA645909) | rock metagenome | isolation source: weathered quartz diorite | place: Puerto Rico | collected 2017-06-21 | reverse complement strand
GCCGCGCCCGGCGGTGCCGCAGCGGCTGCCTCTGACCCCGCGACACCGCGGCTGCGGCTCCGGCGCCGGGCCCGGGCTCGCGGCGGCACAGGGTTTCCGGCGCTTGCCCGACTGGCTCAAGGTCAAGCTCCCGGGCCAGGGCGAGTATGCCGGCACCAAGGCGCTGCTCCGGTCGCATCGCCTCGCCACGGTGTGCGAGGAGGCGCGCTGCCCCAACCTCGGCCACTGCTGGGAACGCGGAACGGCGACGATCATGATCCTGGGCGAGCTGTGCACCCGGCGTTGCGGCTTCTGCGCCGTCGCACCGGGCCGACCGAACGGCTACGTCGACTGGGACGAGCCACGCCGCGTGGGCGAGGCGGTCGCCGAGATGGCGTTGCGCCACACGGTGATCACCTCCGTCGCTCGCGACGACTTGACCGACGGTGGCAGCACGATCTTCGCCATGACGATCCGCGAGATCCGCCGGCGGTCCTCGACGGTGGTGGAGGTGCTGGTCCCGGACTTCCGCGGCCACGCCGAAGACCTAAAGCGCGTCGTCGACGCGCGTCCCGAGATCATCAATCACAACGTCGAGACGTGCGAGCGGCTGCACCCCGTGGTCCGCCCGAGCGCGCGCTACGACCGCTCGCTCGAACTGATCGAGCGTGTGAAGCTGCAGGGCGGCGGCGCGATCAAAGCGAAGAGCGGCTTGATGCTCGGCCTCGGCGAGACGGACGAAGAGGTGCTGCGCACGCTCGAGGACCTGCGGGCGCACGGCTGCGACCTGCTCACGATCGGCCAGTATCTTCGCCCGACGCCCCACCATCTGCCGGTCGTCGAGTACGTGCATCCCGACCGATTCCGCCACTGGGGCGAGGTGGCCGCGCGGCTCGGCTTCGAGAACGCCGCCTCGGGACCGCTGGTGCGCTCGTCGTTCCACGCCGACGTGCTGGCGGGCACCGTCCGTCCGGGCGAGACCAGCAAGGTCGGATAGCCCGGAAGGCCGCGGCGCGGTCCTCCCGTTCGAGGTTCCGCGAACCCATCCCGTCGACGCCCGCGCGCCAGCGCTCGTCTCCCCAACGCGGCACGGCGCCGCTGGGTCAAACCCCCCTCAAGCGCCGTGCGTGCGATGCCGATAACGCCCGGGCGAGCGGGTTCTTTCGCGACGGGACCCGGCGTCGCCCTGGGGGCGAGATTCCGCGACGACGGAGCAGAGGCCCGACCGAATGATGCCACCCGCCAATGTCTCACCCGTCCGCAAGCCCACGGTGTTGGTCGTGGAGGACGACAGCGTCACGGTTCACCTCGTCTCCCACATCCTGGAGCGTGAGGGATTCGAGGTGATCGTGACTCGCGACGGCCGAGAAGCCCTGGCGCACATCGCTCGGGCGGATCCGCCGGACCTCGTCGTCACGGACATCATGCTGCCTTACCACAACGGGTTCGAGCTGATTCGTCAGGTCCGCGAGCGTCAGGGATGGAGCGACGTTCCGATCGTCGCGCTCACGTCGAAATCCCAGGAGAAGGACATCGTCCGCGCACTGGGCGAGGGAGCAGACGACTATGTCATCAAGCCCTTTCGCCCAGAAGAGCTGCTGGCCCGGGTCCGTCGGCTCCGCCGTTCGGCGGCCTGATCGGCCGCGCGCCGCTCGCCCGTTCCGTACGCCTGCCCTGCTCCTGCTGGGGGCCATCACGCTGGGTGCGACGGCCTGCGAGGCGGCCCCCGTCGAGCCCAACGGCACCACGATCCTCGGGATGTCGCCGTTCGAATGGGGCGCCGGTCTGTCGCTCGCGCGCATCTCGAACGGTGGTCCGGATTGGTCGACCGTGAACGGCGAGCTGCTGCTCCGGTCCGATCCGGCGGATTCGCTGAGGACGAATCGCCGGCGCGTGGTGGCGCTCGATCTCCAGCGCGCCGAACGCTTCGGGCAGCAGGACAGCCAGGTGGGAGCGACGGCGGCGATCCCGTTCGGCCGACGCTGGACCGCCGCCGTCGAGGCCGACGGCAGCCCTTCGAATCGATTCCTCCCCGTGTGGGCTGCGGACATCGGCCTGTCTCGGGAACTCGGAGCCGGCGTCGTCGTGACGGGCCGCGTTCGACACCGCGAGTACCGCGCGACTCCGGTCGACGGAGCGGCGCTCGCGCTCGAGAAATACGCCGGAATCTTCCGGGCCGAGTACGAGTTCTCGGCGAGCGCCGTGCGCGGGGCCGGGGCTACCCCCTCGCACCACGTGGTCGCGGACGCGTTCTACGGAGCGGATCCGAGGGATCGGGTTCGTCTGGCGTTCGCGTTCGGGAAGGAAATCGAAGGCGTGGCGGCGTACGGGGTCACGACCTCGTCCGTGCGTGACGGATCGGTGTCGTGGCAGCAGCGACTCTCCGAACGCTGGGCCATCGAGTCGGGGCTCAGCCTGTCCGACCACCACCCCCTTTACACGCGCCGAGAGGTCCAGCTTGGGCTCCGCTGCGCTCTCTGAACCAACGGTCCTCGCCTTCGCCTGGCGCGCCACGTTCGCCGAGCTGGCGCTGATCCTGCTTCTCGTCCTCCACGTAGTCTGGCTGCGGTTCGCGCGCGGCATCGCAGAACGTCGTCGCCAACGGATCATCGAGTTTTGGAGCCCCCGGCTCCTGAGCGCGCTCGAGGATCAGGGCGGCGACGTTTCACCGGTAAGCGACGCCGACGCCCCGACGGTGCTGCTGCTGTGGAACGAGCACCAATCGCTGATCCAAGGGGAGTCGCGCGAGCACCTCGTCTCGTTTGCATCACGAGCGGGTCTCGCTCAGGCCGCTCGCCGGCTGCTGCACCACGGCCGACTCCAGCACCGCCTCGTGGCGGTCACCGCCCTCGGTAACCTGCGCGATCGATCGGCGTGGGAGGGCCTACGGCGCCTGGCGGTGGAGCCCAATCCGTACGTGTCGCTCGCCGCGGCCAAGGCGATGATGCGGATCGACGCGGCGGCCGCCGCCCCGACCGTCGTCGATCTGCTCGCGCGCCGCACGGAATGGTCGCCGGCGCGCGTCGCGGCGATGCTCCGCGAGGTCGATCCCGGCGCGTTTTCGGCGACGCTCGCCGCCGCGGCGATGACGCCGCGCTCCCGAAACTCGCCACGCTTCATCCGGCTGCTGGAGCTGTGCTACCCGCACGACGCGCTGCCGGCCGTGCGCCACATCCTCGACGACGCGACGGACGAGGAGACCCTCTGCGCCTGCCTCCGCGTGCTCGGCCACTTTCGCGACCCCGTCGACCTGGAGCGGGTCCGGCTCCTCTTGGATCACACCTCGTCGAACGTTCGAATCCGGGCCGTCACGGTGGTGGGCAGCATCGCGGCGCTCGAGGACTGGTCTGAGATCGCGCAGATGCTCTCGGATCGGGAATGGTGGGTCCGGTATCGCGCGGCACAGGCCCTCACCAGCCTGCCGGGCATGGACACACGCCGCCTCCTCGAGATACGCGACGAGCAGACGGATCGCTTCGCGAAGGACATCCTGAACCACGTGCTCGCCGAGGCCGCGCTGCGATGATGCATCACCTCTTTCAATCGCTCGTTCCGATCGTGGAAGGCGGTATCTTCGTTTACTTCCTCGCGATCAACGGGTTCTACTTCCTGTTGACGATTCTCGCGCTCGTGGACATCCGCGAGTACGTCGAGCGCTGGGGTTCCGAGGGCGACGTCGCGACGCCCACGGGATTCGAGCCGCCGATCAGCGTCATCATGCCGGCCTACAACGAGGCCGCGACGATCACCGCGGCCGTCCATTCGATGCTGCAGCTCCAGTACCCCGACTACGACGTCATCGTGGTGAACGACGGCTCGACCGACGGCACGCTCGACGTGCTGATCCGCGAGTTCCATCTAGAACGGTTCCCCGCCGCGTATCGGGCGCGGATCAAGACCGCGCCGATCCGTGGCGTTTACCGCTCGCGCGCCTATCCCGAGCTGCTGGTCGTCGACAAGGAGAACGCGAAGAGCAAGGCCGACGCCTCGAACGCCGGGATCAATCTCGCGCAGCACCCGCTGTTCCTGTGCACCGACGCCGACTCGATCCTGCAGCGCGACAGCTTGCTGCGGATCGTTCAGCCGTTCCTCGACGACCCGAGCACGGTGGCGTGCGGTGGGACCGTCCGGATCGCGAACGGCTGCTCGGCGATCGAAGGGGTCCTTGATCGCGTCGGCATCCCGCGGAACGTGCTGGCCGTCATGCAGGTCGTCGAGTACCTCCGAGCCTTCCTGTTCGGCCGGCTGGGCTGGTCGCGAATGGGCGGGCTCATACTCATTTCCGGAGCCTTCGGCTTGTTCCACAAGGAGACCGTTCTGGCGGTCGGCGGATTTCGCCGCCACGTGCACGGCGAAGACCTGGACCTGACGCTGCGCCTGCACCGCCGCCTCATGGACCGGCGCAAGCGCTATCGCATCGCACAGGTGCCCGATCCGGTGTGCTGGACCGAGGGCCCCGAGGACCTGCGATCCCTGGCGAGTCAGCGGATCCGCTGGCATCGGGGGCTGTCGGAGTCGTTGTGGGAGCAGCGCAGCCTGATGTTCCGTCCCGGCGGCGGCGCGGTGAGCTGGATCGCGTTCCCGTACTTCGTGGTCTTCGAGTGGGCCGCGCCCCTCGAGGAAGCGTTCGGATACTTGTTCATGATCGCGGGCTTCGCGCTCGGCTTCATCAATCTCCAGGTGTTCATCCTGTTCCTGACGGTCGCGATCGGGCTCGGCGCGCTGCTGTCCACGGCAGCGCTCGTGCTCGAGGAGACGTCGTTCCACTTGTACCCACGGGCTCGCCACTTGGCGGTCCTGGGGCTGGCCGCGATCCTCGAGAACGTCGGCTTCCGGCAGCTCCAGACCTACTGGCGCCTCGTCGGCATGGTCCAATGGTTGACGCGGAAGCAACCCGCCTGGGGCAAGATGGCGCGCAGCGGGGCGTGGACGACGGCCGACAAGGCGCCCCGCGACGCCGAGCCTCCGAGGCGGGCGGCGTGAGGCGCAGACCGCCGCCTCAGGCACCCCGCTCGAGCCACTCCCGGTAGGCGTCGAACGCGAAGTCGCGTCCCAGAAAATCGCGCACGATCTCGCTCGCGGGCTTCGACCCGCCGGCCTCGAGCACCGTCTTCCGATACTCGATCGCCCGCGCGGGATCGAGCAGGCTCGCGCCGCTGAAGCGGCTGAAGAAGTCCTTCGCGATCACGAGCGACCACATGTAGGCGTAGTAGCCGGCCGAGTACCCCTCGAGGTGGCCGAACGAGCACTGCATGTGGGTGCCGGGCACGAACGGAAACGGCTGGTAGTCGGTCTGCACTCGCTCGACCAGGGCGTCGAGGTCGAGTCCCGCGGGGTCGCGGTCGAACGCCGACAGCGAGATCCGCGCGAACACCATCTGGCGCCGGACGGCGAGCCCCTTGCCGAACTCGCTGGCACGCGTCATCCGCCGCACCCGCTCGGCGGGAATCGGCTCGTCGGTCTCGATGTGCCGCGCAAACGTCGCCAACACCTCGGGCTCCCAGATCCATTCCTCGAACAGCTGGGAGGGAACCTCGATGAAGTCGTGCTCGGTGCGGATGCCGCCGGTGCCGGCCCAGCGGCGCCGGCCGCCGAACAGCGCGTGCAGCAGGTGACCGAACTCGTGGAACAGCGTTCGCACGTCGGCGTGCTCCATGAGGCCCGGATCGGGGCCGCCGCCCGGGAAGTTGCAAACGAGCACCGCTTCGGGGATCTGGCGCCCGTTCACGCCGGTGCGCACGTCGAACTCGGCCGCGTGGCTGAACTTGTCGGCCCGCGGGTGCATGTCGAGGTAGAAGCGGCCCACGAGCCGTGAGCCGGCATGGACTTCCCAGCACTCGACGCTCGGATGCCACACCTCGGCTTCGGCGCGCTCGAACGTCACGCCGAACAGTCGGCTCGAGACGTCGAGCACGCCCCGGTTGACGCGCTCGAACGCAAAATAGGGCCGCACCGACTGGGCGTCGAAGTCGTAGTCGCTGCGACGCACCTGCTCGGACCAGTAGACGCTCTCCCAGGCTCGAACCGTATCGGCGTCGAGCTGATCACGCCGCTTGCGAGCCAGCAGCGCCGCGTATTCGGCGTCGCCGCGGGCGCCGGACAGATCCACGATGCGGTCGATGAACGCTGACGCCCGCGCGGCGCTGCCCACCATCTTGTCGGCCGTCACGTAGTCCGCCCAATGAGCGAATCCGAGCAGCGTCGCCAGCTCGTGTCGTTTGGCGAGCAGCGCCTCCAAGACATTGACGTTCGCGGGCCACGCGCGGTTCTGGAACTCGAGGTGCAGGCGCTTCCGCAGCCCCTCGTCGTGGGCGTAGGTGAACACGGGCATCGCGTCGGGATAGTCCGTCGTCAGGGTGATCCTGCCGTCCGGGCCCGGCGCGTGGCGAGCGACGAAGTCCGCCGGCAGACCGTCCAGCTCGCTCGACTCCGTTACCGTCACGCTGCGGCGGTCGGAGCGAATGTTGCGCGCGAACTGCTGGCCGATCTCGACCAGCTCGTCGCGCAGCTTCGCGACGCGCGCGCGCGTCGCTTCATCGCGATCCACGCCCGCGAGCCGGAAATCGCGCAGCGTACGCTCGACGTAGTGCCGCGTCTCGGGGTCGACACTCGACACGTCGATCGCCGCGAGCGCCTCGTAGACGTGGGCGTTGAGCGACAGCTCGGTCCCCAGCGCCGCCGCCCGCTGGCTCACCCTCTCGGCCGCGGCGCGCAGCTCGGCGTCGGGGTGGACGTTCTCGATCAGCGATGCCTGGGAGCCCGCGGCCTCCAGCTCGATCACGGCCTCGTCGTAGGGACCGAGCGTGTTCGCGACGGAACGCGGGCCGTCCCCGGCCTCGAGGCGCGCGATCGCGGCGCGGGCGCGCGCCAAGCGCTCGAGGTGGTGTCGCTCGAAGCTCGGCGCATCGGGGCTTCCAGTCCAGAACGGCGCGTCGCTGGGCGGGCGCGCGGGCGTCAAGGTCATGCGGGTCCGTTTCGTGATGCGGGGCCCGGGCGACCCGGGCCCCGCGCGAGAGCGACTCCAGCGGCGCGTCGGCCGCAATCAGTTGACGCGATCCAGCCAGCGCTGATACGCCTCGAAGCCGAACGGCCTGCCGAGGAAGTCCTGGACCAGGTTCGCCGCAGGCTTCGAGCCACCCGGTGCGAGCACCGCGGTGCGATACCGCCGCGCCACGGCCGGGTCGAGCAGATGGTCCGGGTTGAACGCGCTGAACATGTCCTTCGCGATCACCAGCGACCACATGTACGTGTAGTAGACCGCCGAATAGCCGTCGAGGTGCCCGAAGGCGCAAGGGAAGTGCGTGCCCTCGACGTAGGCGAACGGCTGGTAGCGCTTCACCAGGTCCTTGGCCGTGGCGTCGATGTCGACCTGTGCCGGGTCCTTGTCGTAGATCGACAGCGACAGATCCGCGTATACCATTTGGCGGCGCACCTGCAGCCCCTTCGCGAATTCCTCGGCGCGCCGCATCTTCTGCACCAGCTCGGACGGCACGGGGACGCCCGTCTGATAGTGCTTGGCGAACGTCTGCAGCGTCTTCGGGTCGTGCATCCACTCCTCGAGCATCTGAGACGGTGCCTCGACGAAATCGCGCTCGGTGTGGATCCCGCTCACGCCCGACCAGCGATGCTGCCCCGAGAACATGTTGTGGAGCAGATGGCCGAACTCGTGGAAGAACGTTGTGACGTCGGCGATGTCGCACAGCCCAGGGTCGTCCGGCTTGCCGCCCGGCAGATTGCAGATGAGCGCCGCCTCGGGCAACTGCCGGCCCTTGATGCCGACGCGAATCGGAAAGTGCGCGGCGTGATTGTACTTGTACTTGCGCGGGTGCATGTCGAGGTAGAAGCGCCCGATGAGCGCGCCGTGGTCGTAGATTTCGTAGCACTCGACCGAGGGATCCCACGTCGGCACGTCCTTCACCGGCCGGAACGTCACCCCGAACAACTGGCTCGACACGTCGAGCACGCCCTGCTTCACGCGGTCGTAGGGGAGGTAGGGTCGCAGCGCCTGCGAGTCGAAGTCGTAGTCGGAGCGGCGCACCAGCTCCTGCCAGTACGCGGTCTCCCAGAAGTCGATCGCCGTGGCGCCCGGGACGTCCTTCTGCTTGCGCGCGAGCAGCGTTCGGTAGTCGCGCTCCTGGGACGCCGCGGACACCGCCACGATCTTGTCGATGAAGTCGCGCACCACCTTGGCGCTGCCCGTCATCTTGGTCGCGGTGACGTAATCGGCCCAGTTCGGGTAGCCGGCGAGGTTGGCCAGCTCGTGCCGTCGCTCGATCATCCGCTTGAGGACATCCATGTTCTTGGGGTAGGCGCGGTTGTTGAATTCCAGATACAAGCGCTTGCGGACGTCGGCGCTCTTGCAATAGGTCATGACCGGGATGTAGTCGGGATAATTGATGTCGAGCGTGACCTTGCCGTCGGCGCCCGGCTTGTGACCGTCGAGGAAGTCCTGCGGCAGGCCGGCGAGGTCGGCAGGATTCGCCTGGATGGTCCGCACGTCCTCGCGGATGTTGCGGCTGAACTCCTGCCCGATCTTCACGAGCTCCTCGTTGATCGCCTTGATCCGGGCGCGCGTCGAATCGTCCTTGTCGACGCCCGCGAGGCGGAAGTCCCGCAGCTCACGCTGGAGGTAGAATCGGGTCTCGGCGTCCGCCGCAGAGGAGTCGAGCGCCTTCAGCGCCTCGTACACCGCGTGGTCCAACGACAGCTCGGTCGCGACCTTCGACACCTCCTGCCCCATCACCTCGCCGGCCCCGCGCAGCGGCGCGTCCGGGAAGACGTTCTCGAGCAGCTGCGCCTCGGAGCCGGCGATGTCGAGCTGATTCAGCGCCTCGTCGTACGGCGCCAGCGTGTTGTCGAGCGTTCGCTTGCCCTGGACCGCGGTCATCCGCGCCACCGCGTCGTGGACGTGATCGAGTCTGCCATGGATGCGCTGCACGAACTGCGACGAGTCCGGACGGCCGGTCCAGACCGGCTGCGATTCGTCGGTGGACGCGGTGGCCGTGGCGGCGGTCGACGCCGGCTTGGGGGTGGCGGTCTTCGCCGTGGCGGGGCCCGTGAGGAGGAGGCCGGCAACGACGGCGCCGAACCACCACGGCGCGAGGACGCGCGAACGGCGCGCGGAGCATGCTGGGAAGGGATGAGCGTTCACGGGATCTCCGTTCAGTCGTTGCGGTTGAGCCAGCGCTCGTAGGCGTCGAAGCCGAAGTCTCGGCCCAGGAAGTTCTTCACCAGCAGCGCGGCCGTCCTCGAGCCCCCGGGCGCCAGCACCGTGTCGCGATAGCGCTTGGCGATCACCGGGTCGAGCAGGTTGTTCGGATTGAACTTGCTGAACATGTCCTTCGCGATGACCAGTGACCACATGTAGGTGTAGTACGCGGAGCCATAGCCGTTCAGGTGGTCGAACGCGGTCTGGAAGTGCGTTCCCGGCACGTACGGGTAGGGGGTATAGCGGCGCGTGAGCTGCGCGTTGAGCGAATCGGTGTTCACTTCCGAAGGCGGCCGGTTGTAGATCGACAGCGCCAGGTCCGCGAGCACCATCTGGCGGCGCACGCCGATCCCCTTGGGATCGATGTCCCCGAACCCGTCGGCGTGACGCATCCGCTGGATCAGCGGATCCGGCACCGGCTCGCCCGTCTGGTAGTGCTTCGCGAACACCTTGAGGGTCTTCGGGTCGTGCATCCACTCCTCGAGCATCTGCGACGGGGCCTCGACGAAATCGGCTTCCGTCCGGATCCCGCCGACGCCGACCCACCGGTGGTGGCCGGCGAACAGGTTGTGGAGCAGGTGACCGAACTCGTGGAAGAACGTGTTGACGTCGTCGAACTCGCACAGTCCGGGATCGCCCGGCTTGTCGCCGGGTAGATTGCAGACCAGCGCCGCCTCGGGGATCTGCTTGCCCTCGATGCCGGTGCGAATGTCGAACTGCGCCGCGTGGTTGTACTTGTCCTTACGGGGATGCATGTCCAGGTAGAAGCGCCCGACCAGCTTGCCGTCTTCGAGCATTTCGTAGCACTCGACCGACGGGTGCCACACGGGGGCGTCGGGGACGCGCCGATACGTGACGCCGAACATCTGCCCCGTGACGTCGAGCACGCCCTGCTTGACGCGCTCGTAGGGGAAGTAAGGCCGCAGCGCCTGGGCGTCGAAGTCGTATTGCTCCTTCTTGACCAGGTTCGTCAGGTAGAAACGGTCCCACCACTGGAGGACCGTCGCCTTGGGGTCGTCCTTCCGCTTGCGGGCGAGCAGCGCGGCGTAGTCTCGCTTCATCCGCTCGCCCGAGGCGTTGACCACCTTGGCGATGAAGTTCTTGGCGTTGGTGCCGTTCTCGACCATGCGGTCGGCGCAGTCGTAGTCGGCGAAGTTCTGGAATCCCACGAGGTGGGCCAGCTGGTCGCGCAGCAGGATCAGCGAATCGAGCACCGCCATGTTCTTGGGATACGCCCGATTCTGCGACTCGACGTACATGCGCCGGCGGACGTCTTCGTGCTTCGCGTACGTCATCACGGGGAAGTAGTCGGGATACTCGATCGACAGCTCGACCATGCCGTCGGCGCCGGGCTTGTGCGCGTCGAGCCAATCCTGCGGCAGGCCGTCGAGCTCCTCCGGCTTGACCTTGAAGGTGCGCGAGTCCTCACGGATGTTGCGGTCGAAATGCTGCCCGACGCGTACGATCGCCTGACGCAAGGCTCGAATCTTCTTGCGCGTCGGCTCGTCCTTGTCGACGCCGGCGAGCCGGAAGTCGCGTAGCTCCTTGCCGACGTAGAAGTGTGTGTCCTCGTCGAGGTCCCGGGGGTCGAGGCCTCGCAGGGCGTCGTAAATCTTGCGATTGAGCGAGATCTCCGTCGCGTAGGCGGCGACCGCCTGCGTCATGCGCTCGGCCGCGGCGCGCAGCGCCGGACTCGGGTGCACGTTCTCCATCAGCCCGGCCTGGTTGCCCGCCATGTCGAGCTGATTCGAAGCCTCGTCGTACGGTGCGAGCGTGTTCTCGACCGTGCGGCGGCCCTTGACCGCGAGCATCCTAGCGATGAACACCTTGGCGCGGGCGATCCGCGCGTCGTTGATCGCCTTGAACTGGGCAGCGGTGGGGTGCCCGGTCCAGAACGGCGCATTGGGCGACGAGGCGGTGACCGCCGACTTGCGCGCCGCCGCGGGCTTCGCCGGCGCCGCGGACTTCGCGTGCGAAGCGGACTTCACCGGTGCCGCGGGCGCGGTGGCTGCGGCCACCACGAGCGCCGCCACCACACCCAGCGTCAGACTCAAACGGGCGACGAGGCGCGACGGATTCACGTTTCCTCCATTGTGTTTGCGCGTCGGGGAGCGCGCGCCGCGGGCTCCGAGGGCCCCGGGAGCGTCGGCACGGCCGCGCTCCGAGCGCGCATGCGGCTGAACCGGCGGACGGTAGCCCAGCGGGGACGAGGGCTCAAACGCGAGCGCGACGAGCGCGGCGAAATCGCGGCGCGAGCGAGGGGTCAGCCCTTGCGCGGCGGTTGGCTCGGACGCATCTCGACCCGACTGTAGAGGGCGCGGCGCGGCGAGCGCAGCAGGTCGAGGACGACCTCGGCGACGTCCTCCGGCTCGAGCGCCCAACCTTGCTTCGCCGAGCCCCGACCGAATTCCGTGTTCACGCTGCCCGGCATCAGGTAGGAGACACGGATGCCGTCGTAACGCACCTCCATCATCAGCGCTTCGGTGAAGCCGTTGAGCCCGAATTTGCTCGCGTTGTATGCGGCGCCGTTCGCGAACGGGTTCTTTCCGGCCAGCGACGAGATGTTGAAGATGTATCCGCCGCCGCGCTTTTGCATCCGCGGGATCGCCTCGCGCGAGCAGTAGAACGGGCCGTTGAGGTTCGTCTCGATCACCGCCCGCCACTCGTCGGGGGTCGTCTCCGCCACGGGCTTGAAGATGCCGATGCCGGCGTTGTTGACGAGCACGTCCAGGCCTCCCGCCTCGCGATCGACCTGGGCGAACAGCCGCCGCACCTGCTCGTCCTCGCGTACGTCGCAGCCGTGTCCGTGCGCCCGGGCGCCGATTTGCTTGGCCGCCCCGGCCGCGGCCCCGGCGTCGCGCGCGGTGAGGAACACCGTCGCGCCCTCGCGGTGCAACGCCTCGGCGATGCCGCGGCCGATGCCGCGGCTGCCGCCGGTCACGAGGGCGATCTTGCCGTCCAGAAGGGGCATGCTCCAGGCTCCTGATGAGGTTCGACGGGGCGGGGTTTACGGGGCGCTTTGGGCAGCGGCACCGGCACCAGACTAGCACCGCGCGTCAGGTGGCGCAGGCCGACGCTCCGCGTGACGTCGTGACGCCTCGTCGCCGCCGCGACTCAGTCGGGAGCGATGCGCTCGACGAGCTTGCCGGACCGCGAGGTGAGCATCGCCTCGAGCTCGATCGCCAGGAATTCCCCCGGCGAAAACGGCAGCGGATCGCCGAGCCAATAGGCTGCCAGTTCTCCGAGCATGGGCTGGTGCCCGACCAGCAGGACGTGACGCTCCGCGCCCATTTCGGCGTGCAGCGTCGCGACGACGTCCTCGGGCTCGCGATCGGGTGCCAGCTCCCACATGACCACGGCCTCGAGGGGCAGACCCGCGGCGCTCAGCACCAGCTGGGCGGTCTGGCGTGCGCGTGTCAGCGGGCTCGCGTAGGCGCGGTCGGGTCGCCAGCCCAGGCGCCCGAGCGTGAGCCCGAGCG
>JACXTT010010260.1_pt1 | contig 12667 bp, 18 predicted proteins | sample 9270951 | NCBI WGS metagenome assembly JACXTT01 (sample SAMN15532306, study PRJNA645909) | rock metagenome | isolation source: weathered quartz diorite | place: Puerto Rico | collected 2017-06-21 | reverse complement strand
CACCCCCGGCACCCCGCCCCGGGCGGGGGCAGGGCCGCCCGGTATTGCTTGCAGACGATCCGCTGACCGCCGGGGTCATGGGCGCAGGCAAGGTCCTCGATGGGCTCACCCTCCTCAAAGACGTCGCCATCTCGTAGCCCCCAGGGGGGCGTGCGCCGTAGCCCGCTCCAACTTCGGGGGAGGCCGAGCGCGAGAGCGCTCGAGCCGGCCGACGGGGTCTGGGGGCATCGGAGGAGCGCAGCCCGCGAAGCGGGCGAGCACCGAACGGGCCCCCAGTAACGTTGGACTACATCCGTCGCAACGGCGTCCTGCTCACGGTGGCGCTCTGCCTGGCGGTCGGGGCGGCGCTGGTGCTCCGGGGCGTCCACGCGGCGGGCCGCGCCGACCCGCTCGGGCGGGCCCTCCTCGAGGTCATGGCGCCGCTCCAGCGCTCCGCCGCGGCGGTCGGCCGCGGCGTCTCCGGGACCTGGCGCAACGTGGCCGAGCTGGTGCAAGCGCGACGCGAGAACCTCCTCCTCCGCGAGCGCGCGCAGCGGCTCGAGCAGGACCTCGGTCGCCTCAACGAGGTGGAGCTCGAGAACGCGCGCCTCCGCCAGCTGGTCGACTTTCGCCAGATGCTGACCGGCGACCTGCTCACGGCGCGGATCATCGGGCAGGACGCGACCGGCCTCGCGCGCACGCTCACCATCGACCGCGGCGAGAGCGCGGGCGTGGCACGCGGAGCGGCGGTCCTGGCGCCGGCCGGCATCGTCGGGCAGGTGTTCCTGGCGAGCCGCCACGCCGCCCGCGTCCTCCTGATCACCGACCACAACAGCGGCGTCGACGCCATCGTGCAACGGACGCGCGCCCGTGGCATCGTGCAGGGCACGGTGGACGCCGGCTGCGTGCTCAACTACGTGAAGCGGACCGAGGACGTGCAGGTGGGTGACGCGCTGGTGAGTTCCGGAATGGACGGCATCTTCCCGAAGGGCCTCGGCATCGGCCGCGTGGTCGCCGTCGACAAGCGCGGGCAGGGCCTCTTCCAGTCCGCCGAGGTCGCACCGCACGTGGACCCCGAGCGGCTCGAGGAGGTGCTCGTGACCCGCGGTCCGGTCAGCCCCGTCGAGCCCGGGCCGGCGGCCCCGGGAGAGTAGCGTGCGGAGCTTCCTCGCCCTGGGGATCGCGGCGGTGGTCGCCATGCTCTTCCAGACCACGATCTTCCCGTCGATCCCCGGCCTGCCGATCGTGCCGAATCTGATCCTGGTGCTCGCGGTCTATCTCGGGGTCGCGCACCAGACGATCGGCGGTGCGGCGGGGACCTTCCTGCTCGGCTACTTCCTCGACACCTTCTCCGGCCCCGTCCTCGGGCAGAACGCCTTCGCGCTCACCGCCGTGTACCTGAGCGTGCAGTTCGTCGCCCGCCACCTCTGGTTCGAGCGCGGGCTGCCGGTCGTGGCGCTCGCGTTCTTCGGCGGCCTGGTGCACGACGTGGCGTTGATCGCGGCTGCGTGGCTGGCGGGGACGTCCAGCCCCATCTGGCACCATGCGCTACGCACCGGGCTCCTCGGCACGGTGGTGGCCGCCCTCGTGGCCCCGGCGGTTTTCGCCGCGCTGGCGCGCGAGAAGCGGCTCCTCGGGCTCGCCTGAGATGGCGACGCGCACCGTGCACGTCGTCTCGCGCGAGGTGCCGCCGGAGCTCCAGCTGCGCATGGTGGTGGCCGCGGCCCTGGCGTTCATCGCCTTCGCGCTGGTCGGGGTGCGCCTCTGGTACCTGCAGGTCGAGCGCGGCCCGGAAATGCGCGAGTTCGCGGACCAGAACCGCATCCGCCGGGTGCGCGTCCCGGCCCCGCGCGGGGTGGTCTACGATCGGCACGGCGAGATCCTGGTCGACAATCGCCCGTCGTTCGACGTCGTCTTCGTGCCCGAGGACGCCCGCGAGCGCCGCCGGCAGGTCCTGAGGACGCTCGCCGGATATCTCGGAGAGGACGAGGCGGGCATCCACCCGGCCGTGCGCCCGCCCGGCGAACGGGAGAGCTACCAGGGGATCGTGCTGCGTCGCGACGTCGACTGGCAGGCCGTGGTCGCACTCGAGACGCACCAGCTCGACCTTCCCGGGATCTCGCTGCGCGTGGCGCCGAAGCGGTACTATCCCTTCGGGCCGCTCGGCGCGCACCTTCTCGGCTACGTCGGCGAGGTGAGCAAGGGCGAGCTGGCGCAGGGAGACGGCGGGTACCTGCAGGGGGACCTGGTCGGCAAGTCGGGTCTCGAGAAGGCGTTCGACCAGGACCTGCGCGGCACGCCGGGCGGCCAGCAGGTGGAGGTCGACGCCCTCGGCCGCCGCGTCCGCGTGCTCGGGGAGGTCGCGGACTTCGCGGGCGGCACGCTCACGCTGACCCTCGATCGCGATCTCCAGGAGGCCGCCGACCGGGCGCTCGGCGAGGCGGACGGGGCCATCGTCGCCCTCGACCCGCGGAGCGGCGAGGTCCTGGCGATGGTCTCGCACCCCTCGTTCGATCCGAACATCTTCGCGCGCGGCATCCGGCGGGCCGAGTGGCGCACGCTGGTCGAGGATCGCAAGCACCCGCTCAACAACCGCGCCGTGCAGGGCGTCTTCCCGCCCGGATCGACGTTCAAGGTCGCGGTGGCGACGGGCGTGATCGAGGAGGGCGTGGTCAATTCGTTCACCGGCGTGAACTGCACCGGCGGCATCCCGTTCGGCAATCACTTCTTCCGCTGCTGGAAGAAGGGCGGGCATGGTGCGGTGGACCTGCACCGCGCCATCGTCGAGTCGTGCGATGTGTTCTTCTACCAGGCGGGACGCCGGCTGGGCATCGACGGGATCGCGGAGTACGCGCGCCGCTTCGGCCTCGGCCTTCCCACCGGCATCGCGCTGCCGCACGAGCAGACCGGCACCATCCCCGACACCGCGTGGAAGCGGCGGCGCTTCAACCAGCCCTGGTTCGAGGGCGAGACGCTCTCGGTCGCGATCGGCCAGGGCTACGTGACGGCGACGCCCCTGCAGATGGCCAACCTGGCCGCGACCGTCGCCAACGGCGGGACGCGCTACCGGCCCTTCTACGTGAAGCGGGTCACCGCCGCGGACGGCCAGGTCCTCGAGGTCCAGCCCGAGGTGCTGGGCGAGGCGCACCTGAAGAAGAGCACGCTCGCCCAGGTGCGGGCGGGCATGCGCGACGTGGTCATGAAGGACACCGGGACGGGCAAGAAGGCCCGCGTGCCGGGCGTCGAGGTGGCGGGCAAGACCGGCACCTCGCAGGTGGTGAAGATGGGCGAGGATCGCGCGCGCGCCAACCGGGGCTCGCAGGTGATGCGCGACCACGCCTGGTTCATCGCCTTCGCGCCCTTCGACGCGCCCGAGATCGCGATCGCCTGCATCGTCGAGCACGCCGGCGGCGGGGGCGGCGCGATCGCCGCGCCCGTCGTGCAGCAGGTCCTCGCCCACTACTTCGGCCGCAACCAGGGACCGCAGCCGCTTCCCACACAGCAAGCTGATGCGCTTCGATCGCCGACTGATCACGCACTTTGAGTGGCTCCTGCCGCTGCTCGCGTTCGCGGTCTGTGGGCTGGGCGCCATGACGGTCTACAGCGCGACCCACGTGCCGGGGGCGCGGGGTCTCCCCCCGCTCGCGCTGCGCCAGTTCTTCTGGCTCGCTGGCGGCTGCGCCGCGATGCTCGCCGCGCTGATCTTCGACTATCGCCGGCTCGAGCGGAGCGCCTTCATCGTCTACGTGCTGGTGCTGATCGCGGTGCTCGCCGTGCCCGTGCTCGGGCGCATCGGCGGCGGCTCCCGTCGATGGATCCCGCTCGGTCCGGTATCGATCCAGCCGTCGGAGTTCATGAAGCTCGGGCTGGTGCTGGTGCTGGCGCGGCATTTCGCGCGCACCTACGCCCACGGCCTCGGGCTCCGGGCGGCGTTCATGCCCATGGTCCTGACCGGGGTGCCGGCGGTCGCGATCCTGGCCCAGCCCGATCTCGGCACGGTCGCCGTCCTCGGCATCGTGTCGCTCACCATGCTGATGCTGGGCGGCATCCGTCTCCGGTGGTTCCTGGCGCTCGGCATCCTGATCGCGGTGGCGGCGCCGCTCGCGTGGCCCCATCTGAAGGGCTACCAGCAGAAACGAATCCTCACCTTCATCCATCCCGAGATGGATCCCCTCGGCGCCGGCTATCACGTGCTGCAATCGAAGATCGCGGTCGGCTCGGGGATGACATGGGGGAAGGGCTTCCTCCACGGCACGCAGAACCAACTCAACTTCCTTCCCGAGCAGCACACGGACTTCATCTTCTCGGTGTTCGCGGAGGAGTGGGGCTTCGTCGGCGCCCTCGTGCTGGTGGTGCTCTACCTGGCGCTCGTCCTGCGCGGCATCGTGATCGCCTCACGAGCCCGTGAACGGTTCGGGGTTCTTCTGGTGCTCGGCCTGACGTCGATCGTCTTCTGGCAAGCGGTGATCAACGTCGGCATGACCACGGGCCTCCTCCCGGTGGTCGGCATCCCGCTCCCCTTCTTCAGCTACGGCGGCTCGTCCCTCCTCTGCCTCCTGGTCGGCGTCGGCCTCACCATGAACGTCTCGATGCGCCGCTACTATTTCTGACCCACCCGGGCGGGGAGGGGCGAAGCGATCGGGATGCGCGGAGGCGGGGCCGCCCTCGCAGCGCCTCTGCGCCGGTGTGCTGGTATGCCGGTGGTAGCGGGCCGAGCCCGGCGCAGCGAAGCGGAGAGGGCGGCCCCGCCTCCGCGCCACCGCCGCTCGCTACGCGACGACCGTGCTGATCGCCTTCACGAGCTGCGACTTCGGCACCGCGCCGACGATCTGCTCCCGCACCTGACCGCCCTGGAAGAGGATCAGGTTCGGGATGCCCCGGACCCCGTAGCGCGACGGCGTCTTCGGGTTGTCGTCGACGTTCATCTTCATGACCTTCAGCTTGCCGGCGTACTCGCGCGCGATCTCCTCGACCACCGGCGCGATCGCCCGGCAAGGCGCGCACCAGGGGGCCCAGAAATCGATCAGCACGGGCGTGGAACTCGCGAGCACCTCGCGGTCGAACGAGTCGTCGCCTACCGGCAGCACGTCGGCCATTCATCCTCCTCGGGCCGCGAACGATAGCAAACGGGTGGGGGTGACGGAAGGCAGGTCAGCCGGAGCGCCGGCCGAAGGGGCCGAAGCGTACCACGTTCGTCTTGCCGGGCCTCACCTCGAACCGCTGCTCGACCGGCTCGGAGCCGCGCACGTGCACCGCGACGGTGTGATCGCCGAAGGGAACCGCGAGCCAGCGCTCGTCGAGCGCCTGAGCGGTCAGCCAGAAGCGGCCGTCGAGATCGACGGCCGCGCCGTCGGGCACGCCGCGGAGCTGCACCAGACCGTAGCTCGCACGCTCGGCATCCTCGCGCGATGGCGGTTCGGCTTCGGCGCGCGGTCCGCTGCCCTCGTCGCCGGGCGGCTCGCCGTAGACCTCGTCGTCCGGCGGGTAGTCGTCGGGAGGCGGGTACGGCGCGTAGTACGGATAGGGATACGCGTAGTAGGGATAGTACGGGTAGAGGAGCGGATCGAAGAAGAAGCCGCCACCGAAGAACCCGTGCGAGTGGCCGCCGTGGAAGTGGCCGCCGAAGCCGCGGTGACCGGAGAATCCTCCGCCCCCGAAGTGCCCACCACCCCCGCGCCCGTGCGGACCGGCGGCAGCCATCACGGCGAAGGCCAGGACCATGCCGGCGGCGATGACGAATCGCCTCATTCCCGGTCCTCCTCGCCGCCGCGCGACGGGGGTGGGGGCGGCGGCTCGACGCCGCCCTTCGCGCCGTAGCTCACGGTGCGACCGAAGACCTCGAGCGGCGCGACGAACACGTAGTAGAACCCGTAGCGAACGATGAGCCCCGCCGCGTAGAAGGGCGCGTACACGACGCGCATGACCGGGGACAGCGGCGGGGGCGGCGCGACCCGCGGCGGTGGAGGGTAGTAGTACCGCGGCGGGGGCGGGACCGGGCGCACCGCCCGCGGAGGCGGTGGTGGTGGGGGATAGGGTGGAGCGGGTTCGACGGCCCGGACGGCGCTCGGCACCAGCAGGAGTCCGGCGAGCCAAGCCGCCACGATGCGATGTTTGAGGGATGCTCGGGGTGTCGTCATGTCAGTCGAGGTGCGACGGGACCCACGCACGGTAGCGTCCTCCCCGGGGATCGTAGCGCCACTCCCAGTGCCCCGGCACCCATCCCGGCGGGAGAACCTCGTAGGACGGGTACGGGGCGTACGGGGGATAGTAGTATGGATACGGATAGGGGTAGGGGAGCCCCACGGCGCCCCCCACGAAGACGCGGACCCGGGCGCTCGCCGGCAGCGCGCTCCCCATGAGCAGCGCGGCCACCAGGGCCGCCGTGACCCCCACCCGCCTCGAGACCCACACGCGCGCCCGCAACACGCGAGTCGTGTCCCGGTTACGCGGGCAGAGTGCCGAGGAGGGGAGTCGAACCCCTACACCCTTGCGGGCGGAGGATTTTGAGCCCCGCATGTGGCGTCACGGTAGGCGAGACAGTCAGCGCCAGCAAGGGATTTCCCCTCGCCGACTGTGCCTGATTTGCCCCGCTTCGCACCATGTACGTGGTCAGAACGTGGTCAGTGACATACCGCAGTCGCGGCAGACCTTCGACGGCCAACCGCCCCAATAGTACCACTCGGGTCCGCTGCGGCCCTTGAATCGCCCGCCCAACACCGGCTTCCCGCAGCGGGGACACCGAACGTTGATGGCGAGTAGACCGGGGATCGTAGCGACGACGATCCCGAGAAGCGCGAAGGGGCCTTGGTCCAGTGCGAGGGCGATGATGGCCACGAGGAAACAACCGCCCATGGCGACCGCCTCAAGGAACATCACCCTCGTGTACGGGGACATGCGCATCACGCTCTCGCAGTTCGCTTCGCCTCGCCGATCCCCACCACCTTGCGCCCCTCGGCCGTAGCGGAGTCAAGGAACGCATCGTAGGCATCGCTCGCGGCGTCGAGATCGCGCTCGTCCACGATGGAGTACCGCTCGAACATGGAGCGGGTCTTCCAGCCGCCCATGCGCATGATGACCAGCTCTGGTACCCCGGCGCGGCGGAGGTTGCGGGCTCCTGAGCGGCGGAGGTCATGGAAGCGGAGCCCGGAGAGCCCGACCGTCGTCGCGCCGTCCCGCCACACCGCGTCGAAACGGACGATGCGGTGCCCGTTGCGATGGAAAACGTAAGGGCACGCCGGCATGCGCCGCGCCCAGCGGCGCTGGATCACGTCGAGGAGGCGTCCCTTGAGGCGGAGCGGGAGCGCCTTCCCGTTCTTGGTGACGCTGCCGGGGAGCCGGATGCTGCCCCCGGTCACGATCCCATTCTCGACCTTGACCGTGAGCCATGACCAGTCGAGCCCGAGCACGTTCTCCCGGCGCACGAGCGTCAGGTAGGCGAACTCCACGGCGTCGGCGACATCGGGATCGTCGGCGTCGCGGAGCGCCACGAGGAGGGCGTCGAAGTCGGCGGGCTCGACGAAGCCCTCACGCACGTTGTCCTCCTTGAGCAACGTCACCTTAGGGAACGACGGGAGCATCTGTTTCTCCACCGCGAGGCGGCCCATGCGACGGAGCGCCGCCAGCTCGCGGTTCACGGTCGCCGCCTGCGCGCCCGCGTGGAGGCGCGCGTCGGTGTACTCGTCGATCCGCTTCGGCGTGATCGTGAGCGCCTTGTCGAGCCCGAAGGAGCCCTCCAGATGCTCGAGGGCGCGCCGGAGGCGCTTCGTCGAGCGGTTCTTCTTCTTGACCGTGTAGTCGTGGAGGATGAGCGCCTTGAGATCGACGAACGTCACCCGCTCTGCCTGGGGACCGACGAACGACGGCGTGCCCGCCGTCTTGAGCCGGTTCCGCAGGAACGCCCTCGCCTTCGCGGGGTCGGAGGTGTGCGTGCTCTCCTCGATTTTCTTCGACCCGTTCCAGTACCGCGCCTGATAGATGCCGCTCCGCAATCGGAGCGAGCCGCTTCCGCGTTCGCGTTTCATCTACTGGCCCTCCTTTCTGCGCTTCGCGCGCGTCATCGTGCGTCTCACCGGGGTACCCTCCTTCGACGCGGCGCCGGTCAGTAGCCGTCGCGCCCATTTCGCTGCGGAGGTCCGCTCCGCGCGGGCGGCGGCATGGATCGCGGCGAGCTCGCTCGCATCGACGTAGACCACGAAGCGAGCGCGACGCTTGAACTCAGGCGGGCGACCCATGCGCGCCATGGCGGCTCCCTCCTACGCTTTGTGACACCACTTTGTCAACGGGTTCATCAACGGGGACGCGAGGTGAGCCAACGAGTGAGTCCCGTCTCGCTGAACACCACCTTGCGCCCGATGCGCCGGGCGAAGGGGAGGGAGTGGTGGTGCCTGTAGAGCCAGGACTTCGACATGCCCGTCCGTGCCGCGGCCTCTTCGATGCCAAGCATGTGATCCCCGTCGCCGTTGGTTGAGGTTCTCGCGGTCAGCCGCGCCGCGACCCTTGCCTGCAGTGCCGCGAGGTGGAGCGCCGTCGCCGGCAGGGCGGCGTCGGGCACCGCGTCGATAGCCTCCACGGGCGGCAAGAGCGCAGCGAGATCGGGGCCGGGCATCGGACTAAGGCTCCGGCAGTCGCTCCCCCCGGTCCGACGTCGCAGAACCATCGCCAGTGGGGGGTATCTCACCTTCCCGGGGCGTTCCTGCGAAAGGCCGGAACCGCACGGCGAGCCGCCACGGCACCGCCGTCTGCGAGGTCCGGGGGGAGCCGTCTCGGTAGCGCCCGAGGACTTCGACGGGCCAGCCCGCTCGGCGCCAGCGGCGCATCACGGTTGGGTCGGCCGTGCTGCACTCGGCGACCCCGATGTGGCGGTTGTACGTGATGACGGTCTCCATCTCGTCGCGGGTCGTCCGCGTGACGCGGGCCATCAGACCGGTGCCTCCTCGGCGGTGGCGCCCGTCATGGTACGTTGCGCGTTCACTCGTCCGTCTTCGGGTCGGTGCTCGGCAACAGCTCCCGCGCTGGTGTGAGCCGCTCGCCCGTGTCGCGCACCACGCGCGTCCCGGGCATCTCCCGCTTCGCGTCCACGATCGCGCGGAGCCGGTCCGGTGAAGGCCGCTCGGCCGCGAGGACGGCCAGCTCACCCAAGTCGAAGCGGGGTAGCGAGGCGTACTCGTCAGGGATGACGACCCCAGCATCGCGTGTGAAGATCACCTCGCAGTTGATCACGGCGCTGTAGACCACAATCCAGCCGGCGTCTCGGAGGGTGGCGGCGATCGTGGCGGCTGTCTCGGCGGCGACGGCGGGCGGGATGCGGGTGTCAGCTTCGGCCAGGGCGGCGATCACCTCGCGGGCTAGGGCGTCACCCTCGTGAGACGACTTGTCTCGCTCATCGTCTCCCGAAGTGTCTCGCCGAAGAACCGCGTCTGCCAAGGCTTTGAGGCTGCGCGTCTCACTCATCGTCTCACGCCCGTCTCATTCCTCGGCGGTTGTCTCACTGTCTCCACGCCCTAGAGTTTGAGACACGTGAGACACAGCCCTTTCACGGCAGCATCCCTCGTTCGCGCGCACGGGCCTTAAGCCGGTACGCGGTGGCCCGGGATACGCCAAGCTCCTGCGCGACATCCGCCGGCTTGCAGCCGTCGTTGTAGAGGGCGGCGACGCGAGCGAGCTGCGCGTCCTCGAGCCGCCGAGCGGTCCAGAGCGTCCGGCCACCGCGTACCTCAAGCGCGGCCTCGAACGGCTCGACGGACTCGCCGTGAAGGCCCCGGGCCTTCGGAAAGTGTACTTCGAAGCGCGCTCCCTGCTGGGGCTCGTAGTCGGTCGGGCGCCGGAGATGGATCACGACATCCAGGATATCCTCCTTGCGGGAGGTGCCCCGCTGCTGGCCGCCCTTACCGTCGTGGTGCAGTAGGAGCACGGACTTGTCACGACGTCGCAGCGCGAGCGCCCACGCCTGCATCGGCAGCCACGACTCGGCTTCGTTCTCCTTGCCGTAGCCTGCGAGGGTTGAGATCGAGTCAATCACCACGAGATCCACCTCGGCGACCAGCGGCTCGAGGAGCATCTGTCCCGTCGACGTCGATAGGCTTGGGAGAGGCTCCTGCTGGAGATCCGCGCAGACCAGACGCAGGTTGCTTGGATCGAACCCGTCGGCGCGGTCGCTCGCCTTGACGATAGCCGCGAGTCGCTCCTGCATCGTCCGCGCGGGCATCTCGCCGTCGACGTAGAGCACTCGCCTCGGACGCGGAGCACTCCATGAGAGAAACTTGCCACCGGACGCAACCGCGAAGGACACCTCTAGACCGAAGTAGGTCTTTCCCACTCCTCGCCACGCGTGGATCATCGCCGTTTCCTTCTCGCGAAGGATCGGCTCGAGGAGGTGCTCTCGCGGAGAGATGTGAAGTTCGAGGAGCTCGCGGACGTTCACCGAACGCGGGGCCGGATGGGACCCACTGTCCGCACCACGATTGGCCCGCCGTGCGCGCTCCTGCTCCTCCTGGTGCTCGAGGCCGTCGATCCCCGGCATTGCCTCTATCATCCCATCTCTCGCCGCCGCATCTCTCGCCGCGCGATGGAGTCGACCGTCGCCACTAGCTCGCTCACTGCGAGCGGGGGGCGGCAGCGGCTTTCGTTCCAGGCGCGCAGCAGCTCGAGCACTACGCGCGGAGCGGGGCGGCGGCGGAGCAGGTAGCCGGCGAGCCGGGCCACTGTAGCGTTGCGCGTACCGACGTCGGCGCCGTCGCGGACGAGCGCAGCCCACTCGTCCATGGGTGTCGGCTCGCCATCGGTGCGGCCGGACCAGAGCCGCTCGAGCAGCCAAGTCGGTACGGAGCCAAGGGGCAGCTCACGCGGGCCAGCGCCGAGCTCCCATCGATAGCGGCGGTCCCCCTGGAGCTGCGTCGGGGGCGCGACGACGTACCCACCATCGGCGCGGAGGTCGATGCCGGGCCACAGGCCCGCGCGATTGCCGATGATCGCGCCCGGGTGCCGGAGGTAGACGTGCAATCCTCCACCGGCCGTCAGGCACCGCCAAGTCGCGGGCAGCTCGCCGTACGCCCGCTCAAGATTGTGGAGTGCGTCGTCACCGCCATGTCGGGGGTCGACGTCGACCACGATCACGCCGGAGGTGATACCGGTGGCGATACCGACTCCCGCGCCCCGCCAGCGGCCCCACCACGTCGCGACGGTAGTGGCATCGGTTGTCGCCCGCGTCTGCCAGCCTTCAAGTAGCGGTAGCTTGCTGCCGGGGCGGAGCGGATGCACGCGCAGGCCACGGCGCGCGTACCAGACCGCGGCCTCGGACAGCGGCACTCAGGACCCCCGCGGGCGCCGTGCGGCGACTACACGCGCGATACGCACGCCCTCTTCGAGCGCGGTCCGCGCCATCTCAGCATCGCCGTCGAGCTCGGCAAGATAGGCGCACGCGCGTCGAACCGCCCATGGGAGCGGGCTCCGACCGCTACGCCTGATGCGTGCGCTGCGGACTATTCGCTCGCCGGCGTCGCGCCTCGAGCGCATCCCGCCCCCTCCTCGTCCGCGCTCCCGCGCTGCTCGGCGATCCACTCCTCGAGCGCCGCGCGCGGATAGCGGATCACGCGCGACGTCAGCCGCAGCCAACGAGGCCCGCGGCCACGGCGTCGCCACAGCTCGAGTGTGCGGGCCGTGACACCGAGGCGGCGCCCCGCGTCGTCGGGCCGGAGGAGCGCGCGCCCGTCGTCGTCGTGCTCGGTGCTTCCGTAAGTCACGCGCGCGATCGTGGCGCACCATGGCGCGCCCGCCCAGGACAAAACCCGCCCGAATCGCGAGGGGGGTTATGTCCGGCCGGGCGGCCGGCGTGGGGGCCCAACGCCGAGACGCTCTCCGCGAGGAAGACGCCGCCACTGACGCTCAAGCGTGGCTGCATCCACCTGCCTGCCGAAGCAGAACGCGAGGATGCTCTGCAGGTACTCAAAGCTCTTCTCGACGGAAAGGCCAGACTCGGTGAGTCGACCAATGACTGTCAGCATGAGGTACCGCCGCAACTCGTCGACGGGCCGCCCGCCGCGCGCGGCTATGGGGACGGTCCATCGCTTGTAGCGGGCTGCGGGGAGCGGTGAGCAGAACTCGTCGGGCTTCCGCAAATCAGCGTCCACATTCGCGCTGTGCAGCTCATGGCGTAGCTCCGCGACGCGTCGGACGAGCACTCGCATCTTCGGGGCCGGCTCGCGCAGGGTCATGAGATCTTCGAGGCGGCGGCGGATTCCCTCGCACTTCTTGCGGTGCCGGCCGTGAGGACACCGGACCTCGTCCGGTTCGAAGTATTCCACGGCGTGGAACGGGAAGGCTCGAACGATCGGATGTTCCCTCAACTTGGCAACTTGCTCTTCGACGGTGACCTTCGCGCGCCAGTACCAGTCGTCGCTGCGGCGCGCACGTCGTTCCCTACTCCGTGCCTCTTCTCCGAGGTGCGCCACAACTACAGCCCTAAGAACCATGTCGACGACGTCGTCCGCATCCTTGCAGCCGACGCCGCGGAGGGCGTGGCGTAGCTTTCGCCACAGGCCCCGCCGAGCATCGTGCAGCTCGGGAGGCGCGAATCCGTCGATCCGGTCGACGAGGTCTGCCCCCGCCCGCATATGTTGTGTGCTGCTTGCCCCCGATGGCTCGTCTACGGCGCCAGCTCGCCCGGGTTCCCGGGTACACCCTTCGCCGCGAG
>JACXTT010010259.1_pt1 | contig 12668 bp, 9 predicted proteins | sample 9270951 | NCBI WGS metagenome assembly JACXTT01 (sample SAMN15532306, study PRJNA645909) | rock metagenome | isolation source: weathered quartz diorite | place: Puerto Rico | collected 2017-06-21 | reverse complement strand
CGCCGGGCGCGGATCCTTGTTCCTATCTCGATTGGGCTGGTTGGGCTGGGGCTGTTCATCTACGAGGATCGAGCCGGTGACACGCTCCTGCGCGCCATCGGCCTTGTGGTCATCGTGATCGCGGCCTTGATCTCCACGTTCTGGCGAGCCCCGCGCCGATAGAGAGCGGCACAAAACCTCCTCGTCGGCTGTCCCGCCAAGTCCGCGCCCGTTAGAAGGCTGGGCAGGCCTGATAGAGCCGTCACCAACGACAGGCCCCAAGAACGACCACTGCTTCGTTGTGAACAGCGGAACGGTCCGCACGCTGTTCCCAAATCTAGTGGTTTGGAAACGGCTCGAACTCGCTTCCTGGGCGGTCGTGTTTTCGCGCCCTTCTAGTCATGCCGCCGGCTGGGATTTGTGAACGCCGTGGTCCGCGCGCGCAACGTAGAAGGCAAGAGAGGCGATGAGCGCCTTCCAGGGAGTCACAGATTAGCTACGGGATTCGAACCCGTGTTTACAGTCCGCCACGCGCTATCGCAACGATCCTACATAGTTCAGCGGTGTTAACTCAACGTCGACCGGGGAAGGATTGAAAATCGCCGAGTCATCCAAACCACACCACCACACCCGGAAAGTGCTCGGCGAACGCAAACAGATCTGTGCCTAAGTGATTTGAAGTCGTTCGAAGAACGCACGGTTACGTTTCTGTGCGTCGCTGAGGAGCTTGTCGTAGCTGATAACTTCTACGTACGTTCTGAGCTCGGGATTCCAGCCATAGAATCCCAGACCATCTGGTGTTTCGACTAGGGACGCGCGGCGCGCGTATCGTTCTATCGCTGGCGCGAAATCGCAGACGATCCAAGCGTAGATCGGCGCCGTGTCTACTACTCGAAGAGGCCGGCCATCCTGCCGTCGAGCTTTGCCTGCGCGGATCTTTTCCACATACCCATACACCTGATCAAAAGGGTTCTCACCGTCGGGGTATGCCTGCCGCATCGGCTGCTTAAATTCTATGAGAGTGAGCCCGCCAACAATCTCCGGATCCCCGAACGCAAGTGGGCGGTCGTAGATCGCAATGTCAGGTCGTGTTCGCTCTTCCGGTGACAACGGCAGATCGGACGCGAGATATCGGTGATATGCGAGCCGCTCGTCGACAAGCCACAGATTCTGCTCACTGAACGACTCGTCGTCCGAAGTCGTGCGAAGCGGGAAGATAATTCGATGGACATCGGACTCTAACGAGTACCGACCCGTTTCGTGCTGTTTCAATGTTTGCTCCAAGAGCTGAAGCACCAACCGTCGGTGGGCCACATACTTGATCAGATCCGATTTACCGAGTTCCGTAACCTTGCCTAAGAGTTCAGCTAACCTAGTCTCGTAATCATCGACAGATTGGACTCCTCTCAAAAGCTGGCCGACCTCGGCTCGGGTTTCCTGCTCTAGTTCATGCTTTACTCGATGGAGTTCGTGGTCTAGACGGTCGTCAGAGGCGTCGAGCGGAATTGACTTCAAGCGGTCCGGATAGTGCATCACAAGCGCGCGATACTCCGGCGCCTTCGATTCGGTGTACTGCTCTAGACGATGGCGCCGTTGTTCAGCAGCAGCGCTCAGCTCTGGAGCGAGCTGAGCCTTAAGTGTCTCAATAGCTCCATCGACGATCTCTTGGATTGACACGTCAGTGAGCGATTCACCCGGCACCTCTGGTAGTGAAAACCGCGTCCTCTCCGGATTAACAGACATGTCGAGTGCCTGGCCCATGACATAGCTCGCGAGAACGTATCCATCTCCGTTCGCGTGAAGTAGCCGCCTCGGAAGGTCTGGCAAGCTCATGGGGTACGCCATCACCTGGCGTGTATCTGCGCACAAATAGAACCGGTGTCGTTGTTGTGGGTCGCGAATCTTCAAGTGGCGAACTTGAAACGCAGTTCCCTTCGCAGAAAAGGGTACAGGAGGCGTGACAGCATAGTCGGTAGAGAATCGCTCATTCAGCGAAAGAGAACTCGAGTCATCGCGAAGAACGATAGAGGGGCAATCATCTCTCAGGAAGAATCCGGCACAGTGGTCAAGGATTCGGTTTGCGATAACGTCAAGCCCCTTCGGACACTCCGTAGCCCATGGTTCGCGAAACCCGTTAGTTCTACAATGGTGCGTAGTGCTTCGGGAGTCGGCAATGGCTCGAGCCTGTCATCGCTGATTCCGTCAGGGATGCTAAAAGCGAACGTACGATGAGCAGATGATCCGGCTTCTGAAAACCAACTATCAACTCGTACTGAGTTGAAAGCTTTCAGCCACAGGAACCGACCGACGCCTTTGCCGCCTCGCGAACGCTTCAGCGTTGACTCCGCCGTATCAAACGACTTGTAGTTTTGATCGGTAAACCCGATCCCATCATCCTCGATGCGGAACCCAATGATCGGGCGCAAGTCCGGCGCGTCGGGGTGAAGCAATTGCTGGGCGGTGTCGCGGACAACGGTTGCCGTAATGCGACCATCAGCCCGACCTCGATCCTCGATGGCATCGATGGAATTCACGATCGCGTCGAAGAGGGGAAGCAGCGGGCGGGAGGCGGGAAGGTTTGTATTTGCAATTTTGCCGCGAAGGTCAAGATTCATAGAATTGTGCCGCCCCCCGGCGAGAATGTCGCGCCGCGATAGTACGGCGTCAATCGAACTGTAGTCAACATCTGACGACTAGCCCACCTTCCTTCTTGAGACGCTTCCTGTGGCGCGGACGGCGATGAGCGGCGTTCTCGTCATGTACCTCCCACCTCCGGACATCAATAGTCTTGCTGACTTGTGTGGCGCCGCGGCCGCCGTGCGGCGCGAAGAAATCCTAGCGATAGCTAGCCGGAGCCGGCCCCGCCTGACGTGAAGGGCGGCAGCCTTTCGGGCGACGCTTGGGCCCGGTTCCCTAGATGCCCCTGTTAGGATGGTAGTCCGCTGTTCGAGTTCCCAATGTTCGATATGACGTGCCACGGAGCGACGTAATGGTCGATTTCAAAAGGCGCCTCGGAAAGAAAGAGTCGGGAAAGCTCCTCGATCCGCTCGCGATCTACGACACGCTCGACCGCGCCAGCGACAAAGGGCCTCTCCGGCCCGCGCAGGAAGCCCTGCTTCACGCCTGGCACACTCAGTACCGACAGGAAGCCGATCTTATCCTCAAGCTGCATACCGGACTGGGCAAGACGCTCATCGGACTACTGATGCTGCAGTCCAAGCTCAACGAGCTCGGCGAACCAGTCGTCTATCTTTGCCCGAACAACTTTTTGATCAACCAGACCTGCGCCCAGGCCAAGCAGTTCGGCGTCCGCTTCTGCACCGCCGACCGCGATCTGCCGCAGGATTTTCTTGATGGAAAGTCGATTCTCATCACAGTCGCGAAGAAGCTGTTCAACGGCGTGACGAAGTTCGGTCTTGGGCCGCGCGCGGTCCCGGTATCCATGCTCGTAATGGACGATAGCCACGCCTGTATCGACGAGATCCGCGAGGCTTTCACGATCAAGCTGCCCAAGCAGAGTCCCGCCTATATCCAGATCCGAGACCTCTTTGCTGGGGCGCTGGAGAACCAGGGCCTCGGTACCTACGCCGATATTCGCAAGGGAAATTATGACGCCCGTCTCCCCGTACCGTACTGGGAATGGGAAGAGAAGCAGGCTGAGGTTGCCGACATCCTCTCGCGGTATGCGGACGACGACAACATCAAGTTTGCGTGGCCGCTCCTTCGTGACGCCCTCTTGGACTGCCAGTGTGTTGTTTCGGGGGACAGCATGGAGATCCAGCCCTACCTGCCTCCCCTTGATCTCTTCGGCTCCTATTGCAACGCTAAGCACCGCGTCTTCATGTCGGCGACCGTCACCGACGATTCGTTCCTCGTTAAGGGGCTCCGTCTTCGCCCGGCGACAATCAGGAAACCGCTCGTCTACGACAAGGAGCGGTGGTCTGGTGAAAAGATGGTCCTGATCCCGTCGCTCATCGACGTGCTCGACCGGATGGCAATCATCAATGCCTTCGGGCCGACGCAGTCGGGACGGAAGCACGGCATCGTCGTCCTGACACCGAGCTTCAATGCGGCGAAGGGGTGGCAGGCGTGCGGAGCCACTGTTGCGAACAAGACGACGATCGATCGCGAGATCGAAGGGCTACGGATCGGAAACTACAATCACGCCCTGGTTATCGCGAATCGTTACGACGGCATCGACCTACCGGACGACATGTGCCGAATCCTCATTTTCGATTCCAAGCCATACTCGGAAAGCCTTATCGACCGCTATGAGGAGTCGTGCCGGGCGACGAGCGAGATCACGGCCATGAAGACGGCACGCACGATCGAGCAAGGCGTGGGCCGGAGTGTCCGAGGTGAGAAGGATTATTGCGTGATCATCCTGATCGGCGAGGAACTCGTGAAGACCGTGCGGGCACAGGCGACCCGTAAATATCTCTCGGATCAGACCAGAGCCCAGATCGATATCGGTCTCGAGATTGCCGAGATGGCCACCCAGGAAGAAAAGAAGGGCGCGCCAGTCGACACCCTGCGAGGCCTCATCAATCAGTGCTTGAAGCGCGATCCCGACTGGAAGGCCTTCTATACCGAACGCATGGACGCCGCGGCCCCTAGCGTGGCGACGAGCCGGGCGCTAGACCTTTTCCAGCTGGAGCTCGATGCTGAGACGGCATTTCACCACGGTGACGCGGCTCAGGCTGCGACCATTACCCAGCACCTCATCGACAAACACATCAGCGATCCGTCGGACAAGGGCTGGTACATGCAACAGATGGCCCGTTACACGTATCGCCTCAGCAAAGACGAATCGAACCGACTGCAACTCGAAGCCCATAAGAAGAACCGGTATCTCATGAAGCCGCACCACGGCATGAAGATCGACCGGATCGTGGTGAGCCAACAGCGGGTCGAGAACATCATCACGTGGATCCACAGCTTCGAGAGCTATGCCGAGCTTTCGGTCTCTTTGGAAGACATCCTGAGCCGTCTCGAGTTCGGGGTGAAAGCGGACCGATTCGAACATGCGTTCGACGACCTCGGTTGTGCGCTTGGCTTCGCCACTCAGCGTCCCGACAAAGAGTGGAAAGAGGGCCCGGACAATCTCTGGGGCCTCCGGGACGGCGAGTACCTCCTTGTCGAGTGCAAGAGTGAGGTTCATCTCGATCGGAAGGAGATCCACAAGGACGAAACGGGGCAGATGAACAACGCCTGTGCGTGGTTCGCCAAGGCCTACAAGGGTGTCAACGCGAAGAACATCATGATCATTCCGGCGGGCAAACTGGGGAGCGGCGCGGGCTTTAATGAACCCGTCGAGATCATGCGCAAAGGAGAATTGAGCAAGCTCACCAAGAATGTCCGCGCCTTCTTTACCGAGTTCGCATCGGCTGACTTCAAAGACCTCTCGGACAAGAAAGTCCAAGGCCTCCTCGACACACATCGTCTCTCGGCGGATGTGCTCCTCAGCGAGTATTCCAAGCCACTGCGCGCGTGATGCCGACGGCATCTCACTTTCCTACAGGTTGAGCTCTGAAATCGGCGAATGCGCCCGGTGACCGAGTCTGAGGTCGTATGGCAGTATCTCAGATGGCACAGCGAATATCGGGACTCTAGCCATCTACCCATAATTATTGCTCCAGACCTGAATGAGCCTAGTCAGAACGATGCGAGATGGCGACTTCTAGCGCGCAACGAGGGCCATGTCCAACGGGTGAGATATTCGTTCCAAGGTTCACCGGTTGCCTACCAGTGGTCCGCCCGCCGTGTGGCGCGGGACGGCTTCCGCGCGGTGTCCTCGAACTACAGCATCGGTTCACGTTTGCTATCAATTAGTGAGATGGCAATGCGCTACGTCAGTCACGGTGACTTGCCGGGGTTCGACGCTGGTTTCTGCCGAATCGTTGAGGAAAATGTCCGACGCCTGATCGACGATGCAGAAGCTCCTCCCGACTTCAACGGGATCATCCTGTGTCGACCACATCCCATATTGCCTGCGCAAACGTACCGGGTCGTGGAGGGCACTAAGCGCGCTATCGCGGTACAGGTCGCGTGTCTCCGCGATCTGCGAGTGCCCACGCTGCACTCCTATTTTGGCGACCACATCACCTCGTAGCTATGCTCCATCCGATGATCGTGCTCGACAACTTGTCGCTCAGGACCTTCGTCGCAGACGAGTGGTAGCATCGCGCCAGTATCCGCGCACCTGTCGCCACACACCGCTGAAGAACACAATTCGGAGGCCGCGCAGGAGTCAAATGCGCGTTCGAGCCCCGGCTACGTTTGGCATCCAAGTGCTGAATCCATCGAGGTGCAACGTCGTGATCTGAACAAACGGCCGCATATTGCCCAGTAGTCGGACGAATAGATCGAGGCCGCGCGGGTATCGTCTCAGGCGGGCAGCTCATCCTTCCATCCTGCTGACCACCTTGTTCGCCACCTTGCTGACCACCTTGCCCCTCCCTTTGCCCGCCTTCGTGAGGGGCCGCTCGCGCGCGGCTGCGCTCCGCCGACTGCTTGTGCCCGGCGGCAGTACTGGAACATCAGAGCGCCAGACGTCCTGAGCCACCAGGAGCCCGGCGTGCTTGCCCGCGCTCAGTGATCTCCGTTTCGTGACGTTCCGAAACCGACGCCCCCACGCGCGTCTCCGCGCGCCGTGAGTCGCACCCTGCTCAGTGACTCGGCGAGTTCCTCGAAGCGGATCTCCGTTCCCGCCCGCTCGAACGCTCGCATCCCGGCCGCCTGATACGCTTCAGCCAACTGGGCGAACGTGAAGCCTTGTGATTCGGACACCGCACGCTCGATGACCCCGGTGCTCAGAGGGGTCCGGCGGCGAAAGTACTCGTCGCGCAATTCGGCATTCGGCAAGGGCAATCCGGCGACCACATTGAATCGACGCAACAGCGCGGGCTCGAGGTCGCGTATTCGATTGGCGGTGGCGACGATGATCACGCCATCCGGCGTGGACACGCCGTCTAGACAGCTCAGCAGGTGCGGCAACGTGATTGCCGTCCGATTGTCCGCCTGTTGCATCTGCCAATCGGCGGCGCCCTCCCGTCCGAATAACCGGTCCAGGTCCTCCATGACGATCAACGCCGGACACGTGCGTGCCGCCGTCAAGAACAGCTCGCTCAGCTCGCTGTCCCCGATCTCGCCCGCTGAGAAGTTGATGCAGAAGGTGCTGACGTCCGGATGGCTCGCCATGATCCGCGCAACGCTGGTCTTGCCGTTGCCGGGAGGCCCGTGCAGCAAGTACGAACGGCGATACGCGAGGCGCTCCGTCCGGAACCATGTCCGGCTGCGCAGAAAACGCTCGAAATCCTCTTGGATGTCGCGGGTCACGTCATGGTTGAGTACGACGCGGCTCCAGTCATAACCGCCATCTACATCGAGCGGGATCTCGCCCCCACCGCTTACGACGATCCGTTGAGGGCGCAGGGCGAAGAACTCCCGCAACGCCGCGAGGGCGGCCTTCAACTCGGTTCGATTGATGATTACGCAGGTGCGCGAACTCTCGTGTGGCTGTCCATGCTTGTGATGCACCACGGGCACCTGGACGGCAATCGCGGCATGCCGGCAGGCGCGAAGCCATATAGCGGTAGGAGTATTCATCCACTGCACATGCCACCCTGGCGTCTGTCTATTGGACGATGGCCGGAGTCGAACGTCCGGACTGACGCCAGGGGGCAACTGCCAGCGAGTCACGAGCGTTTGCAGGCCTTGCGACGGACGGGCCTCCTGAGCCGGCGTCCAGGCTAGTCGCAGTCCTCGGAATAATCCTCGGCTCAGCCAGCGCGGCGATCTCAGGAATTCGATCACGGCGCCATCCGATATCGTCGGTGTAATGGGCACACCAGCCAGAAGCTCGCGACACACCTGCTCGCCAAAGGGAAGATCCATGTGCACCGTAACTGCGCCGGCCAGCGAGCAACCAAGCGTCTCCTCCAGCCAAGGCTGGTACCGCTTGAGGTAGGCGTCGATCGGGACCTGAGATGGTACGAACTCCACCTGAAGCTTACTCATCGAATTGGCCTCCAGGATGACTCAGTTACGCGGACGCGATCGTGGTCGGTGCAGCAACAAATAACGAACGTGATCGGCGATCCGTACCAGCGCTCCAAGGGCTTGGCCGTCGGCGACGTTGCGCACGTGCAGTTCTGCGTCGGGCGTGATCGGAATTCGTACCCAGATCTCACCCCGCGCTACCCGCGGAACGCTGCGGGCGTGGACGGCAAGCTGCAATTGGCTCAGCAGATCATCGAAAGCAGTCGCCGAAATCCGCGGCCGCCACGAACTGCGCCGCTTGATCGGCCCCAGCCGCCGCGGCATCCGCGAAGCTCGACACGCGGCTGTTCGGTCCGAAACTCTTCCGGCCCCTCTCATCAGAGCAGCCGCCATGATCGGCAGGGCCCCCGAGCCAGCGCTCGGGTCGAAGCTTGGCGGGTCTGCGTATACGGCTTCGACTTGTCGCCCGCTCGGAATCGCTCGGATGTCGGGATCGGTCAACGACGTAAACAAGGTACGAATTGCTGGCAGACTAAGCCCCCGCTGATTTCGGAGGAATACGATCGCGCGCAGCCGATCGAGGTGGACGGGGCCGTACCGGGCATTGCGTCCCCGCTGGTCCGGTCCCGGTATCACTGCTTGGTGGATGTAGCTGCGGATCGTTCGGGGTTCAACGCCCCCAAGCCTCGCGAGTTCGCGGAGGCGATAGCGAGGTACTGACGATGTCCTCGATTCCACCCTATATTCCACCTTGATTCCAGCCTGTATTCCAGCTTGATTCCAGCACTGCATCCCACTGTGCATAGACCATCCCGGTGGCCGCTTTGCCCCGGTCGACAGCCGCAATGGTATGGCTCCGGGCAGAGGGCATCCCGACGCACTACCGCTCGCCCCGCCCTCGGGCGGCCCACCGCGCTCACCGCAGCAGTAGCGAGGGGAAGGAACCGGGGACACTGTATTTGTTATAATACGACACGTCAAATTAAATAATTTGCTCCTGAAGAAAAGCAAATGAGGGCAAATGAGAATGCGCAACCTCCATCGGGTGGATTCGGTAGGCGTAACTGGCGGCGGGTGGCCGACCCCGGTCTTCTATCAGGTATCGTTTCAACATCGACCCGAATACCTGAATCTCCACTGGCACTGGTTCTGGTCTACGGCGCATCGTCTTCACGTGATCCGGCCACCAGGCTCGGTTGCGGACCGCAGCTTCCGCATCGGTCCCACGGTGATTGATGCGCTCGCGCAACTACTAGTGGCCGACCTGTTGTCGGACACGCTCGAACAAGCAGAGAGGAGCTTCGATGATCGAAACGCGTCCGGTGATCGCAGCGATTCTCGCTCGAAAGTCGACTGATCAGCCGGGGGTCCCGGACGAGCAGCGATCAGTCGCCCGCCAGGTCGAGCAGGCGCGAGCCTACGCGGTTAGTAAGGGCTGGATCGTTGACGACCGCTACATCTTCGTCGACGATGGCGTCAGCGGCGCCGAGTTTGTTAAGCGCCCCGGCTTCATCCGCCTGATGAATGCCCTCTCCCCTCGCCCGCCGTTCCAGGCGCTCATCATGTCCGAGGAATCGCGCCTCGGCCGCGAGCAGATCGAGACGGCCTATGCGCTCAAGCAGATCATCGACGCCGGCGTGCGGCTCTTCTTCTACCTCGACGACCGCGAGCGCACACTCGACAGCGCGATGGACAAAGTCATGCTATCGCTCGCCAACTTCGCCGCCGAGATGGAGCGGGACAAGGCCCGGCAGCGCACGTATGACGCCATGCTCCGTAAGGCGAAGGCACTCCACGTAACTGGCGGCCGGGTCTATGGCTACGACAATGTCGAAGTTCTAGCTACCGAACCCGCGGCCGATGGCCGGCCGAGGCGCCTCTGGGTCAAACGCCAGATCCATGACGCGCAGGCCGCGGTCGTCCGCCGGATCTTTGAGTTGTGTGCCACCGGGTGCGGCTTGACCCGGATCGCCAAGACGCTGAACGCGGCGGCCACTGCGCCACCGCGTTCGCATGGCCGGGGCTGGGCACCGACGGCCATCCGGGAGATGCTGCACCGCGAACTCTACCGCGGAGTGATCGTCTGGAACCGCAGTCAGAAAATCGTCCGCCGAGGCACCAAAGCGCAACGAATGCGCCCGGCCTCCGAATGGCTGCGGATCCCGGCAGAGGAGCTACGAATCGTCTCGGACGAACTCTGGGAAGCCGCGCATCGGCGCCTCGCAGGCACGCGAAACACCTTTCGACCGCGGGCCGGACAACCACCTACCCGTCTGGATCTCGCGTCGCCCTATCTTCTGAGCGGGCTCGGTCGCTGCGCGCTGTGTGGCGGATCGCTCATCGCCATGAGCCGCCACCACGGTCGGCGGCGCGGTTTCTTCTACGGCTGCGCCTACAACAGCAAGCGCGGGCCCATGGTCTGCCGAAACCATCTGCACATGCCCCAGGAAGTCCTCGAACTCGCAGTGCTCCAAGCCGTTGCCACCGTGCTCGATCCCGCCGTCATTGAGCTGGCTATCGATCGAGCCATCCAACTGCTCGAGGAGCGTCGTCAGGCAACTCGGCAACGAAGAACCGCGCTTGAGGACTCGCTCAGAAGCATCGGCACCGAGGAAAACCGACTGATCCAGGCCATCAAACAGGGCCATGGGCTGCAAACGCTTGTGACCGCCCTGCAGGCCACCCAAGAGCGGCGGCAGTCGCTCGACCGCGAACTCGCCTCGCTCGACTCGCCCCAGTCGGAACTCGCCGATCACCAGCGCCTTCGTACCGCGCTCACGCGTCGCGCTGTCGACCTTCGCCGCATCCTGCTTCGGCGTGAGCCCGAAGCGCGACGGGTACTGCAGGCGCTCTTCACCGAGCGGCTGGGATTTGCGCCATTCAACGAAGGCTCGACGCGCGGCTATCAGTTCTTTGGAACGGGAAGCTACGGAGGGCTGCTGGTCGGCGACACTTGTCCCACCAGCAATGGTGGCCCCAACGGGATTCGAACCCGTGTTTCAGCCTTGAGAGGGCCGTGTCCTGGGCCTCTAGACGATGGGGCCAACTAGCGCAACGCCACGAGACGATCGCAACGGGCGCGCACAGCAACTTACACGAAAATTTGTTGGCTGGGGGAGGAGGATTCGAACCCCCGCTACGTGGTCCAGAGCCACGCGTCCTACCACTAGACGATCCCCCACCAACGCACCCAACCTTACCACACCTCCCAATGAGGGACTGTCCCACCCCGCAGAACGGCCAGCGAACCGACAGCCAAACTGAACCGCCGGTCAGCGGATCGCGGTCTTGAGCGTGCGGCTCGGGCGGAAGCGCGGAACTTTAGCCGTGGGGATGTGGATCTCTTTGCCGGTGCGGGGATCGCGGCCGTTGCGGGCGGCGCGCTTGGTGACGACGAACGTGCCGAAGCCGGAGATGGTCACGCGGCGGCCGCGGCGGAGCGATTCAACGATGCCGCAGACGAAGGCGTTCATGGCACGCTCCGCGGAGATCTTGGAGCCTCCCGCATTCTTCGCCATGATCGCCACGAGCTCGGCCTTCGTCATCGCGCCCCGCCCCTCTACTAACTTGCCGGAGCGATCGTGTCAATCGGGACGTGAGGTCAAGCCGCTCACGCCGCAGTCCACCCCGGCGAGTCACCCGTCGGTGAGATCAGTGCGATCTCTCACGCACGGCGCACCGTCAAGACGGACGCCATCGATCACGACAGCCGGCTCCGATCGGGACACAGGCGCAGACAACGAGGACGCAGCTCCAGACAATCACAACCGAAGCGCGAGATCAGGACGTGGAGCGCGAACAACCCTCACGACGTGACGCGGCGCACCGCGTCCAGAAAGAACGTCGGCTGGAACGGCTTCTCGAGGATCACCACGCCGGCGTCCTTGAGGAACGAAAACGCCTCGCGGTTGGCGGTATCGCCGGTGATGAAGATAAATCGCTGACCGAGCGCGGGATCGTCCTGGGTCGCCTCCTTGTAGAACGACTCGCCGTCGCCGTCGGGCATCCGGATGTCCGACACGATCAGGTCGTAGCGCTGGTTGCGCACGCGCTCGAGCCCCTCGCGGCCGCCGGTGGCGACGTCGACGCGCCAGCCCGTCTGGCTCAGGATCGTCACGATCAGATCGAGCACGCTCGCTTCGTCCTCGACGACGAGCGCGGTCCGGCCTTCGCCCGTGACGATCATGGGTGAGCCCGCCGGCTTGGCACGCTGGGCGGCTGCGGACTGTGCGACCGGCATCTCCAGCCGAAACACCGTCCGGCCCGGACGGCTCTCGACGACCAGATGCCCGCCATGCTCCTCGACGATGCCGTACGAGACCGAGAGCCCAAGACCGGTGCCGCTGCCGACGGGCTTGGTGCTGAAGAACGGCTCGAATACGTGCGGCAGCGCGTCTTGCGGAATGCCGGGACCATCATCGATTACCTCGGCGTGCACCATGCGCCCGTCGCGGCTCACGGTCGTGTTCAGGGTGATGCGCCCACCGGACTTGCCCTCGAGCATCGCCTGCTCGGCGTTCAGCAGCAAGTTCAAGAAGACCTGCTCGAGCTGATGCGGATCTGCCAGCACAGGGGGCAGGCCGCGGGCGAACTTCTTGTCGACGGCGATGCCCGAGACCGTGAGCTGATTGATCCGGAGCGCCAAGGTCTGCTCCAGGACCTCGTTCACGTTCACGGTGGTGCGCTCG
>JACXTT010010258.1_pt1 | contig 12671 bp, 11 predicted proteins | sample 9270951 | NCBI WGS metagenome assembly JACXTT01 (sample SAMN15532306, study PRJNA645909) | rock metagenome | isolation source: weathered quartz diorite | place: Puerto Rico | collected 2017-06-21 | reverse complement strand
CGACCGAGTCAAACGCAAGGTCGGCATTCGGCACGTAATGCATCGCGAGCACGACGCCGCTCACGATCTGCACGCCAAGGCAGAAGGTGAGGATGCCTCCGAACGTGTACCAGATGTTCAGATTTCGCGGCGTCGGAAACGTCGTCACCGTGTCGTTGGTGAGGCGCAGGATCGGCAACCTTGTGTCGAGCCAGCGGGTGAACGCCGTCTTCGGAACGTACGTGGATTTGCCCTCCATGCTCTGCTCCGTCAGCCGACTTTGATCTTGGTGGGCGAGATGAATGCGTAAGGCGGAACGGCGAGATTTTGCGGCGCCGGCCCTTTGCGGATGCGTCCCGACGTATCGTATTGCGAGCCGTGGCAATGGCAAAGCCAGCCGCCATAGTCGCCTTCGAATACCGTCGGTGTGCAGCCGAGATGCGTGCATACGCCCACAAGCACGAGCCATTCGGCTTTCTTCGCGCGGTTGAGATCGGAGGCGGGTGTCCCGTCAGGAAGCGCGCCATTGCGCGCGTCCTGGTCCGGCAGATCTTCGACATTGACGGCGCGCGCCGCCGCGATCTCCTTGGCGGTGCGATGGCGCACGAAGAGCGGATGGCCGCGCCACTTGAAGACGACCTGTTGGCCAACCGGGATTGACGCGACGTCGAGCTCGATCGTCGAGAGCGCGAGAACGGCCGCGCTCGGATTCATCTGATCGATGAAGGGCCACGCCGCGACCGCGACCCCGACCGCACCGGCGGCGCCCGTCGCGATGTAGAGAAAATCCCGTCGTGTCGGTTCGTCGGCTGTCGTGGTTGCCACGGGAATCCCTTTTCGGCTGACGCCCGGGGAGGCGGGACTCTTCGCGCTCGGCACGCCGCCCCCGGATTCGATCGGCGCGTCGCCCAATTCGGCGCGTAAAATAGAGAGTCGAATATTGAGGGTCTTGCGGCACGATGCCGCATAAATGCAAGTCTTTTCACGGGTTTGACGATCTCGCGCGCTCTTTGACGAATCAGCACTCGGGAGCGCGCAAATGTCCTCGCTTCGCGTACTCCAGAATCGCGCGATCTCTAGTTACCACCGTCAGGTCCAGTTCTCGGGCCGCTGCAATGACTACGCGATCCGCAGGGTCGCGTGGGGGGCGTCGGCGGTAGGTGCGAGGAGGCGATGAGCGACTGAACGAAGAGCTGACACAGCTCCAGACCCGCGACTTCCCGGAGCTTCTCGAACCCGCTCTCACGGCGCGATTGCGCAGCCGCTTGCCACAGCGATGATTGCGTTGATGCGCATCGCCCTCTTCGAGCCCGACATTCCGCAGAACGCCGGAGCGCTGATCCGGCTCGCGGCCTGCATGGGCCTTCCGATCGACATCATCGAACCGTGCGGCTTTCTCTTTTCCGACAAGGCCTTTCGGCGCGCCGGGATGGACTATCTGGACGAGGCGACGATGGTCCGCCACGCGTCCTGGGACGCATTTCTCTCCGGCATCGGGTCGGCGCGGATCGTTCTCTTGACGGTCGCCGGCGCCCTTCCTTACACGGAATTCGAGTTCCGGTTCGACGACATCGTTCTTCTCGGACGGGAGTCGGCCGGCGTGCCGCAGCATGTTCATGCACGTGCCGATGCGCGCCTACGCATCCCGATCAGGGCCGGATTGCGCTCGCTCAATGTCGCTCAGGCGTGCGCCATGGTAGTGGGAGAAGCGTTGCGCCAAACAAGGGGATTTCCCGGACGATGAGCGCCCAAGACGATCGCAAGGCGCGCGTGCGGGCGTGGGGCGGAGAGCTTCGCGATCGGATCTGCGCGTCTTTCGAGGAGATCGAGCGTGAGCACAACGGACAGTTGAAGCATCAGGCTCCGGGTCGGTTCGAACGCATCCAGTGGCAGCGCCCCAGCGAAGACGCCTCCGACGCCGGCGGTGGCGTCATGTCGGTCATGAAGGGACGAGTGTTCGAGAAGGTGGGAGTCAACGTCTCCACCGTGTATGGCCGTTTCTCGCCGGAGTTCGCGGCCACGATTCCAGGCGCCGAGAAGGACCCGCGCTTCTGGGCCTGTGGGATTTCGCTTGTAGCCCACATGCAGAGTCCGCACGTGCCGGCGGTCCACATGAACACCCGCCACATGATGACGACCGAGTCGTGGTTCGGAGGCGGCGCCGACCTCACTCCGATGTATCCGAACGAAGAGGATACGCGTGATTTCCACGCCGCACTCCGGCGCGCGTGCGATGCACAAGACCCAGATTACTACCCACGCTTCAAGAAATGGTGCGACGAGTACTTCTTCCTGCCGCACCGCAACGAGGCCCGCGGCGCCGGCGGCATCTTCTACGACCGGCTAAACAGCGGCGACTGGGAGAGGGATTTTTCCTTCATGCAGGGCGTGGGGCTCGCATTTCTCGATATCTATCCCCAAATCGTGAGAAGGCGGATGGGGCGCTCCTGGAGCGGGGCCGAGCGGGAGCACCAGCTGCTCCGCCGCGGCCGCTACGTGGAGTTCAATCTTCTGTATGACCGTGGCACTCAATTCGGTCTCAAAACCGGCGGCAACATCGACGCCATTCTGATGTCCATGCCGCCCGAGGCGCGCTGGGCTTGAGAAAGCCGGACAAAAGAAGGACGCGCTTTGTTCCACTACGCAAACAGCGGACTCATCGCGCTCCTCCAGGTCATCTTCATCGACATCACGATGGCGGGCGACAACGCGGTCGTGATCTCGCTTGCGGCCGCCCGCGTGCCCGTACACGACAGACGCAAGGTGATTTTCTGGGGACTGGTCTGGGCGGTCATTCTCCGCGTGGTGCTGGCAAGCTTCGTGCGCGGCCTGATGGCGGTGATCGGTTTCACGCTCGCGGGCGGGATCCTGCTGCTCTGGGTGTGCTGGCGGCTCTATCGCGACATCCACACCGATTTCCAAGAGGTGCGCGAAGGAACCGCGCATGACGGATCCCACCACTCAAGGACGATCGACGATACCAGAACAGTGCGCCGCGCGATCTTCCACATCGCACTTGCCGATCTCTCGATGTCACTCGACAACGTGCTCGCTGTCGCGGGTGCGTCCGTCAACCACCCATTCATCCTCGCTATCGGCCTCGTGCTTTCGATTGGCCTCATCGGCATTGCTTCGAGCTACGTCGCGCGGTTGCTCCATCGCCACCCCTGGATCAGCTATGCCGGTCTCTTCATCGTGCTCTACGTCGCGATCACCATGGTCGTGCGCGGCAGCACCGAGGTGATGCAGGCGATGAGTTAGCGGAGTCACCCTCCCTCAAGGGGAGGGTGCGTCCGTGACTCGGACGATTACCGCCGTTGCATCGTCGCTCGTCTTGAAACGCGGGAATTTGCGGCCATCCGGGTCCGCGTTCTCGATGGCACGCAACTCCTCGAAAAGTCGCTTGAGGCCGCGCGTTTGCGCAGCGTCGAACAACGTGCCGGCATCGTACCGGCCGTAGTCGCTCGCGAGTGCAAGAAAGCCGTCCGTGCACAGCAGGATTGTCGTGCCGGGTGGCGCCGCGGCCTCTCTCGACAATGCATAATCGGCACATCGCGCGTCGGGTGAGAACGCCCAGCGATCGGGCGCGGTGTTCACGTGGTTTCGTGCGCGGCGCAGCGACTCGAGGTACTCGGGTCGGTTGACGCCCGCGGCAGGGCTCAGTCTGTGTTTCTCCGCGAGGCGTGCCACGCGGAGCGATTCACCTGCGCGTTTCTCGAGCGCGTCACCGATGATCTCGACCTTCGCGCCCGGCCTTTGTACCAGCTCCGCGCAATCGCCGAACCACAGGAATTCGAGACCGTTCGGGCGCGTGCCGACGAGCATCATCGACGCAAGCGGCAGCTCGTAGTTCTCGCGCGGCGGACGACTTCGGAGCGCGCCGTAGTCGCGTTCGGCATCGGCTGCGGCGTGCACGAGCGCCTGGCGCGGCAGCAGATCCTGATGCGCGACAAGACCCTCCGCTCCCTTGCGCGCGATCCAGGCGGCATCGCTGTCCACGGGAAGAAGCGGCTCACCAAGGCTCGTCGCTCCGTCGAACACGGCGGCAAGCGAATCCGCGTGGCAGAATGCGTCGTCGTTGGGTTTTGCGGGATTGCCGGGCCAGCTCAAGCCGGCGACGAATTCGAGCCTCATCAATACGCCGTCGCCTGCACGATCGCCTTCAACCGTTCTGCAAGCGAGAATTCGTCCTCGATGAAATCGGCGTCGATCCACCACTCCTCGAGTTCAGCAAGGATCTCACCGACCTTGGGGCCCTCGGGCACGCCGGCCAACATGACTTGCCTGCCCGTGACCGGGAATTTTGGTTTTGGCCAGGAGTCGGCTTGTGCCAGGAGCGCCCGCCAGCCCATGGCATTGGACATCTTCGGGTCGTCCGCCCCGCGGAGAAACGCGACGTCCTTTAAGCGCTCGACGCCCTGGCGATAGAGCAATTTGTGCACCTCGCGCACCGAGAGATAGGGGACGATCTTCTCCTTTGCGCCCACGACCGCCGCCAGACGCTCGAACTGAGCATTGGACAATTTCCAACGCTCCGCGATCGCATCGACCCGCGAGATGTCGGGTGGAAGAAGCGCGCCAAGCCGCAGAAGCGGGTCGGGCACAAAAAAGGCCTCGGCGTCGATCTGCGCGAGCCGCTCGAGCCGCGGGATCATCAGCTGGCCGGGAAGGATTTCGGGAAGGATTCCCGACGCTGCCATCACGCGCAACACGGGCGCGGGGTTTTCCGCCGCGAGCAGCTTCAGCATTTCGGCCTGGATGCGCTCGCCGGAAAGCTTTGCGAGACCCGCCTTCTCCGCGCCCGCCACGCGAAGCGCTTCCGCATCGATGTCGCCTTTGCCGTACCAGGCATGGAAGCGAAACAGCCTCAGAATGCGCAGATAGTCTTCGCGGATACGATGGGTCGCTTCGCCGACAAAGCGGACGCGGCCCGCCTTGGCGTCGTCGACGCCGCCGAAATAATCGAACACTTCGCCGTCGCGCGATGCATAGAGCGCGTTCATCGTGAAGTCGCGGCGCGCGGCGTCTTCCTTCCAGTCGGTTGAGAACGCGACGGTTGCGTGCCGGCCGTCGGTCGCCACGTCGCGGCGGAGCGTCGTCACCTCGATCGATTTGCCGTCGACGATCGCGGTGACCGTGCCGTGATCGATGCCGGTGGGCACGGCTTTGATCCCTGCAACATCCAGCCTGCGGGTCACCTCGTCGGGCACGAGCGGCGTTGCGACGTCGACATCGCCGATCTCGCGGCGGAGAACGGCATTGCGTACGACCCCGCCTACGAAGCGTGCGGCACCGCCGCTTTTCTCGAGCGCGTCGAGGACGCGGACCGTGTTGGACGCGCTCATCCAGATCTCGCGCTTGGGATCAAGCCGGAAGGTCATGCAGCCTTTCTCCGAAATTCACGAGCATCGCGGCTGTGGCACCCCAGATGTAATGATCGTTGTAGGTAAAGGAATAGAAACTGCGCGTGCGACCCTGAAATTCTCGGGACTGGCGCTTGCGGTTCTTCGGATCGATCAGAAAAGCGAGCGGCACTTCGAAGATATGCGCGACCTCGTTCGCGTCGGGCGCAAGCGAGAAACCTTCCGCGAGAAGACCTACGACCGGGAGAATCGCATAGCCGGTGCCGGTTTCGAAGGCTTCCAGGAAGCCCGCGACCGTAACGAACGCCGGCTCGATGCCCGTTTCCTCCTGCGTCTCGCGCAGCGCCGTCTCGACAAGCGAATTGTCGTCGACATGCGCGCGACCGCCGGGGAAGCTCACCTGCCCCGCGTGGCGCGGCAGATGTTCGGTACGCTGGGTGAACAGAACGGTCGGCTCCATTCGTTGCACGATGGGAAGGAGAACCGCGGCCGGAGTGAGCGTGCGGGCCTCGCGCGGTTTCTGACCGGGATTGAGATCGAAGTCGCCTCGCGTGGGCGTAAGAGGCAGGTGCGGCGGCTCGCGCAACAGGTGCGGGCGGAGCGATTCGAGCGCGCCCGCCCTGCGGGCAACGGCGTCGATCGATGTCTCCTCGCTCGTGTTCAAATCAGGCTCCGTCATGTCAATTAGAGCACACTTTCACTGCCCGCGTTTCACGCGAGATTCACCGCAGAGGCGCTGGGGGAGTGCGATGGTCGCGGAAATTGTCGGCGCGCCGTAGGCCCCAAGCTATCCTAGTTGTCATGGCCCGCGAATGCGGGCCACCCGTTGAGCGTGAGAAAGATCGGGGCAAGTTGGACTCCGGTTACAGCTCAATATGAACGCGCGTCGAGACGACCTGGGCGGCCCGCATTCGCATTCGCGGGCCATGACAACTAGGCTGGTTTGCCGAGAGGAAAGAAGGTACCGCCGCTCCACACACCGAGGACGCCTTTGTGCTCGCCGTCGCCCGGAACGGCGAGATCGGCCAGCTGATAGAAAACGCTGCGCGCGATGCGCGCCTCGAGCCCACGGCGCACATGAACGTAAGGCCGCGGTTCGTGCGTGGACGGATCGTTGACCACGCGAATGGAATTCTCGGCGCTCGCGAGCGTCTCGTCGCCGACATTGGTTGTGAAGACGAGGTTCTGCGCCCTGCCCTCTCCTTCCGCGTTCAGGAGCACCGCGAGGAACGGCGCATCCTCGACGACGATGCGCATCTTTTCAGCCGGTGTAACGAGATGAAACCCATCCCCGTCTTTGCGCAAAATGGTCGAGAACAATCGCACCAGTTCCTTGCGCCCGATCGGCGTGCCTTGATGGAACCAAGTGCCGTCGCGCGCGATGCGAATGTCGATGTCGCCACAGTGGGCCGGATGCCAGCGTTCCACCGGCGGAAGCCCGCGGCCGGCCGCCGCATCGCGCTGCAAGCTCGCAAGCCCGATGGCGAAGTCATCCGACATGGCGGCCGATAGCTAAAGGTTGCTTAACAGCGGCCTCTTCACACCTCGGTGTGAGGCAGAAAACGAGGCTTTCCTTGTTGCGCCGCATATCTCAGGGTGCAACATAACCCGCGCGCGCGGCAAGCGGACCATGTATGGCCAACCTGGATACGATCGAAGACGCAAAAGGCTTGGCCGTTAAGCGGCTCGAATCGACCGCCGCCCTGTTTGCGCGTGTGCGCGAGAGCATCGGCAAGGTCATCTTCGGACAGGATGAGGTGATCGAGCAGGCGCTGGTGACGCTGCTTGCCGGTGGTCATGGTCTTCTCATCGGCGTGCCGGGTCTCGCCAAGACGAAGCTCGTCGAGACGCTCGGCATCGTCATGGGCATGGCGTGGAAACGCATCCAGTTCACGCCCGACCTGATGCCAGCCGACATCATCGGCTCGGAAGTGCTCGAAGAGGCAGACGCCGGCCGGCGCACGTTCCGGTTCATCAAGGGGCCGGTCTTCGCGCAGCTCCTGATGGCCGATGAGATCAACCGCGCGAGCCCGCGCACGCAATCCGCGCTTCTCCAGGCGATGCAGGAACGACACGTAACGGTCGCCGGGGCTCGCTACGACCTGCCCGCGCCGTTCCATGTGCTCGCGACGCAGAACCCGCTCGAGCAGGAAGGCACCTATCCGTTGCCGGAAGCGCAGCTCGATCGTTTCCTCCTGCAGATCGATATCGATTATCCGGCCAAGGACGCCGAACGGCACATGCTGCTCGCAACGACATTCGGCGAGGAAGCGAGGGCCGAACGCGCCTGCAGCCCGCAGGACCTGATGGATGCGCAGACGATCGTTCGCCACATTCCCGTGGGCGAGAAAGTCACCGAGTCGATCCTGCGTCTCGTCCGGGCGGCGCGTCCGGGTGATGAAGGCGATCCGAGCGTGCGCGGTTTCGTTTCATGGGGACCGGGACCACGGGCGAGCCAGGCGTTCATGCTTGCCATCCGCGCTCGTGCGCTGATCGAAGGCCGCTTCGCACCGTCGACCGATGACGTCGCGGCGTTGGCGCTGCCCATTCTTCGTCATCGCATGGCGCTGAATTTCTCCGCGCGCGCCGAAGGAATGACGGTGACGAGCGTGGTCGACCGGCTCTGCCGGAGTCTTCTTTGAGCACCACGCTCGAGCACGACGCCGAGCAGCTCGCAGCCGCCCTGCCGCCGTTGATGATCGAGGCCGAGCGCCTTGCCGCTGCGGTCAACCTCGGGGTGCACGGACGGCGCAAAGCCGGCATAGGCGAGAGCTTCTGGCAGTTCCGCCGCTACCGCGCCGAAGACCCGTCGAGCGCGATCGATTGGCGCCAATCGGCGAAAACGACACACCTCTATGTGCGCGAACGCGAGTGGGAAGCGGCACAGGGCGTGTGGTTCTGGCGCGACAACTCCGCCGGAATGCGCTTCGGCTCCGCGAGGGTCACGAAGGCAAACCGCGCTGCGCTGATCGCGGTTGCACTCGCTCACCTTCTCGTGCGCGGCGGCGAGCGCGTGGCGCTCTATGGCGAGGCGCGCCCGCCGCAATCCTCGCGACTTGCGTTGCGCAGGATTGCCTTTGCGCTGAGCAACGGCATGGCAAGGGAAGACGCTCTGCCTCCTGAAGCGCCGATCGCCAGAAATGGCCAGCTCGTCTGGCTCTCCGATTTTCTTTCGCCGCTCGAGGAGATCGAGCGCGCGATCGCGAGGTTGATGCGCCACGGCGTGCAGGGCCATCTCGTGCACATCATCGATCCGCAGGAGGAAGACTTTCCGTTCAGCGGCCGCACGCGGTTCGATGCGCCGCGCGGCAGCGAGAGCGAAACCATCGGACGCGCCGAGGACATCGGCAACGCCTATCGCACACGCTTCAAGGCGCATGTTGAAACGGTCGCCGCGATGGCGCGAAAGCAGCGTTGGGGTTATCTGGCGCACCGCACGGACCGTTCGGCGCAAGCCGCGCTGATTGCGATGTATGCCGAAATGAGCGGCGACTGAAACGATGATGCCAATTCGATCGACATTAACCGACGGAAAGATTTAGCGCGAAGGACGCAAGGGATTCGCCAGGTACGCAGGTTGTCCGCCACAACGCGGCGACCACGAAATTCACTGCGCGCTTCGCGCGCCGATCCTGGCGTCCACGGCGCACCCTTGGCGTACTTTGCGCTGTTCTTCACTAGGCCCCAAGCACGCTGCAGATGCCAGGTTTCCTGATCAACCTATTCCCCGGTCTCACTTTTGGATCGCCGCTGATCCTCGCGGCGCTGGCGCTCCTGCCGGCGATCTGGTGGCTCCTGCGGGTCACGCCGCCGATGGCGCAGCGTGTCGTGTTCCCGCCGCTTCGTCTTCTGCTCGGATTGAAGGACACGGAAGAGACTCCGGCGCGCACGCCGTGGTGGCTGTTGCTTTTCAGAATCATCGCCGCCGCGCTGATCATCGTCGCGCTCGCCGAGCCGTTGATCGGCGCGCCCCCACCGGTCGGCAAAGCCGGCCCGCTCGTGCTCTTCATCGACAATGGCTGGACGGCCGCACATGCGTGGGATACGCGCCTCGCCGCGATCAACGACGCGCTCAACACAGCAGGACGCGCCGATCGTGCCGTCGCAATCGTGACGACGTCCGCTCCGTCGAACACAAGCCTGCTCGACGCGGGAACGGCGGGGCGTATCGCGCGCGAGCTCGAGCCTGTTCCCTACATTCCCGACCGGCTCGCCGCGGCAAAAGTTCTGGCGAAGGCGAAGTTTCCATCGCGGCCCGAGATCCTCTGGCTGAGCGATGGGCTGGAAGACGGCAGCGCGCGCACGACCGCCGATACGCTTGCGAGCGCGGGCGGGCTCCGCATCTTTGCCGACAAGGTTGGGAAACTGCCGCTTGCCGTGCGTCCGCCGGCGAACGAGACCAATGGCTTTTCCGTCGACGTGATCCGCGCCGAGTTGGGCGGCAGGCGCGAGGGCGACGTCGCCGCCCTCGGCGCGCGCGAAGAGAATCTCGCGCAGGCGCATTTCGTCTTCGCCGAAGGCAAGGACATCGCAAAGGCGAAGATCGTCCTGCCGCTCGAGGTGCGCAACGAGACGGCGCGCATCGCGATCCTCAATCAAGACTCCGCAGGCGCGGTGCAGCTGCTCGACCAGGGTGCGGCGCGCCGCGCGGTCGGCATCGTTTCGGCGGGCACGAGCGAGAGCGCGCAGCCACTTCTCTCCGACGTCTTCTATCTCGAGCGTGCGCTTGCGCCCTATGCCGACCTGCAAAAGGGCACGATCTCGGGTGTGCTTGCCAAAGGACCTTCGGTTCTCATTCTTGCCGATGTCGGACGCGTCGCCGGCGCCGATCATGATCGCGTCGCCAGCTTCGTCGGCAACGGCGGCGTGCTGATCCGCTTCGCGGGCGGGCGCATGACCAACGACGTCGACGATCTCGTGCCCGAGAAGTTGCGTACTGGTGGGCGTTATCTCGGCGGCGCGCTCGCCTGGGCCGAGCCGCAGAGTCTGGCGCCCTTCGGGAACATCAGTCCTTTCTACGGACTCGCAATCCCGTCCGACGTGACGGTATCGCGGCAGATTCTGGCCGAGCCGTCGGTCGAGCTTTCCGATCGCACCTGGGCGCGGCTCGCGGACGGAACACCACTTGTGACCGCACAACAGCGCGGACGCGGCTGGATCGTGCTCGTGCACGTGACCGCGAGCCCGGCATGGTCGACGCTGCCGCTCTCGGGACTCTATGTCGCGATGCTGCGCAGGTTGCTGGCGCTTTCCGCCGGCGCGCGCCCGAATGCGGTGGCGAGCGCGGTGAGCCTGCCGGCGGTCGAAACGCTCGACGGCTTCGGGCGGACGCGCAAGCCGCCCGCCGAAGTCCTGCCGATCCATGCCGGCGACTTCGCGAAGGCGAGCGCATCGCGCGGGCATCCGCCGGGACTCTACGGCAGCGAAGGCGCAGCACTCGCCCTCAACGCGGTGACGAAAGATATGGCGCTGACGCCGTTCGGCGATATCGGTCATCGCGTCGAAGTGTATGCCGGCGCGCGCGCCGTTCTTCTCGGACCGATGTTGCTGACAGCGGCGCTGATCCTCATCTTCACCGATGCGCTGATTTCGCTGGCGCTGCGCGGGCATCTGAATGCGCCGCGCCGGATGTTCGCGCGCTCGGTCGCAACGATCGCGGTTGCGCTGGTGGTGCTGCATGGCGCAGGCGCGCGGGCCGAAAACGCATTCGACCAGAGGGCCGCAATCGACACGCGACTTGCCTATGTCGTCACCGGCCTCTCCGACGTCGACGAAATGAGCCGCGCGGGGCTGACCGGCCTCGGCAACGCGCTCAAGGAGCGCACGTCTTACGAGCCGGAAGCGCCGATGGGGGTGAACATCGAGCGCGACGAGCTCAGCCTCTTTCCCCTCCTCTACTGGCCGATGGATCCGCGCGAGAAGGATCTTTCGCCAACGGCGATCTCGAAGATCGCGGACTATATGCGCAACGGCGGCACGATCCTGTTCGATACGCGCGACCTGACGCTCGGCGGCGTCCGCGGCGCGACCTCGCCCGGCGAGCAGACGTTGCGGCGGCTGCTCGCGAAGCTCGACATTCCGCCGCTGCAGCCCGTGCCGCACGATCACGTGATTACGAAAGCGTTCTATCTCCTGAACGACTTTCCGGGACGCTGGGACGGCGGCAAGGTCTGGGTGGAGGCGCTGCCGCCGCCCGATCCGAATGCGGCTGCGCCGTCGCGCGGCGGCGACGGTGTCTCGCCGCTCATCATCGGCGGCAATGACTGGGCGGCGGCATGGGCGGTGGATTCACAGGGCCACTCGATCGTCGACGTCGTACCCGGCGGCGAGCGCCAGCGCGAGATTGCGCTGCGTTTCGGCGTCAACGTCGTGATGTATGCGCTCACGGGCAACTACAAGACCGACGTCGTGCACTGGCCGGCGCTGCTGGAGAGGCTCGGCAAATGAGCGCGCGCCATGCTTGCCAAACTCCACACTTGTTGCGTGACCTCACCTCGCAAATTTCTGTCCTCCCTCAAGGGGAGGGCATCTCTGAATGACCACCACGCTCGCCTTTGCACCGTATCTCTCGCCAACGCTGTTGTGGGTGGCGATCGGAACCGCGGCGGCGCTTGTCGCCTGGGCCTTCGTCACCCGCGCACGCGGCGCCTGGGCGCGAGGCCTCGCGCTCTCGACCGTCATCTTCGTGCTCGCCAATCCGCTGATCGTGCGGGAGACGCGTGAGCCGCTGCACGACGTCGTGGCGCTCGTCCTCGACAAGTCACAGAGCATGAGCGTCGGCGACCGCGGAAAGAAAGCCGCCGACACCTACAACGCGCTCAAGAAGAAGATCGCAAGCGACAAGAGCCTCGATCTTCGCACCGCCACGGTCACCACGACGACGACGGGCGAGGACAACGGCGCGCAACTCTTCGCCGCGCTCAACGCGAGCCTTGCCGACGTGCCGCCCGAGCGCCTCGCCGGCGTGATCGCCATCACCGACGGCGAAGTGCACGACGCGCCCCCTGCCGAAAAGCTGACGCTCAAGGCGCCGTTGCATGCCTTGATCGCGGGCAGCCGCGACGAGAAGGACCGCAAGCTCACCATCACCAACGCCGCGCGCTTCGCCATCGTCGGCCAGCAAGCGAGCATGATGGTGCGCGTCGACGATTTCGGCGGCGCGCAATCGGGCTATGCCGACCTCGACGTGCGCGTGGACGGCAAGAGCATCGGCACGCGGCTCGTGCCAATCGGCCGCGACACACAGGTGAAGATTCCGATCGGCCACGGCGGCGAGAACGTCGTCGAGATCGAGGCGAAGCCCGGCACGAACGAGCTCACCCTCCAGAA
>JACXTT010010257.1_pt1 | contig 12671 bp, 12 predicted proteins | sample 9270951 | NCBI WGS metagenome assembly JACXTT01 (sample SAMN15532306, study PRJNA645909) | rock metagenome | isolation source: weathered quartz diorite | place: Puerto Rico | collected 2017-06-21 | reverse complement strand
CACTTAGAAAATGAAGCATTCCGGTCGCGAGCGACAGCCCGAAGCGTTTCTGTATCGTTGATCTATCTTTGCGTTCATCCTCGTATACCCTGCCGGACCAATCATCAAGGAAAGCTGCCACATCACCCTCCTCCGGGCAGGTCGGCAATTCCTGGGCCGCCTGCATCCAAGTTAGATATGCCACCGATGCTACGTTCGGGCGCCATTGGAGCACTGTCGTTACGTCATCCTTCCACTTTCCGATTCGTACAAAATCTTCAGCTGAAAGTGATTTGTGTTTCGCAATCAACGCTGCGTACTCTTTCTCGTCATATCCCTTATATCGAGCGGCCCAGATGCGCAACCATTCGGGGGGCGAGCTTTCCCTCACCTCGAGAATTAGAAAGTTAGAGCGGCTCATATTTCTAGTGAGAATATCACGAGAGCTATCGGTAGGCACGCGCGGCTACTTGGTCTTGGAGCCCCAGCCCCGTAGCTGATCCCAACTTCATCACACTTTCACCGATACGTTTAATGCTATTTTCATTTTTATGGGCAAGCATAAGTTGGCTCAGCCGCTTAGCCCCGCGGAAACCTGCAACCTTTTCCTGCGCCGCGTCCAAGACCTCTGCGAAACTGAGCTCCCCAAGGTTGGTGCGTGGCGCCTCTCTATGAACGCTGATCAAAACGCGGGTAATTTTCCATCACGTGACCAGTTGATCGCGTATTTGGCGTTCTTTCGCCAGTTTTTTCTACATCGCCAGGAGCCAGTTTCGGTAAAAGCTGTCGCTGGATCACTGCGGCAAGCGATTCAAGATCCGGAATTGCTCGGTGCTCTCGCCTTACTCGAAAAGTGCGACACCTTTGGGCTAGAGATGAAGCTTGAGACCACTGGACGAAAATTTGATCTCCGTCAGTTGGCCGAGGCGTTTGTCTCTAAGTATTTTCATTCGGATCAAATCCCCACGGAGATCGCAGATGAGGGCTATTCGTGGCAGTTTCATCTTTTCCCGCTCTCACTGGCATTCGCGCGTGGCATGAATATCGTTCTTGCCCTACGAGCTATCATTCTCGAAGCAAACCGACGCGGCCTCATCGAGGTCACAGCCAAGGCGAACGGACCACACGTAGTCCCTTAGCGCGCCAGGATTCGGGCGACCCGTTTTCCAAGGCTACTGCGACTTGAAGCCTCGGGCAGCCCACAGCAATGCCCAGGCCAATGCGTAAATTGCGCCCGGCAAGCTAGCGAGGAAAATCGTTAGTTTGATGGGGCGGTGGGCGCGGGCTAAGTTAAGCTCTCTTTGCCAATCTAGGAAACGCATCGGGGATATCTTTGGAAAATCTTTCGGCGGGGCCGGACGTGGCTTGTCGATTGAGTCACTCTTGTCAGCAGGTTCGAGTTCATCCGAATAAGCATTAAATGAGCCATCCGCATTTGGCGCATTTGTGATTATGCGGTGGGCTTGCCATTGCGACCATAGCGAACCGGACCATTTGGACCAGAGAATAGGGATCGCTGACAAATACCAACAAACAGAGAACACCACGAACAGGCGATCAATGCTCGCGTGATATTCCATTTCATCGTCGGAATGTTGTGATACCACGGCTGCCGCCCGCAACGTTGCTACGCACGTTGGGCCGGCCGGGCGCACGAGAATTAGGCGTCCTGTTTCAAACGGCGCGGCAACGTTTGTTCTATTCAGTTGCAACTGATTAGGATCTCGAAACGTCTTCTAGTCATGGGGATAGAATTCCCCATAGAAAGAGATGAATCGATGGTTGATAAATGCCCCCAGTGCGGTGGCCTTCCAAGCCAAGGCACGAATTACGTGAAACTACTGGAACGAGCGGAGGCGGGTGATTTGATTTGTGGATGCGCGCGATGCGGCATTACCTGGAAGCGTAGCCCTGCCGAACAGAAAGTGATTGCCAACAACATACACCGGTTGTTGGCCGCCTAGCGGTGTGGAGAAACTTGTGGAAATCATCATCCAGAAACACGGCAGCTACGACGATCCGACCAAAGTCTCGGAGGAACGATTCGATTGCAAAATGGCCCGGCGATCAGGAAATCAATATATTTTCACGATGCCGAATGGCCACCCATATAAAGTGCCTGCGCTCGATAGCTACGATGTCACTGTGGTCATGCCGGATGGTACGCTAAAGCCCGTAAAGTAGCGCCCCGCGCCGACCGCAACATTGCCCCGAACCCCGCGCGGATACCGCCCGCCGTTGGGCCGCCGGGCGATGCCCAGTCTGTGCCATTTATTGTGGAGGAGTTATTTTGTTCACACGTTCTCGCCGTGCCTCGAAATAGACATTGCAGACCGAGAATATGATCGCGTCCTGGTTCTTCATTAGCAATGTGTCTCCAGGAATCTCTGTTGTGGCCCCCGTAATACTCGCATCTGGATGTCCGAGTATGATCTGCGTCGCCACTGCCGCCCGAATGCCGAGTTGGCGAAAAGACACTTTGGAACCGGATGCCCCTCCACCCGAATGTTCGCTCTGGAATTGCGAAGCACTCACGATCACAACTGTAACGTCTGGATGAGCAGTGACCATATTCTTCCACTGAAATGAGTCGGCGCTGTATTGAATCTCTGTGCCGATGAGCTGCTTGGACTCCCTGTTCCCCCAACAGGAGATTGTGGATGTTGGTAACACTCGCTCTACGATCCATTTGCCACGCAACTGCTCTGGAATAGCCTGCGCCGTAGTGCACGGAACAAGGTTTAAGAAAACGGCGCACAGCAGAGCTGGTTTGGACATCTGAAACGATTATGCCGGACGTTTGAGCGGTTGGATAGTCTCTGTGGTCTCAAATTAAGTCGCTATGGGTTTGGCTTCCCACGATTCTTGCGCATCGAGTCGCCGCGCATCTCGATGCGGTGCGCGTTGTGAACCAGACGATCGAGAATACCGTTTGCAAGCGCTGGGTCGCCGATCTGCTCATGCCACCGGGAAACCCGCAGTTGCGATGGATGGTCGAGCGCACCTGATACCGTCCTCGCAGATGTCCCAGAAGTCGCGACGTTCGGATTCTGACAGCGGAGCCATGACCCAGTCGTCGATATAACCAGGACATCGATGCGACTGAGCCGCGCTAGCAGACTGCGGCAGGCTGCCCTACGCCCACGCCCAGGGGGGTCGACAATTTTTCCCTCTAGGTATAACCCCCAGGCCGCATTGACGTGCCGATTGCGTCGGGTTAGTCTGAAAGTGTGCCAGTGCCCATCAGCCGTTACCGGGTTTCCAATTCCTACCTGTGGGCCGGACTGGTGGCGGTGGCGTTGGCCGTTTTTTCCGCTTGGTTGTCATTGAGCCGTCCGATCTGCTGGGTGGCGACTTTCCTGCTGCTGACGAGCGCAGTGGTGGTGCTTTTCCTGGCGACGCGGCCCGCGATCGAAGTCTACGACAGCCACATCAAGATCGGGCAAGCGGCGATTCCGTGGCGGCACATCCGGCGCCTGGATCGAAGCTCGAACACACCCTTGATGGTTCAGCTGACGTTGTCGGACAAGACGAAAATCCTGATGATCTATCCCGGCGATCCGAATTCGGCGAGCGGCTTGTTGCGCAACCTGCGGCGCTTTGCGCGCGAGGCGCTGATCGACGGCGTTCCTTACCGGCAGTTCTGGGGCGAAGCGATTTCAGCGGCTGCGTCACGCAAGCTGCCCTCTCCGCAGCGCTATCCATTGCTGCTTCCCGATGATGAAGCCGAAGTGGAACGGATGTTCCAGCGTCTGAAATCGGTGGGACACTTCGAAGAGAAGACGTCGTCCGAGGACAAATAGCCGCGGAGTGGCTAGCGCGCGCCGTTTCCGATGGTTTCTGAGCGCAGGGGTTTTGTGTCTCGTTGTCCTACTGTCAAGCGCGTACTGGCTACCGGCTTTGGGTGGGTACTTAGTGCGGAGCGAGGCGCCCGCGCAGGCGGACATGATCGTCGTGCTGGCAGGCGACTACATGGGGAACCGGATTCTTATGGCGGCGGAGATGGTACGGCGCGGATTGGCTCCCCGGGCGCTCGTGAGCGGGCCCGGCGATGTGTATGGGCAGCATGAATCGGACCTGGCGATCGCATTCGCGGTGCGTCACGGCTACCCCGAATCGTACTTCGTACCGTTTCCCAACGAATCGCGGTCGACCGCCGCGGAAGCGGATGTGATAATTCCGGAGCTGAGGAAGCTGCACGCGCATCGAATCGATATCGTGACCAGCAACTATCACACGCGGCGGGCCGGGAACATCTATCGATCGCGCGCGGGTGACCTGGAGATACACATGATCGCGTCGCCGGACCAGTACTTCACACCCGAGGCGTGGTGGAAGAATCGGGAGGGCCGCAAGACGCTTCTGGTGGAATGGCAGAAGACGGTTGCAACCTGGTTCGGGATGTAGATATAGGAAACGGAAATGCGCAAGATCATCCAGACCGCCGGGCCGTATTTGTGGCGATACCGGCGCGGCCTGGCTTTGGGGATGGGCGCACTGCTCGTCAAAGATATTCTCGGGGCCGCCCTCCCGCTGGTAATCCGCAGCGGCGTGGATTCGCTGACGCGGGGATTCCGCATCGGGCTGGTATTCGAATTCGCGGCGCTCCTGGCCGGCCTTTCGCTCATCAAAGGAATATTTCAGTATTGGATGCGCGTGATTTTGATCGGCATTTCGCGTGACGTGGAGTACGATCTTCGCAACGACCTGTTCTCGCACCTGGTGACGCTTGGGTCCGACTTTTACAGCCGCTATCGCACGGGCGACATCATGGCGCGCTCGACCAACGATCTGAACGCGGTGCGGATGATGCTCGGGCCGGGAATCATGTACTGGACCGAGACGATGTTCACTGCGGTTCTCGCGATTGCGGTGATGCTTTCGGTCGACTGGCGGCTGACGCTGATCTCACTGGTCCCGGCGCCGCTCGTGAGTCTGGTGGTGATTCTGTTTGGAACGCGGATTCACGACCGGTTTGAAGCGATCCAGAAGATGTTTTCCGACATCAGCAGCCGCGTACAGGAGAATCTTTCGGGCGTGCGGGTGATTCGAGCTTACGCCCAGGAAGACGCGGAGATCCGGAAATTCGAACTACTAAATCGGGACTACGTGGTGCAGAACATCCGGCTAGCGAAGCTTTCAGCATTGTTCATGCCGCTGCTGCAAGCGCTGGTCGGGCTTTCATTTCTGATTGTGCTGTTCGCCGGCGGTTATCAATTGCTGCAACACCGGATTTCATTGGGCAGCTTCGTGATGTTCAACACCTACATGGGCATGCTGGTGTGGCCGATGATCGCGCTCGGTTGGGTGGTGAACTTGATGCAGCGCGGGACGGCTTCGTGGTCGAGAATCATGGAGCTGATCAACGAGAAGCCGAAGATTGCAAAGCCGCAGATCGCGAGCGCGAGGGAATCAGGAAGAGTGCGGGGCGAGCTGCATTTTGAAAACGTCGAGGTGCGCTACGACACCGGCGCCGCTCTCAAGAACGTGGACCTGGAGATTCCGGCGGGCCAGACAGTCGCGATCGTGGGTCACACCGGGAGCGGCAAGAGCACGCTGGTAAGCCTGATTCCGCGGCTGTTCGATCCGACGCGAGGCGCGGTGTACTTGGACGGCGTGAATTTGCGCGACCTCGATCCGGAGTGGCTGCGTGCACAGATCGGGTTCGTGCCGCAGGAGACGTTTTTGTTCAGCGCTACGCTGGCCGAGAATATCGCCTGGGGAGTGGAGCAAGCAACGGAGAGCGACATCGCGCGGGCTGCCGAATTAGCGGGCCTGGGCCCCGACATTACGAGTTTTCCGGCCGGATACCAGACCATGATCGGCGAGCGCGGCCTTACACTTTCAGGCGGCCAGAAGCAGCGGGTAGCGATCGCGCGTGCGATTCTGCGCGATCCGCGCATTCTAGTTTTAGACGACGCCCTGTCGAGTGTGGATACCCTCACCGAGGAGCGCATATTGACGGGCTTGGCGAGCGTCATGCGCGGGCGAACGACGATTTTGATTTCACATCGCGTATCGACCGTGCAGAATGCAGTCCGGATCTTCGTGATCGAGCACGGCGAGATCGTCGAGCGAGGCACTCATGCTGAACTGGTTGCGAACGGCGGGTACTACGCCGATCTTTACCAGAAACAGTTGCTCGAAGAAGAACTGCAGGCGATATAAGGTGCGGATGACGAGGATAGCGTGAACTTTCCGGCGGGGAGCGCGTATACTTTGTGCGAGGTGGTCTTATGAGCAGGATGCCACGCAGGCTGTTGATCGGATTGGTTGGAATTGCCAGCATCGCGCTGGCGGACGAATGGTCGAAACATTTTCAGATTTCCGGAAGAGCGGACCTGCGCGTCAACGCCAACGACGGTTCGGTAACGATTCGGACCTGGGACCGGAAAGAGATCGAGGCGCGCGTGACAACGGTGCAATGGCGAATTCCATCGGATGTGGAAGTGATCGATCACCAGAACGGCGATCGCGTGGACCTGGAATTGCGAATGCCCCGACACAACTTCATGATCAATTTTGGCCGGCGTTCGATTCAACTTGAGCTCCGAGTTCCTCGCGAACTGCGATCGGATATTCACACCGGGGACGGGAGCATCGTGGTGGAAGACCTGCACGGAGAGACGCGTTTGTCTACGGGGGACGGCCGCATCGAGGCCGAGGTCAACAACGGATCCAGGATGACGTCGGAATGGAACGTGCGCACCGGAGACGGGCATGTAACGCTGCGGCTACCAGACAACTTCTCGGCGGATCTCGACGTGCACACCGGCGACGGGCACATACAATCGGATCTTCCGGTAACGATCTCCGGCTCCCGCCATGAACACGAGCTGCGCGGCAAGCTGAACGCGGGTGGTCCGCCGCTGATTGTGCGAACTAACGACGGGTCGATACGACTGGAACGCATGTAGCGCTCGTTACGGCTGCTGATCTGTTCGAACAACCCGTGCCTGGATACCACCGCGCGAGATGCGCACGTTGATTTGGGAACCCACCGGCGCTTCGGAAGGTTCCTTAACAATACCGCCACCTTCATTGGTGACGATCGCATATCCGCGATCCAGAATCTTAAGCGGACTGAGCTGCGTGAGATGCGCAATCATGGGGTCGAGCCGGCTGTGAGCGCGAGTGACACGTAGTTGAGCTAATCGGGCGACAGCGGTTCCGGCAGCTTCGAGCCTGCGGCGCGCGGCGGCAAATCGCAAACGCAGATCCAGGCCGCGAAGGCGCGTGGCTAACTCATCCAGGCGTTGCCTGCGAGCTGTTGCAGTACCGAGGACGCGCTCGCGCAGGCGATATTCCATCTCATCGACGCGTTGCTGGAAGCGGCCGATGTTGCGATGCAAAACGGAGGAAGCACGCTCCACTCCCTGCTCGTGCAATCGGCGCACGGCCATGGCCAGCCGGTAACGAACGGACTGCAGCAGCTTGTGCTCGAAGACGCCGATCTGTTCCAGGAGCTGCTGGCGCGTGCCGATCACCAGCTCGGCCGCAGCTGACGGCGTCGGCGCGCGAAGATCGGCGACAAAATCGGAGATGGTGAAATCCGTCTCGTGGCCGACCGCGGAAATCACTGGCACGCTGCTGGCCACGATGGCACGCACTACCGCTTCCTCGTTGAAAGTCCACAGGTCTTCGAGCGATCCGCCGCCACGCGCCAGGATCACGACGTCGGGCCAAGCGGAATTGCTGAAGTATTCGAGCGCGCGTACGATGGCTTCGATGGATCCTTCACCCTGCACCGAGGCCGGATAGAGACGGAGATGCAAGCCCGGAAAACGGCGCGAGAGGATCTGCGTGATATCGCGAATCACGGCGCCGGAGGGCGAGGTCACGATTCCGATGCGCCGCGGGAGATTGGGAATGGGACGCTTGCGCGCGGCGTCGAACAGGCCCTCGGCTGCCAGCTTCTTTTTGAGCTGTTCGAAGGCGAACTGCAATGCGCCGTGGCCCTGCGGTTCGAGCGCTTCCACCTGGAGCTGATACTCACCACGCATTTCATAAACGTCAATGCGGCCGCGCGCCAGCACTGCCACGCCGTCCTGCGGCTTGAAGCGGAGGTAGCGCAGCGCGGAGCGGAAGCACACGCAGCGGAGTTGAGCGTCGTGATCCTTCAAAGTGAAATAGCAGTGGCCGCTGGAGACGATCTTCGAGCCGGATATTTCGCCGGCCACCCAGATGTCATCGAACTCCAATCCCAGGAGCCCACGGATGGCGGCATTCAACTCGGCGACTGTGTAAGTCTTGCGGACCGGGCCCCAGGCGAGCGCCATCTGTTCCATCAGAGTCTATGGTAAGCCTGCACGCGCCCGCCCCGCGGAGTGTTCAAATGAAAACCTATGGTCAAGAATTTCACCGATCTTACGGGACGGGTGGCGGTGGTGATTGGCGGGACGTCCGGACTGGGCCGCACAATTGCGATGGGTCTGGCGGAAGCAGGCGCGGCTGTAATATCGTCGGGGCGGCGACAGGAGTTGGTGGACGAAGTCAGCGCCGCAATCGCCGCACTCGGACGCGAGACGTTGAACTATAGCGTAAATGTATCCGACCGGAAGTCGGTGGACACGTTCCGCGACGCGGTGATGGAGCGTTTCGGCAGAGTCGATGTGCTGGTAAACGCCGCCGGCCGGATTAAGAGAACACCCGCCAAGGATCTGCTGGAGCAGGAGTGGGACGATATTCTGGATACGAATCTGACCGGCATGCTGCGGTGCTGTCAGGCGTTCTTCGAACCGCTGCGGGCAAACAAGAACGGGCGAATCATCAATATCGCTTCGCTCAATTCGTTCGTGGCGTTGAATGAGGTGGCTGCTTATGCGGCGTCGAAATCGGGCGTGCTGTCGCTAACGCGGAGCCTGGCGGTGGAATGGTCGCAGCTGGGGATCAATGTGAATGCGATCGCGCCGGGAGTGTTCCGCACCGATTTGAACTCCGCTTTACTCGATAGCACGGATCGCGGGCGCGAACTTCTGCTGCGGACCCCTATGCGTCGTTTCGGAAAAGCGGAGGAATTGATCGGCGCGGCTGTGCTGCTGGCGTCGGATGCGGCCAGCTTCATCACCGGGCAATGCGTGACAGTGGACGGAGGATTCCTGGCGTCGGGCGTGAACAGCTAAGTAAGCGCGGGCATTCACTAGTCCCCCGCGGTCCCTGACCCGCTGTTCTCCGAATACAATCGAAGCGTGAGCAGGTTAGAGAAGTCCAAACGGAAAGGATGAAGCATGCGACGCTTTTTTCTGGCTGTTCTCGTTACGGCGTTGGTCATACCGGCGCTTTTGCACGCGCAGTTGACAAGTTCCCTCGACTCAAAAAAGGTTGTACCCTACGTACCCACGTCGCCTGAAACCGTGTCAGCGATGTTGAAGCTCGCCGGGGTGCAGAAGAGCGACTTGGTGATCGATTTGGGCTGCGGCGACGGGCGGATCGTAATCGCGGCCGCCAAGGAATTCGGCGCACACGCGATCGGCGTCGATATCGATCCGGAGCGAATCAAGGAAGCCAAGGAAAATGCGCAGCGCGAGGGGGTCGTGAGCCTGGTCGAATTCCGGCAGGGCGATCTGTTCGATGCGGACATCCGGAAGGCCACGGTCGTCACGCTATATCTGCTTCCGAGTGTGAACATGAAACTGCGGCCCAAACTCTGGCGCGATCTGCGGCCGGGTACGAGAGTTGTCTCGCACAGTTTCGGCATGGATGATTGGAAGCCGGAAAAGGAGGAGGAAGTGGGAGGCTCGCGGATTTATCTGTGGACGATCAAGGAGCGCCAATAATCACTCGAGCGGAAAACCTACGTAGTTCTCGGCAAGGCTCTGGGCGGCGACGCGAGAAGTAGTGACGTAATCGAGCTCGGCGAGTTGACGGCGATAGTCGAAGCCGGTGTCGCCCGCGAAGCGATGCAGCATGGAAGTCATCCACCAGGAAAAGTGCTGCGCGCGCCAGACGCGCCGCAGACAGATTTCCGAGTATCGTTTCAGAATCACCTGCTGGCCTGTTTTGTAAAATTCTGCTAGCCCACGGGCCAGGACGTTCACGTCGGCCATTGCGAGATTCATCCCCTTCGCGCCGGTAGGCGGGACGATGTGCGCGGCATCGCCGGCCAGATAGAGCCGGCCGAACTGCATCGGCTCGGCGACGAAACTGCGCATGGGCGTGATGCCTCGCTGGACGATTGGACCTTCGGTCAGCGTGAATCCGCCGGCTTCGGTGCGAGTATGCAACTCGCTCCAGATCCTGTCATCGCTCCAACGCGCGATGTCTTCATCGGGTGCGCATTGGAGATAGAGTCGCGATAGAGTCGGCGACCGCATGCTCAAAAGCGCAAAGCCCCGCTCGTGATTCGTGTACGTCACCTCTTGAGATGACGGCGCCGCTTCGGCGAGAATACCGAGCCAGGCGAACGGATATTCCTTCTCGTAGAGCGCTACCTGCCCAGCCGGGATGGACGGCCGGGAGATCCCGTGGAAACCATCACAACCGGCGATGAAGTCACATTCGATCTGGCGAAGCTCGCCGTCCCGCCGGAATTGAATTACTGGTTTCGTGCCCGCGAGGTCCCGGAGCGTGACGGCTTCCGCTTCGAAATGCACTTGCCCGGCGGCACGCAACCTCTCGCCAATAATGTCCTTCACCACTTCCTGCTGCCCATAGACTGTTATGGCTCGGCCACCGGTGAGCTCGAACATGTTAATGCGATGCCCGCGGCGATTGAAGCGCAGCTCGATGCCGTGGTGAACCAAGCCCTCCCGCTTCAGCCGATCGCCGAGGCCGCTTTGGATTAGCAAATCTACGGAATTCTGCTCCAGCACGCCCGCACGGACGCGCTCTTCACAATGAGCGCGGCTGCGGCTTTCGATGACAATCGACTCGATGCCCTGCAAGTGCAGCAGGTGCGAGAGGAGGAGCCCCGCGGGTCCAGCGCCGACAATGCCGACTTGTGTGCGTAATTCCAACGACCGCTACTGCACGTACAGGTTCACGCTGGAGCTGAAGCTGCCTCCCACCAGAACAACCAGTCCCAGTGTGCCCGACGACACGTTGGCGTCGAGCTGCGCGTTCACCTGCATCATCCCAGCATAGCCCGGTGCGGCGCCCGCGAAGAGCACATTCACGCCGGCGTTATTCACGCCGACGATCACGGTTTGAACCGGCGTTTGGAGCGGCGCTGCTGCGAGCCGGCCGTCGATTCCGAGCGTGCTGGGGATGCCTTCGCCGGTGACGAAGAACGTGATGTTTGATCCTTTCCTGGCTGGGTTTGTTGCGCTGTTGCGAGAGCCGTCCGCGTTCAAAATGAGCGGCGATCCTTTGCCGAGCGGCTGATCGGTGAAAATGGCGGGCGCCAAGTCAGTGACTTGCACGCTGACTGGCGCGGAGACTTGCCCCGAGTACTCGACGACCATCTGGGCGCTGGTTTTCCCGGAAAGCCCATAGGGGACGATCGCGACGATCTGTGAGGCTTGCGCGCTCACGATCGGAGCCGGAATGCCATCGAAGAGCACGCGTGTATTGCCGGCAATAGTGTCAATGTGGCTATTCGTAGTGACACTCGCAGTCGCGGTCTGCGCGGGCCCGATGCCGCTACCGGTGATCGCAACCATTTCGCCGGGCGCCACAGGTCCCCCAGCGCCGCTGGCGTAGTTGACTGGTTGGCTTGGCCGGATCTGTGCGGACACGGGCCTTAACCGCAGAGCTGACCCGGGCGGCTGGCGCACTTTGGTCGCCTGCTCGAAGGCGTACGCCAGCGAGATCAGCGTAGCTTCACTGTACGCTTTGCCTGTGAAGGTTATGCCGAACGGCGCGGCGGTCGAAAGGTAGCCCGCCGGCACGATCACGCTGGGATACCCTGACTTGGCTGCGATTGCCGCACCGTTATTGGCTGGAAACACGAGCGCGGTCAGGTTGTTCTTGTCCATGGTGGCGTCGATGCCTTCCACTTTGGCTAGTTGCAGGTCTTTCGCACGATCAGCGACGTACTGTGGTTCAAATCCATAGAGGTCGGTGGCCTGCGACGCCAGAGCCAAAACCTGACCGTACTTGAGAGCAGCATCCTGATGCGCGCTGTTGTAGGCGATTACATCGGCGAGCGTTTTGACTGTAGCCGTGGGGCCACGGCTCGCCAGATAGGTATTCAGGTCGCGTTTGAATTCGTACTGCAATACCGAAGACGCAAACGAACTGAGCTGCGTGAACGAGTCGATGTCCACGTCGATGACTTCGGCGCCGAGGTCTCGCATCACTTGAAATGCTGCTAGCCCAATGGCTCGCTGCTCGGCGTTCAGTGTTGTAGGCCAGTATTGACGAGGCACGCCGATACGCGCACCTGCCAGCCCGTCGGCCTTGAGATACGGAGTGTAGTCATTGAGAGCGAGCCCGATGCTGCTGACCGTCGCCGAATCGTGGCCATCCACTCCGGTGAGCGCACCCAGGAGGATCGCGGCATCAGTTACAGTACGCGTGATCGGGCCAGCCGTGTCCTGACTGGCCGCGATGGGAACAACGCCCTGCCTGCTGATTAACCCAACGGTCGGCTTGATCCCAACCACCGAATTCGCCTTGGCCGGGCTCAAGATGGAACCCGAAGTTTCAGTGCCAAATGTTGCCGCCGCCAGATTCGCCGCCGCCCCCACGGCCCGTTCGGCACCCGAGCCCCCCGGTGCACACGCCTTTCCGGGCGTGCTCGTGGGGGGGGG